>ERZ761607.117-NODE-117-length-175389-cov-38.449913_pt1 | contig 175389 bp, 163 predicted proteins | sample MGYA00511164_ERZ761607 | MGnify/ENA primary metagenome ERZ761607 (study PRJEB28899, sample SAMN02445080) | bioreactor sludge metagenome | biome: EBPR sludge | place: Australia: Brisbane, Thorneside Wastewater Treatment Plant | collected 2011-06-22 ... | reverse complement strand
CTCCGTGCGAGGATTGTCCCCGCTTTGTGGTGTCCTTGAAATCAGGGGTGGCCCAGGCTGTACCCGAATTCTGGACGAGAGCAACAACCAAATCAGTGCCGGTCTGGCTGCGCAACGCCAATACTGTTCCGTTTTGACGCAAATCATCGAGGTCGCCAACAGGGTCACCCGTAAGTGCGAAACCAGTCACCCGTGCCGTGACATAGCGGGTCACGAGGACATTGGTAAGGCTGTTCTGAAACGCCGTCTGAGCATTGTCGACCGCTGTCTAGATCAAGTCGTAGAGCGCTGTCGTGTCGTTTGGATCACCCGGTGCGCCGCCCGCGTCGATACGGGCCTGCTCCGTCCAAGGGACCAGCAAGTCCGTGCGAATGTGGGATGTTCCCCGCTGGCTTTGGTCAAGCGGCTGGTGGATCACTTCGCGCACCATCGACACCGTGATGAGCGGTTCGCTGCGCGGCGAATCAAGCCGTCCTCTTTTCTGCTCTTCCCCGACCGCACAGCCGGCAAAGCCGGCCAGACGAACATCCGCCATGCGGTACTCGCCCGAGGCGAGGCGCTGGATGCCATAACGCTTGGTTCCGGTAATTAGCCCAGTCAGGCGGCCTTCGATGACGGTCAGGGCAACATCGTATTGAGAATTGCCACCGACCCAGCGGTAACTGAACTGATCGTTGGGCAGGCCCGGATGCGGATAGATCGGCGGCGTACCCGGAGGATCCCATTCCTCGCGTGACAAGTACCCCGCTCGATACAGAAACTGAGTTTGTTCCGCGATGAACATCTCGCCATCGGGCAAGGCAATCTCCAGTTCTTCCGGAGCGTGCCTCAACGCGTCGAAGTCGATCTCAACATCGTAGTAGGCATTGACGGTCGGCGGCGGTGACCCGCCGGGCAAGGACGGCTGCACGTCAAGAAACAAGGGCGTCTGCGCGTGGGAACTGGCGACCAGCGCGAGTGCCAGCAGGCATCCAGAGATCAAACGTCGCATTGTGGCATCCCCTGCACGAGTGGACGCGTCCGACTCTAGCACCGGCCCAATGAAAAAAGTGCAACGGATGCCGTTCTTGGTGTATTACCCGGGTCGAGATCTAGTGCCACGGATCCTCCGGCTGCCTCCAATCGGACGTTCCGGGACTCGCAATGGCACGGACCTTCAGTGCGGACAGCCTCTTGACCACTCTCATGTGGGAACGCCGCCTGCCGTTCGATAACAACCCTCCCAACACAATGGTCCGGAGTTGAGCGGGTGTCAACGGTCGATGGCGGTGGCCGGCGGGACTTGACCCGTTGAGTCAGCGGCCAATGGTGGTGGCCGCAGGCCGTTTCCGCTCAGGCACGGATGCTACTCCCGCGGACACCCTATCGCCAGACATCCGAAAACGAGAAGAGCCCCTGGCGGGGCCCTTCTCGCTCGTGCCTTTGCCGGTCGCCCGGCACGGCATGGATCAGGCGGCGGCGTCCTCGGTGACCGCCTTGATCGACAGCCGGATCCGGCCCTGCTTGTCGACCTCGAGCACCTTGACCTTCACCACGTCGCCCTCCTTGAGCTTGTCGGACACCTTGTCGACGCGCTCGGAGGAGATCTGCGAGACGTGGACCAGGCCGTCGCGGCCGGGCAGGATGGTCACGAAGGCGCCGAAGTCCATCAGCTTGGCGACCTTGCCCTCGTAGATCTGGCCCGGCTCGACGTCGGCGGTGATCTGCTCGATGCGCTTGCGGGCCGACTCGGCGGCGGCGCGGTTGACCGAGGCGATGACGATGGTGCCGTCGTCCTGGATGTCGATGGTGGTGCCGGTTTCCTCGGTGATCGCGCGGATCACGCTGCCGCCCTTGCCGATCACCTCGCGGATCTTGTCCGGATGGATCTTGAAGGACAGCAGGCGCGGCGCGTACTCGCTCATCTCGCTGCGCGGCGCGCTGATCGCCTTGGCCATCTCGCCGAGGATGTGCAGGCGGCCGTCGCGGGCCTGGGCCAGCGCCGTGCGCATGATCTCCTCGGTGATGCCGTCGATCTTGATGTCCATCTGCAGGGCGGAGATGCCCTCGGCGGTGCCGGCGACCTTGAAGTCCATGTCGCCCAGGTGGTCCTCGTCGCCGAGGATGTCGGACAGCACCGCGTAGCGGTCGCCTTCCTTGATCAGGCCCATGGCGATGCCGGCCACCGGCGCCTTCACCGGCACGCCGGCGTCCATCAGGGCCAGCGAGGAACCGCACACCGAGGCCATCGACGAGGAACCGTTCGACTCGGTGATCTCCGAGACCACGCGGATCACGTACGGGAAATCGGCATCGGCCGGCATGATCGCCGCGACGCCGCGCTTGGCGAGGCGGCCATGGCCGATCTCGCGGCGCTTCGGCCCCATCATGCGGCCGGCCTCGCCGACGCTGTACGGGGGGAAGTTGTAGTGGAACAGGAAGTTCTCGCGCGACTCGCCCTCGATGGCGTCGATGATCTGGCCATCGCGGCCGGTGCCCAGGGTGATCACGACGATCGCCTGGGTCTCGCCACGGGTGAACAGCGCCGAGCCGTGGGTGCGCGGCAGCACGCCGGTGCGCACGGTGATCGGCCGGACCGTCTTGAGGTCGCGGCCGTCGATGCGCAGGCCGGTGTCGAGCACGGCATTGCGCATGGTCTGGTACTCGAGCTCGGCGAACTCCTTGCCCAGGTCGCCGGTGCTCCAGCCGTTGGCCTCGGCCTGCGCGGCCAGCGACTCGACGACCTCGCGCTTGAGCGCGGAGATCGCGTCGCGGCGGGCCAGCTTGTCGCGGACCTGGAAGGCGGCGGCCAGGCGGTCGCCGGTGGCGCTGCGCACGGCATCGGCCAGGCTGGTGTTGGCGGCCGGCGCCTGCCAGTCCCAGGTCTTGACGCCCGCTTCGGCGGCCAGCTCGTTGATCGCCTGGATGGCGACCTGCATCTGCTGGTGGCCGAACATCACGGCGCCCAGCATGACGTCCTCGCTCAGGACCTTGGCCTCGGATTCGACCATCAGCACCGCCTTGGCGGTGCCGGCGACCACCAGGTCGAGCTGGGAGCCGGCCAGCTCGGTCACCGTCGGGTTCAGCAGGTACTGGCCGTTGGCGTAGCCGACCCGCGCGGCGCCGATCGGGCCGGCGAACGGGATGCCGGACAGCGCCAGCGCCGCCGAGGTGCCGATCATCGCGGCGATGTCGCCCGGGACCTCGGGGTTGAGCGACATCACGGTGGCGATGACCTGCACTTCGTGGCGGAAGTGCTCGGGGAACAGCGGACGGATCGGACGGTCGATCAGGCGCGAGGTCAGCGTCTCGCGCTCGGTCGGCCGGCCCTCGCGCTTGAAGAAGCCGCCGGGGATGCGGCCGCCGGCATAGAACTTCTCCTGGTAGTCGACGGTGAGCGGGAAGAAGTCCATCCCCTCCCGGACGTTGCGGTTGCCGACCACGGTCGCCAGGACCACGGTGCCGCCGATGTCGACCATCACCGCGCCGCCGGCCTGCCGGGCGATCTCGCCGGTCTCCAGGGTGACGAGGTGGCTGCCGTACTGGAACTGCTTGGTGTGCTTGGTCACTTCCTGGATCCTTTCCGTCCGGTCGATCAGCGGCGCAGGCCGAGCTTGGCGATCAGCGCCTTGTAGCGCTCGTCGTCCTTGCGCTTGAGGTAGTCGAGCAGGCGGCGGCGCTGGTTGACCAGCTTGAGCAGGCCACGACGGCTGTGGTGGTCCTTCTTGTGGTCCGCGAAGTGCTTGGTGAGGTACTCGATGCGGGCCGACAGCAGGGCGACCTGCACTTCCGGGGAGCCGGTATCGTTGGCGGCACGCTTGTGCTCGTTGACGATGCGGGCGGTATCTTCGACGCTGAGTGTCATTTCCGTGGTCCTGATGTACGAAGCGAACCCCTGCGGACCGTGGCCGGGCCGCCCTGTGGATTCGCGATCAATGGTTTGGGTCGAGGCGAAGGCAGCCCGCATTCTAGCGGGTCCGCGCCATGCGCAACAAGCGCGGGGGCGCCGCGGCCCGGCGTCAGCAGACCGGGTTGAACACCCGCAGGGAACGCGCGCCGCCGTCCCCCGCGACCTCCACCAGGGCAAGCAGCTCGCCCGGTGCGGCCAGTACGGCCAGGCGCCCGGGGGCGGCGCCGGTGAGGGCCACCGGCCGGCCCTGGCGGATCGCCATCGCCTGTTCCGGACCGGCCACCAGGGTCGGCCAGCCGGCCAGCCCGGCGAGCACCGGAAGCACGGGCGCGGTTCCGGCAAGCACGGCGTCCAGCGCGACCATGGGCCGCTCGCGGAACGGATCGACCCAGAGCCGGCGCAGGGAGGTGACATGGGCCCCGCAGCCCAGTGTCTGGCCGATGTCGTGGACCAGTGACCGGATGTAGGTGCCCGAGCCGCAGACCACCTCCAGTTCCAGGTGGTCGCCGGCCAGCGCGACCAGCCCGATGCCGTGCACGTCCACCTCCCTTTCCGGGACGTCGACGGGCTCGCCCCGGCGGGCCCGGCGGTACAGGGGCACGCCGCCCTGCTTGAGGGCGGAGAACGCCGGCGGGCGTTGCCGGATCCTGCCGGTCAGCCGGTCCAGCAGGGGGCGCAGGTCGGCCGCGGCCAGCTCGGGCACCGGGCCGCCCCCGGTGACGCTGCCGTCGGCATCGTAGCTGTCGGTGGTGACACCCAGCCGGGCGCCGACCCGGTAGGCCTTGTCCTTGCCGAGCAGGTGGCCGGCGATCTTGGTGGCCTCGCCCAGCAGGACCGGGAGCATGCCGGTGGCCAGCGGATCCAGGGTGCCGGCGTGGCCGGCCTTGGCGGCCCCGAGCGCCCGCCTGACCTTCTGCAGCGCCGCGTTGGAGCTCATCCCGGCAGGCTTGTCGAGCAGCACGATGCCGCTGCGCGCCGTACCGGACGGCGACGGGCTGGACGGGTCCGGGGTCATGCCGCGCGTCCCGGGCCGGCCTCAGGCCGACGCCGTCCGGCGCGCCCGGCACCGGGTGCACCGGATCGGGGTGCGCGCCACGAGCCGTCAGTTCCGCACCGGTCCGGTCCCGTCCGGGCCGGGCTCGGGTTCGGGGTCGTCCGCTGCGGGCGTGACGCCAGCCTGACGCAGCAGGTGGTCGATGCGCTCGCCCTGCTCCACCGAGGTGTCGTAACGGAAGTGCAGCTCCGGGGTCGTGCGCAGGCGCAACCGGCGGGCCAGCTGCATCCGGAACTCGCGGCCCAGCTCCTTGAGCATGGCCAGCGCGGGGCCGGCGCTGTCGTTGTCGAGCACCGTGAAATACACGGTGGCGTGGCTGAAGTCCCGGGTGACCTCGACGTCGGAGACGCTCAGCTCGGGCAGCAGGGCGTCGCGCACCGCCTGGTGCACGAGCAGGCCGACCTCGCGGCGGAGTTCGGCGGCGACGCGATCGGTGCGCTTGAAAGGGGTGCGGGCCATGGCGGTCTCCTTGCGGATGGCAGGCGGACGGGGCCGGGATCAGGCCGGGCCGGCGGGACGGTCGACGGGCGCCGGGGCGGCCGGGCGGCCGCCACTGAAGCGGCGGCCCGGCCCGGCCCGGCACCCGGCGACGCAGGTGGCCGTCACAGGGTGCGCTTGACCTCGACGCGCTCGAAGCACTCGATCTGGTCGCCGACCTTGACGTCGTAGCCCTTCACGCCGATGCCGCACTCGGTGCCGTTGCGCACCTCCTCCACCGCTTCCTTGAAGCGGCGCAGCGATTCCAGCTCGCCCTCGAAGACCACCACGTTGTCGCGCAGGACCCGGATCGGCTTGCTGCGCTTGACCGTGCCCTCGACCACCATGCAGCCGGCGATCTGGCCGAACTTCGAGGAGCGGAACACGTCCCTGACCTCGGCGATGCCGAGGATGTCCTCGCGGATCTCGGTGCCGAGCAGGCCGGTCACCGCCTGCTTCACCTGGTCGATGACGTCGTAGATGATCGAGAAGTAGCGGACGTCGATTCCGGCGTCGCTGACGACCTTGCGGGCCGAGGCGTCGGTGCGGACGTTGAAGCCGATCACCAGGGCCTTGGAGGCGGCCGCCAGCGTGGCGTCCGACTCGGTGATGCCGCCGACGCCGGCGCCGATCACGTTGACGCGGACCCGCTCGTTGGTGAGCTGGGTGAGCGACTCCCGCAGCGCCTCCACCGAACCCTGGACGTCGGCCTTGATCAGGATGTTGAGCGTCTGCTGCTCGCTTGTCTGGCCCATCTGCGCGACGATGTCCTCCAGCTTGGCCATCTGGCTCTTGGCCAGGCGCGCCTCGCGACGCTTGGCCTGGCGGGTCTGGGCGACCTCCTTGGCCATGCGCTCGTTGGCGACCGCGACCAGCTCGTCGCCGGCGTCCGGGCTGCCGGACAGGCCGAGGATCTCGACGGGGATGGAGGGGCCGGCCGACTGCGCCGGCTTGCCGTTCTCGTCGAACATCGCGCGCACGCGGCCGTACTCGACGCCGCACACGACGTAGTCGCCCTTCTCCAGGCGCCCCTGCTGCACGAGCACCGTGGCGACCGCGCCGCGGCCCTTGTCGAGGCGGGACTCGATCACCACGCCGGAGGCGGCACCCTCGGGAACCGCGCTCAGCTCCATGACCTCGGCCTGCACCAGGATGGCGTCGAGCAGATCGTCGATGCCCATGCCGGTCTTCGCCGACACCGGCACGAAGGCCACCTCGCCGCCGAACTCCTCGGCGACGACCTCGTGCTGGAGCAGCTCCTGCTTGACCTGGTCGGCACTGGCGTCGGGCTTGTCCATCTTGTTGACGGCGACGATCAGCGGGGTGCCCGCGGCACGCGCGTGCTGCACGGCCTCGACCGTCTGCGGCATGACGCCATCGTCGCCGGCGACGACCAGGATGACGATGTCGGTCAGCTTGGCGCCGCGCGCACGCATCGACGTGAAGGCGGCATGGCCCGGGGTGTCCAGGAAGGTGATCACGCCCTTGGCGGTCTCGACGTGGTAGGCGCCGATGTGCTGGGTGATGCCGCCGGCCTCGCCCGCCGCGACCTTGGCGCGGCGGATGTGGTCGAGCAGCGAGGTCTTGCCATGGTCGACGTGGCCCATGATGGTGACCACCGGCGGCCGCGGCGCCAGGTCGCCCTGCAGCTCGCTCTGGGCGATCAGCTCCATCTCGACGTCGCGCTCCTCGGCTCGACGCGCGCGGTGGCCGAGCTCCTCGACGACGAGCACCGCGGTGTCGTGGTCGAGCACCTGGTTGATGGTCGCCATCACGCCCATCTTCATCAGCGCCTTGATCAGCTCGCCGGCCTTGACCGCCAGCTTCTGGGCGAGATCGCCCACGCTGATCGACTCGCCGACCTCGATCTCGCGCACCATCGGCGCGGTCGGGCGGGAAAAGCCGTGGCGGTCGCCACCCGAGCCGGCGCGCCCGTACTCGGACGGCCGCGCCTTCATCCGCTTCTTGCCGGGCGCCACGCGGCGCTCGTTGCTGAGGTGCAGCTCGCCGCGGATGTACGGCGGCGCCTTGACGTCCTCGGAGACGTCGGTCTCGGCCATCCGGTGCGAACCGCGCCCGGGCTTGTGCCGGCGCGGCTCCTCACGGGCCTTCTCGGGCGCCTTGGCGGGACCGTCCTTGCGGGGAGAGGCCTGGTCGCCTGGCTTGCGCTTGCCGGCCTCGGCCTCGGCCGGCGCCGCACGCGCGGCCTCCTCGGCGGCGGCCAGGGCAGCCTGCTCCTCGGCCTTGCGGCGCGCTTCCTCTTCCTCCTTGCGGCGCGACTCCTCCTCGCGCCGGCGGCGGTCCGCCTCGGCGAGGGCGGCGACTTCGGCGGCGTTCTGGGCCCGCGATTCCTCGAGCTTGCGCCGCGCCTCCTCGCGCTCGTCCTCCAGCTCGACGCCCGGCTGGCCGGTCAGCTCGGTGCGCTTGACGTAGGTGCGCTTCTGGCGCACCTCGACGTTCACCGTGGTGCGGCCACGTCCCTGCGGTCCGGCCACCGTGAGCTCGGTGACCGTCTTGCGGCGCAGGGTGATCTTGGCCGGCGTCTTGTCCGGATCGGGCACGGTCTCGCCGCGCTTGCCGTGCTGGGCGCGCAGGAACTCGAGCAGCTTGCGCTTGTCGCTCGGCTTGACCGGCTGGTCGGCGTCGCTGTAGGCCATCCCGGCCGCGGCCAGCTGCTCGACCAGGGTCTCGACCGGCGTGCCCACGAGGGCGGCCAGCTGTCGGATTGTTTCGGACATGCGTTGTTACTCCCGGAACGGTTGGCGGGGCTGCGACTGGGGGGGAGCGGGTCTCAGACCCCGTCCTCGAACCAGTGCGCCCGTGCGGCCATGATCAGCTCGCCGGCACGTTCCTCGCCGACGTCCTCGATATCCGCGATCTCGTCGACCGCCGCCTCGGCCAGGTCCTCGCGGCTGACGATGCCGCGCGCCGCCAGGGCGTAGGCGACCGACTCGTCCATGCCTTCGAGGTCCAGCAGGTCGTCCGCCGGCCGGTTCGCCTCGAGCTCCTCCTCGACGGCGATCATCTGGGTCAGCAGGGCGTCGCGGGCGCGCGAGCGGAGCTCGGCGACGATGTCGGCGTCGAACTCCTCGACGGCCAGCAGCTCGCCCTCGGGCACATAGGCGATCTCCTCGATGGTCGAGAAGCCCTCCTGGACCAGGATGCCGGCGATCTCGGCATCGACCTCCAGGCGCTCCACGAAGAGCTGGCGCGCGGCCTCCTGCTCGGCCTCGGACTTCTCGCGGACCTGCTTCTCGGTCATCACGTTGAGGTGCCACCCGGCCAGGCGGCTGGCCAGGCGAACGTTCTGGCCGCCGCGGCCGATCGCCTGGGACAGCTTGTCCTCGGCGACCGCGATGTCCATGCTGTTCTTCTCCTCGTCGACGATGATCGACAGGACCTCGGCCGGCGCCATCGCGTTGATGACGAACTGGGCCGGGTTCTCGCTCCAGAGGATGATGTCGACGCGCTCGCCGTTCAACTCGTTCGATACCGCCTGGACGCGCGAGCCACGCATGCCGATGCAGGCGCCGATCGGATCGGTCCGGTTGTCGTGGGCGCGCACGGCGATCTTGGCGCGGTCGCCGGGATCGCGCGCGCAGCCCATGATCTCGACCAGGCCCTGGCTGATCTCGGGCACTTCGAGCCGGAACAGCTCCATCATGAATTCCGGCGCGGTCCGGGAGATGAACAGCTGCGGGCCGCGGGGCTCGGAACGGACCTCGTAGAGGAAGCCGCGGACGCGGTCGCCGACCCGCAGGTTCTCGCGCTGGATCGCCTTCTCGCGCGGGATGAAGCCCTCGGCGTTGCCGCCCAGGTCGATCACGATGCTGCCGCGCTCGACCCGCTTGACGGTCCCGGTCAGCAGTTCGCCGATCCGGTCCTTGAAGGCCTCGACCACCAGGGCCCGCTCGGCCTCGCGCACCTTCTGCAGGATCACCTGCTTGGCGGCCTGGGCGGCGATCCGGCCGAAGCCGACGTTCTCGACCTGCTCCTCGATGAAGTCGCCGACCGCGGCGTCGGGCTTCTCGTCGACCGCATCCATCAGACGGATCTGCCGGTCGGGCGATTCCATGACCACGTCGTCGGCGACCACCTCCCAGACGCGGAAGGTCTCGTAGTCGCCGGTGTTGCGGTCGATGCTGACCCGCATGGCGACGTCCTCCTCGTAGCGCTTCTTGGCGGCCGACGCGAGCGCCGCCTCCAGGGCGTCGAAGATGACGTCGCGCTCGACGCCCTTCTCGTTGGCGACCGCCTCGGCGACCAGCAGCAGTTCCTTGCTCATCGGTGTTCTCCAGGAACGTCGCCGCCCGCGCGGTCGCGTCCCGTCTGTCCCAGGATCTTCTCGTAGTCGGGACGCACGCGGATCTTCGCGGCCTGCCCGAAATCGAAATCGAAATTGGCGCCGTCGAGGTCGAGCGTGATCCGCTCGCCGTCGACGCCCAGCAACCGTCCCTGCAGCCGGCGGCGACCCGCGACCGGCGCGTGCAGGGAAACCTCGAGCGTCTCGCCCGCGAACGACGGCAACTGCGAGGCCCTGAAGAAGGGGCGATCGAGTCCCGGCGAGGAGACCTCGAGCGTGTACTGGCCCCGGATCGGGTCGTCGACCTCGAACAGCGCGCTGACCTCGCGGCTGACCGCCTCGCAGTCCTCGATCGTGACTTCCCGGTCGGCGTGGTCGATGTAAAGGCGCACCAGGCTGCTGCGTGCCCGCGGCGCGTACTCCACGCCCCACAGCAGCAGCCCCAGGTCCTCGACGGTCCCGGTCACCAGTGCCGCGATTTCTTGCGCCTTGTCCATTCCTCTCCAGTACGACTTCGCCACCGTGCCGGTTTTTCCATGGCCCGGAAACGCAGAATGGCCGCAAGCGGCCATCCTGAGCCCGGCTCCGGCGATGCCTGCCGGCGGCCAAGAAAAAAGCCTCGCTGAGGAGGCTTCTTTCGAACCTGGTAGCGGGGGCAGGATTTGAACCTGCGACCTTCGGGTTATGAGCCCGACGAGCTGCCAGACTGCTCCACCCCGCATCAGCGAGCCGCCATTCTAATGACCTCCGGCGGTCCGCGCAAGCCCGGCACGCCGAGCCGGGGCGGTGTCGGTCACTCGACCGGTGCCGGCTCGGCGAGCAATGCCTGCAACGGTTCCGGCAGTTCGATGCCCGGCCAGCGCCGCAGCAGCGTCCGCGCCGCCGCCGCCGCCGCCGCATCCTGCCCGGCCTCCAGCAGCGCGACGGCCGCAGCCAGCTCCGCCTCCGCCGCCGCCGGGACCGCGACCGCCTGCCGTGCTCCGCCGTCGTCTGCCGGAGGCGACGGCGGCGCCGTGACGCCGGCGGCTTGGCGCTCTGCGGCCTGCACCGGCTGCGTCGCCGCCGGCGCCCGGAGCGCCGATCGTTCCGGCGCGGCCGTCTCCGCGCCACCACTGGCGACCGGCTGCCTGGCCGCAGCCGGCGTCGCCGCGGGCGCCGCGGGGGCGGCCGCCTCGGTGGCCAGGATGTCGTCCGTCGGCGCTGGCGCCACGGCGAGCCGCAACACCGTGCCCACGGCGAGCACGGCGGCGGCCGCGCTGGCCAGCAGCCAGGGCAGGCGCGCGCGGGTGCGGCGCCGGGCGCCGCGTGCGGTTCCGGCGCGCGCCAGGACCGCCTGGTCGAGCGCCTCGGAGGGGCCGGACACCGGCCACTGCCGGCGCAGCCTTGCCGCCAGCGCCGCCTCTTCTCGGCCAAGCCCCGGGCCAGCGCTCATCCCATTGCCTCCCGCAGCTTGTCCATCGCGTAGCGAAGCCGCGACTTCACGGTTTCCCGGCCGGCGCCGGTGACCTCGGCGATCTCCTCCAGCGACAGCTCGGCGTCCAGTCGCAGCAGCAGCGCGGTGCGCTGTTCGAGCGGCAGCGCGGCGATCGCCGCCCGCAGTCGGCGGCCCTGCTCCAGCGCCTCGTGTGCGGCGGCCGGATCGGACCCCGGCTGGCCGTCGACCAGCACCGGCGGCGGAGCCGGGCCGTCGCCGTCGTCGATCGAGACCATCGGCCGCTGCCGGCGGAAGCGGTCGACCACCAGGTTGTGGGCGATCTGCAGCAGCCAGGTGGAAAACCGCGCCTGCGGCCGCCAGCGGCGATGCGCCGCGATCGCCCGCGCCCAGGTGTCCTGGAAGCAGTCGTCGGCGGCATCGCGGCGACCCAGCGAACGCAGCAGGAAGGCATACAGCCGCCCCTTGTGGCGCGCGTACAGGCGAAGGAAGGCCGCCTGGTCGCCTCCGGCCCAGGCCAGGGCAAGCTGCTCGTCGCTGCTGTCGCCATCCGCCGCCATGGCGGAAGGGTAGCAGCGGCGGCCTGCCCCGGCGCCAGCGGAGGCGTGCGGCATCAGCAGGGCGGTGGCGGCGATCACCCCGACTGCAACGCGCCAGGGGCGGCAACGGGGTCGGCCGCCCGGTCCCGGCCCAGGCGCGCGAGGGCCTTGCCGGTGGCGGCCGGCAGGTGCAGGTGGACGTCGCGTTGCGGGAACGGGATCGGGATGCCCGCCTCGCCCAGGCCTCTGTGGATCGCCTCGACCAGCTCGCTGCGGACGCGGACGTAATCGCCGGTGGCGATCCAGGCGCGCACTTCCAGGTCCACGCTGCTGTCGTTCAGGGCGGTCGCCAGCACCAGGGGCGCCGGCTCCGCCAGCACGCCCTCGTGCCGGCCGACCAGCGCCAGCAGGGTCTGCCTGGCCCGGGCGATGTCCTCGCCGTAGCCGATCCCGACCGGAATATCGGCCCGGCGGCGGGTATTGGAGGTGAAGTTGATGATCGGCGCGGCGGTGATCTGGTTGTTGGGCAGGGTCACCAGCCGGTTGTCCGGGGTGCGCAGGGTGGTCTGGAACACCATCACCTGCTCGACCGACCCCTCCTCGCCGGCGATCCTCACGAAGTCGCCGCTGCGGAAGGGGCGCAGCGTGATCAGCATCATCCCGGCCGCGATGTTCGAGAGCGAGCCTTGCAGCGCCAGGCCGATCGCCAGGCCGGCGGCGCCGAGCACGGCCAGCAGGGAAGTCGTCTGCACGCCGAGCGTGCCGACCGCCGCGATCAGCACCACGACCACCAGGGCGCCATAGGCCACGTTGCGCAGGAAGCCGGTCAGCATGGGATCGACGCCGGCCCGGTCCAGGGCGCGCTGGGAGCCGAGGGCCAGGCGTCGCGCCAGCCAGATGCCGACCAGCAGGATCAGCAGCGCGCCGCCCAGGCGCATGCCTCCGAGCACCAGCAGGGCCTGCCAGTCGAACTCCCGCAACGACGACAGCCATCCATCCATAGGGATTCTCCTTCAGTCCCCGGGAACCAGCCGCCACCCTAGCAACGCTTCGCTGAGCCTGTGGTGAGCCGGCGATGCACCGAAGTTGCTATCGTGCGCCATGGCCAAGGTCCGCTACCTGCAACTCGATGTGTTCGCCGCACGCCCCGGCGGCGGCAACCCCCTCGGCGTGGTGATCGATGCCGACCACTGGCCGACCGACGCCATGCAGCGCTTCGCCGCCTGGACCAACCTGGTCGAGACCACCTTCCTGCTGCCACCAGGCCCGAGCGGCGCCGACTACCGCCTGCGCATCTTCACGCCGACCCGGGAGATCGCCTTCGCCGGTCACCCGACCATCGGCAGCGCCCACGCCGCGCTGGCCACCGGCCTGGTGCGGGCCGGCGGCGGTCGACTGGTACAGGACTGCGGGGCGGGACTGCTGCCGATCCTGGTCGAGGGGGTCGGCGAAGCGCAGCGCCTGTTCGTGCAGGCGCCCGGCGCGCAGGTCCTGCGCCAGGGCCTGGACGGCGACCCGCAGCTGCAGGCCCTGCTCGGCGACCGGCGGCTGGGACGCCTGGCGCCGGCATTCGTCGAGGGCGGACGGCGCTGGTGGCTGGCCGAGCTGGCCGATGCCCAGGAGGTCCGCGGCTGGCATCCCAACCATGCGGCGATCGCCGCGCTGGCGCACGCCAGCGACAGCCTGGGCCTGTGCGTGTTCGCGCGCTGCCAGGGCGGCGACCACGATCTGGTGGTCCGCGCCTTTCCGGCGGGCGTCGGCATCGTCGAGGACCCGGCTTCCGGAGCCGCCAACGGCCTGATCGCCGCCTATATCGCCCACTGCGAGCCCGAAGGCCCGCTGGGCCGCGGCTACGTGGTCAGCCAGGGCCGGGAGATCGGCCACGACGCGCTCATCGAGATCCGCATCGACGGCGACGGGGTCTGGGTCGGCGGCCAGACCCAGCTGGTCATCGAGGGCCACGCGGAATGGCCGCTGGCCACGGCCTGAGCGCGGACAGCCTCGCGGCACCGCGCAAAGCCTGCCCGCAGGCGCCTCAGGAGGCGCTGGCCTTGAGCCGGTTCCAGAAGGTCCGGGCAGCGTCCATCCAGGTGCTCTCCCGGGGCGAGTGCCGCGACGGGTTGCCCTCGAAGGTCGCCTCGAACGCGCCCAGCAGGCGGCGCTGCTCGGCGCTGAGGTTGACCGGCGTCTCGACCACCACCCGGCAGACCAGGTCGCCGGGCGGCCCGCCGCGGACCGGGCGGATGCCCTTGCCGCGCAGCCGGAACAGCCGGTGCGTCTGGGTCTCGGCGGGCACCTTGACGACCGCCTCGCCGTCAAGGGTGGGCACCACCAGCTCGCAGCCGAGGGCGGCCTGGGAGAAGCGGATCGGCACCTCGCAATACAGATCGGCACCCTGGCGCTGGAAAATGGCGTGCTCGCGCACGGCGACCTCCACGAACAGGTCGCCCGGGGCGCCGCCGGCCATCGCCTCGCCCTCGCCGGCCAGGCGCACGCGGTCGCCGCTGTCCACGCCCGCGGGCAGCTTCACGCGCAGGCGCTTCTCGTCCTCGACATAGCCTTCGCCGTCGCAGGTCCGGCACGGGTTGGCGACCACCTTGCCCTTGCCCCCGCAGTGCGGGCAGGCCTGCTGCATCGAGAAGATGCCGCGCTGCATGCGCACTTGGCCGTGGCCGTGGCAGGTGCCGCAGGTCTCGGTCTTGCCGTCGTCCGAACCGCTGCCCTCGCAGCGCCGGCAGACCACCCGGCTCGGGAAGCCGATCTCCTTCTCGACGCCGAACGCCGCCTCCTCGAGGTCGAGCTCGACCACGTAGCGCAGGTCGGCGCCGCGCCGCGCGCCCCGCCCCCTGCCGGCCCCGAAGATGTCGCCGAAGATGTCGCCGAAGATGTCGCCCAGGTCGCCGTACCCGGCGCCGTTCCCGGGTCCGCCCGCACCCTGCCCCGCCGCGGCGTGCCCGAACTGGTCGTAGCGCTGGCGGCGGCCCGGGTCGGAGAGCGTCTCGAAGGCCTCCTTGGCCTCCTTGAACTGCTCCTCGGCCTTCGGATCGTCCGGGTTCCGGTCCGGATGCAGCTTCATGGCCAGGCGCCGGAACGAGGCCTTCAGCTCAGCCTGGGTCGCGGTACGGCTGACGCCGAGGACTTCGTAGTGGCAGCGCTTGGTCATGGACTGCGTCGACTGGATGCACGGGGGGACGACGGCGGCGGGCGGCGGTCGCGGCGGGCCGCCCCGCCGCCGCGCCCGGGACGCGCCGAGGGGCGCGTCCCGGGCGACCTGATCAGGACTTGCCGGACTCGCCGTCCTTGACCTCGGTGAACTCGGCATCGACGACGTCGTCCGAAGCCGCCGGCTGCTCGCCCTCGGCGCCTGCCTGGAAGCCGGCAGCGGCCGCGGCGTACAGCGACTGGGCCGCCGTCTCGAGCGTGCCGATGCGCGACTCGATCTGGGCCTTGTCGTCGCCCTTCATCGCCGTCTCGAGGTCGGCCAGCGCCGACTCGATGGCGGCCATCTGCTCGGGCGGGACCTTTGCGCCGTGCTCCTTGACCGCGCCCCTGGTGGCATGCACGAGGGTGTCGGCCTTGTTGCGGGTGGCGACCAGCTCGTGGAAGCGCTGGTCCTCGTCGCGGTGGGCCTCGGCGTCCCTGATCATCTGCTCGATCTCGGCCTCGGACAGCCCGGAACCGGCCTTGATCTCGATCTTCTGCTCCTTGCCGGTCTTCTTGTCCTTGGCGTGCACGTGCAGGATGCCGTTGGCGTCGATGTCGAAGGTGACCTCGACCTGCGGCATGCCGCGCGGCGCGGGCTCGATGCCGGACAGGTCGAACTTGGCCAGCGACTTGTTGAAGCGGGCCTGTTCGCGCTCGCCCTGCAGGACGTGGACGGTGACCGCCGACTGGTTGTCCTCGGCGGTGGAGAACACCTGGGTGCTCTTGGTCGGAATGGTGGTGTTCTTCTCGATCAGCTTGGTGAACACGCCGCCCAGGGTCTCGATGCCCAGCGACAGCGGCGTCACGTCGAGCAGCAGCACGTCCTTGACGTCGCCGGTCAGGACGCCGCCCTGGATCGCCGCGCCCACCGCCACGGCCTCGTCGGGATTGACGTCCTTGCGCGGCTCCTTGCCGAAGAACTGCGCCACCGCCGCCTGCACCTTGGGCATGCGGGTCTGGCCACCGACCAGGATCACCTCCTCGATGTCGGAAACCTTCAGGCCGGCATCGTTGATGGCGGTCCGGCACGGCCCCAGGGTCTTCTGGATCAGCTCGTCGACCAGCGACTCCAGCTTGGCCCGGGTGACCCGGATGTTGAGGTGCTTGGGCCCGCTGGCGTCGGCGGTGATGTAGGGCAGGTTGACGTCGGTCTGCTGGGCGCTGGACAGCTCGATCTTGGCGCGCTCGGCGGCGTCCTTGAGGCGCTGCAGGGCCAGCGGGTCGGTGCGCAGGTCGATGCCCTGCTCCTTGCGGAACTCGTCCACCAGGTAGTCGATCAGGCGCTTGTCGAAGTCCTCGCCGCCCAGGAAGGTGTCGCCGTTGGTGGCGAGCACCTCGAACTGCTTCTCGCCGTCGATCTCGGCGATCTCGATGATCGAGACGTCGAAGGTGCCGCCGCCGAGGTCGTAGACCGCGATCTTGCGGTCCTTGCCGAGCGACTTGTCGAGGCCGTAGGCGAGCGCCGCCGCGGTCGGCTCGTTGATGATGCGCTTCACCTCGAGGCCGGCGATCTTGCCGGCCTCCTTGGTGGCCTGGCGCTGGGAATCGTTGAAGTAGGCGGGCACCGTGATGACCGCCTCGGTGACCGGCTCGCCGAGGAAGTCCTCGGCGGTCTTCTTCATCTTCATCAGCACATGGGCGGAGATCTGCTGCGGCGCCATGCGGGTGCCGTCGGCCTTGGCCACCCAGGCGTCGCCGTTGTCGTGCTCGACGATGCCGTAGGGCACCAGCTCGATGTCCTTGCGCACCTCGGCATCGGTGAACTTGCGGCCGATCAGGCGCTTCACCGCGAAGAAGGTGTTCTTGGGATTGGTCACCGCCTGGCGCTTGGCCGGCTGGCCGACCAGGACCTCGCCGTCCTTGCCGAAGGCGACCACCGAGGGCGTGGTGCGGTCGCCCTCGGCGTTCTCGATGACCCGGGACTTGCCGCCCTCCATGAGGGCGACGCAGGAGTTCGTCGTGCCGAGGTCGATGCCGATGATCTTGCCCATGATTCGTGTGCTCCGGTGTCTGCTCGGGCGGCCGGGGTCTGCCGCGTCGAAGTTTCTGATGAACCGCTATCTGGGGCGGTGCGGCCCGGATTCAAGCGTCGGCGGCGCGGGCCACGACCACCAGGGCCGGGCGCAGGGTCCGATCGTGCAACCGGTAGCCCTTCTGCAGGACGCACACGACGGTGCCGTCGGCCTGGCCGCCGGTGGCCGGCTGGGTCGAGATCGCCTCGTGCAGGGCCGGATCGAAGGCTTCGCCGGCGGGGTCGACCTGGACGACGCCGTGGCGCTCCAGGGCCGCCAGGAGCTGGCGACGGGTCAGCTCCATGCCTTCCCGGGCCGGGCCGTCCTCGGCCACCGCGGCCAGGCCCTGCTCCAGGCTGTCGGCGACCGGCAGCAGGTCGGACAGGACGCGTTCTCCGGCATAGCGGCGGGCGCCCTCGACCTCGCGGACCACCCGCTTGCGCAGGTTGTCCATCTCGGCGCGGGTCCTGAGCAGTTCCTCCTGGGCTCCGGCGAGCTGCCGCTCGACCAGGCCGAGCTCCCGCTCGGCGGCATCGAGGCTCTGCTCGGCGCCGTCCTGGAAGGGCTCGGCGGGACCGGTGGGTTCGTCTTCGGCTCGGTGCATCGGGCTCATCGCGGCTCCTTGGGGGAAGGCAGGCGGCATCGGCCGGCGACCGCCCGTCGCCGTCCGGCCATGACGCCCCGCTTCATTGGGACGCGCCGTCGCGATTCAAGGCACTGGACAGCAGGCGCGCGGTGGCCTCGACCATCGGGATGACGCGTTCGTAGGCCATCCGGGTCGGCCCGATGACGCCCAGCACGCCCAGCACCCTGCCGCCAGCGCCATAGGGGGCGGTCACCACCGAGCAGTGGTCGAGCGGGCTGAGCCCGGACTCCTCGCCGATGAACAGGCGCACGCCCCGGGCGTGGATGCACCGTTCCATGAGCTGGAGCAGCTCGCGCTTCCGGCTGAACGCCTCGAACAGCTCGCGCAGGCGCTCGATGCTGGCGAGCTCCGGCTGCCCCATGAGGTTGGTCTGGCCGCTGACCACCACGTCATCGCCGGACTCGATGGCCAGTGCGGTGCCGGCCATGGCGATGGTCGCCTCCATGGTGGCGTTCATCGCCCGCCTGGCCTCCTCCAGGTCGGCGACCAGGCGCGCACGGATCTGCTCGAGGCTCAGCCCGGCGTACTGCTGGTTGAGGAAGTTGGCCGCCTGCTCGAGTTCCGCCGCCGAATGGGGCCGGGGCAGCTCGATCACGCGGTTCTGCACGTCGTTGTCGGTGAACACCAGGATCACCAGCACCCGGCGGCCGTCGAGGGGCACGAAGTCGATGTGGCGGAAGGCGAACGCCCCCCGGCGCGGCACCGTGACCAGTCCGACGAACTGGGTCGCGGCCGAGAGCAGGCCGGACACCGAGTTGACCAGGTCCTGGGTGCCGCCGCCCGCGCTCAGTTCGCCGCGCAGGCGGGCCAGCTCGGAGTCGGCCAGCGGCTTGACCTCCAGCAGGCTGTCGACGAACACCCGGTAGCCCTGGGTGGTCGGCACCCGGCCGGCCGACGTGTGCGGCGCGGCGACCAGGCCGATCTCCTCGAGGTCGGCCATGACGTTGCGGATGGTGGCGGCGCTGACATCGAGGCCGGATTGCCGGGCCAGGGTGCGTGAGCCGACCGGCTGGCCGTCCCGGATGTACTGCGCGATCAACGTGCGCAGCAGGCGCCGGGCGCGGGCGTCGAGCAGGTCGTCGGGGGGAATGGCGGGCATGTCGGTGGCGGATCCTGGATGCCTCGAATATGGCGCAGCAGGACGCGGTTTCCAAGTCGTCCGTGCCGCCCCCGGGGGGCGGGCCCCATGCTAACGTGCGCGGCCATGTTGACCCACCTCAGCGTCCGCGATTTCGCCATCGTCGAGTCCGTCGAGCTCACCCTGGGCGGCGGCCTGACCGTCGTCACCGGCGAGACCGGCGCCGGCAAGTCGCTGCTGGTCGACGCCCTGCTGCTGTTGTCCGGCGCCCGCGCCGACAGCGCGACGGTGCGGGCGGGCGCCGAGCGCGCGGAGCTGGCGGCGGGCTTCGATCTCTCGCGCCTGCCTGCGGTCCGCGGCTGGTTGGCCGAGAACGAGCTCGACGACGGCGACGACTGCCTGTTGCGACGGGTGGTGCGCGCCGCCGGCGCCTCCCGGGCCTGGATCAACGGCCGCCCGGTGACCCTGCAGACGCTGGCCGCCCTGGCCGGGCAGCTGGTCGGCATCCACGGCCAGCACGAGCACCAGGCGCTGCTCGCCCGCGGCAGCCAGCTCGACCTGCTGGACCGCCACGGCGGCCACCCCGCCCTGCGTGCCGAGGTGGCCGCGGCGGCGGCGCACTGGCAGGCCCTGGCGCGCCAGTGCCGGGCACTGGAGCAGCGCGGCGGCGCCGACCCGGACCGCCTGGAGCTGCTTCGCCACCACCTGTCCGAGCTGCAGTCCGCCGCCCTGCCCCCGGAGGCCCTGCTGGCGCTCGAGCAGGAACACCATCGCCTGAACCACCAGGACGAGACCCTGGCCGCCTGCGCGGCCGCGCGCGCCCTGCTCGATGGCGACGACGAGGCGGCCCTGCTCGCCGGCCTGGCCCGGGTACGGAACCTGCTGGACCGCGCAGTGGCGGGCGATCCCGGCCTGGCGACCAGCCTGCAGTCGCTGGCCACGGCGCAACTGGAGCTGCGCGAAGCCGTGCAGGCGCTCGACGGTTACCTGGACGGGGCCGAGAGCGACCCCGCCCGCCTGGCCCAGGTGGACGCCCAGCTGGCGCGACTGCACGAGCTGGCCCGCAAGCACCGCGTCGCCCCGGCGGCCCTGGTGGAGCAGCGCGACCGCCTGGCCGCCGAGCTGGAGGCCGTCGAGGGCGCCGACCAGCGCCTCGCAAGTCTCGCCGGGGATCTGGCGCAGTCGCGGGCGTCCTGGCTCGAGGCCGCAACCCGGCTCAGCGCCGCCCGCGCCCGGGCCGCCGCCCGCCTGGGACCGGAGGTCACCGCCCTGATGGCCGAACTGGGCATGGCCGGCGGCCGTTTCGACGTCGTTCTCGAGCCGGCCCCGGCGCAGGCGCCCGACGCGGTCGGCCTGGAGCGCTGCGAGTTCATGGTCAGCGCCAATCCGGGCCAGCCGCCGAGGCCGCTGCGCAAGGTGGCCTCGGGCGGCGAGCTGTCGCGCATCGCCCTGGCCATCGAGGTCGCCACCCTGGGCGAGGATCCGCTCCAGACCATGGTGTTCGACGAGGTCGACAGCGGCGTCGGCGGCGCCGTCGCGGAGATCCTCGGACAGAAGCTCCGGCGCCTGGGCGACCATGCCCAGGTGCTGTGCGTGACCCACCTGCCCCAGGTCGCGGCCCAGGGGCACCATCACCTCAGCGTGAGCAAGCGGGCGCGCGGCGGGCGGGTCGGCACGGCGGTGACGCCCTTGGCCGGGGAGGCCCGCGTCGACGAGCTCGCGCGCATGCTCGGTGGCGTCGAGATCGGGGCGGAAACGCTGGCCCTGGCCAGGCAGATGCTGGCCGCGGCCGGCCGCTGAACGGCGCCCGGAAGCCCCGGTCAGCGCGCCTTCTTCTTCGGCCGCACGTACAGGACCAGGCTGTGGTCCTCGATCACGTAGCCATGCTGATCGGCGATCTCCCGCTGCAGGCGCTCGATCTCCGGGCTGTAGAACTCGACGACCTTGCCGGAGTCGACGCAGACCATGTGGTCGTGGTGCTCGCCACGGTCCATCTCGTAGACCGCCTGGCCGCCCTCGAAGTGGTGCTTGATCACCAGGCCGGCCGCCTCGAACTGGGTCAGAACGCGGTAGACCGTGGCCAGGCCGATGTCCTCGGAGGATTCGATCAGGGCGCGGTAGATGTCCTCCGCGCTCAGGTGGCGGCCCTCGGCGTTCTCCAGGGTCTCCAGGATCCGCAGGCGCGGATGGGTCACCTTGAGGCCGGCCTTGCGCAGCTCCTGGGATTCGCTGGACACGTCGTCTGCTCGCCTTCGGATGGCTCGGTGGAGCGGGCGGCCTAGTGTATCATCGGGGTCCGTTTCCGCCCTGCCCCGTACCCATGCGCCTGCTACTCAGCCTGATCGCCGCCGCCGCCCTTTCCGGGTGCGGCCTGCTCTACAAGGTCGACGTGCCGCAGGGCAACCTGCTGGACCAGCGCGCCGTCGCCGACCTGCAGGTCGGCATGAGCAAGCGCCAGGTCTCGCTGCTGCTGGGCACCCCGGCGATCACCTCGCCGTTCCACCAGAACCGCTGGGACTACGTCTACAGCCTCAGCCGGCGCGGCCGGGAAGCCGAGGTCCGCAACCTGACCCTCCACTTCGACGGCGAGTCGCTGGCGCGCATCGAGGGCGCCCCGATGCCGGAGCGGACGATCGAAGAGGAGCTGCTGGACGACATCCGCGAATACCAGCGCTTCGGACCCCAGGTCGACGACGCCGGCTGAGCGGGCGGCGACCGGGCGCGACCCGGGTCACGATGGCGTCCGGACGGGCCAGGCCGACCGCCCTGTCCGGGGGCTTGCGGTAAGCTCCGGGGTTTGCATCCCCACCCGGAGAACCGTCCCATGCAGAGGAAGCCCCTGGCCCTGGCGCTGGCCGTAGCCCTGTCCCTGCCGCTGGCCGCCTGCGGTCCGCGCGAAACCACCGGCGACGCGGCAAGCGCCGCTGGCGAGAACGGCGGCGAATCCGTCGCCGAGCCCGCGGCCGACGCCAACCCCCTGCTCCAGCCCAGCCCGCTGCCGCTCGGTTACCCGCCGTTCGACCGCATCGCCGACCAGCACTACGGCCCGGCCATCGAGCAGGGCATGGCCCGGCAGCGCGAAGAGATCGCCGCGATCGCCGGCAATGCCGAGGCGGCCAGCTTCGAGAACACCATCGTCGCCATGGAGCGCAGCGGCGAGCTGCTCAACCGCAGCCTGCGCATCTTCCAGAACCTGGCCGGCGCCCACACCAACGACGTGCTGCAGGCCACCCAGGCCGACCTGGCGCCCAAGCTGGCCGCGCACATGGACGCCATCCTGCTCGACGGGACCTTGTACGCCCGCGTCGCCGACCTGTACGAGCGCCGCACTGCGCTCGGCCTGGACGCCGAGCAGCAGCACCTGCTCGAGCGCTACCACACCGACTTCGTGCGCGCCGGCGCCCGGCTGGACGCTGCCCAGAAGGAGCAGCTCAAGGCCCTGAACGCGGAGCTCGCCAGCCTGCAGACCCGGTTCACCCAGAACGTGCTGCGCGAGACCAACGCCTCCGCGGTCCTGTTCGACAGCCGCGAGCAGCTCGCCGGCCTGCCCGAGGCGGCCATCGAGGCGGCCGCGGCGGCCGCCACCGCCGCCGGCCACGAGGGCAAGTTCCAGATCGCGCTGCAGAACACCACCGGCCAGCCGCCCCTGGCCGACATGACCGACCGCGACGCCCGCCAGCGCCTGCACGAGGCGTCGGTCAACCGCGGCAGCCGCGGCGGCGAGTTCGACAACCGCGAGATCGTCGCCCGCATCGTCAAGCTGCGCGCCGAGCGCGCCGTCCTGCTCGGCTACCCCAACCACGCCGCGTACGTGCTCGAGGACGCCACCGCCGGCAGCACCGACGCGGTCAACACCATGATGGCGCGGTTGGCGCCGGCGGCGGTCGCCAACGCCCGTCGCGAGGCCGCCGACATCCAGGCGGTGATCGATGCCGAGGGCGGCGGCTTCCAGCTCGCCGCCTGGGACTGGGCGCACTATGCCGAGAAGGTCCGTCAGCAGCGTTACGACCTCGACGCCAACCAGCTCAAGCCCTACTTCGAACTGAACCGAGTGCTGGTGGACGGCGTCTTCCACGCCGCCACCGAGCTGTTCGGGATCACCTTCAAGGAGCGCAGCGACCTGCCGGTCTACCACCCCGATGTGCGCGTCTGGGACGTGTTCGAGGCCGACGGTTCGCAGCTCGCCATCTTCATCGGCGACTTCTACGCCCGGCCCAGCAAGCGTGGCGGCGCCTGGATGAACGCCTACGTCCAGCAGAGCGGGCTGCTGGGCACCCTGCCGGTGGTGGGCAACCACCAGAACATCCCCAAGCCGCCCGAAGGCGAGCCGACCCTGATGACCTTCGACGAGGTCACCACGATGTTCCACGAGTTCGGCCACGCACTGCACGGCATGTTCTCGAACGTGACCTACCCGCGATTCTCGGGCACCTCGGTGCCCCGCGACTTCGTCGAGTACCCCTCGCAGGTCAACGAGATGTGGGCGACCTGGCCGTCGGTCCTGGCCAACTACGCGCGTCACCACGAGACCGGCGAGGCGCTGCCCCAGGAGCTGCTCGACAAGGTGCTGGCCGGCGAGACCTTCAACCAGGGCTTCGCCACCACCGAGTACCTGGCGGCCACCCTGCTCGACCAGGCCTTCCACCAGATCGGCCCGGAGCAGGTGCCGACCGACGTGATCGCCTTCGAGCAGCAGGCCCTGGCGGCCGTCGGTGCCGACTTCGCACCGGTGCCGCCGCGCTACCGCACCACCTACTTCAGCCACACCTTCGCCGGCGGCTATTCGGCGGGCTACTACTCCTACATCTGGAGCGAGGTGCTCGACGCGGCCAGCGTCCAGTGGTTCAAGGACAACGGCGGGCTGACCCGCGAGAACGGCCGGCATTTCCGGGACACCCTGCTGTCGCGCGGCGGCAGCCGCCCGGCCATGGACCTGTATCGCGACTTCACCGGCGCCGGCCCCGACCTCCAGCCGCTGCTGGTTCGTCGCGGCCTGCTCGACGATCCGGCCCGGAACTGACCTGCGGCAGGCCGGGGCGGTCGAGCCGCCCCGGCCCATCCGTCCAGAAGCGGCCGCGCACCGGAGACCCCGGGGCGCGAGCCCGCCCCGAGCCCCCAGCGCGCGGACCGCCCCGGGGCTGCCCCGGGGTGTCCCCCGGTCCGGGGCCTGGCGCCCGCCCGTTCCGCGTCTACCCCGTTCCGCGCCTGACCGCAGCGACCTGGCGACGCCGCGCCTCGCGCGGGTCGACGCGCAACGGCCGGCACAGTTCGATCCGGTCGCCGTCCGCCAGCACCCGGTCGGTCCTGGCCGGTTGGCCATGCAGTGCCACCTGCAGGTCGTCGGCGACATCCGCCAGCGCCGTGCGCCATTCGCTGGCCCGTAGCGCGTCGTCCACGGTAGCCCCCGGCGGCAGCGTCAGGTCCCGGCGCCACACCCGGTCCGGCCAGGCGCAGACCACGCAGACCCGCAGCGCGTGGTCGGTCATCGGGGCGCGGCCATCGCCGCCGCGGAAAAGTCGCCGACCAGACGGTCCGCCAGCCGCTGGAAGGCCAGCGTCGTGGCGATGCCCAGCAGGCGGCTCTTCGGCTCGAAGCGCAGCTCCAGGCGGACCCGGCAGCCGGCCTCGCCGTAGGGCTCGAAACGCCAGTCGCCGTCCAGGCGCTTCAGGGGACCTTCCAGCATGGTCAGGCGCATGCGGGAGGGCGGCTCGAGGTCGTTGCGGGTGGCGAAAGCGAACTCCACCCCGGCGGCCCGCACGTGCAGGCGCGCCGACGTGACCCCGGCGCTGCGCTCCAGGACGTCCACCGACCGGCACCAGTCGAAGCGCTGCGGATAGGACTCGACATCGTCGACCAGGGCGAACATGCGCTCGGGCGGCCTGGCGACCAGGGCCTCGCGCCTCACCACGGTCACCACGACCGCCTCCGGGGCAGCGTCGCCAGGCGGTTTGCGGGTACCATCGGCGGTCCATTCATGGGCCGGATTGTATCGGCCGGCGGAGCACATGGTCAGCAAGGCGGCAAAGGGCAAGGACAAGGGCGGCGGTTCCACCATCGCCCTGAACAAGCGCGCCCGGCACGAGTACTTCATCGAGGAGCGCCACGAGGCGGGGATCGCCCTGCACGGCTGGGAGGTCAAGAGCCTGCGTGCCGGCCGGATCAACTTCGGCGACAGCTATGCGCTGGTCCGCAACGGCGAGCTGTTCCTGTTCGGGGCCCAGATCACCCCGCTGAGCACGGTGTCGACCCATGTCGTCGCCGAACCGATGCGGACCCGCAAGCTGCTCCTGCACCGCAACCAGATCGATGCCCTGATCGGCGCCATCGAACGCAAGGGCTACACCCTGGTGCCGACGGCGATGTACTGGAAGGGCGGGCGCGCCAAGGTCGAGCTCGGGCTGGCGCGCGGCAAGCAGGCGCACGACAAGCGCGAGACCGAGAAGGAACGCGACTGGCAGCGCGAGAAGCAGCGCCTGATGCGGGCCGGCAACAAGGCGGCCTGACCGGGGGGCGGGATCGCCAGTCGTCCCGTTTCGCGCTTTCTACACGCGCGAGTGTGCGCGCCATCGCGCAACTTCCGACACACTTGTGAGAGCTGTCACGGCAATCGGCCGTCGGGCTGACTACAGTGCCGATATCGATCCGGGTAGCCCGCTTGCCGGGTCGAGCGGACCGCCGGTCCGCTTCTCCGCGGTGTCGCATGGAGTGGTCGCCATGGCCCGGACAGCCCTCCCCCTGCTGGCCCTTGCCGCCGCACTGCTGGTCTGCACGGATGCCTCCGCGCAGGGCCAGCGGCTGTACAAGTGGGTCGACGACCAGGGCAACGTGCACTACAGCGACCGGGTCGAGTCCACGCCCCCGGCCGCGGGCGTGCAGCGGATCAATGCCCATGGCATGGCCGTAGACGCCCGCCACAGCGCCCTGCCCCGCAACGCCGAGGAGGCCCGCCTGCAGGCCCAGGCCCGAAGGGTGGCCCTGCGCGACGCCTCGCTGCTGGCGAACTATCCGGACGAAATCGACCTGCTCAGGGCCCACGACGAGGTTCGCGCCGCCCTCGATGCCTCGCTGAACTCCACGCGCACCAACATCGAGCGACTTCAGGCCGAGATCGCCCAGCGGCAGGGCCATGGCCAGCTCGGGCCCGATGGTGCGGCGCGGGCCGACGCCGTCCTGGATTCGCTGAAGGCCCAGCTCGAGTCCGAACAACGCGCACTCGAGGGGCTGCGGCTGAGGCGCTTCGAGCTGCACGAGCGGCAGAACGAGGAACTGGAGCGCTATCGCGCCCTGACCGCGCAACCCAGCTGAACCCCACCTCCTCTCGCGGAGCCGCGGCTCAGCGTCCGGGATGGGCCTTCGCGGCGGGCTCCGTCAGCCAGCCGCCCGGGCCGGGACCGGCGCCCGCGGCTCCCGTTCCGACCGTCGACGGCCCTGGTGCGGGCTCCCCCACCTTGAACCGGCCGTTCCGGAATTCGGCACCTGCCGAAGCGTTGCCCACCGGGCCTGTGTCCACTGACCGGAAGCGGCGCTGCGGGCAGCCCGCTGCCCCCGGCAGATCGTTTTGGCGGCAGCGTCGCGCACCGCCCATCGGCTGGCATCGGTACGCGGGTGCCCACGTTCACGGTGGTCGCGGCAAAGGCGCATCCATGCGCGCGGGTGCATCCGTTCGGTTGCCGCCGCCGGTTGCGACGGCATCCCTGCCTGCGCTCCGGCGCTGAATCATGGGGGCGGATTGCCCTCCCCCGTTTACGGCCACCGCGATCCCTGCGGCAACCAGGCTCGCATTCGCGACCTCAGAGATCGACCACTTCGATATGGCCGCTGTCCTGCAGGGCGGCCAGCTCGCAGGCCAGCCGCACGGTCCGCATGGACAGGCGCCCGCCGTCGCGGTCGGGCCGGGCGATCCCGGCCCAGGCCGAGGCCGGCTGGCCGGCCAGCGCCGGCTCCAGCTCGACCAGGCGCAGCAGGAGGGCGACGCGCCCCCTGGCCTGCGCCGCGTCGCAGCCGGCGAAGCAGAGCGCGAACTCGTCCGGCGTGGTCTCGATGCAGAAGTCGGGGCTGCGCACCGCCCTGCGCATGCGCTCGGCGACCCGGTTCCGGACCACGGTGGTGGTGGCCTCGGTCAGACCGCCCGGCCAGCGGATCCGGATCATGCAGGCGGCGCTCGCCTGGCCGTCGGCGGCCTGTCCGAACTGGGCAAGCGCGGCCATCAGCGCCGGCGATTCCGGCAACAGCTGGTCCCGCGTCTCGGCAGCGGCATCCTCCTGGCGGGTATCCATGACCTCGCCCGGTTCGAACAGGACGAACTCCAGGCCACCGTAACCGTCGCTGGTATCCATGATGCGCCACCTCCTCCACGGGATGGACGCAGGCTAACAGCGGCAGCCGGCCAAAATGCCAACCAGCGCACGCTTTAACAGTTGTTTGCAGTTGTTTGCACTGCGTCACAATGTCCGGCGCCAGCGGCGGCCTCGAGCGTGTTCTGCATGAGCATGGCCACCGTCATCGGCCCGACGCCCCCGGGCACCGGCGTGATCCAGGCAGCCCGCCCGGCCGCAGCCGCGAAATCGACGTCCCCCGCCAGCGAGCCGTCGGGCATCCGGTTGATGCCGACGTCGATCACGATCGCTCCAGGGCGGATCCACTCGCCGCGCACGATGCCCGGCCGCCCCACGGCGACCACCAGCAGGTCCGCCTCGCCGACGTGTCGCCCCAGGTCCCGGGTGAAGCGATGGCAGCAGGTGACCGTGGCGCCGGCGAGCAGCAGTTCCAGGACCATCGGCCGGCCAACGTGATTGGAGGCACCCACGACGACGGCGTGCTGCCCGTAGAAGCCCGCACCGGCCTGGCGCAGCAGGTGGATCACGCCCTTGGGCGTGCACGGCCGCAGCCCGGGCTGGCGGAGCACCAGCAGGCCCATGTTCTGCGCGTGGAAACCATCGACGTCCTTGGCCGGGTCGATGCGCTGGATCAGCTCGGCCGGATCGATGTGCGGCGGCAAGGGCAGCTGCACCAGGATGCCGTCGATCTCGGGGTCGCGGTTGAGCCGGTCGACCAGCGCGAACACGTCGGCGGCGGCGACCTGCGACGGCAGGTTGAAGTCCATGGCCCGGATCCCGGCCCGTTCGGCGGCGTTGCGCTTGTTGCGGACGTACACGGTCGATGCCGGATCGTCGCCGACCAGGATCACCGCCAGCGCCGGAGCCCGCATGCCGGTGCGTCGGCGCGACTCGACCTCCGCCCGGATGCGCAGGAGGTGCGTTTCGGCAAGGCTGCGGCCGTCGAGGATCTGTGCGGGCATGTCGGAAGGCGCTTGGACGGGACGGCCGTGGATTATCCGCCGCGGCGCCGCGGCATGCACGACGGCCGGCCCGGATCAGCCGCCCGTGCAGGCCGGACAGGCCGGGTCGCGGTCCAGGCGAAGCTCGCGCACGCGCATCGCCAGCGCGTCGTAGACCAGCAGGCGACCCGCCAGGGACTCGCCCAGCCCCAGCAGCCACTTGATCGCCTCGGTCGCCTGCAGGATGCCGATGAGGCCCGGCAGGACGCCGAACACACCGGCCTCGGCACAGGCGGGCGCTGCGCCCGCCGGTGGCGGCTCCGGAAAGAGGCAGCGGTAGCAGGGGCCCGCGCCCGGAACGAACAGGCTGACCTGGCCCTGGAAACGCTGCACCGCGCCATAGGCCCACGGCGTCCCGGTGGCGAGCGCGGTGTCATTGACCAGATGGCGCGTCGCGAAATTGTCGGCACCGTCGATCACCAGATCGTGGCGTTCGAACAGCGGCCGGGCATTGCCGGGTGCCAGCCGCTCGGGAATCGCCTGGATGGTCAGGGTCGGATTCAGCGCCAGCAGGCGCTCCCGTGCCGAGTCGACCTTGGTGGCGCCGACACCGGCGTCGGTATGCAGGATCTGCCGCTGGAGGTTGCTGCGTTCGACCCGGTCGTCGTCGACCAGGGTCAGCGTGCCGACGCCCGCCGCAGCAAGGTAGAACGCCGCCGGCGAGCCAAGGCCGCCGGCCCCGACCAGCAGCACGCGGCTCGCGAGCAGTCGCGCCTGGCCGGCGGCGCCGATGCCGGGCAGCCGCAGGTGGCGGTCGTAGCGATCCATTGCGTCGGCGTCCAGGCCATGCCCGTCGGCCACCGGCAGCCCCGCCCGGGTCCACGCCGAGAAGCCGCCGCGGACCGAACGGGCGGGCAGGCCGGCGGCGTGCAGGCTGCGGGCCCACGCGAGCGAGCGCACGCCGCTGGCGCAGATCAGCAGCAGCGCGCGCCCGGGGGGCGGTGCGAGGATCGCGGGATCCTCGGCCAGCCGGCTGGCCGGCAGGGACTGGCTGCGCGCGGGCCGGCCAGCCAGCCACTCGGACGGCTCGCGGATGTCCACCAGGCGGTCGCCTTCCTGGCTCAGCGCCCAGGCCGACTCGACGTCGATTTCCAGGGGGTCGCCGGACATGGCGCGCCCTCAGCGGCGCCGGACGTGGCGCATCAGGCGCTGGCGGCTGCGCTTCTGGCGCTCGCTCAGGACGTTCTTGCGACCGGCGTAGGGATTGTCGCCCTCCCGGAAGTCGAGGCGGATCGGCGTGCCGACCAGCCGGTAGTGCTGGCGCACGAAATTCTCGATGTACCGCTTGTAGCTCTCCGGCAGGGTCGACAGGCGGTTGCCATGCAGGACCAGGCGTGGCGGCAGGCGGCCACCCTGGTGGGCGTAGCGCAGTTTTGCGGTACGGCCCTGGACCAGCGGCGGCTGATGCGCCTGGAACGCCAGGGCCAGGGCCTCGGTCAGTTCATGGGTGGCGAATTCCCGGGTGGCGGACGTCCATGCCCGACCGATCGCCGCCATGAGTTCGCGCAGGCCCGAGCCGTGACGGGCCGAGATGAACACCGTCTCCGCCCAGTCGACGAACTGCAGCTTGCGCGAGAGGTTGTACTGGACCGATTCGCGCTGATCGCCGTCCAGGCCGTCCCACTTGTTGACCACCACCACCAGGGCACGGCCGGCGTCGAGCGCGTGGCCGAGCACGGTGGCGTCCTGGTCGGTGACCCCTTCGCTGGCATCGATCAGCACCAATGCCAGCTGCGCCGTCTCCAGTGCCTGCAACGTCTTGATGACGCTGAACTTCTCGACCACATCCTCGACCCGGCCCTTGCGCCGGATGCCTGCGGTATCGACCAGCAGGTAGCGCCTGCCGTCGCGCTCGAACGGCAGCGCGATGGCGTCGCGCGTGGTGCCCGGCTCGGCGCTGGCCACCACCCGCTCCTCGCCCAGGAGCCGGTTGACCAGGGTCGACTTGCCGACATTGGGGCGTCCGACCACGGCGATCCGGATCCGGTCGGGATCTTCTTCGCCGCCCTGGCCGTCCATGGCGGCGGGCAGCGCCGCGACGATGGCCTCGCCGAGCTGGGCGATGCCGCGACTGTGGGCCGCGGACATCAGCAGGGGCTCGGGCAGGCCCAGCTCCGCGAACTCGGCGCCGGCGATCGCCTCGTCGAGGCCATCGGTCTTGTTGACCGCGAGCAGGATCCGCTTGCCGGATCGCCGCAGGACGGCGGCGATCTCCCGGTCGTACGCGGCCAGCCCCTCGCGGGCATCGACGACGAACACGACCAGGTCGGCCTCGGCGATCGCCGCCTCGGCCTGGCGCGCCGCCAGGCGCGGCAGCTCGTGCTCGAACTCGCTCAGGCCGCCGGTATCGACCAGCAGGAAATGCCGGGAGAAGGTCCGGCAGACGCCGTGGTGACGGTCGCGGGTGACGCCGGGACGGTCGTGGACGATCGCGTCACGGGTCCGGGTCAGCGCATTGAACAGCGTGGACTTGCCGACGTTCGGGCGACCGACCAGCGCGACGACCGGCAGCGTGCCCGGGGCATCACCGGACATCGGCTCATCCGCCCACGCGGTAGGCGGATAGCGAGCCGTTGCTGGCCAGGACCCAGACGACATCGCCGGATGCGACCGGAGCCACCGTGATCGCGGCCCGGGCGACCCGCACGCGGGCGACCAGCCGGCCATCGGCGGGGTCGAGCCAGTGCAGCCATCCGTCGAAGTCGCCGACCGCGACCTTGCCGGCGGCCACCGCCGGGGTGGTCAGCCAGCGGTACTCGAGGGCGTCCTGGCTCCAGATCGCGCCACCGCCGGCCTCGTCGACGGCCTGGATCCGGCCGTCGGAATCGGACACGAACAGGTGCTCGCCCAGCGCCACGCCGCCGGCGGACGACAGGTCGCGGGCCCAGCGCGGCTGGCCGGTGGCGACGTCGATCGCCATCACCTGGCCGCGGTAACCGGCCGTGTACAGCACGCCGTCGACCACGCGCAGGGCGCCGTCGACGTCGGCCAGTCGCTCGAGGTCGGTGCGTCCGTCGGCGTTGCCGACCTGGACCTGCCAGACCGTCGCGCCGTCGTCGGCGCGCAGTGCCAGCACCCGGCCGTCGTCGAAACCCACCAGCAGGTAGCCGCGGTCGTAGAGGGGCGCGGAATTTCCCCGCAGGCTGAGCGCCGGCACCTCGAACTCCTGCAGCCAGGCGCGCCGCCCGTCGGCGAGGTCGAAGGCCTGGATGCGGCCGTCGTGGCTGCGCACGAACACGCGTCCCTCGGCGACCGCCGGGGCGGCCAGCACCTCGGCGAGCAACCTGGCCGAGAAGCGCTCCGCCCCCGACTCGGCATCGAGCACCACGAGCCGGCCGTCGAGGGTCCCCAAGGCGATCACGCCGTCTCCGACGCCAGGCCCTGTGGAAAGCGCCAGTCCGGTGCGATGGCGTGCGATCTCGGCGCCGGATGCCGCGTCGAGGACAAAGACGTCGCCCTTGGCGTTGCTGGCGTACAGGCGGCCGTCGAACAGCACCGGCGCCAGCCCGAGGCCGGGCTTGGCGCCGACATCGCCCAGGCTTCGGCTCCACAGGCGATCGACGGCGACCGTGGCGTCGAACTTCTCGAGGTCGCGCGGCGGACGGATGTTCTCGCGCTTGGAACTCGAGCAGGCGACGCTGAGCAGAACGACGGCGACGACGGCGAGCAGGCGGGGGGTCATGCCTCGTCCCCGCTCTCGCCGTACTCGGCCAGCTTGATGGCCAGACCGGTGGTGTCCAGCGCCCCGGCCTCGCGTGCGGCCAGGTAGGCCTGGCGCGCCTCGTCGCCGCGGCCCAGGGCCGCGAGCACGTCGCCCCGGAGCTCCTCGCGTTCGGCGGTGAAGCCGGCCGCCCGGGCGCCGTCGAGCGTCGCGAGCGCCTGCTCGGACTCGCCGGCCGCCCATTGCAGACGCGCCAGGCGCAGCGAGGCCAGCGACTTCAGCGCGTCGTCGCGGGCGTTGTCGCGCACCCAGGCGAGGCTCGCGGCGGCGGCGGCGGCGTCGCCGGCCTGCAGTTCGCGCTGCGCCTGCTCGAATCCGGCCAGCGCCGCGAACCCGTTGCGCGCGAAGTCGCTGCGCAGCTGCACGAGCGCCGGCGCGTCCGCGCTGTCATCGGCGCTGCGCGCCTGCTCGAACAGGGCGGCGGCGGTGTGCGCCTTGCGCGCGGTATGGTTCTGCCACTGGTGGTATCCGACGATGGCGCCGAGGCCGATGACGATGCCGCCGAGAATGGCCGATGCGTTGTCCTTCAACCACGAGCGGACGCGCTCGCTTTGCTCGTGCTGGTCGTAGATGTCCATTGCGCTTCCGTTGGCTGATGCGGGGCCGTGCAGGTCCGTTACGGCCCTGCCGCCAAGCCTCGCAGCTTACCAGCAGCGACCGGCAGCACCCAAGCCCGCGACGGGACCCGTTGGCCGGCAGGGAGCGATGGAACCGAAGCGCCGGAAGTCCAGCGCCGACCGGTGCCGGCGAGGCCGCCCGGGCGCCGCGCAGTCCGACCCGGCCGCGCCCCTGTGCGCAAGCCCGGCGGCGGCATTCCGGGTGCCGGACAGGACACCGCCCCGGCGCCGCCGGCGGAACGCATGGGCGATGCCCCCGCAGGGCGGACCGGCGGCGCTCAGTCGCCGCCGAAGACCTCGATCCTGGCCACGTCGTTGGCGCTGCGATGGCTGTCCAGGTCGAGCGGCTGGCCGTCGGCGAGAAGCCGGGCCGCGCGCGCATTGCCGATGGTGAAGGCGAGCATGCCGTCGCTGCGGAACCGCCACTGGCCGGGACGCATCAGCGCCTGGTGGACGCGCCGACCGCTACCGTCCACCACCTCCACCCAGCTGTCGCCAGCCAGCTCGAGCACGGCTTCCCGGGCACCCGAGCCGGCGACCAGCACGCCGCCCGGCTGTCCTTCAGACATCGCCGGTACCGGCAGTTCCGGAGCCGGGACGGCCAGGGCAGCAGGCGCTTCCGGCGGCAGGGCGACCAGGGACGCGCGCACCAGGGCGCTGCCCTGCGGATCCTCGCGGCTCAGCGGCGCCTGCGAGGCGGCCGCGGCGGCCTCGGCGCCGGCGAGCTCGTCGGCGCTGATCTGCAGGTCGAAGCTGCGCACCGCCGTCAGTTCCTCGCCGAGGCGGCCGGACGCCGCCCACCACACGACCGGCAGCGCGATCAGGGCGGTCAGGGCGATGTAGCTCGCGGGACGGACGACCCTGTCCAGCATGTACTGGCCGCGCGGCTGGACGCCGGTGGCGACCAGTTCCGGCTCGCCGACGGCCGCCTGCGCCAGCGCGGCCGACACCTCTTCCTCGGGGATGCCGACCAGGCGCGCGAAACTGCGCAGGTAGCCGCGCCGGTAGATCGGCGCCCCCAGGCCATCGAGGTCGCCCGCCTCGACGCGCTCGATCACCCGCGCCGGCAGGCGCAGCTGCGCGCCCACCTCTTCCACCGACCAGCCCAAGCGCTCTCGCGCGGCACGCAAGCGGCCCGCCAGCTCCATGTCCTGTCCCCCGGAATGTCCAATACTGTTCATCGACCTGTGACCTGGTCTTGTCTGTGGGTGCCACTCCGCTACCGGAAATCCGGTAGCGCCCTCATCGCGCCTCCGAGCCTCCCAGCCTGGCGCGGTAGGCGGCGGCCGCACGGCTGTCGCCCAGTCCCTCCTCGACGCGTACCGCCAGCTCCAGCGCCGCCCGTCCCAGCTCGACCTGCGCCTCGGCGCGCTGCAGGAACGCCCGCGCCCGCATCAGGTCGCCGTCGCGGAACGCGACTTCGGCCAGCCCGACCAGGGCCTGCGGGTCGTCCGGACGCCGCGCGAGCACCTGGCGCAGGTAGTCGCCGCCGGCCTGGTGGCGTCCGGCCGCGAGCGCGCAGGTGCCTGCGTTGGCGAGCGCCGACTCCGGCGTCCTGTAGAACGGGTCGGCGAGCGCCCGCCGGAAATGCGCGTCGGCGTCGTCGAACCGGCCCTGGCGGCAGAGCCAGCTCCCGTGGTTGTTCAGGACGTCGCCATTGCGGGGCGCGAGCTGCACCGACCGCCGGTAATGCTCGGCGGCCTTGGAGCCGTCGCCGATCGTCTCGTAGAGGATGGCGATCACCGTGTGGGCGTTCGCCGAGCGCGGATCGATGTTGAGTGCGCTCTGCAGCTTCTCCAGGGCGATCTGGTACTCGCCCCGGGCGTAGTAGCGCTGGCCCAGCTCCACCAGGACATCCGAATTCCCGCGGCGGGTCTCGGCATTCTCGGTCGCGGGGCGGGTGTTCGCCCGCGCCACCGGCGTGCGGCGCTCCGCCGACGCGCTGGCGCGATCGCCGGGCAGGCCGGAGCCGGAGGTGGCGCACCCGGCGAGCAGACCGGAGCCGGCCAGCAGCAACGCGGCCAGAAGGCAAGCACGGCGGGACGACTCAGGCGGCGTCACGGGATCGGGCCTCCACTTCGCGCCGGAAATCGGCCGAGCGCCGGGTGCGGTCCTGGACCTTTCCGGCCAGCTGGCCGCAGGCGGCATCGATGTCGTCGCCCCGGGTCCGCCGCAGGGTGGTGATGATGCCGGCGTCGAACACGATCTGCTGGAAGCGGGCGATCACCTCCGGATCGGAGCGCTCGAACTCGGTTCCCGGGAACGGGTTGAAAGGGATAAGGTTGAGCTTGGACGGCACCTTGCGCAACAGCTTGACCAGCGCCCGGGCCTGGGCCTCGCCATCGTTGACGCCCTTCATGAGGGTGTACTCGAAGGTGATCGACGAACGCGGACGCTTCGCCTGGTAGCGCTGGCAGGCGGCGAGCAGCTCGGCGATCGGGTACTTGCGGTTGAGCGGCACCAGGCGGTCGCGGAGGTCGTCGTCCGGCGCGTGCAGCGAGACCGCAAGGCTGACGTCGGCCGCCTCCGAGAGGCGGTCGATCATCGGCACCAGGCCGGCGGTCGACAGGGTGACGCGCTTGCTGGCGAGGCCGAAGCCGAAGTCGTCGCGCATCAGGTTCATCGCCGGCACGACGTTGTCGAAATTCAGCAAAGGCTCGCCCATCCCCATCATCACGACGTTGGTGATGCGACGGACCTGGTGGGTCAGGTGGCCGAGCTCGCGCGCCGCATGCCAGACCTGGCCGATCACCTCGGCGGTCGACAGGTTGCGGTTGAAGCCCTGCTTGGCGGTGGCGCAGAAGCGGCAGTTGAGGCCGCAGCCGACCTGCGAGGACACGCACAGCGTGCCGCGGGTCGGCTCCGGAATGTAGACCGTCTCGATGCCGTTGCCGCCGTCGAGCGACAGCAGCCACTTGCGGGTGCCGTCGACGGACTGCTGGTCGACCAGTGCGGTCGGCACCCTGACCTCGGCAAGCGCCGAAAGCTTGGTCCGGAGCCCCTTGCCGAGGTCGGTCATCGCCTCGAAGTCGTCGGCGAAGCGATGATAGATCCACTTCATGACCTGGTGCGCGCGAAAGCGCTTCTCGCCGAGCTGCTCGACGAAGAAGGCCTCCATGCCGGTCCGGTCCAGACCGAGGAGGTTGAGCTTGCCCGGGGGGCTGGCGCTCGCGGCGGTCATGTCGGAATCAACGCGGGCACAGCTCGGCGTCGGAGAAGAAGTAGGCGATCTCCGCGGCGGCGGTATCGGCGCCGTCGGAGCCGTGCACCGCGTTGGCGTCGATCGAGTCCGCGAAGTCCGCGCGGATGGTGCCCGGCGCCGCGTCCTTCGGGTTGGTGGCGCCCATCAGTTCGCGGTTGAGCGCGACCGCACCCTCGCCCTCGAGTACCTGGATCATCACCGGACCCGAGCTCATGAACTCGACCAGCGCCGGAAAGAACGGGCGCTCGCGATGCACCGCGTAGAACCCCTCGGCGTCGGCACGCGAGAGCCGGGTCATCCGGGCGGCGACGACGCGCAGGCCGGCGTCCTCGAAGCGCGAGTAGATCTTGCCGATCACGTTCTTGGCGACAGCGTCGGGCTTGATGATGGACAGGGTGCGTTCCAGCGCCATGGATACTCCGTGCGATGAGGGTGGTCCGGGCCCGGAAAGGTAGCAGCTTTCCAGCCCGGATCACAGGCTTAGGGCCGATAGCTGAGAACGAGTGACGGAGTCGACACCTTCCCGGACCAAGGGACAGTGTCGACATTCAGGGTGACACTGTGACGGCGATCCGGCGACACTGGGCCAGGCCGGTGCGCGCCACTCCATACGCCATGGTATGTTGCGCCACGCAAGGCCCGCCAGTCGTCGCACGCCGGCAACCGGCACGCGGGACCGACCCGCGAACCAGGCTCAAGAACGCATCGCAAACCGTTGAATAAAAGAGCATGAGGGAAACCATGAACGCCAACCGACTTCTCATCCGCAAGGCGGCAGTACTGGGCGCCGGCGTCATGGGCGCCCAGATCGCGGCGCATCTGGCCAATGCCGGGGTCGAGGTCATCCTGTTCGACCTGCCGCCGCGCGACGGGACCGGCAACGCGGTCGTCGACAAGGCCCTGCAGAACCTGACCCGGCTGTCGCCGCCGCCGCTCGCCGACCGGGCCCGGCTTGCCGCCATCGCCGCCGCCAACTACGACGAACACCTCCCGCTGCTGTCCGGCTGCGACCTGGTGATCGAGGCGATCGCCGAGCGCATGGACTGGAAGCGCGACCTCTACGCGCGGATCGCGCCCCACGTGGCCGACCGCGCGGTGCTCGCCAGCAACACCTCGGGACTGTCGATCAACGGCCTGGCCGCGGCCATTCCCGCGGCGCTGCGGCCGCGCTTCTGCGGCGTTCACTTCTTCAATCCGCCACGCTACATGCACCTGGTCGAGCTGATCGCCTGCGAGGGTACCGACCCGACCGTGCTCGACGGCCTCGAGGCGTTCCTGACCACGGTCCTGGGCAAGGGCGTGATCCGCGCCAAGGACACGCCCAACTTCATCGGCAACCGCATCGGCGTGTTCTCGATCCTGGCGACCATGCACCACACCGAGCAGTCCGGCCTCGGCTTCGACGTCGTCGACGCGCTGACCGGTCCGGCCATCGGCCGCCCCAAGAGCGCCACCTACCGCACCGCCGACGTGGTCGGACTCGACACCATGGCGCATGTCATCCGGACCATGCACGAGACCCTGCCCGACGACCCCTGGCACCGCTACTTCAAGTCGCCGGCCTGGTTGACCGCCCTGGTCGAGCAGGGCGCGCTCGGGCAGAAGGCCGGTGCGGGCTTCTTCCGCAAGCAGGGCAAGGAGATCCAGGTGCTCGACCTCGCCGCCCGCGACTACCGGCAGGCCGCGGGTGCGCCGTCGCCGGCGGTCGCGGAGATCCTGGCGATCAGGGATCCCGCCGAGCGCTTCCGCCAGCTGCGTGCCAGCGACGACGGCCATGCCCGGTTCCTGTGGTCGCTGTTCCGCGACCTGTTCCACTACACCGCGTACCACCTCGCCGATATCGCGGAGACCGCCCGCGACGTCGACCTCGCCATCCGCTGGGGCTACGGCTGGAAGCTCGGACCCTTCGAGACCTGGCAGGCCGCCGGCTGGCGCCAGGTCGCCGGCTGGATCGCCGAGGACATCGCGGCCGGCAAGGCCATGAGCGATGCGCCGCTGCCGGCCTGGGTCGACGACGGCCGCGACGGCGTGCATGGCGCCGCAGGGTCGTTCGCCCCGGCGCGGGCGACCGCCCTGCCCCGCTCCGGCCATCCGGTCTATCGTCGCCAGCTGTTCCCGGACCCGCTGCTGGGCGAACGCTTCGACCAGGGCACGACGGTCTGGGAGAACGAGGGCGTGCGCCTGTGGACGCTGGGCGACGACATCGGCATCGTCTCGTTCAAGACCAAGATGAACACGGTCAACGATGCCGTCCTCGACGGCGTGCAGGCCGCCATCGGCGAAGCCGAGCGCGGCCTCAAGGCGATGGTGATCTGGCAGTCCGGCGAGCCGTTCTCGGCCGGCGCCGACCTCAAGGGCGCCGCCGGCCTGATCCAGGCCGGTCGCATCGCCGACTTCGAGTCCATGGTCGCCAACTTCCAGGCGACGTCGATGCGCATCAAGCACGCCCTGGTGCCGGTGGTCGCCGCGGTGCGCGGCATGGCCTTCGGTGGCGGCTGCGAATTCCAGATGCACAGCGCCCGGACCGTGGCCGCCCTGGAGAGCTACATCGGCCTGGTCGAGGCCGGCGTCGGGCTGTTGCCGGCCGGTGGCGGCCTCAAGGAGATCGCCCTGCGCTGCAGCCGGAGCAACCCGGCGGACCCCTTCAACGCGCTCAAGGGCTGGTTCGAGACCGTGGCCATGGCCAAGGTCGCCGGCAGTGCGCTGGAAGCCCGTTCGATGGGGCTGCTCCGGGACTCCGACGTGGTGGTCGGCCACGCGCACGAGCTCTTGCACGTCGCACGCAGCGTCGCCGACGGGCTGGCCGAAGCGGGCTGGCGGCCGCCGCTGCCGGCCAGCGACATCGTCGCCTGCGGCGACGTCGGCACCGCCAGCCTGAAGATGATGCTGGTGAACATGCTGGAGGGCCGCTTCATCTCCGAGCACGACTACGAGATCGCCTCGCGGATCGCCGAGGTCCTGTGCGGCGGGGAGATCGAACGCGGCGCGCTGGTCGACGAGCGCTGGCTGCTCGACCTCGAGCGCCGCCACTTCGTGGAGCTGGCGCAGATGGCCAAGACCCAGGCGCGAATCGCCCACACCCTGACCACCGGCAAGCCGCTGCGCAACTGAGCGACGAGGAACCCAGACCATGAGCAAGCAGATCCAGGACGCCTACATCGTCGCCGCCACCCGCACGCCGGTCGCCAAGGCCCCGCGCGGGGCCTTCCGCAACACCCGGCCCGACGACCTGCTGGCGCACGTCCTCAAGGCGGTCATCGCCCAGGCGCCGGGCGTCGATGTCGCCCGCATCGACGACGCGGTGATCGGTTGCGCGATGCCGGAGGCCGAGCAGGGAATGAACGTCGCGCGCATCGGCGTGCTCCTTGCCGGCCTGCCCGATACCGTCGCGGCAGTCACCATCAACCGCTTCTGCTCGTCCGGCGTGCAGGCGATCGCGATGGCCGCCGACCGCATCCGCACCGGTGACGCCGACCTGATGCTGGCGGGCGGGACCGAGAGCATGTCGATGGTGCCGATGATGGGCCACAAGGTGGCGATGAACCCGGCGGTGTTCACCGACGAGAACATCGGCATCGCCTACGGCATGGGCATCACGGCGGAAAAGGTCGCCGAGCGCTGGAAGGTCTCGCGCGAGGACCAGGACGCGTTCGCGGTGGAGAGCCACCGGCGGGCGCTGGCGGCGATCGCGGCCGGCGAGTTCCGGGACGAGATCACGCCGTACACCCTCGACGACCGCTATCCGGACCTGGCCGGACGCTCGATCCTCCGCGACGGCCGGGTCATCGACACCGACGAGGGACCGCGCAAGGACACCTCGATGGAGGGCCTGGCACGCCTGCGGCCGGTGTTCCGAGCCGGCGGCTCGGTCACCGCCGGCAACGCCTCGCAGATGTCGGACGGCGCCGGCGCGGTGCTGCTCGCCAGTGAGCGGGCGATCAAGGACCATGGCCTGGTGCCGCTGGCGCGCTTCGTCGCCTTCAGCGTTGCCGGCGTGCCCGCCGAGATCATGGGCATCGGTCCCAAGGAGGCGATCCCGAAGGCGCTGCGCCAGGCCGGCCTGAGCCGCGACCAGCTGGACTGGATCGAATTGAACGAGGCCTTCGCGGCGCAGGCTCTCGCCGTGATGCGGGACCTCGAGCTGGATCCGTCGCGGGTCAACCCGCTCGGCGGCGCGATCGCGCTCGGCCATCCGCTGGGCGCCACCGGCGCCGTTCGTGCGGCGACCCTGGTGCACGGCCTGCGCCGGCGCCGGCAGAAGTACGGCATGGTGACCATGTGCATCGGCACCGGCATGGGCGCCGCCGGCATCTTCGAGGCGCTTTGATCGCGCCGGCACGCCGCGACGGTCGCCATGGAGCCGGCGGCCGGAGCGGCGTGCCCGGCTGCTGCCGCCGCGGCTGCCGAGGGCCGCGGCCGCAGGCACCCGAGCAGTCCACCGTCCGACCCGGAGCCCGCCGATGCGCACACTGATCGCCCTCGTCCTTGGCCTCGCGGTGGGCTTCGTCCTGGCCCTGATCGCGGCCCGGGCCCTGGCCACCATCGGCGCCCATCCGAAAGCGACCATGGTGGTGATGGCCCGCCACCTGGACGCGCTGCGCCTCGCCAACGGCGCCAGCGACTGCGATGACGCCGTGGTGGCCGCGCGCCTCGACCAGGTGCGGGCGATGGCGCGCGAGATCGATTTCGCCTTTCCCGGGGACGGTCCGGAGCACGCCGCGTTCCGGCGTCGCAGCGGGCAGTTCCGGTCGCTGGCCGAGACCGCGGCGACCACCAGCGGGGGGTGCACGGGACTGGCCACCGCCCTGGCGGAGCTCGGCCAGGGCTGCCAGGACTGCCATCGCGACTTCCGCTGACGCGGACCTCGCCGGGTGGCCGGCGCCCGCCCCGCGCCCGGATCACGCCGTCTTCACGATCCCTGGTCGCCGGCCATCGCCGGTTCAGGCTGGGGCCGCCGGTTTCGAGTCGCGTTCATGTTGCAGGGGCAACCATCGGACCCGGAAGCAGGCGCCGCCTGCACCACGTTCGAAAAGGAGATCCGACATGATCAATCGTGCCCTTGCCGTTTCCGTCCTCGCCCTCGCAGTCAGCGCCTGCGCGACCGGCCCCAATCATGGCCAGCGCGGCTACTACGGAGGCGGCGGCTACGCCTATTGCCAGTCCTGCGGCGTCGTCGAGCGCATCGAGCAGTACCACGGCGACCGCCAGGCCAGCGGCGGCGGTGCGGTCGCCGGCGCCATCATCGGCGGCGTGCTCGGCAACCAGGTCGGCAGCGGCAGCGGCCGTCGCGCCGCGACCGCTGCGGGGGCGATCGCCGGTGGCGTCGCCGGCCACCAGATCGAGCGCGAAGTCAACGCAGCGTCCCGATTCGACCTGTTCCTGCGCATGGACGACGGCCGCCGCATCGTCGTGAGCCAGCGCGATCTGGGCGGCATCCGCGAGGGGTCGCGCGTCGAGGTCCGCGGCAACAGCGCGCGCCTGCTGCGCTGACCGGTCGCCGCCGCCACTCCGGGAGACAGACCATGAAGGCATCCCTCCTCACCGGCATTGCCGGCAGCCTGGCGCTGGCCTGGGCTGCCGGCGCCGCGGCCGCCGAAGACGCGCTTTCCCGCCTGCTGTCCTGCGCCGCCGGCGGCGAGGTCATCTCGGCCGAGGCCACCCGCCAGTTGGCCGAGGCGGCCGGCTGGCAATGCCGGCTGCACCGCCCGCTCTCCGGCAATGTCCTGCAATGCAGCCCGGGGCGCGGCGGACGCGCCCTCGGACTGGACATCAAGGAGTTCGAGCGGATCGACCAGGCCGATGGCGGGGTGCGTCTCGCCGTCGCCTTCCGGGCCGCGCCCGATCGCGTGCGCCAGGCCCTGGCCGGCGCGCCCGCGCATCCCGGGCCGCGCGCGGGCGCCGAGGTCGGCGAGCGCGAGGACGGCGTCGGCGAACTGCATTGCCGGTTGCGCGGTGCGGACGGCGCTACCGGCAGCATCGCCGGCAGCCTGTCGTTCCGCGGCGTCGAGCCGGTGCCGGCGATGCGCGTCTGCGCCGCTCCACGCATCGATCCGGGCCGCCCGGTCTGCGTCGAGACCCGCACCGGCGAGACCGGCTATCGCATCCCCGACCTGCCGGCGGGCGAGTACTACGTGACCGCCTTCCCGCTGGCGGACAATCCCAACCGCCTGATCGCCGCCCATACCCGACCTCTGGCCGCCTGTGCGCCGGGCCAGTCGGCCTGCGCCGGCGAACAGCTCGCGGTGGTGGCGGTGGCCGCGGGCAGCGAGGTACCCGGGATCGATCCCGACAGCCTGCTGGCCTCCCTGCCGCCGCCGCTGGGCGGCCGGGACGGCGCCCTGCGCCGCGGGCGCTGAGCCGCCGGAGGTCGCGCGGACGGCCGATCCGCGTCGCGGAGGCCGCCATCAGGAAGCGCTGCGACCAGCCGCCGCCGTGGCGGAAGGAAAGCCCCGGTCGGACCGGGGCTTTCCTGGTTCGGCAAGGTCTGGCGCTGAGCCTCAGGCTGGCGCCACCTCCTCTGCCTGCAGGCCCTTCTGTCCCTGCACGAGCTTGAAGCTGACCTTCTGGCCTTCCTGCAGGCTGCGGAAGCCCGTTCCCTGGATGGCCCGGAAGTGCACGAACACGTCCGGTCCATTGTCACGACTGATGAAGCCGAACCCCTTGGCGTCATTGAACCACTTGACGGTCCCGATCTGACGATCCGACATGAAACACACTCCGAAACAGGTGGACGTTGCGCGGCCGCCCCTGGACGGCCAGTCGACTGGAACCCTGCACTGCCTGCGGCGCGCGCGCACCTGGTGGACTGCCCCCCGGTCACGGACGCCCGCCACCGGCGACCGCGCAGACCCAGCGGCACAACTATACCTGAACGGAATCCGCACACGACAAGTGCACGAGTGTCGGGGCCGGCAGGCTGAACCGCGGTCAACGGCGACCGGCGCCCGGGCGCCCAGAAAGACCCGATTAAGCCCCTCTGGGCTTATATGGTCGCGCCGGGCAAGGTCCGGACCTGTGGGGACGCAGCCACCGTCCCGATTCTGGAGGACAGCATGATCCGTATTCCCGCCCGTCCGCGGTCCCTGATCGGGTTGCTCGCGGCCAGCCTGCTGGTCGCCGCCGCACCCGCGCTCGCCGATCCCCCCGACCGCGTGGCACGCCTCGCCTGGCTGACGGGCGAGGCCAGCTTCGCGCCGGCTGGCGAATCCAGCTGGTACGAGGCCGGCATCAACCGGCCACTGGTTCCGGGCGATCGGCTCTGGACCGGGCGCGATGGCCGCGCCGAGTTGCAGCTGGGAACCGCCCTGCTGCGCCTGGATGCCGGCACCGGCATCGAACTGCTCAACCTGGACGACCGGTTCCTGCAGGTCGAGCTGGCCGAGGGCGTCGTCGGACTGCGCATCGACGAGTGGGGGGAAGGCGAGACCTACGAGGTCGCCACAGCCAACCTCGCCTTCGTCTCGGCCACGCCGGGCAGCTATCGCCTCGACATCGCCCCGGACGGCCGCTCGACCCAGGTCACCGTGTTCGAAGGCGCCGCCGAGGTCTACGGGGCCGACGGCCGCAGCCTGCGGCTGCGCGCCGGATCCAGCACGCGCTTCCACGACACCCTGCTGCGCGACGTGCAGCGGATGGCGATGCCGTACCCCGACAGCTTCGACCGCTGGGTGCAGGCGCGCGACGACCGGTACCTGCGTTCGCCATCGCGCCAGTACGTCGCTCCCGGCATGATCGGCTATGCCGACCTCGACGAATGGGGCACCTGGCGCAGCCATCGCGATTACGGACACGTCTGGTTCCCGCGCAACGTCCGCGCCGGCTGGGCGCCCTACCGGGACGGCCACTGGGCCTGGATCGAGCCCTGGGGCTGGACCTGGATCGACGCCGCGCCCTGGGGCTTCGCGCCCTCGCATTACGGCCGCTGGGTCTATGTCAGCAACGGCTGGGGCTGGGTGCCGGGCCCGCGCCACGTCCGCCCGGTCTGGGCCCCGGCCCTGGTCGCCTTCGTCGGAGGTTCCAACTGGAGCGTGTCGGTGAGCACCGGCGGTCCGCCGATCGGCTGGTTCCCGCTGGGCCCCCATGACGTCTACGTGCCGTGGTACCGGGTCAGCCGCCCCTACTTCGGCCGCGTCAACGTCCACAACACCGTGGTGATCAACAACACCTACGTCACCAACGTCTACAACGACTTCTACGTGCAAGGACGGCCGGTGCGCCGGGACTACACCTTCCGCAACGCCGCCAACGCGGTGACGGTGGTGCCGCGCGACACCTTCGTCAGCGCCCGCAACGCCGCCGAGTCGATGGCGCGCCTGCGCCCGGGGGCGCTGGACCAGGGCGAGTTGCTCGGTCGTGCTCCCGCAGCGCCCACCCGCGCCAGCCTGACCGGCCAGTCGCCCCGGCGCGACGCGCCGGTGCAGCGCGTCGGCGACCGCGAGGTCATCGCGCGCACCGAGCCGGCGCGTGGCATGGTGCCGTTCGCGCAACGCGAGCAGGCGATCACCCGCAACGGCGGCGAACCGCTGGCCCGCGAGCAGATCGACCGCATGGGCACACCGGCCAGCAGCGCCCGCGAGCGCATCCGCCTGGTCGAGGGCGCACGCCAGGCACCGGTCGACCGGGCCGGCGCGGAACCGCCGGGCCGGGCACCGTCGGTGCGGGGCGAGGCCGCCCGGCCCGGTCAGCCGCCGCTCCAGGAGGCCGGACGCGCGCGCGAGGCCCGGGACGGCGCCAGCCGCGGGATCGAGGCCCGGGAAACGCCGGCACCGCGTGCGCCGCTGGAGCGCGAGCGGGGTGGTGCCCGCGAGGCGATCAGGGCGCCGCGCGGCGAGCTCGGCCCGGCACCGGCACGCCCGGCAGCGCAGCCGCAGCCCGCGGAACGGGGCATTCCGCTGCCGACCCGCAATCGCGCCGCCGATCCGGAACGGGTGCCCGTGCAGGCACCGGTTCCCCGCGCCAGGGAGGCGGTGCCGCCGTCGGAACGCATGGAGCGGCAGGTGCCGCGTCGCGAGGCGCGCCCGCAGCCGTCCCAGGTCGCGCCGCCGGCCCCGCGCGGCCTCGAGCCCCAGTCCCGGCCGGCGGTCCCTGCGCGCGGGCCGACCCGCGGCATGGATGCGCCGCCGGCGATGCCGGCGCGGGAGTCCCGGCCACCGCAGCGCCAGGACGCCCCGGCGGCGCCGCCGCCCGTTCGCGAGGAGCCGCCGCAGGCCCGCCCCCGGGTGCGCCAGTCGCCCCCCGAGGACGACGGCGGTCGCGCCGCGGCCCGCGCAGCCCGGGAGAGCAGCCGGCAAGGCGGACGCGAGCGCGACTGACCACGGCTTCGCCAGGACTTCACGCTGGCGGCGCTCAACTGCGGACTCTCCGCACAAGGCGCCGCCAACGTGTTCCGAGCCCTGATGCTCCTCTCCGCTGTCGCGGCGCTGTCCGCCTGCGGCAACCTCGGCGACCGGCGCCAGCCGATTCCGACCCGTTCGCTGCCTGCGCTGAGCGGAACCCCGCAGGCGCCCCTGGTGGTGGTCCTGCCCGGGCGCCGCGACAACGTCGGGGTGCTCTCCGAAAACGGCGTCGCTGAGGCGATCCAGGCGGCCTGGCCGGAAGCCGAGGTGGTGCTCACCAGCGCCACGCTCGACTACTACCTCGATGGCGGCCTGGCGCAGCGGTTGCACGAGCAGGTGGTGCTGCCGGCCCTGGCCGGCGGCGACCGCCCTCTTTACCTGGTCGGCGCCTCGATGGGTGGCCTTGGCGTGCTGCTCTACGACCAGGCCTATCCGGGCGTCGTCGAAGGCCTGGTCCTGCTCGCGCCCTTCGTCGGCAACCGCCGGCTGCTGGCCGAGATCGAACGCGCCGGCGGCGTCGAGCGCTGGCAACCCGGTCCGTTGCCCGAGTCGATCGATCGCGGCAACTTCCAGCGGGAACTGTGGCGGCACCTGAAATCCTGGCCGGGCAGCGGACGCGGCGACGGGGTCTGGCTGGCCTGGGGCGACCGCGACCGCCTGCGCCGGGCGGTTCCGGTGCTGGCCCCGTTGTTGCGCCCGGAACAGATGCTCGAGCGGCCCGGCGGACACGCCTGGAGCGTGTGGACACCGGCGTCCGCCGAGATCTTCGCGCGCATCGCCGCCGACAGGGAGCGGACCGGCACCGGCGACGGCCCGCGCTGACCCCGGCGCCGGCCGGGCGGCGCGGCTCAGCCCCGTCGGGGCCGTAGCTGCGCCTGAAGCCCCGCGAGGCTGTCGTGGATCGGCGCGTCGGGCACGAACAGGCCCGGCGCCTGCGCGGCGGCGGGAGCCAGGACGCGGCCGGCTTCGGGCCGGCGGCCGGCAGCCAGCAGGGCGCGCGCCAGCTGCACCCGGGTCTCGATCACCACCGGCGCCCCGTCGCCCAGGGCTGCTTCAAGATCGCCCAGTGCCGCCTCGAACAGCCCGACCGCAGCCGCAGGGTCGCCGCTGTCCAGCGCAAGCTCGCCGCGCACTCGGGCGACCGCGGCCAGGCGCGGGTGGCCCGGCTCGAAGACCTCGGCGAACACGGTCTCGGCGCTGGCCAGCTCGGGCGCCACCTCCGCCAGCCTGCCGCGCCGGCGCAGCCACTCCGCCCGGTGCAGGTGCCGGCGTCCGCGCTCGGTGACGGTGGCGATCGGCTCCGCGCTGCCTTCGATCGGCCGGTCGAGCCAGGGCCAGGCCTCGTCCAGCCATCCGGCCAGCATCAGGCTGCGCCCCAGGTTCTGGCGGTACTGGGGCAGCCGCGGATCGCCCTGCGCCCTGCCCGCCTCCGCCTTGGCCACCAGCTCGCGGAACAGCGCGACGGATTCCGTGAGGTTGCCGGTGCTCTCGTGCAGCGACGCCACATTGTTGAGCGCCACCAGATAGGAGGGCGTCTCATCCTCGCCGCGCTCCCGCAACAGGGCGAGGTTCTCCTCCATCAACGGCAAGGCATCCAGGATCCGTCCCTGGCTGTAGATGGCATGTGCCAGGTTGTGCCGCGCGGTGATCACCCAGGCGCTGCCGCGATCGAGCGTGCGCAGCCTGATCTCCAGCATTTCCGCGAACAGCCGTTCCGCCCGCGCGTACTCGCCGGCCTGGACGTGGCTGTTGGCCAGGTACCCGATCGCCGTCGCCAGGTCGGCATGGTCGGGGGGCAGGACATCGCGCAGCAAGGCCAGCGCGCGGGTCGCCGCGGCGATCGCGTCGGCGGCGCGGCCGCTGCGGCTGTCGACCTCGGCCAGGGCCTGCAGCGCCATGGCCAGCAGTTGTTCGCGGTCGGCCCGGGCGGCTTCGGCGACCGCTACCGCCGCCAGCGCCGAGTCACGGGCCGCGCCGGACTGCCCCAGCCGCAGCTGCGCCTGCGCCAGTCCGCTCAGGGCATCGACCCGGGCTGCGGTCGGACCGTCCAGGTCGTCCAGCAACTGCAGCGCTTCGGTGAACGCGGCCTGCGCCGGCGTCGCCCGTTCCGCCTGGTTCTCCAGGGCCCCGATCGCCACCAGGCTGGCCACGACCCGGTCGCGCTGGTCCAGCTGCCGCTGCAGGGCGAGGGCCTGGCGCAGACCGGCGATCGCCTGCTCGGTGCGTCCCAGCTCCATGTCGATGTCGCCCAGGGCCATCAGCAGCCGGACCTGCTGCAGCGGCCGGTCCGCCAGCCGTGTCTCGACCTGTGCCCGGCCGCGGTCGACCAGTTCGGCGGGCTGGATCGGGCGATTGCCGGCCTGGTCCGGGGCCGCGGCGCGGAACAGCGATACCAGGAACTGCACCACTTCCTCGGCGGTGGCCGATTCCTCGAGCGCCCTCGCCTCGGCCGCCAGCGCCCGATCGCGTTCCTGCGACAGGCGCAGCGTGAAGGCAAACAGCGCCAGTGCGGCTGCCAGCGCGGCCAGGACCGCCCAGCGCTGGCGACGGAGGAAGGTGCTCGCCCGGTACCAGGGACGGGCCGGTGCGGCGCGCAGCGGCTTGTGCTGGAACCAGCGGTCGATGTCCTCGGCCAACGCCGCCGCCGAGGGGTAGCGCTGCTCCACTTCCGGGGCGCAGGCGTGCTGCACGACGGCATCGAGTTCCCGCAGCCGCCGGCGCGCCAGTCCATCCAGGCCCCTGGCGCTTGGCGGCACCACCGTGCCGTCCGGTGCCGGCGGCACGAAGCGCCCGGACAACAGCTCGGCAAGGATCTGGCCGAGCGCGTAGATGTCGCTGGCGGTGCCCACCGGCCCGCCCCGGCGCTGCTCCGGACTGGCGTAGCCCGGGGTGTACCAGGCCCGGGTCTGGGACTGGCTGTCGCTCTCGCCGGCATCGGCGAGACGGGCGATGCCGAAGTCCAGCAGCACCGGTCGACCGTCCTCCCGCACCAGGATGTTCGCCGGCTTGAGGTCGCGATGCACGACCAGGCGCTGGTGGGCGTAGTGGACCGCGTGCGCGACCTTCTGCAGCAGGCGCAGGCGGTCCTCCAGGCCGAGTTCGCGGCCCGCGCTGGCCAGATCGGCGCCCTCGACGTATTCCATCACCAGGTAGGGCTGGCCCTCCGCCGTGCTGCCGCCATCGAGCAGGCGGGCAATGCCCGGGTGGTCGAGATCGGCCAGGAACTGCCGCTCGCGGCGCATCCGCTCGCCGGCATCGCGGCTGGGGATGCCGTTCAGGAACTTGATCGCCACCGTGCGCTGGTAGGCGCCGTCGGCGCGCTCGGCCAGGAACACGGTGCCCATGCCGCCGGCACCCAGTTCCCGGCGCAGTCGCCACGGCCCGACCAGGCCGTCCACCCCGGGCGCCACCGCGCTGCCGGCCGCCGCGCGCTGCAGCACCCCTGGCACCTGGTCGTCGGCGGCATCCGCCGCCAGCAGGGCCAGGACCTCCCCCCGCAGCGCCTCGTCCGCCTCCTGACCGGCCAGCCAGGCCGCACGTTCGCCCGCCTCGCGTGCGAGCGCTCCCTCGAACAGGTCCTGCAGGCGGCGCCAGCGCTCAGCGTCCACCGTTGCGCCCCCCCTCGGGCGCCGGGCGCGGCGCCGGCGCGGCAGTCCCGGGACGCCCAGGCAGGCAGCCCGGCACGACGCCGCGATCGCTGCCGGACTCAGGCAGGGCCGCGTCCACTCATGCCACCAGCCGCTGCTGCAGCCAGGCCCGCGCGAAACGCAGGTCCCGGTCGACCGTCGCCACCGAGACCGCCAGCGCCGAGGCGATGGCCTCCCGGCCGAGGCCGAGCAGGTAGCTCATCTCGACGACGTCGGCCTTGCGGGGGTCCAGATGGCGCAGGGCGTCCAGGGCGCCGTCGAGCTGGTCGACGGCGGCTTCCGGCAGCGGTTGCTGCTCCGCCGCGGAGAGCGTGAGGTGCAGCTGCCCGCCGCCCCGCTTGGCGCTGCTCCGTGCCCGTGCCGCGTCGACCAGGATGCGACGCATGGCCAGGGCGGCGGCGTTGTAGAAGTGCCGACGGTCGGTCCAGGTGCAGTCGCTGTCGAGCAGCCGGATGAACAGCTCGTTGGCCAGTTCGGTGGGCTGCAGGCTGACCGCGCCGGCTCCGACCTGGCCGCGCAGGTGGCGCGCCGCCAGGTGCCGGACCTGGGCGTAGACCGCCTCGACGACACGATCCCTCGCGGCCTCGTCGCCGGCCCGCCATGCCGACAGCAGCCTCGTCACCTGCGCGCGATCACCAGGATCCTCGCCAGCCATCTCGCACTCCCGGGCATCGGCCCCGCAGGAACGCCGGAACGATAGCAGAGTGGATCGCGGCCGCCGGACTCAGACCGCCCGGCCGGCCTGGATCTCGTCGCTGCGCGCCGCCCGGACGCCGGTCACCTCGATGTCGAAGTGCAAGGTGCGGTCGGCCAGCGGATGGTTGCCGTCGACGGTGATGCGGTCGCCCTCGACCGCGGTGACCACCACGTTAATGCGTCCCTGCGGGCCCTGGGCCTGGAAATGCATGCCCGGGGCGAGCTGTTCGACGCCGTGGAAGACCGCCCGGGGCACGGTCTGCACCAGGGCGGGATCGCGAAGGCCATAGCCGTGTTCGGGCGGCACGTCGACCTGGAACCGGTCGCCCGCGCCCCTGCCGGTCAGGGCCTGTTCGAGGCCCGGCACGATGTTCCCGGCGCCGTGCAGGTAGGCCAGCGGGCTGGCCTCCCGGGAGCTGTCCAGCACGGTACCGGCATCGTCGGTGAGGGTGTAATGGAAGGTGACGACACAGCGGGCGGCGATCTTCATCGGGTCTCCTGGCGATGGACACGCTGCCGGCCCGCCGATCGCGGCGCCCGGCGGCACGCGGGTGGCCACACTAGGCGAGCCGCTCTTACACTGCAAGCGATTGCCGGCCGGTCGGAACGGCGCGAGGAATGTCGATGAGCGATGTCCGGATACCCGAGCTGGATGCGGTCGAGGCCCGCGTGCTGGCCTGCCTGGTCGAGAAGGAAGCGACCACACCCGACCAGTACCCGCTGACCGCCAACGCCGTGCAGGCCGCCTGCAACCAGAAGACGGCGCGCGAGCCGGTGATGGCGCTCGACGCCGACACCGTCGCGCGCGCCTTGCGCAGCCTCGAACAACGCTGGCTGGTCCGGTCGATCCATGGCGCCCGCAGCCAGCGCTACGACCATCGCATGGACGAGGTGTACGCGATCAGCCCGGAACAGCGTTGTCTGCTCGCGCTGCTCGTCCTGCGTGGCGCCCAGACCGCCGGTGAACTGGCGACGCGGGCGGGTCGGTTGCTGCCGGCTGCGAGCGTGGAGCAGATCCGCGGGCTGCTCGAGCGCCTGGCCGGTCGGCCGCAGCCGCTGACCCTGCGCCTGCCGCGCCAGCCCGGCCAGCGGGAAGAGCGCCACGTCCACCTGCTGTCCGGTGCGGCCGCCGCGGAAGAGGCCGCACGCGCGCAACCGGCCCAACAGCCGTCGGCCGAGGCCGACGACCTGCTTGCCCGCATCGAGGCGCTGGAAGCCCAGGTCGCGGAACTGCAGCGCAGGACCGATCCGCGGTCGCCGGCACAAGCGCAGGACTGACCGCTCCGGAAGGTTCCCGGGCGCGCGGCCGGCGGCGGGGCCCGCGCCGATCCGGTCCGCTGGCCGCTGCGGCTTCGACGCAGGCCGGCTCAGCCGGGTGGTCGCCTCGGGGTGCAGGCGGTTCGATCTCCCGCTGCGGCGCGGCGCGGGCACACGCCCCGGCCAGGGCCTGCATCGGCGTGGCGGTCTGCGCACAGATCGGGCCGGCCCGACCTGACGTCGGCCCGGTCCGGTCCCTGCGGCCGCAGGCAAGGGAACGCCGTGCCGCGACGGGCCGGAACGGGACACCGGCCGCCAGCACGGGCCAGCGTCGCAATGCCCGCGGCTCAGCGCGTGATCCCCCGCCCCGACCCGCGCAGCGAGTCCATGAACAGCGCCAGGTCGGGGCCCGGCGCTCCGGCATGCCCCTGTTCCAGGCGATCCAGCGCCTGCTCCAGGGTCAGGCCCTCGCGAAAGACCAGTCGGTAGGCACGCCGCATCGAGGCGATGCGCTCGCTGTCCCAGCTGCGCCGGCGCATGCCTTCGATATTGAGGCCGCGGGCGCGGGCGGGATTGCCGGCGACCATGGTGAAGGCGGCGACATCCTTGAGCACCAGGGTCATGCCGGCGGCCATGGCGTGGGAACCGATCCGGCAGAACTGGTGCACGCCGGTCATGCCGCCGAGGATGACGCCGTCGCCCAGATGGACGTGCCCGGCCAGGCCGGCGCCGTTGGCCAGCACGTTGTCGTCGCCCAGCACGCAGTCGTGGGCGACGTGGACACCGACCATCAGCAGGTTGCGGTGGCCGATGCGGGTGACGCCCTGGTCCTGCGCGGTGCCGCGATGGATGGTGACGTGCTCGCGGATGACGTTGCCGTCCCCGATCTCGAGTCGGGTGGGCTCGCCGCGGTACTTGCGGTCCTGACAATCGGCCCCGATCGAGGCGAACTGGAAGATCGCATTGCCGCGGCCGATCCGGCATGGCCCCTGGATCACGACATGCGGGCCGACCACGGTCCCGGCCCCGAGCTCGACGCCAGGACCGATCACCGACCAGGGACCGACCCGGACGTCCCCGGCAAGCTGCGCCTCCGGATCGACCAGGGCGAGGGGGTGCAGGTCCGGACCGTGGGCTGGGTTCATGGCGGCGATGGTGCAGTGGCCGTGGATGGAGGGCAAGCCCGTGCGCTCCGGCCACCGGCTCGGCCGGACAGCGGCCTCGCCGCCCGGCCCGCCGGCAGCGGCCACGACCCGGTCAAAGCGTGACCGGCGACTGCGGAAGAGGCGCCACGGGCGGCTCGACCGTGTCCCAGTCGGGTGCCGAGGCCAGCACCGACGGACCCAGGTGGATCGGCAGCGCCAGACGAAGCGCCAGCACCAGGCCGTCGCTCGGCCTGGCGTCGATCCACAGGCTCTGGCCATCCGCGCCGGCGAACTCGATGGTCGCCAGGTAGACGCTGCCGCGCAGCTCGTCGATGACCAGGCGCCTCGGGCTGAGCCCGGTGGCGAGAACGACGTCCACGAGCAGTTCATGGGTCAGCGGGCGCATCGGTCGCTGGCCATCGCGCGCCCGCGCGATGGCGGCCGCCTCGACCGGCCCGATGAAGATGGCGACCCGCCGCTCGCCCTCGCGATCGCCGCTGTCCTCGACCGCCAGCGCCACCGCCGCGCCCTCGCCACCGGGCAGCAACGCCAGCGCATCGAACCGGGCCGGGACCAGCTCGCCGGCGGCGACCGTCGGAGAGCGCGCCGCGGCCGGAGCCCCGACCGCCGCCAGCAGCGCGGCCAGCAACGCGACCGGGAAAGGAATCGAGAAACCGGACCGGCGCATGACGATCTCCAGGTGACGCCCCGCCTCGATGGTAGCAGCGGGCGCCGCATCGTCCGGTCGCCCGGCGGTCGGCACCTCGGCGCCGCGGCACGCTATCCTCGACCCCCGCCGACCTGGCGACGACCATCGATCATGAGCCCCTCGCGCCCCCCGCCCACCGGAGTCCACCTGCGTCGAGGACGCGGGGGCCGGGGTCTGCGCGTGGTTTTTTCCGGGTTAACATCCGGACCGTCCAAGGGAGACGCAAGGCATGCAGTTCAAGCCACCGGTATCGCCGGCGAGGAGCCCCCGCACGAAACCCGGATTCCGGCCCGCCCGGGCAGCCGCCGGTCAAGGAGCTCGCGCATGCGGTCGGTGACCCTGGCGCTGGCCGGCGCCCAGGGCGAACACGCCGCCATCCGCAGCGCCGGCGAGCTCCGTATCGGCAGTGCCAGCGACTGCGACGTCTGCCTGCCGGGTGGCGGCATCGCCCCGGTGCACGCCCGGATCACGCTGGACGACGATGGCGCGATGCTGCGCCTTCAGGGCGATGGCGTGCCGGTGCAGCTGAACGACCGCCTGGTCGAGTCGCTCGCCTTCCTGCACGACGGCGACCTCATCGCGATCGGCGAGCACCGCCTGGAGGTCGGCGTCCAGGGCGAGAAGCAGGCGCCGCGCGGCGCGGAGGAGCCCGACGAGCGCGCCACCCGCGTGCGCCGGGTGGCGCCACGCTATGTCCTGCGGGGCGTCACCGGCTCCCAGTTCGGGCGCCTGATTCCGATCTACGGTCGCCTGGTCATCGGCCGCGGCGCCGACTGCGACCTGGTGCTGGACGAGCCGGGGCTGTCGAGGCGGCATGCGGTCCTGGAGGCCCTGCCGGACGGCCTGTTCCTGCGCGACATGGGCTCGGCCAACGGCAGTTTCGTCAACGGCTCGCGGGTCCGCGACACCGCACTGCGCCATGGCGACCAGATCGTCCTCGACAGCATCCGCTTCCTGGTCCAGGCGATCGACCAGATGGAACAGCCGACGCCGCCAGCAGCCAAGGCGGGCAACGCGCCCGCCTGGCGCCTGCTGCCCTGGTTGCTGGGCGGCATCGCGCTGTTCGCCGCCGGCGTCCTGACCGCCCTGCTGCTGCTGCGCTGAGCGCCCGACCGGCGGTGCGCGCGGGCGGCGGGCTCAACCCTGGCGCTCGACCTGCCGACGCAACGAGAGCACCTGGCGCCGCCAGTCCTCGTAGTTGGCCCGGCGCTGGTCCAGCCCCGCCTGCAGCCGCGCCCGCTCCTGGCGGTCGCCGCTGGCACGGCGCGCGCGCGCCACCGCACTGCGGTCGGCATCGAGCACCCGGCGGCCGTGCTCCAGCCAGGCGTCCAGGCGATCGAGCTGCTGCTCGCGGCTGCCGCTCAGCAGCAGCAGGGGAATCGGCGGCACCTGTTCGAAACTGCCGATCACCGGCAGTGCCGGCGTGGCGGGCGCAGCCACCGCCCTGCCCGCATCGTCCCGCACGGGGCGCGCGGCGGTTCCGGATGCCACGCCAGGTGCGCGTTGTGGCGATGCCGCCCGTGGCCGTTCGCCCGGGACCGGTGCCGGCCGCGCCGCCGGGGGCGCCGGCGCGGAGGCCGGCGCCTGCAGGGGCGCGGCTTCGGCGACTCGCTCCGGGCCTGCGGTCTGCGCGACCCCGGTGGCGTCCGTACCGGTCGCCGGCACCGCCGCCGCACGGGCTTCCGTACCGGAGGCGCCGGACCGGTCGGCCGCGGGGGGCGACTCACCGGCATTTCCGGCGTCGACAGGGGCGGCATCGGCTGCCGGTGCCGCGGCCGGCTCCGGCGGCGATGCCGCCGTCCGGGGCGCCTGGGATTCCGGCGCGGTAGCCGCCCCGGGGGCCTCGTGGTCGCGGGCGCGATCCAGCCAGAGCCAGCCTGCCAGGGTTCCCAGCAGCAGCACCGCCAGCGACGGCAGGCCGACCCGAAGCACGGCGTCGCGCACCGTGGGCGACAGCCAGGTCGCTCCCGGCCTGGCCGGCACGCGCAGCAGCGCGTCGCGCATCGCGCCAGCGTCCGGGAAACGGTCGCCAGGCCGTTTCGCCAGGGCGCGAACCAGCCAGCCCTGCCACTGCGCCAGATGCTCGGGCAGGGCGGGTAGCGGCGCCTGCAGGTGTCCGACCACGACGCTGATGTCGTCGGGCCCCTGGAACGGCGGCGCGCCGGTCAGCAGCTCGAAGGCGATCGCGCCCAGGCTGTACAGGTCGCTGCGGCCATCGGGCAGTTCGCCACGTGCCTGCTCCGGGCTCATGTAGTGGATCGAACCGAAGGTCTCGCCGGCGCGCGTGTGGCGGCTGGCCGCGGAGATGCTGCGGGACACGCCGAAGTCGGCCAGCCTGGCCCGGCCGACGCTGTCGAACAGGACGTTCTCGGGCTTGACGTCGCGATGCACCACGCCATGGGCATGGATGTACTCGAGGGCATCGAGAAGCTGGACCAGGACCTGCCGGGTCCGCTCGCCGTCTCCGCACACCGCGGCCTGGGCCAGGGTGCCGCCGGGGACGTAGGGCATGGAGAAGAACAGCCGGCCGTCCCCGGTCTGGCCGAACTCGATGATGCCGACCACGTTGGGGTGGTCGAAGCGGGCGACGATGGCGGCCTCCTGCCGGAACCTGGCCAGCCGCTCCTCGCCCTCGTCGCCGGGGTTGACCACCTTGACCGCGACCGGCCGGGCCAGCGCCACCTGCTCGGCCAGCCAGATCTCCGACATGCCGCCGTGGCCGAGACGGCGCAGTATCCGGTAACCGGCGATGTCGGGATGGTCCGGGCGCACTCCAGCCCCCTGGCGGATACGGTCGAGGGAGCCCATGCTAGCCGGGTTCGCCCGACCCCGCCCTCGACCGGGCGGCGGCGCGCCGGACACGGCCGCGACCCTCCCGCCTGCGCGCTCCCCCGTCAGGGCGCCAGCAGCCGCTGCCAGAACAGGGCGAGCAGGCGCGGCTCCAGCGCCAGCATGAAGCCGATGCCGTAGGCCGCGCCCCACAGGTGCGCACTGTGGTTCACGTTGTCGCCGCCCCGGTGCGAGGACCAGATGCTGTAGGCCAGGTAGATCGCCGCGAAGACGATCGCCGGAACCGGGATGAAGAACACGAACAGCAGGGCCCAGGGCTGCAGGAGGATGAAGGCGAACAGCACCGCCGAAACCGCTCCCGATGCGCCAAGACTCCGGTACGAGGGATCGTGCCGGTTGCGCAGGTAGCTCGGAAGGATCGCAACCAGCAGGCCGCCGGCATAGAAGGCGACGTACGCGAACGGCCCAGCCAGCTGCCCGAGCACGCCCTCGATCAGGCGCCCGAAGAAGTACAGCGTGACCATGTTGAACAGCAGGTGGGGGCCGTCGGCATGGACCAGGCCGTAGCTCAGCAGTCGCCAGTACTGGCGCTGCCGCTGCACTGCCGGAGGCCAAAGGACCAGGCGGTCGAGCAGGCCGCGGTCGCGCCACGCCAGCATCGAGACGGCGACGGTCGCGAAGATGATGACCAGGGTCGTCGAGAGCGCCAACTGCCTGCCTCCGGATCGGGCGGCGCGCGCCGCCGTTGCCCGGTGGCGGACCGGCGCCTGGCGCGGAACGCCGGAAACGACGATCCCGGCACCTGGCCGGGATCGTCGGGATTGCGCTGAAACTGGCGGAGAGGGTGGGATTCGAACCCACGGTACGCTTACACGTACGCCTGATTTCGAGTCAGGTACATTCGACCACTCTGCCACCTCTCCGGTGGGACCACGCGCCGGACCCGGGTCCGGTGGGCGCCTTGCAGCCGGCACCCCGCGCGGGCTGCGGATTCTATCCCCTGCCGTTGTCCCCGACAAGGGCGTCCGCTTGCGTGAAGGCCCCGGCGAGGGCATCCTGCGCTCCACGCGGAGGGCCAAGATGATCCAGTTCGGCCACGGCAGCCATGTCGGGCGCAGGCGCCAGCACAACGAGGACACCTACCTGGCCGATGCCGGGCTGGGCCTGTGGCTGGTCGCGGACGGCATGGGCGGCCACGCCCATGGCGAGGTTGCAAGTGCCCTGGCCCGCGACGCCATCCGTGCCCGGATCGGGTCCGGCGAGAGCCTGGTCCACGCCATCCGCGACGCCGCCGGACGCATCGCCGATCAGCGCATGCTGGGCTCCGGCCAGGAGCTGCCGATGGGGACCACCATCGCCGCCATCCGCGCCGACGAACAGGGCTTCGAGGCGGCGTGGGTCGGCGACAGCCGGATCTACCTGTGGGACGGCGCCAGCCTGACGCAGATTTCCCGGGACCACTCCTATGTCCAGGATCTGGTCCGCCAGGGAAGCCTGACGCCGGGCGAGGCGCGCCGGCATCCGCAACGCAACGTCGTCACCCAGGCCCTGGGCGTCACCGAAACCGACGCCCTGGAGATCGCCACGGTCGAGCAGCCGTGGAATCGCGACCAGCAACTGCTGCTGTGCAGCGACGGCCTCACCGAGGAAGTCGACGACGCCGGCATCGCGCAGATCTTCGCGCGCGGCTACGCGCCCCAGGAGACCGCCGACCACCTGATCCACGCCGCACTGCACGCGGGCGGTTCGGACAACATCACGGTGGTGGTGCTCAAGCGCTGCTGAGCTGCCCGCGTCCTGCGCGGGATCCCGGCGGGCGGCCGGTCACCGATGCCCGGTCCGGATCGGGATCAGTCGTCGGCGACCCCGGCCAGCGCCGACCACGGTGCCCTTCCGCTGGCCTGCGCCAGGCGCTCCAGCATGGCATCGTGCAACCTGCGTTCCTCGTCGCTGGCGACCAGCACCCGGGGCCGGCCGCGCGCGGCGCCGGGCCGCTCGACCCGCAAACCTTCCCCCGTCGGCTGGCCCGCGGTCTCGGTGGCCAGGCCGAGGTCGGCCTGGCCACTGGTCATCGCCAGCCAGACATCGGCCAGCAGCTCGGCGTCGAGCAGCGCGCCGTGCAGGGTCCGGTGGCGGTTGTCGATGTCCAGCCGGCTGCACAGCGCGTCCAGGGAATTGCGCTTGCCGGGAAAGCGCTCGCGGGCGAGCGCCAGGGTATCGGTGATGGTCGCGCAGTCGGCAAGGCGCCGCACCGGCGCGGCGCACAGCGCAAGTTCCTGGTCGAGGAAGCCGACATCGAAAACGGCGTTGTGGATGATCAGCTCGGCGCCCGCCACGAACTCGAGGAACTCCGCGGCGACCGCCGAGAACGGCGGCTTGTCGGCGAGGAACTCGCTGGTCAGCCCGGTCACCTCGACGGCGCCGGCGTCGAGCTCCCGGCCGGGATTCAGATAGCGGTGGAATCGCCGCCCGGTCTTCCTTCGGTCGACCAGCTCGATGCATCCGATCTCGGTGACCCGGTGCCCCTTGGCGACCTCCAGGCCGGTGGTCTCGGTGTCCAGGACGACCTGGCGACTGCTCACCCAGGGCCTCCCTGCGCGCGCTGGCCGGCCAGCGTCTGTGCCGCCTCCCGGGCCAGGCGGTCGACCCGCTCGTTCTCGGCATGGCCGGCGTGTCCGCGCACCCAGCACCACTCGACCCGATGCGGCGCCGCTGCCGCGTGCAGCCGCTGCCACAGGTCCTGGTTCTTTACCGGCTTGCGATCGGCGGTCCGCCAGCCGTTCGCCTGCCAGCGCGGCAGCCAGTCCCGGATGCCCTGCTCCACGTAGCGGGAGTCCGTGCACAGGCGGACGCTGGCGGGCCGCTGCAGCGCCTCCAGGGCGTGGATCGCGGCCAGCAGCTCCATGCGGTTGTTGGTGGTGTCCGGTTCGCCGCCGGCCAGCTCGCGCTCATGGTCCTTCCATCGCAGCAGGGCCGCCCAGCCGCCGGGACCGGGATTGCCCAGGCAGGCGCCGTCGGTGAAGGCCTCGACCACGGTACTCATGCAGCGCCGGCGCCGTTGCCCTGGCGCCGCGCCACCGCCAGACGGTAGCCGGAGCGACCGGCCGGCACGGCGCGCGCCGGCCGGCTCGGCACGTTGCCCCGCCGGCGCTTGCGCAGCACCCAGATCCTGGCGGCCCGGAAGGCACCGGCGAAGGGCCAGCGCTCATCGCCGCGATCCGGCTTCGGCGGCCGTCCCGGCGCGTCCCCCACGCCGCGCGCGCCCAGGTGGTGGCGGAACTCCAGGGCCAGGCCGCGAACCCGGGCCGGTCGCAGGTCGATCGGCAGCACCAGCGCAGGCGCGCCGGCCCTCCTGCCCACATGCCGGCCGTAGCGCCAGTACCAGGGGCTGAAGTGGTCGAATCGCAGCAGGTACAGCCGGCCCTCCGGGGCAAGCACGCGTGCCGCTTCGGCGAGCAGTCCGGGGCCGTGCCCGGCGCCCTCGTTGACGTGCTGCAGGACGATGGCGGGAACGCTGCCGTCGGCCCACGGCCAGGCCCCGGCGTGGCTGCGCAGTGCGCCCCGCAGGAGACCATCCGCACCGACGTGCAGGGCGAGGATGCCCGGCCGCACCGCGGGCCGCAGCGGCTGCGGCCGCAGCCAGAGCACCGGACGCGACCCGCCGATCTGGCGCAGCAGCCAGGCATCCTCCTCGCGCAACTGGCGACGCCAGGCACGGTGGATCTCGCGGGGAACCTGCGATTGCTCGATGGCCATGTCGGCTTCATTCTCCCGCAAGCCCGGCTATCCTTGCCAGCCCGAACTGCGCTGCACTCCGGAACCGATGCCATTGATCGCCGGCACGCCAACGCGGCTGCACGCCGTGCCCATCCTGGAGGACAACTACGTCTGGCTGCTGGTCGACGGCGGGCGCGCGGTGGCGGTCGATCCCGGCCGGGCCGAGCCGGTCCTGGCACGCCTGGACGGGCTCGGCGCGACGCTGTCCGCCATCCTCGTCACCCACCACCATGGCGACCACGTCGGTGGCATCGACGGATTGCGGCGCGCCTTTCCGGCGGCCCGGGTGTACGGCCCTGCCGACCCGCGCCTTCCGGCGATCGACCGCATCGTCGCCGAAGGCGATGCCGTCGGGCTGCCGGAAGTCGGCCTGACCCTCGCCGTCCTGGAGGTGCCGGGACACACGCTGAGCCATGTCGCCTACGTCGGGAACGGCCTGCTGTTCTGCGGCGACACCCTGTTCAGCGCCGGCTGCGGCCGCCTGTTCGAAGGCACCCCGGCGCAGATGCTGCAGTCGCTGGATCGACTGGGGGCCCTGCCTGATGCGACCCTGGTGTGTTGCGGTCACGAGTACACCCTCGCGAACCTGGCGTTCGCCGCGGCGGCCGAGCCCGGCAATCGCGACGTGATGCGGCGGATCGAGGCGGTCTCGGCGCTTCGCGCGAGCGGACAGCCCTCGCTGCCCTCGACCCTGGCCGCAGAGCGGCTGTTCAACCCGTTCCTGCGAACCGACCAGGCGCAGGTGCGCGCCACCCTGCAGTCCGTCCGTGGTCTGTCGGCCGAGGCCGGGCGGGCCGAGGCTTTCGCTGCCCTGCGCGAATGGAAGGACGGCTTCCGTGGCTGAGCGCGCGATGCCGGGACGCCCTGCTCTGCCGGTGCGCGTGGCGCTGCCCGTGCTGGCCTGCCTGGGCCTGCTGGCCTGCCAGGCGACCCCGACCCGGACCGACCCGAGGGTAGGCAACGCCGCGCCCGTCCCTGAGGCGGCTGCCGCGGCTGTCCCCCTTGTGGCGCCGCAGAACACGCCGGCGCCGGCCGCCTCGCCGCCACGCCCGCGGTCGCCGCCACCCGCCGCGACGACGGCGCCGCCGGAGCCGTCGACCTGGGAAGTCCTGCGCGCTGGCTTCGCCCTACCCGGCTGCGACTACGCACCGGCCGCGCTGGGCTGGACCCGCCGTTATGCAGGCCACCCGCGGCGGTTTGCCGCAACGCTGGACCAGATGCTGCCGGCCCTGGACTGGACCGCGCGGCGGATCGCCGAAGCCGGGTTGCCCACCGAAATGGCCCTGCTGCCCATCGTCGAGAGCCACTTCCGGCCTCATCCCGCGCCCCAGGCGCGGCCCGCCGGCATCTGGCAGATGGTGGCCGGCACGGCGCGGAGCGCCGGCGTCCGCGTCGATCCGTGGTTCGACGGCCGCCTGAACCTGGCCGCCGCCACCGCCGGCGCCATCGTCCTGTTCGACCGCTACCTGGAACGGTTCAACGGCGACTGGCGACTGGCGCTGGTCGCCTACAACGCGGGCGAATACCGGGTCCGCAGGGCGCTGCAACGGCACCCCGAACCCGGTCCCGCGCTGGCCGACCTTGCAGCCCTCGAGCTGCCTGCGGCGTCCCTCGATTACATCGCCCGCCTGCTGGCCCTGGCATGCCTGGTCCGGGACCCGGCGCGCTTCGACCTCGATCTGCCCACCCTGGAGCCCGAACGCAGGCTGGCCCAGGTCGACCTGGCGGACACCACCGGCAGCGCCCTGGCCCGGGCGCTCTCGGGTCTTCCCCGCGAGCGCTTCGAGCAGGTCAACGCCGGCATGCTGCGTGGCCGCACGCCACCCGGCGAACCGTTCGCCCTGCTGGTCGCGCGGCATCGCGCCCAGTCGGTTCCCGAACTGCTTGCGCGGGTGCCGGCGCGGGCCCGCATCGAATGGCACCGTCGCCGCCTGGCCGACGACGAGGACATCGGGCAGCTCGCGGCGCGATCGGGCGTGCCACTCGACGCCCTGCTCGCCCTCAACGGGCTTGCCGAAGCCGGCCTGCCGGCCCCGGGACGGATGCTCTGGCTGCCCGGCGACGGGCGCCAGCAGGCGATCGCGACACCCGCCACGTCCGGTGCCGAACCGGGTGCCGAGGACACCATCCATGTCGTGCGGTCCGGTGAGAGCCTGTGGTCGATCGCCCGCCGCCATGGCCTGACCGTCGCCGAGCTGCTTCGCTACAATCGCCTCGACCACTCGCGCATCCGTCCGGGCCAGCGGCTGCTGCTGCAGCCACCCTGACCAGGTTCCGGCGCCGCCGGGAACCGCCGCGCACCCCTCCAGGAGTCCTCCACCATGGGTTTTCTCACCGGCAAGCGCGCCCTCATCGTCGGCATCGCCAGCCAGCGGTCGATCGCCTGGGGCATCGCCGAAGCCATGCATCGCGAGGGCGCCGAACTCGCGTTCACCTACCAGAACGAGCGTCTCCGCGACCGCGTCGAGGAGGCCGCCCGCGATTTCGGGTCCAAGCTGGTGCTGCCCTGCGATGTCGCCGAGGACGCCCAGATCGACGGCCTGATGGCCCAGCTCGGCGCCCACTGGGACGGCCTGGACTGCCTGGTCCATTCGGTGGGGTTCGCGCCGCGCGAGGCCCTGCAGGGCGGTTTTCTCGACGGCCTGACCCGGGAGAACTTCGCGATCGCCCACGACATCTCCAGCTACAGCCTCGCGGCGCTGGCCAAGGCGGCCCGCCCGCTCATGGCCGGGCGCAACGGTTCGATCCTGACGCTGACCTACCTCGGGGCGGTACGGGCGATGGCCAGCTACAACGTCATGGGACTCGCCAAGGCCAGCCTCGAGGCCTGCGTCCGCTTCCTTGCCTACAACCTCGGTCCGGAGGGGACCCGGGTCAACGCGATCTCGGCCGGTCCGATCAAGACGCTGGCGGCGTCCGGCGTCGGCAACTTCCGCAAGATGCTGGACCATGTCCAGCAGGTCACGCCGCTGCGCCGGAACGTCACCATCGAGGACGTCGGCAACGTCGGCGCCTTCCTGTGCTCGGACCTGGCGGCCGGCATCACCGGCGAGATCACCTACGTGGACGCCGGCTACAACACGGTGGCGATGGCGGGCCTGGGCGACTGATCGTCGCAGTGCGGCAGCGGCAGCCGGAGGGTGGCCCCTGCCGTGCGCCAGGAGACGGGCGTCCGCAAGCGCATCGGCTCGCTGCTCCGGCTGCGCTGCCGCCCGCGCCCGACTTCGTCCGACTGCGCGGTCGGCAGGACCGTGCTCCGGTTCCGCCGGGGGATGGGGACCGGGGACCAGGGAAAAGGTGCGAACTGAACCGGCGATCGGGATTCGGTGAGCGGAGCTCGATCCGCGCTGCATCCCTCCTCGGAGAAGCGCCACGGGAGGACGGCGCTGCCGTCGCGCTGGAGACACGCGTCTGGCTGGGTGGTGGCTGAGAGACGACGCAGGTCAGGTTCCTCCGGGAGCCTGTGCAACGCCGCTTCCGTCCCTGCGCTCCCCCAGGGAAGCCCATCATCGGCATCGTGGCCCGCAAGCCGGCGAAGCACGGTCCCGGAAGTCCGCCACTCCGACGACCGCAGGGCTCCGCCGGGACCGCATGGCCGCCGCCGAAAGGCGAAGATCGGGTCGCTGCCGGAGAAAGGCAGGCGACCGGCGCTGCACCGCCGAAGGCGATAGGCCGGGGCCCGTCAGTCCGATCAGGTCTCCTTGGCGGCGACCATCGCCGGCTGCGGCGGGCGACCGCCCGGCTCCCCGCGGAGGCTGCGACGAGCGGCTGCGCCAGCCGCCGATCCGGCCGTCCGCCGGTACCGCAACCGGCGGACGGAACCGCGGGAACGGGCCCTGGACGAACACGACGCCCGCCCCGTGGCCGCGGGCGCGGCGCCGGTTCCCGGCTGGGGGCACCGGACCGGCGGTGCCGACCTCCCGTGGCAGTGCGGCGCGACTTACTGCATGCGCTCCTCGACCACCACGATCCGCGTGCGCTCGCGCAGGCTGGCGATCAGGGCCATCGCTTCGGCGTTGGCACGGGCCTGCTCCAGCTCCGCCCGAACCTGGCTGCGACGACTGTCCTCGACCGTGGCCGGGTCGCCGTCGGTGACCCCGGTCAGCTCGACCAGGACGTGGCCGTCGGCCACCGCGAGCAGGCGCCGGACCGGGTTGCCATCCTGCGGGCGGGGCAGGCGGAATACCTGCGCCACCAGCGCCGGGTCGGGGATCATGGCGTTGCGGCCAGCGGCGTTCGCCAGCTCGAGGTCGAGTCCGGCCTGCTCGGCTACATCGGCGATGGCAGTGCCTTCCTCGAGCCTGGCGAACAGGCTTTCCGCCCGGGCGCGGACCGCCTCCTGGCGGCGCTGCTCGATGATGCGCGCGCGCACCTGGGCGTCGACCTCGGCCAACGGCCTCGGCTCGCTGCGCTGGTGCTCGACCACGCGCAGCGCCACCATCTGCCCGGGGGTCGGCTCGAACGGATCGCTGACGTTGCCCTCGAGCAGTACCTCGTCGGAGAACGCCACGTCGCGCACGCGCGGATTGGCGAACAGGCCCTCGCCGGCGTCGCGGCCGAACGGGCCCGCGGTCATGGTCGCCAGGCCGAGCGCCTCGGACGCCGGCTGCAGCGAGCCCGGATCCTGGTAGACCAGGTCGATCAGTTCGCCGCTGCGTTCGTTGTAGAGGCGGTCCCGCTCGCCCTCGAGGTATTCGGCGGCAAGCTCGTCCCGGACCTCCTCGAAGGGTTTCTGGGTGGCCTCCCGGATCTCCCGCACCAGGATGACGTGGAAGCCGTCGTCGGTTCTGACCGGATCGGACACCTGGCCGGCCTCGATCGCGAACGCCACCTCCTCGAATGCCGGGTCGGTCAGGCCGCGTTCGATCCAGCCCAGGTCGCCGCCCTGTTCCCGGGAGCCGAGATCGGCCGAGTCGCGGCGCGCCAGCGCCGGGAAGTCGGCGCCTTCGCCGCGCGCCTCGGAGGCGATCGCCTCCGCCTTCGCCAGCGCCTCGCGCTGGGCGTCGGCGTCGCCGCCCTCCGCACGCACCAGGACATGGGAAACCAGACGTGCCTCGGGCGAGCCGAAACGCGCGCGCTCGGCCTCGTAGCGCTCGCGAAGATCCTGCTCGGACGGCTCCACCGCGAGCGCCAGCGCCGCGCGGTCGACGATCAGGTACTCGACGGTCACCGTCTCCGGGCGCATGAACTCGGAGGTGTTCGCCTCGTACCAGGCGGCGGCCTCCTCGTCGGTGACCGCCTGCTCGACCTCGCTCTCTGGCTGGTTCACCCGGACCGCGGCGAAGCTGCGGGTCTGCTCGCTGAGGCGAAGCCGGGCGTCGACCTCGGCATCGGTGACCAGGGCGCTGTCGATCACCGCCAGCGGCAGCTGCCGGGCCTCCAGGTCGCGACGCAGGTCGCGCTCGAACATCGCGGCCGACATGCGCTGCGCGGTCAGCAGGTTGAGATAGGTGGCGCGGTCGAACCTGCCGTCGACCTGGAACGCCGGAATGTCGGCGATCTCGGCCTGCAGGCGCGCGGTCGGAACCACCAGGCCGATGCGCTCGGACGCCTGGCGGAGCACCGCCTCGTCGATCATCCTGTCGAGGACCTGCCTGCGCATGGCGGGCGTGTCGAGGATCGAGGCATCCAGGCCCTGTCCGAACTGCTGCCGCATGCTGTCGCGCCAGCGCTGGAAGCGCTCGCGGTAGTCGTTGGCGCTGATCTCCTCGTCGCCGACCTTGGCCACGTAGGTGTCGACGCTGCGGGTGAAGTAGTCACCGATGCCGAAGAAGGTCAGCGAGAACAGGGCGAGGAACAGGATGGCCAGGGCGAACCAGCTCGAGGCCCTGTTGCGGATCGATTGCAGCATGCGGATAGTCCGGCCGTTCGGTAAACCGCCATTGTAGCCGCAGCGCAGGCGGCCGGCGATGCCGCCCTGTCCCTTCGCGCGGCGCGCCGCCATGCGGCCAACGAAAAAGGGGCGCCTTTCGGCGCCCCTCGGATTGGCGGAGTGGACGGGACTCGAACCCGCGACCCTCGGCGTGACAGGCCGATATTCTAACCGACTGAACTACCACTCCATGAATTCGTGCTGCTTACCGCCTCGGCGAGCGGGGGCGCATTGTAACCGAACCGTCGCGCCGATCAAGGGGCCGTGCCGCGGTGGTGGGTGCTGAGGGTTTCGAACCCCCGACCCTCGCCTTGTAAGGGCGACGCTCTACCGCTGAGCTAAGCACCCGTCGACGACAGGCCGATCAGTTTACGGCATCCTTCAGGGCCTTGCCAGCCTTGAACGCCGGCGACTTCGAGGCCTTGATCTTGATCGTCTGGCCGGTGCGCGGGTTGCGGCCGGTGCGGGCGGCGCGCTTGCGCACGCTGAAGGTGCCGAAACCGACGAGCGAAACCGTGTCGCCCTTCTTGAGCGCCTTCTTCACGACCTCGACCATGGCGTCGACGGCGCGGCCGGCATCCGCCTTGGTCAACTCGGCGGCATCGGCGATGGACGCGATCAGATCCTGCTTGTTCATTCAAGACTCCCGTTCTTATCGTAGTCGAGCTTGCGAAGATTCGAGCCTCGGGGCAGTTCGGCCTTCCGGCGCTCTCTCTGGCACCAGCGGATGATCCGCTGCTGCCGTGGCGCTTTTATACCAGCGCCCCATAGGCCACGCAACAAGCAAACATGCGGGTTTCAGCCGCCCTGGCGGGTCCCGGGGCGGCGATCCGGGAGCCGCTCAGTGCGCCCGCTGGCGACCTGCGGAGGAGCCCGCGGCCGGCTCGGCCGCCGCGACCACCTCGTCGTTCTGGGCGGCGTCCTGGGGCGCAGGCGCCTGTGGCACGATCGGCCGCACCAGCGCGATGTCGAGCACCTCGTCGATCCAGCGCACCGCGTGGATCTCGAGGGAGCCCGTGATGTTGCGCGGGATGTCGGCCAGATCCTTGCGGTTCTCCTCGGGAATGATCACCGTCTTGAGGCCGCCACGGTGGGCGGCCAGCAGCTTCTCCTTGAGCCCGCCGATCGGCAGCACCCGGCCTCGCAGGGTGATCTCGCCAGTCATCGCGACGTCGCGCCGGATCGGAACCCGGGTCAGGGCGGAGACCAGGGCGGTGCACATGGCGATGCCCGCGCTGGGGCCGTCCTTCGGCGTCGCGCCCTCGGGAACGTGGATGTGGATGTCGTGCTTCTGGTGGAAGTCGGCATCGATGCCAAGGCGGTCGGTACGGGCCCGGACCACCGAAAGGGCCGCCTGGATCGACTCCTGCATGACGCCGCCGAGCTGGCCGGTATGGATCAGCTTGCCCTTGCCGGGCACGATGCTGGCCTCGATCGACAGCAGGTCGCCACCGACGCTGGTCCAGGCAAGCCCGGTGACCACGCCGATCTCGTCCTCGGCCTCGACGCGTCCGTAGTCGAAACGCCGCACGCCGAGGTAATCGTCGAGGTTGCGCGCGTCGACCCGGATGCGCCTGGGCTTGGCCGCCTTGCCGGCGGCGGTACCGGCACGCGGCTCGGCCTTGCCCTTGCCCTTGCCCTTGGCCGCGCGGGTTCCGGCGAGGATGAGCTCCTTGACCACCTTGCGGCAGATCTTGGCGATCTCCCGCTCCAGCCCGCGCACGCCGGACTCGCGCGTGTAGTAGCGGACGATGTCGCGCAGGGCGGAAGCGGCGATCGCCAGTTCCTCGGGCGCCAGGCCATTGGCCTTGAGCTGCTTTGGCACCAGGTAGCGCTCGGCGATCGCCAGCTTCTCGTCCTCGGTGTACCCGGGGATCCGGATGACCTCCATGCGGTCCAGCAGCGGGCCGGGGATGTTGAGCGAGTTCGCGGTGGCGATGAACATCACCTCGGAAAGGTCGACATCGACCTCGAGGTAGTGGTCGTTGAAGGTGTGGTTCTGCTCCGGATCGAGCACCTCGAGGAGCGCCGACGAGGGATCGCCGCGGAAGTCCATCGACATCTTGTCGATCTCGTCCAGCATGATCAGGGGATTGCGGCTGCCGGCCTTGTTGAGGTTCTGGATGATCCGTCCCGGCAACGAGCCGATGTAGGTCCGCCGGTGGCCGCGGATCTCGGCCTCGTCGCGGACGCCGCCCAGGGCGATGCGCACGAACTTGCGGTTGGTGGCCTTGGCGATCGACTGCCCGAGCGAGGTCTTGCCGACGCCCGGCGGACCGACCAGGCACAGGATCGGCCCCTTCAGCTTGCGCACCCGCTGCTGGACGGCGAGGTACTCGAGGATCCGTTCCTTGACCTTCTCCAGGCCGTGGTGGTCGTGGTCGAGCACCTGCTCGGCGGCATCGAGGTCCTTGCGGACGCGCGAACGCTGCGACCAGGGCACGCCCAGGAGCCAGTCGAGGTAGTTGCGGACCACGGTCGCCTCGGCGGACATCGGCGACATCTGCTTGAGCTTGTTGAGCTCGGTGCGGGCCTTGGCCTCGACCGGCTTGGGCATGCCGGCCTTCTCGATGCGGCGCGCCAGCTCCTCCAGTTCGTTCGGCGCCTCGTCCAGCTCGCCGAGCTCCTTCTGGATCGCCTTCATCTGTTCGTTGAGGTAGTACTCGCGCTGGCTCTTCTCCATCTGCGACTTGACGCGGCCGCGGATGCGCTTCTCGATCTGCTGGACGTCGATCTCGCTGTCGACGTGGCCGATCAGCATCTCCAGGCGCGCGGCGACGTCGACCGTCTCGAGCACCTTCTGCTTGTCGACCAGGCGGATGTTCAGGTGCGCGGCGATGGTGTCGGCCAGCCGGCTGGGGTCGTCGATGCCGGCGAGCGTGGTGAGCAGCTCGGGCGGGATCTTCCGGTTGAGCTTGACGAACTGCTCGAACTGGTTGAGCAGGGTGCGCCCGAGCACCTCGAGCTCGCGCTCCTCGCGCGCCAGCAGGTCGGCGATCGGCTCGGCGCGCGCGGAGAGCTGACCGTCCTCCTCGCGCAGGCCCAGGACGCGGCAGCGGGAAAGCCCCTCGACCAGCACCTTGATGGTGCCGTCCGGGAGCTTGAGCAGCTGCAGGACCGTCGCCACCGTGGCGATGTCGAACAGCTCACCCGGACCCGGATCGTCGATCTCCGGGCTGGTCTGGGCGACCAGCAGGATCTGCTTGTCGCCCTCCATCGCGGCCTCGAGGGCGCGAACGGACTTCTCCCGCCCGACGAACAGCGGGATCACCATGTGCGGATAGACGACCACGTCCCTGAGGGGCAGGACGGGCAGTTCGGCGTGCTGCGGGAAATCAGTGCTCATGTCGATCGCTGCCATGCGGGACGGGCCGGCGCATCGCCCGTGAGGGGCGCCCGGTCCAAGGAAACTGGGGGCGGATACCGCGAATGCAAGCCGCCCCGGGGCGCAGCCCGGGGCAGAACGAAGCGTTCAGGATCAACCGCTTAGCTTCTCAGAAGCGGTCTTGGCCTGGCCGCCGCCGCCTTCGAAGATCAGATAGGGCTCGGCCTGGCCGTTGACCACGGCCTCGTCGACCACGACCTTGCTCACGTCCTCGAGGGTGGGCAGCTCGAACATGGTGTCGAGCAGGACGCCTTCGAGGATGGTCCGCAGTCCGCGGGCGCCGGTCTTGCGCTGCAGGGCCTTGCGGGCGATCGCCGAAAGCGCGTCGGGCCGGAACTCCAGCTCGACGCCCTCCATGTCGAACAGCTTGCGGAACTGCTTGACCACCGCGTTCCTGGGCTCGGTGAGGATGCGCACCAGGGCCGGCTCGTCGAGCTCCTCAAGCGTCGCCACCACCGGCAGACGACCCACGAACTCCGGGATCAGGCCGAACCTGACCAGGTCCTCGGGCTCGACGTCGCGCAGGACCTTGCCGACGCTGGCCGCCTTCTGCTTGCTGCGCACCTCGGCCTGGAAACCGATGCCGGTCGATTCGGAGCGCTGCTGGATGACCTTCTCCAGGCCGGCGAAGGCGCCGCCACAGATGAACAGGATGTTGCGGGTATCGACCTGGAGGAACTCCTGCTGGGGGTGCTTGCGACCGCCCTGCGGCGGCACGCTGGCCAGGGTGCCCTCGATCAGCTTGAGCAGGGCCTGCTGGACGCCCTCGCCGCTCACGTCGCGGGTGATCGAGGGGTTCTCGCTCTTGCGCGAGATCTTGTCGATCTCGTCGATGTAGACGATGCCGGACTGCGCCTTGTCGACGTCGTAGTCGCACTTCTGGAGCAGCTTCTGGATGATGTTCTCGACATCCTCTCCGACATAGCCGGCCTCGGTGAGGGTGGTGGCGTCGGCGATGGTGAACGGCACGTTCAGCAGCCTGGCGAGGGTCTCCGCGAGCAGGGTCTTGCCGGACCCGGTCGGACCGATCAGCAGGATGTTGGACTTCGCCAGCTCGACGTCGTCGCCGCGGCCGCGCGATTCCAGGCGCTTGTAGTGGTTGTAGACCGCAACCGCCAGGACCTTTTTGGCCTGCGCCTGGCCGATCACATACTGGTCCAGGACCTCGAGGATCTCCTTGGGCCTGGGCAGGCTGCTGCGGGTGCTGGCGGTCTTCTCCTCCAGCTCCTCGCGGATGATGTCGTTGCACAGCTCGACGCATTCGTCGCAGATGAACACGCTCGGCCCGGCGATCAGCTTGCGGACCTCGTGCTGGCTCTTGCCGCAGAACGAGCAGTACAGGATCTTGCCGCCGTCGCCGGCGCCAGCTCCACCGCCCCGGCCTTGCCGCTCTTCGCTCATGCGTTGTGTCCGCGTGCCTTGTCCATGGTCCCCGGCAGCATAACACAGGCCCCAGGCGGCAACGGATCAGGTCACGGGCCGCGGGGACGGGCGCCCCGCCCCGGAAGAACGCGGCGGCCCGAAGGCCGCCGCGTCGCGATCACAGGCTGCGTTCGAACTCGCGGACCTGCTTTTCCGCCTCGTCGCGGGCGACGCCGTACCGCTCCTGGATCTTGCCGGCCAGGTATTCGGAGTTGCCCTCGACCACCTTCAGGTCGTCGTCGGTGAGCTTGCCCCACTTCTCCTTGACGGTTCCGGTGAGCTGCTTCCACTTGCCCTTGATGCGATCTTCGTTCATGGCGTTTTCCTTGGTTCCTGGGTTCGTTTCCGGCGGGAAGCCCCGCCGCGGGGGTCCCGCGCACCCGGGTCGCCGGCGTGCGCGGGCCTGGACCTTGCGGGTCCGGATGGATCAGCGGACGGTCAGCGCCCGGGTATCGACGGCGACGACGCCCTCGATGCCACGGGCGAGGTCGATCGCCCGCTCGACGGCCGCCTGGCTGCCGAGCACGCCGGCGAGGGTGACCACGCCATCGACGGTGGTGACGTTGATGTCGGTGCCGGCGACGTCGCTGTCGGCCAGCAGGGTGGACTTGACCTTGGTCGTGATCCAGGTGTCGGTGACCGGCTGGCTGGAGTCGCGGTCGCCCACGCCATCGCCGTGGTCGTTGGCGAGCGTCAGCGGCGCGGCGACGGCAAGGGCGCCGGCGGCGACCAGGGCGGCCAGGGTGGGCATACGGATCAGCGCGTTGTTGGACATGGTCTTCTCCTGAGAATTGGAATTCGGGTCTCGACGTTGGAACAGCACCGTCAAGCGGCGCACCGGGCTCCAAGCAGCCACCGTGCCAACATCGCAGGGCATTGATTTAAAAGGGACAATGGATCCCGGCTCAGGCCGGCTCCGGGCGGATTGCAGTGCGCCGGAGGCACCCGCCGTGCAGGCTGCCGGCGCATCGCCAGCGCAATCGCCGCCGGCATCGCGGCGTGGCCCGCGCCTGCCCGGGAAAGGCGCCTGCTGGGCTGCGGTCCTCACCGGGCGTGCCGGCAGCGCCGGCATCCGGGACTGCCTCGATCAGGCCGGCTGGTGCACGTACTTCGCCAGCAGGTCGTCCATCGACATCGGATGGCCGATCTCGAATCCCTGGGCGAAGTCGCAGCCGAGCGCGCGCAGCCGGTCCAGCGTCGCGCCGTCCTCGACCCCTTCGGCGACCACGCTCATGCCGAGGCGATGGGCCAGGTCGATCATTCCGTGGACCAGGGTCAGGCAGCGGCGGTTGCTCAGGATCGATCCGACGAAGCTGCGGTCGATCTTGATGCGGTCCACCGGCAGGTCGCGCAGGTAGGTGAACGAGGAACTGCCCACCCCGAAGTCGTCGATCGCGACGCAGACGCCCTCCTCATGGAGCTGCCCCAGCACGAGTCCGCCGAGCTCGGGCGCGTCGAGCATCGCCGTCTCGGTGACCTCGAGCTCGATCATGAACGGCGGCACGCCCCACAGGCGCAGCGAATCGGCCACCTGCTCGGTCAGGCCGCGGTCGCCGAAGGCGCGCGCCGACATGTTGATGGAGATCGGCAGGTCGTAACCCGCGCGGCGGGCACCGGCCAGCGTCTGCAGCGCGGTATGCAGGCTCCAGCGGGTGAACTCGGAGATCAGGCCCGAGCGCTCCGCCAGCGCGACGAAGTGGATCGGGCTGACCTCGCCGAGCTCGGGATGGTGCCAGCGGGCCAGTGCCTCGGCGCCCGCCAGGCGGTCGCCGCGCAGGTCCCAGACCGGCTGGAACGCCATGCCCAGCGAGGCGTTGCGGATGGCGCCTCGCAGGGCCTCGGCGTCGAGCACGTCGATGCCGACGTCGTGGCTGTGGACCTTGAAGCGGTCCGGGGTGAGCACGGCGCTGTGCAGGGCCTGTTCGGCGCGCCGGCACAGCTGGTCGGCGGTGGCGCCATGTCCGGGCGAGATCGCCAGGCCGATCGCGGCATCCGGATCGACATGGCCGGCGCCGACGTCGATCAGCTCCGCATACAGGCGAAGCAGCCGCGCCGCGGCAAGCATGGCGTGCTGGTCGTCGCGCACCGGGACCAGCAGCACCGCGAGCTCGCCCGGACCGATCGCGGCGACCTGGTCGCCGTCGCGCAGGACCCGCCGGGTGCGCTCGCCGAGCTCGTCCATCAGGCTGCCGGTGGCGTCATGGCCGATGCGCATGGCGATGCTTCTCAGGCCGCGAAGACGAACCCGCAGCAGCGCGCACGACGCGCCCCGGCCGCTGGCCTCGGCGAGCGCGGGTTCGGCGCGGGCGAGGAACTCGCTACCCTGGATCATCGCGCCTCCGGACCGGGCGGTGCGGCCGGTGGCCGAGCGGCCGACCCGGATCGGGTCCAGGCGGCCGGCACCGGTCAGTCCTGGCCCAGGAACAGATCGGCCTGGTCGAGACCATGGGCCCCGGCCGGCAGCGCTGCGGTGATCATCAGGCCAGGGCGACCGCTGGCATCGTTGTCGACCTGCATCAGGTCGATGTCGACGAAGCGCTGGTACAGGCGCTTCTCGGGACTCATCAGCACCATCACCCTGGGCTTCAGGCGACGCGCCGGGTTCTGCGCCATCACCACCGCCACCTCGCCGTTGCTCAGTTCGACCAGGGACCCGGTGGGATAGACGCCGAGACACTGCAACAGGTGCTCGATGACCTCTTCCTGGAACAGCGTCTCTCGCTCGCGGTAGAGCGCCTGCAAGGCGGCATGCGGGGCCATCGCCGGCCGATAGGGCCGGTCGTTGATCATCGCGTCGTAGCTGTCGACCAGGCCGGCGATCCGCGCGGCCAGGGGGATGTCCTCGCCGACCAGGCCGCGCGGGTAGCCGCTGCCGTCGTGGCGCTCGTGGTGACCGGCGATCATCTCGGTGATCGCCGGACGCATCAGCCCGGCATGGTGGAGGATGCGCAGGCCGGTCTCGACGTGGGCGCGCACCCTGCCCCGCTGCTCCTCGTCGAGCGGGCCGCGGTGGGCGAGCAGCTCCGGCGGCACCTTGGACATGCCTGCGTCCAGCAGGAAGCCGCCGGTGGCAAGGTCCAGGATCATGTCGCGCGGCATCGCCAGATGGCGGCCGAACGCGGCGGCGAGGGCGCTGCACTGGAGCGCGTGGTGGTGCGCGTAATGGTCGCGGCGGACCAGGCCGAGCAACCAGAAGATGGCGTCCGGATTGCGAAGCACGCTCGCGACCAAGCCCTCGACGCTGGTCTGGACGCGTTCCAGCTCGATCGGCCGGCCGGCCTTGAGGTCCGCCTCGAGGTCCTTCGCCAGGGCGAGCATGTCGATCTTGGCCTTGCGCGCGCCATCGAGCTCGGCGCGCACCTCGTGGCGCACCGGATAGGGCAGCACCTTGCGCAACGGCACGCCGCCCACGCGGCTGCCCTCCAGCGACATCAGCGGGCGCCGCGTCTCCTGCCGTCGCTCGGGGGAGACGTCGATCACCACCTCGCGGCAGAACTCGGCCAGGCGCCTGACGTCCTCCGCGTCCTTGACCAGGAACCCCTGCATGGGGAACGGCGTGCCCAGCCAGTCGCGGTCGAGCCGGCTCACCCACATGCCCGGCCGCAGCTCAGCCACTGGCAACGTGCGCTCGTCAACGGGCATGTCCGGTAGGTCCTCTTTGTCGGCGGCTGTCCGGCGGGCTGCCCGGGGCGGTGCCGGGGCCTCCGTCCGGGCCGCCAGTATCGGGGCAAACGCCGGGGGCCGTCGAGTCCGCGCCCGGCGGCGGCCGGACGGCGACCTGGTCGCGGCCGGCCCGCTTGGCGTCGAACATCGCCTGGTCGGCGCGGACCAGCAGCCGGGCGGCGTCGTCGTCGCCGGCACCGAGCCAGGTCACCCCGGCACTGGCGGTGACCCGCAGGCCCTCGCCGCTCGCTGCCTGCTGGCGGATCCGACGGCAGATCCGGCGCAGCAGTTCGACGCTGGCGGCGGGATCGGCACCCGGCAGGATGACCAGGAACTCCTCGCCGCCGAGGCGGCCGATGCGGTCGCTGCGGCGCAGGCTCTGGCGCACCAGCCGGGCCACCGCCACCAGGACCCGGTCGCCGCCGGCGTGCCCGAGACGGGCGTTGACGGCCTTGAAGTGGTCGATGTCGATGAATGCCACCGCCAGTGGTCCGCCATCGGACCGTGCCCGTACCACTTCGCCCTCGAGCTCGGCCAGGATCGCCCGCCGGTTGCCGAGGCCGGTGAGCTCGTCGGTCCGCGCCAGCACCTGCAACTGGTCCCGCTGCCGCCGCAGGGTGAGCAGGCGGACCGTCAGCACCAGGCTGGAGGAGAGCACGAACCAGGCGCTGGCCAGCATCAGCAGCTCGACCTTCCAGGCGCGCACGGGTTCCGGCGCCAGCGCCTGCGCGATGCCGATCGCCAGGAAGGGGAGGAGCGTCATCAACGCATAGGCGGCCCGGGGCCGGCCCCGGACGATGGCGACCGCCAGGCACCCCGCCAGCAGCAGGCACAGCGCCATGAACACCCCCTCGACCAGCACCGAGGCGAACGGCAGCCAGGCGCCGGGCAGCGCCAGCACTACCAGCGCGGCAGCCAGCAGCAGCCAGACCAGGCGCCGCAGGCCTTCGTCGAGCGCCGGCAGCGACCGGTGCAGGCCGCCCTGGCGCAGGACCAGGCGGCTGGTGCCGCCGAACAGGACCAGCGGCAGCGCGACCGGCAGGCTGGCCGCCAGCGGACCGAGTTGCAGCCAGGGCCGCGGATAGCCCCACAGCCCGGACAGCATGGACAGCCAGAGCGCAAGGACAAGGACGTTGAGGCCATAGGCCAGGAACACCGGCTCGCGCAGCCCCAGGAAGGACAGCAGGGCCGACAACGCCATCGCCATGATCACCGCGGTGGTGGCGATCCTCAGCACGAAGCGCCCGGTGTCGCCACGCTGGACCGTGGCCGGATCCCCGTGGCGCACCACCGGCGGCAGCCAGGGCGTGAGCGTCGCGGGGAAGCCCACCTCGATCGGCGCGGTACTGCCCGCCTCCGGGGTCAGCACCGCGCCGACCCCGGCACGGAAGCGGGAGTCGACGCGCCGGAAGTCCCACTGGCTGCCGCAGGCGGTCACGCCGCCATGCCCGATCCGGACCTCGCCGACGAGCACGTTCGAGACCACGACCGCCACCGGCCGGCCCGTCCAGCCGCCGGGCGGGGCCGCCAGCATCGCCTGCACGCTCCCCACGGAGGCCGGGTCCGGCCGCTCGCAGGCCGGCCCGCCCCCCTCCAGACCGGGTCCAAGGACCGGCACCAGCACGGCCTCGAACGCCGTCGCCACCGCCGGCACGACCAGCACCAGCGCCAGCAGGAGGGCGGCATGGCGCAGCGCTGGAAACGGCTGGCGGGGTCCTGGCACGGGGAGGATCGCCTCGTGTGGGGGCTCTACCGCCAATCTAGCGGGAATCGGTGCCGATGGCTGCGACTTCCCAGTTTCCCATCGGCGTTCCGGCCGCGACCGGCTCAACCGGCGTGCCGGGCGGTTCCCGACAGGTAAGCCCGCAGCGTCGCCGGCGCCATCGGCGCCGCCAGCAGGAATCCCTGCACCAGATCGCAGCCTATCCGTTCCAGCAGCTCCAGTTGCGCATCGGTCTCGACGCCCTCGGCGACCACCGTCATGCCCAGGCCATGCGCGAGGGTCGTCACCACCTCGCAGATCCGCCGTGCCACCGGGTCCTGTTCCAGCTCCATCACGAACTGGCGATCGAGCTTCAGGCGGTCGAGCGGGAACCGGCGCAACTGCGCCAGGCTGGAGTAGCCGGTGCCGAAGTCGTCCATGACCAGCAGCAGGCCCATCGCCTTCAACGAGGCAAGCCGGTGCATGACCTCGTCGGTGTCGAACACCGCGCAGCTCTCGGTGACCTCGAGCGCGAGCCCGCATGCCGACAGGCCGGTGCGCTCGAGGATCTCCCGGACCAGCCGCGGCAGGCCCTCGTCGCGCAACTGCACGACCGACAGGTTGACCGCGACATGGTCGATGCCATGGTTCTCGGCGCGCAGCGCGACCAGCTCCCGGCATGCCTGCTCCATCACCCAGGCGCCGATCTCGATGATCTGCCCGGTTTCCTCGGCCAGCGGCACGAAGGTCGCCGGCGGCACCATGCCAAGCTCCGGATGCCGCCAGCGCAACAGGGCCTCGATCGCGACCGGGCGGGCATCGCCCCGGCGGTGGATCGGCTGGTACTCGACGGACAGTTCGTTGCGGGCCAGCGCGCGGCGCAGGTCGGTGGACAGGCGGACGCGCAGCTCCGCACCCTCGTCGGTGCCCGGATCGTAGGCGGTGAAGCGGTCGCGCCCGAGCCGCCGGGCGCGCACCAGGGCGGCGTCGGCCTGGCGCAGCAGGACATCGGCCACCGCCCCTGCCCCGGCCAGGGCATAGCCGGCGCAGGCGGTGACCGAGATCTCGCCACCGGCCACGAACGCCGGCCTGCGGACCGCGTCGAGCAGGCTGGCGACCCGGCTGCGCAGGCCCTGGCCCTGCAGTCCCAGCAGGACCACGGCGAAGGTGTCGTCGCCGATGCGGGCGGCCAGTTCCCGTGGCCTCAGGGCATCCCGCAGACGACCGCCGAGGTCGCGCAGCAGGCGGTCGCCACCGCGGTGGCCGAGGCTTTCGTTGACCAGGCGGAAGTGGTCCAGGTTGACCACCACCATGGCCACCGGCGCGCCGTCGCCGGCTGCGGCCCGGAGCAGCTCGCCGGTGCGCTCGATCAGGCCGTTGCGGTTGGCCAGGCCGGTGAGCTCGTCATGGCTGGCCAGGTAGGCCAGGCGCTGCAGGCGGTCGTGCGATTCGGTGATGTCGGTGACATAGGCCTCGATCATGCCGCCGCCGCTGGCCTGGTCCATGCGCAGCCCGCGCTCGGAGACCCTGCGCACGCGGCCGTCGGCGCGGACGATCCGGTACTCCAGCGCGTAGCTGCCGTGCTCCTCGAGTCCGCTCTCGATCGCGGACAGCAGTTCGTCGCGGTCGTCGTCGTGGACCAGGTCGATCCAGCGCCGCTCGCCGCGCAGGAAGGCCTCGGACGGATGGCCGCTGAGCTCGAGCACGCCGTCGCTGACGAAATCGAGCGTCCACGGCGGTCCGGGCGGACGCCGGATCAGCGTGCCGGGAAGATTGCGGATCAGCGCCGCAAGCTGGGCCTCGCTGGTGCGCAGCCCCTCGGTCAGGGCGACCCGTTCGCTGATGTCGCGGGCGATGCCCATGGTGCCGACCGCCCTGCCGTCGTCGTCGAGCACGACGAAGCGGATGATCTCGAAGCCGCGCCGGCGACCGCCGCGATCGGTCAGCCAGCGCTCGCTGCGCACCTGGCCGCCGCGCTCGAGCAACTCGCGGTCCTCGGCGTCGATCTGCTCGGCCTCGGCCGGATCGTGAAGATCGTGGGCGGTCAGGCCGATCACCGGGGCCGCCTCGCGCAGGTTGCGCTCGCGGAAGTCGTGCAGGTAAGGCGGATTGACCGCAACGTAGCGGCCCTGGGCGTCCTTGATCCAGGCCGGATCGGGGATCGCCTGCAGCAACAGGAGGACGGCCCGCCATCCGGCGCGGCCGGCCTCCGCGAAGATCCCGGTTTCCACCAGGCTGTCCATGTCGCCTCCCGGGCACCCGCGGGCCGCGTCGGCGCGCGCAACGGTTGCCCTGCCGAGTGTGCGCCGGCACCCGGGCGCTGGCAAGACTTGCCGGCCGCCCGGCCGCCGCGTGGCCGGACGCGGCCGCGCCGCGCCGCGCCGGCACGGCATGCCGGACCGCCCCGGCCAGGGCGCCCGCCGGCCAGGGGCGCCGCAGGTCGGCGTCAGGACCTCGCCGGGTCCAGCATCGGCATGCGCAACCCCTGCTCGCGGGCGCAGTCGCGGGCGAGTTCGTAGCCGGCGTCGGCGTGCCGCATGACCCCGGTGGCCGGATCGTTCCAGAGCACCCGCGCGATCCGGCGGTCGGCCGCGGCGCTGCCGTCGCAGACGATGACCACGCCGCTGTGCTGGCTGTAGCCCATGCCGACGCCGCCGCCATGGTGCAGGGACACCCAGGTGGCGCCGCCGGCGACGTTCAGCATGGCGTTGAGCAGCGGCCAGTCGGACACGGCGTCCGAGCCGTCGGCCATGGCCTCGGTCTCGCGGTTGGGGCTGGCCACCGAGCCGGAATCCAGGTGATCGCGCCCGATCACCACCGGCGCCTTGAGCTCGCCGTTGCGCACCATCTCGTTGAACGCCAGGCCGAGCCGGTGGCGCTGGCCCAGGCCGACCCAGCAGATGCGCGCCGGCAGTCCCTGGAAGCTGATCCGCTCGCGCGCCATGTCCAGCCAGCGGTGCAGGTGCGGGTCGTCCGGGATCAGCGCCTTGACCTTGGCGTCGGTCCGGTGGATGTCCTCCGGATCGCCGGACAGCGCCACCCACCGGAACGGGCCGATGCCCCGGCAGAACAGCGGCCGCACGTAGGCCGGCACGAATCCGGGGAAATCGAAGGCGTTGGCGCAGCCCTCGTCCTTGGCCATCTGCCGGATGTTGTTCCCGTAGTCGAAGGTCGGCACGCCCATCCCGTGGAAGGCGAGCATGGCCTCGACGTGCACACGCATCGAGCGCATGGCGGCATCGCGCACCTGCGCCGGGTCCTCCTGCTGGGCCGTCAGCCAGCGCTCCACGCTCCAGCCCGCGGGCAGGTAGCCGTGCACCGGGTCGTGGGCCGAGGTCTGGTCGGTGACCGCGTCCGGCCTGACCCCGCGCCGGACCAGCTCCGGCAGGATCTCGGCGGCGTTGCCGAGCAGCGCGATCGACTTCGCCTGGCCGGCGCGGGTGCAGCGCTCGATGCGTGCCAGCGCATCGTCGAGGTCGGCGGCCTGCTCGTCGACGTACCGGGTCCTGAGGCGGAAGTCGATGCGGCTCTGCTGGCACTCGATGTTGAGGCTGCTGGCGCCGGCCAGGCTGGCGGCCAGCGGCTGCGCCCCGCCCATGCCGCCCAGGCCGGCGGTGAGGATCCAGCGGCCGGTGAGGTCGCCGCCGTAGTGCTGCCGGCCCATCTCGACGAAGGTCTCGTAGGTGCCCTGGACGATGCCCTGGCTGCCGATGTAGATCCAGCTGCCCGCGGTCATCTGGCCGTACATCGCAAGGCCCTTGCGGTCGAGCTCGTGGAAGTGCTCCCAGGTCGCCCAGGCGGGCACCAGGTTGGAGTTGGCGATCAGCACCCGTGGCGCGTCCGGATGGCTGGGGAAGATGCCGACCGGCTTGCCGGACTGCACCAGCAGGGTCTCGTCGTCGGCCAGTTCCGTCAGGCTGCGCAACAGGGCGTCGAAGCAGGGCCAGTCGCGTGCCGCACGCCCGATGCCGCCATAGACGACCAGCTCCTCCGGGCGCTCGGCGACCTCGGGATCGAGGTTGTTCTGCAGCATCCGCCAGGCCGCCTCGGTCTGCCACGACCGGCAGGTCAGCGTGCTGCCGCGCGGCGCGCGGACGATCCGCCCGGGGGCGTTCCTGGAATGTTCGCTCATGTTCGTTGCCCGCTGTCGGCGAGCCGCGATTATAGGGCCCGGCGCCGGCGCGTCCGGGGCTTGCCCGGTGGCGGCGCCCCGCCCTGCCCGCCGCCGCGGAACCGCAACCGGCCGCTGATATAGTCGCGACCGACCCGGACCGGAGCGGCGAGATGAGCGCGATGCGATGCCTTGCACTGCTGGCGGCCCTCACCGCCGCGCCGGTCGGCGCCCAGGCGCCTGCCGACTTCATCCACCCGGACGGCTTCGAGTCGCTGCAGGCGAACCGGATCGACAGCCTGGTCCTGCGCGACCCGCACTTCTTCGCCCAGGTGCTGATCTTCTGCACCGACATCACCGGCCAGGTCAACAGCGAGATCGCCGCCGGCCTGGACCGCGACGACGACGGCGACGGTTTCCTGGACAGCAGCGCCATGCTGCTGTTCCGGCCCCTGCGCACCGACGACCGCCGGGCGCTCGGCGCGACCGGCGGCGCCCGTTGCAGCGCGCCGGCGACCGGCACCGCCTGCCAGCCCGACCAGCCGCCCAGCCTGGCGCCGATGCCCTACGAGGGGCGCTCGCTGGGCACCTGCCTGGCGCCGCTTCCGGGCAGCACCCGTCCGTACGACCCGCCGGTCGCGACCCCGTCCGGGCCGTGCTTCGCCAGCGAGGCCGCCGCGGCCACGGCCGCCCTCCCCGGCCTTCGGCTCGGCGACTCCGCTGGCGCCGGCCTGCCGCTGCCGCTGACCTCGGTGCGCACCGCCGCCAGCCGCCGCGACAGCCCCCTGCCTGGACTGTCGACCGGCCTGCTGATGGGCTTCCTCAGCGAGGCCGCCGCCGATGCCCTGCTGATCGATCTGCCCGGCCTCGGCGCCCGCCCCCTGTCCAGCCTGCTCGCTGGCGGCGCCGGCGCCTGCCCGACCCACAGCGACAAGGACCTCCACGACGGCGTCAGCGGCTGGTGGTTCTACTTCAACTACACCGCCACCGCGGTCCCGTATGCCGAATGAAGGCGCGGCCGCGGCATGCCTGCTGGTCCTGGCCCTGCTGCTTGGCGCCTGCTCGGGCGCGCCGTCCGCCTCCGGGGAGCGCGCGCAGGCGCCGTCGCATCCGCTGATCCTGCTGTCGCTGGACGGCTTCCATCCGGATTACCTGGACCGGGGACTCAGCCCGCGCCTGCAGGCGCTCGCCGATGACGGGGTCCGGGCGCGCTGGCTGAATCCCTCGTTTCCGTCGAAGACCTTCCCGAACCACTACACCGTGGTGACCGGCCTGCGCCCGGACCGCCACGGCATCGTCGACAACACCATGCTCGACCCGCTGCTGGGCAGGTTCGCCCTGCACGACCGCGATGCGGTCGGCGATGGCCGCTGGTGGGGTGGCGAGCCCCTGTGGGTTTCCGCGCGCCGCGCCGGCCTGCGCAGCGCGACCCTGTTCTGGCCGGGCTCGGAGGCCGCCATCGGCGGCTACCGGCCGGACCGCTGGCTGCCCTACGACGCGGCCCTGTCGATGTCGGACCGGGTCGACCGGGTACTGGCCTGGCTGGCGCTGCCGCCCGCGCGCCGGCCGCACCTGGTGACGCTCTACCTGGAGGCGGTCGACACCACCGGCCACCTGTACGGGCCGGATTCCGCCGAGGTCGACGGCGCCCTGGCGGCGGTGGACGCGGCGCTGGGGCGCCTGCTCGATGGCCTGGCGGAGATCGGCCTGACCGGTGCGGTGAACCTGGTGATCGTCTCCGACCATGGCATGGCGCAGGTCGATCCTGCCCGGACCCTGGTGCTGGAAGACCTGGTCGACCCGTCCCTGGTCGAGATCGTCGGCCTGTCCGAGATCCTCTCGTTCAACCCGCGGCCCGGCCGGACCGCCGAGGCGGAGTCCGCCTTGCTGGCCGAGCGCGAGGGCCTCACCTGCCACCGGCGCACGGAGACGCCACCGCAGTGGCGGTTCGGCAGCCATCCGCGGGTGCCGGCGATCGTCTGCCTGCTCGAGGAGGGCTGGCGCGTACGCAGGCGCGAGCGCTTCAACCCCTGGCAGGACCGCAGCGGCGGCAACCGTGGTGCCCATGGCTACGACCCCCTGTCGCCCTCGATGCGCGCGCTGTTCGTCGCCCACGGCCCCGGCCTGGCCTCGGGCCTGCTCGTGGACCCGTTCGACAACGTGCACGTCTACCCGCTGCTGGCGGCCCTGCTCGGCATCGCCCCGGCCCCCGGGGACGGCGACCCGGCGGTGACCGCCGCCATGCTGCGCTGAGACCGGGCGGGCCGCGCCGGGGGCGCGAACGGGCGGCCGCTCAGCCGCGATTCGCCAGCGCGACGCGAAAGGCGGCCTCGACCGCCTCGCGACGATGGTGCCGGCCGCCGCTGACCACCTCCACCCCGCCCGTCCACACGCGGTCGATGGCGGGTCGCCTGCTCGCGAACAGCCAGGCGTCCAGGAGGGTGTCCTCCTGATGCCCGATCAGGCCGGCCTCTCCGGCGTCCAGCGCCACCAGGTCGGCGTGGCTGCCGGCCCGTCCGGTGGTCGCCGCCGATATCGTGCCGACCCCGGTGCCGCAGGCGCGGCCGCCGTCGAGGGCGGCGGACACCAGGGACTCGCCGACGCTGGGCCGCTCGTCGCTGCAGACCACGTTGCGGCGGCGGTGCCGCAGGCGCTGTCCGTACTCGAGCCAGCGCAGCTCCTCCACCGGCGACACCCCGACCTGGCTGTCGCTGCCGATGCCCCAGGCGCCGCCTTCCGCCAGGTAGTCGACCAGCGGAAACAGGCCGTCGCCGAGATTGGCCTCGGTGCTGGGGCACAGCGCCACGGTGGCGCCGCTGGCGGCCACCGCCGCGGTCTCCTCGCGGGTCATGTGGGTGGCGTGGACCAGGCACCAGTGCGGGTCGACCGGCGCGTTGGCGAGCAGCCATTGCACGGGACGGGCGCCCCGCAGCTGCAGGCACTGCTCGACCTCGGCCTGCTGCTCGGCGATGTGGATGTGCAGCGGCCGACCGGCTGCCAGCCCCGAGGCCAGGCAGCCGGCGAGCGCGTCGGGCGGCACCGCGCGCAGGCTGTGCATGGCCATGCCGACCACCAGCCGTTCGTGTTCCAGTCCGCGCAGGGTCGCGACCAGGCGCAGGTAGTCGTCGAGGTCGTGGCCGAACCGCCGCTGCCCGGCCGCCAGGGCCCTGCCGTCGAAGCCGCCGGTCATGTACAGGACCGGCAGCAGGGTCAGGCCGATGCCGGTGTCGGCGGCGGCCTTCACCAGGGCGCGGCTCATCGCGGCAGGATCGTCGTACGGCGTGCCGTCGGGCTGGTGGTGCAGGTAATGGAACTCGCAGACCCAGGTGTGGCCGGCCTCGAGCATCTCCACGTAGAGCTGGCAGGCGATCGCGTGGAGCGATTCCGGATCGAGCCGGCCGGCGAGCCGGTACATCGCCTCGCGCCAGGTCCAGAAGCTGTCGGCGGGGTCGCCCCGATGCTCGGCACGACCGGCCATCGCGCGCTGGAAGGCGTGCGAATGCAGGTTCGGCAGGCCCGGCAGCAACCAGCGCACGGCCTGCCCGTCGACCGGCCCGGCGGCACCGGCCGCGGCGATCCGGCCGTCGGCGATGGTCAGGCGGCAGCCACGCTGCCAGCCTCCCCGAAGCCAGGCGGCGGCGGCGTCGATCGTTTGCACAGCGCTCATTCCTGGATTCCCGCAACCACCGTCCCGGTCGACGAGGCGGCAGTGTAAGCGCGCGCCGCCGCGACCGGCCAGGCGCGCGCCACCGTCGACCCGCGGCACGCGCCGCCCCGGCGCCCCGCGCCGGCCGTCAGTCGCGCTGCAACGCCCGCTCCAGCGCCCGCCAGGTCGCCGGCAGCAGCGGCTGGTAGCCGGCCATCGCGGGCAGCGCCAGGAAACCGTCGAAGTGCTGGACCCCGGGCAGTTCCTCGAAGGCGACCGTCGCGCCGCGCGCGCGCGCGGCGGCGACCCAGGGACGGCTGCTGAAGGCCGGGGGAACCAGGGCGTCGTCGGCGCCATGCAGGACGGTGATGTCGGGCGTCAGCGGCCTGCCGCTGGCGCGGACCGCGGCGATGCCGGCGCGGACCGCGACGCTGTCCGGCGCGTCCTCCTGCCACAGCCGGCGAAGGCACATCAGCCCGGGCAGGGCCGGATCCTCGCCGCCTGCGGCCGGGTCGACCAGGGCGACGCCGGCGGTGGGGGCGATGCCGCTGCCGTCGCTGCGCCACAGCGCCTGTTCCAGCCCGGTCGCCGCCCGCCGCCGCCCGGCGCCATCCAGGGTGGCGAAGCCGTAGCCGCAGGGATGCTCGCCGACGCCGTGGCGGCCGTAGGCGCTGGCATAGGTCACCGCCACCGCGCGCCACAGGTCGAACGCGAGGTTCTGGGCGGCCAGGCGCAGGGCGCCCGCCTCCCAGCCGCTGGCACGCAGGCGCTCGTGCGCCTCCCTGGCCTGTCCCGTGCCGGTGCGGCTGTCCAGCAGTCCGGCCGTCGCCAGCAACCGGCAGCGCACGCGCGCCTGCGCGCGCAGCGGCTCGGTGGCGAACGGTGCGTCGCGCCAGGCCTCGTCCGCCAGCAGGCACGGCTGGTAAAGCGCCGCCTCGGTCACGTAGTCGTAGATCGGGCGGGCACCGGGCCAGTCGACGTCGACGTTGGGGGCCGCCGCGACCGCCGCCGCCAGCAGCCCTTCGTGGTCGATCTCGGTCGCGCGCAACACGGCGCCGCCGCCGTTAGACAGGCCGGCGGCAACGACGCGGGTGTCGGCGGCGGTGAACGGCGCCCTGCGCAGCCCCGCCTCGCCCAGGACCGCCAGCCCGAAGCGGGCGGCCACCAGCACGTGTTCGCCCCAGCGCGCCTCCGGGTTGTCGCGCGAATGCGCGTGCGGCACGTAGACGCCGCCCTCGTCGAGCGCCTCGAAGTCGGTGCCCGCGCCCTTGTCGGTGTACACGACGGCGCAGCCGCGCGGCAGCGCCACCGGACCGGCCACCGCGATCGCGCCGTAGACGCCACGCGAACCGGACGCCGGCGCCACAACCAGGCAGGGGCGCGCGGCGTCGAAAGCGTCCGGCAGCTGCAGCAGCACCCGGTGCGGTCGCCGATCGCCGGCCAGCTGCAGCTGCGCCCGGAACTCGCGTCCCGTGACCGTCGGCAGCGGCCCGGGCATCGACTGCGGACGCAGGTCGGCGATGCCGCGCCAGCTGGCATGGATCGCCCGCCGGCGCAGCTCGGCGTCGTCCGGCTCGGCGGATGGGGGCGCCGGCAGCAGGCGCAGGCCCTCCAGGCCGAGGCCGGCACTCAGCAGGTCGTCGCCGTCCCGATGGGCGGTCTCGATGACGGTCCCGACCAGCTCCGGCACCAGGCTGGCCAGGTCCTGGCGCGGCATGTTCATGGCGCAGCCGGGCAGTGCGAGGACACAGGCGAGGACGATGCAGGGTGCGCGGGACATGCTGGGTACTCCTGGGCCATGGCGGCGGGACGTGGCGGGCTCCGGTTCGTGCCCGGCAGCATAGCCGGCACGGGCCCGGCGTCCATCGCACCAAGGGGCAGGTCCGGCGCGTATGCTTGAGGCCATGAACGTGCTGCTGGTCGCCGACGACCATCCCCTGTTCCGCAAGGCCCTGGCGCAGACGGTGTCCGAATGCCTGCCCGGGACCGTGGTGCTGGAGGCCGGCGACCTCGACGGCACCGTGGCGATGCTCGCCCAGCGACCGGACACCGACCTGGTCCTGCTCGACCTGCACATGCCCGGCAGCCAGGGACTGCTGGGACTGGCCCGCCTGCGCGCGGAGTTTCCGGCCACCGCGGTGATGATGGTGTCCGGCCACGAGGATCCGGCCACCATCCGAGCCGCGCTCGACGCCGGGGCGATGGGCTTCGTGCCGAAGCGGGCGCCGGCCGCGCAGCTCGGCCAGGCGCTGGCCGCGGTCCTCGCCTGCCGGACCTGGATCCCTCCGGACCTCATCGATGCCGTCGCCGCCGCGGGCCGCGCCGATGCCTCGCCGGCGCTCAGGGTCGCCGCGCTCACACCCCAGCAGCGCCGGGTCCTGGAGCTGGTCGCCCAGGGTCGGCTGAACAAGCAGATCGCCGATGCCATGGGCATCCAGGAGCGCACCGTCAAGGCCCACCTCACCGCCATCTTCGAGCGGCTGGGCGTGCGCAACCGCACCCAGGCCGGCGTCCTGCTCCAGCAGATCGCCGCGCTCGGCGACGGCGCCTGAGTGCCCGGCCGGCACGGATTCAAGGACATCGCCATGCGTTACCTGCACACCATGCTCCGCGTCAGGGACCTCGATGAGAGCCTGCGCTTCTGGTGCGACCTGCTAGGCCTGCAGGAGGTCCGCCGCAGCGAGCATCCGCAAGGACGCTTCACGCTGGTGTTCCTGGCGGCGCCGGGCGACGCCGGACGCGGCCAGATCGAGTTGACCTGGAACTGGGATCCGGAGGACTACGGCAGTGCCAGGAACTTCGGCCATGTCGCCTTCGAGGTCGACGACATCCACGCCACCTGCAGCCGGCTGGCCGCCGCCGGGGTCACCATCAACCGGCCTCCGCGCGACGGCCGCATGGCCTTCGTGCGATCCCCCGACAAGGTGTCCGTGGAGCTGCTGCAGAAGGGCGAGCCGCTGGCCCCGATCGAACCGTGGCGGTCGATGGCCAACACCGGAAGCTGGTAGCCCCGGCCGCCCGGGCAGCGTCAGGCCGGCAGCATGCGGGCCAGCAGCGAGCGCAGCGCCAGGGGTCGCACCGGCTTGTGCAGGAGGTGGCAGCCGGCGGCGGCGACCGCCGCGGCGGTCGCCGGGTCGTGGTCGGCGGTGACCACCACGGTCGGCCGCTCGCCCCCCGCGGCCGCCAGCCTCGCCCGCAGCAGCAGGCCGGTCTCGTCGCCGTCGAGGTGGTAGTCGAGCACCAGGGCGTCCGGCATCCGGGCGCGCGCCAGGGCCAGGGCCGTGTCGGCATCGGCGGCCGACTGCACCTGGTAGCCCCAGTCGCCGAGCAGCGCCGTCATCGCGGCCAGCACCGCGGGATCGTTGTCCACCACCAGGACCCGGCCGCCCGCCGCCGGCACCGCCGCCGGCACCGGCAGCGCCGGCCGCGGCCGCGCCGCGACCCTGGGCACCACGACCGAGAACACGCTGCCCCGGCCCGGCCAGGAGCGCAGTGCCAGCGGGTGGCCCAGCAGCTGCGCCATGCCCTGGGCGATCGCCAGTCCCAGGCCCAGGCCCTGGCCGTCGCGATCCAGGCGCCGGAACGCCTCGAACACCGCCTCATGGTGGGCCTCGGCGATGCCCGGCCCGCTGTCCCAGACCTCGATCCGCAGGTGCCCGCCGGCGCGCCGGCAGCCCAGCACGATGCGACCCGCGCGCGTGTAGCGCACCGCGTTGGCGAGGAAGTTCTGCAGGACCCGGCGCAGCATTCGCGGGTCGCTGCGCACCCAGGCCGTGGTCGGCACCGCGTTCAGCGCCAGGCCGCGCGCCTGCGCCAGGACCCCGAACTCGTTGCCCAGGTGGGCCAGCAGCAGGCCGAGATCGACCGGCTGCAGGGCCGGCTCGATCCGGCCGGACTCCAGGCGCGAGATGTCGAGCAGGCCGCCGAGGAGGTCCTCCGCGGCGGCCAGGGCGGCACCGATGTTGTCGACCGTCGCCGCCAGCGGCCCGCCGGCGACCTTCTGGGCCAGACCGTGGCTGAACAGGCGCGCGGCATTGAGCGGCTGCGCGAGGTCGTGGCTGACCGCGGCCAGGAAGCGGGTCTTGTCCCGGCTCGCCCGCTCCGCCTGCGCGCGCGCGCGCTCGGACTCGGCGGTGCGCTCGGCGACGCGCTGCTCCAGGGTCGAGGCGACGTGCTTGAGCTGCGCCTCGGTGCGCCGGAACGCACTGACGTCGGTGAAGGTCGCCACGAACCCGCCGCCCGGCATCGGGTTGCCGCGAATCTCCACCACCGCGCCACCGGGGAAGTTCCGCTCCGTCACGTACGGCGTGCCGGCCCGCATGTGCCGGAGGCGACGCTCGAGCAGGGCGTCGGCGTCGCCCTGGCCGGCGAGGCCGGCGGCGAGGTTGTGGCGCAGCAGCCGGCGCACCGGCGTGCCGACCTCGAGCAGTCCGGGCGGATAGCGGAACAGGTCGGCATAGCGGCGGTTCCAGGCCACCAGGCGTAGTTCCCGGTCGACCACGCTGATGCCCTGGCTCATGTTCTCCAGCGCGGCCTCCAGCACCTGCTGGTTGAAGCGCAGCGCCTGGGAGGTCTCCCCGACCAGCTCGGCGACCGACTCCAGTTCCTCCGGACCGCGCCGGCGCAGGGTGTCCAGGAGCAATCGCGCGGAGGCGGCGCCGATGACGCCGGCCAGGGCCAGCTCCACCTTCTGGACCACCGCCTGGTCGGCATCGCCGTGCAGGCCGTCAGTGTCAGGCAGGGCCGCGGCCAGGTTGCGGGAATCCAGGAAACGCGCCGCCAGCCGTCGCAGGTCGGCCGCCGGCACGCCGCCGCGCGGCCGCTCCGGCGCGACGCCGCGGGCACCGAGCAGGGCGACCAGGCCCAGGTTCGCCGCGAAGCCGACCAGGGTGGCGCGGCTGAGCGGCTCCAGGGCACCCAGTCCCAGCAGGTTGTCCGGCGCAAGCCAGGACAGCCCCAGCGGGCCGCTGCCGAGCCAGCCCTGGCCGAACCCGGCCGCAAGCACCAGCTGCGGCAGCAGCAGGACGTAGGCCCAGACGCCGACGCCGGCGAGCAGCCCGAGCAGCACCGCCGGGGCCGGGGTCGCCGGCCGGTACAGGGCGAGCAGCACCGCTGGCGCCAGCTGGCCGAGCGCCGAGAACGACTGCGCGCCGATGTCGGCGAGGGCGTCGCTGGCGGCCAGCACCCGGGAATAGGCCCAGGCCAGCAGCAGCACCACGATCACGCCGAACCGCCGCATCACCAACACCCGCCGGCGCAGGTCGCCGGCACCGGCGCGCGCCCAGCCGCGGCCTACCAGGGGGGTCAGCCAGTGGTTGCCGAGCATCAGGCTGAGCGCCAGGGTCGCCACCACGACCATGGCGGTCGCCGCGCTGAGACCGCCCAGGAACGCAAGCAGGGCCAGCAGCGGTTGCCCGGCATGGATGGGCAGGGCCAGCACGTAGAGGTCCGATCCGACCCGGTCGCCCAGCACCAGGGCGCCGGCCCAGGCCAGCGGCAGCACCGGCAGCGCGATCAGCGCCAGGAACAGCGGGAAGCGCCAGCGCGCGCCGCGCACGTGGTCGGCGTCGGCGCACTCGATGACGCCGACGTGGAACTGATGCGGCAGGGTGAACATGGCGAGCGCCCCGAGCACCGCCAGCGCCAGGAATCCGTCGCCGCCGCCCTGCGCCGGCGGCAGGGCGGAGGCCGCCTGCGCGAGCGCCACCGGCCCGCCGCCCGGACCGGAAACGACGAAGGCGCCGATGGCCAGCAGCACCGCCAGCTTGAACAGCGATTCGAAGGCGATCGCCAGCAGCAGGCCCGGATGGCGGTCGCTGGCGGCGGCGCGCCGGGTGCCGAAGGCGATCGTGAACACCGCCATCGCCAGGGCCACCCAGAGCGCGCTGTCCGCCAGCGCGCTGCCGGGTCCGGCGAGCAGGTCGAAGCTGGTCGACACCGCCTTCAGCTGCAGGGCCAGGTAGGGCAGCGTGCCGAGCAGCACGACGCCGGTGATGGTCGCCGCCAGCGCCTGGCTGGTGCCCAGGCGGGCGGCGACGAAATCCGCCAGCGTGGTGCTGTTCTGCGCATGCGCCTGCCTTACCAGGCGGGTCAGGAAGCGCCAGCCGAACACCAGCAGCACGATCGTGCCCACGAAGGTCGGCGGCAGCCACCAGCCCGAGCGCAGCGCCTGGGTCACCGTGCCGTAGAAGGTCCAGGAGGTGCAATACACGCCCAGGGCCATCGCGTAGGTCCACGGACCGGGCTGCCAGCCGCGACGGGCCATGCGCTCGCCGGCGATGGCGACCAGGAACAGCAGTCCCAGCCAGACCGCGGCGGCGGCGACGATCAGCGGGGTGGCCATGCCCTGGCCGGGCTCAGGAGGCCAGGCCGGCGTCGGCGAGCACGGCGCGCACCAGCGGCACGGTCACCCGGCGCTGGCGCACCAGGCTCTCGCGGTCCAGGCGGTCGACCAGGGCCAGCAGCGCCGGCAGGTCCCGCCGGTGGTGGCGGAACACGAAGTCCAGCACGGCATCGTCGAGTTCGAAGCCGCGCTCCCGGGCCCGCCCGGCGATCAGGCGCCGGCGTGCCGGCTCCGGCAGCGGCTGCACCGGCACCAGGCTCGCCGCTTCCAGCCGGGAACGCAGGTCGGGCAGGACCAGCGGCAGGCGCGACGGCGGATCCCGGGATGCCATCAGCAGGCGGCCGCCGCGGTCGCGCAGGCGGTTGTACAGGTCGAACAGCGCCAGCTCCTGGGCCCGGATGCCGGCCGTGCGCTCGACCTCGTCGACCAGCAGCAGGTCGTGCCCCGACAGCGCGTCGAGGGCGTCGCCATCGAAGCTCGCCCAGCGCGACAGCGCGACATAGGCGCAGGCCAGTCCCCGCGCGCGCCCGGTCTCGCCGCAGCCGGCCAGCAGGTGCGTCTTGCCGGCACCGGCGGGGCCGGTCAGGAGGATCGGAACGGCGCCCCGGGGGGCCGACAGCAGGTCCTGCAGCAGCGGCGGCAGCGTCTCGTTGCCGGTGGCGTCGAACTGGTCGAGCCGGGCGAAAGGCGGCGCCGGCCAGGCCAGCGGCAGCTGCCTGCTCACGCCGATGCCGGCGGCTCGCCCGGGCCGCCGGCCGCCGGGCCGAGGATGACCCTGGGCGCGTCCTCCTGGCGGTAGGCGGCGCTGGCGCGATAGCGCTCCAGGGCGTAGCGCAGGAGCACCATCAGCACCGCCGCCACCGGCAACGCCAGCAGCACCCCGGTGAACCCGAACAGCTGGCCACCGGCCATCACCGCGAAGATCACCGCCACCGGGTGCAGGCCGATGCGGTCGCCGATCAGCCAGGGTTGCAGGACCATGCCCTCGAGCAGCTGGCCGGCGCCGAACACCGCCAGCACGGCCACCAGGTGCCAGAGTTCGCCGAACTGGAACACGCTGGCGGCGACCGCCATGGCGACACCGACGAAGGTGCCCAGGTAGGGCACGAAGGACACCAGGCCGGCGACGATGCCGATCAGCAGCGCGAGGTCGACGCCGAGCACGGCGAGGCCGACCGAGTAGATCACCGCCAGCGACAGCATCACCAGCAGCTGGCCGCGGAAGAAGGCGCCGAGGACCTGGTCCGACTCCCGCGCCAGCCGCACCACGGTGGGCGCGCTGGAGCGCGGCAGCAGCGCATGCACGCGCGCCACCACCAGGTCCCAGTCGCGCATCAGGTAGAACGCGACCACCGGGATCAGCACCAGGTTGATCAGGAACGAGATCACCGCCATGCCCGAGCGGGTCAGGCCGGAGGCCATGCCGGCGGCGACGCCGCCGGCGCCCTGCCAGTTCTCCTTGGCCAGCGCCGCCAGGTCGGGCAGGTCCGAGCCGTCGAGTTCGATGCCCAGGCGGGCGCCCAGCCAGGGCAGCGCGGTCTCCTGCAGCCAGGCCAGCCAGCCGGGCAACGACTCCAGCAGGCGCACGACCTGGCGTTCCAGCATCGGCACCAGCAGCAGCAGCGCCAGTGCCAGCGCGATCGTCAGGAGCACGAACAGCAGCGCCACCGCCCCGGCGCGCCCGAGCCGCCAGCGACCGCGCCCGAGCCGCTCCAGGCGGTCGACCAGGGGATCGCCCAGGTAGGCGAGCAGCGCGCCTGCCAGGAACGGCGTCAGCACCGGACCGAGCAGCCAGAGCAGCAGGCCGGCGACCAGCGCCATCACCAGCCAGAACCAGGTCACCGCACTCATCGCCGCTGCCTCCGTCGTTGCCAGACAGACGCTGCCCGGCGGCTCCAGGTCCACACGTAGTCGCCGCCGCTGGCGAGGATGAGCGCGGTCACCGCCGCCAGGAGGGCCTGCGCCGCCAGCGACGGCAGCGGCAAGCCGGCCATCGCGGCCAGCAGCACCAGCACCAGCACCACCTCGCCCAGGGTGTTGAGCTTGCCCAGCAGGCGCGGCTCCGGCTGCACCGGCTCGACCAGGTTGTGGTAGGCGACGGCGCCGGCGACGATCACCACATCGCGCAGCAGCGCCAGCACCACGAACCAGGCCGGCGCCACCCCGGCCACGGCGAGCGCGACCAGGGCGGACACCAGGAACAGCTTGTCGGCCAGCGGATCGAGCAGGCCGCCGAGCCGGCTCTGCCAGCCGAAGCGGCGCGCGAGCAGGCCGTCCAGGACGTCGCTCAGGCCGATCGCGGCGGCCAGCCACAGCGCCCGCACCGGCTGGGCCTCCAGGATCGCCCAGCCCAACGGCAGGCACAGGACCATGCGCGCCAGGGTGATCAGGTTGGGCAGGTGGCGCAGCATGGGACCGGGCTCAGGGGAATTCTCGTGGAGGCGGCCCGTGCCTGGCCGATGCCACCGGGCCACCCTGCACCGGCAGACCCTGCCTCAGGACCGCCCCGATGGTCGGCAGGATTCTCGCACAGACCGTCAATCCTGCCAGCGCAAGCGCAGATCGGCATCCGCGGCAGGGCCGTCGACCGCCTGCAGGCGTCCGTCGGCAGCCAGCAGGGACAGCAGGTCGCCCAGCGGCGCGGTCAAGGTCAGCCGCACCCGCGCCCGCTCGGCCGCCGCCACCTCGGGTACCAGGCCGGCGACCATCGACTGCGCGGACAGCAGCGCGCTGGCCGCCGCCCAGGCGCCGGCACGTTCCAGGCCCTCGATCCACACCAGGTAGTCGCCGGGGCCGCGCTCGACCTCGCGGGCGGCGGCCAGGACCTGGGCCGCCCGCACCGCATGGCTGCCTGCCAGCACGCCGACCAGCCGGGGCGCGCCATCGGCCAGGGCGATCGCTGCGCCCGGCCCGCCGCTGGCGAAGCGTTCGACACCGGCGTCCGATGCGACATGCCAGTCGACGGCGGCGCCCTCGGCATCCGGACGGATCCAGGCGAGCACGACGGGGCCGCCGGGATAGCGCCCGCCCGCCGCCGCCAGGGCCTCGGCAAGGCCGTCGCCGGCGACCGCGTCGACCAGCCGCAGATCCTCGAGATCGCCCAGCGGTCCGGCCGCCTGGACGCCGCGGGCGGCCAGCCGGGCCAGCAGCTCAGCGGCCAGCGGATCGCGAGCGGTGTCCAGCAGCCGGCGGCCGGCCTCGTCGTCCAGGACCAGCCAGAGCACCGCACGGACGCCGCCGCCGCGCCACACCGGCAGGCCGGCACGGACCAGGAAGCCGCGCAGGGCGACCGCGTCGAACCACCCGTGCAGCAGCAGCCGGATCGAGGGGATGCCGCTGGCGGTCGGCCGGCTGACCTGCTCGTAGCTGTAGCGCTGCAGCACCATCTCGTCGGCGAGCAGCGGCGCCAGGTCGAGCTCGGCGATGCGCTCGGGGTCCGGGGTCAGCCGCTGCAGGGCATCGGCCAGGGCGCGCGCCAGGCCCTCCGGGCGCGCCGCGGCGCCGCGATCGGCGACCACGGCGCTGCCCTGGATGCCTTCCGGCACCTGGCCGGCGGCCGGATGCGCGAGGGCGCACAGGAACAGGGCGACGAGTGCGCCGCGGCACCAGGACAGGGTGGATGGCATCGGATGGATCGCTGTCGGAAAGCGCGGAGTATCCGGAACCCGGCCGGCGCAGTCCATCGCCCGGCCCGCGAAGTCGACCCGTTCGCTATCATCCGCAGGCTGCGGCGGGCCCCGTGCGCCGCCCGACGGCGGTCGCGCACCGCCCGCCTTCCAGGCCGGTTGCCGGCCCCCTTTCCGCCCCGCCCGGACCCCGAACCGCGATGAACCACGACCCGAATGCGCCCCTGAGCTACCGCGACGCCGGCGTCGACATCGATGCCGGCAATGCCCTGGTCGAGCGCATCAAGCCGGCTGTGGCGCGGACCCGACGCCCGGAGGTGCTCGGCGGCCTGGGCGGATTCGGTGCCCTGTTCGAGCTGCCGCCGGGCCGCTGGCGCCATCCGGTCCTGGTCTCCGGGACCGATGGCGTCGGCACCAAGCTCAAGCTGGCCCAGCAGCTCGACCGCCATGACGGCATCGGCATCGACCTGGTCGGGATGTGCGTGAACGACGTGCTGGTGCAGGGCGCCGAACCGCTGTTCTTCCTCGACTACTTCGCCTGCGGCCGGCTCAGCGTCGACACCGCCGCCGCCGTGGTCGGCTCGATCGCCCGCGGTTGCGAGCTCGCCGGTTGCGCCCTGGTCGGCGGCGAGACCGCCGAGATGCCCGGCATGTACGACGACGGCGAATACGACCTCGCGGGCTTCTGCGTCGGCGCCGTCGAGAAGGCCGCGCTCAACGACGGCAGCCGGATCGCCGCCGGCGACCTGCTGCTCGGCGTCGCGTCCAGCGGCGCCCACAGCAACGGCTATTCGCTGGTCCGCCGGGTCCTGGAGCGCGACCCGCAGGCGCTGTCCCGGGAGATCGACGGCCGGCCGCTGGCCGACCTGCTGATGGCGCCCACCCGGATCTACGTGCGCCCGGTGCTCGAGCTGCTCGCGTCCGGCGTGGCGATCCACGGCATGGCCCACATCACCGGCGGCGGCCTGACCGAGAACATCATCCGGGTGGTGCCGCCGGGGCTGGGCCTGCGCATCGACCCGATGGCCTGGCCGCGCCCGGCCCTGTTCGACTGGCTGCAGCGCACCGGCCGGATCGACGATGCCGAGATGTGGCGCACCTTCAACTGCGGGATCGGCTACGTCCTGCTGCTGCCGGCGGCAGCCGAGGCGCCGGTGCGCGCGCGGCTCGGCGCGGCGGGCTGGGACTGCTGGACGATCGGCGCGGTCGAGGACGCCGGCGGCGGCGACCGCGTCCGCTTCGCCTGAGCCCGCGGCCGCGCATGCCCGCGCCGCTGCGGCTCGCCGTGCTGGCCTCCGGCCGCGGCAGCAACCTGGCCGCCCTGCTGGCCGCGCAGGCGGCAGGACGGCTGCCGATCGAGACGGTGCTGGTGGCCAGCGACCGTCCCGCCTGCCAGGCGCTGGATGTCGCGCGCGCCGCCGGGATTCCCGTGGCGGCGCTGCGGCCCCGGGACCATCGCGACCGCGCCGCGTTCGACCGCGCGCTGTTCGAGCGGGTCGCCGCCGCCGCGCCCGACCTGGTCGTGCTAGCCGGCTTCATGCGCATCCTCGACGGCGACGTGGTCGCCGCGATGCCCTGGCCGATGATCAACATCCACCCTTCCCTGCTGCCCAGGTACCCGGGACTCGACACCCATGCCCGGGTGCTGGCGGCGGGCGACGCCGAGCACGGCGCCAGCGTCCACCTGGTGACCGCCGACCTGGATGCCGGCCCGGTGCTCGCGCAGGTCCGCATGCCGGTGCGTGCCGACGACACCCCCGAGCGCCTGGCGGCCCGGCTGCTGCCGCTCGAGCATGCCCTGCTGGTGGCCGTGGTCGGCCTGTTCGCCTGCGGCCGCCTCCATGCGGCGCCAGCAGGGATTCAGTTTGACGGCACGACACTGGCCGTCCCCCTGGTTCTGGAGACGTCCAGCGATGACGCTGATCCCACGGCTGCTCGCCTGCGCGCTCCCGGTGCTCGCGCAGCTCCCGGCGCCGGCGCTGGCTGAGGTTCCGGTCACGCCGTTCAAGGCCGAGTACGAGGTCCTGCGCAATGGGCGCAGCCTCGGCTCCAGCCGGATCGAGCTGTCCGACCTCGGCGACGGCACCTGGCGCTGGCGCGCCGACACCACCGGCGACCGCGGCATGGCCTCCCTGGTCGGTCTGCGCATCGACCAGGACATGCGCTTCCGCTGGCACGAGGGGCTGCCGCGGCCGCTCGATTCCCGGTTCACCCAGCGCGCCACCTTCGGCAACCGCGAGGTCAGCGTCCGGTACGACTGGCAGGCCCTGCGCTACCGCCTGCGCGACCGCAAGGGCGAGCACGAGCACGCGCTGGCCGAAGGCGCCAGCGACCGCTACGGCAGCGGCGTCGCCCTGGTCGCCCACCTGGTCGCCGGGCGCGAGGACTTCGAGCTGGACGTCGCCTATCCGGACGGCCTGCGCAGGTGGCGCTTCCGGGTCGCCGGCGAGGAGGCCGTCGAGACGCCTTCCGGGACGGTGCGGGCACGGCGGGTCGAGCGGGTCCGCGACGCCGACGACGACGACCGCAGCACGGTGAGCTGGCACGATCCGCAGCGCGGCTTCCTGATGGTGCGCATGGTCCAGATCGAGGACGGCGACAGCACCGAGACGCGACTGCGCAGCCTGACGCTGCCCTGAGGCCGGCCGGCCCGCCGGCGACAGGATCAGCCGCCGGCCGGGTCGTTTGCGCGGTCAGCCCGGCCCGGCGCGGGTCCCGGCGTCGGTCTCGATGAAGTCGACCCGCCGCGTCATCCCGCAGACCAGCTCGTAGCCGATCGTCCCGGCGTGGCCGGCGATCGTCTCGACCGGCAGCCCAGGCCCCCACAACACCACCTCGTCGCCGACCGCCGCCTCCGGATGCTGGCGCAGGTCGATGGTCGCCAGGTCCATCGATACCCGGCCGACCAGCGCCGCCGGGCGGCCGTGCAGCAGCACCGGCGTGCCGGGCGCGGCATGGCGCGGATAGCCGTCGCCGTAGCCGATCGCGACGACCCCGACCGGCATGTCCTGCGGGCAGGTCCAGGCGCCGCCGTAGCCCACCGGCTCGCCGGCGGCGACGGCATTGATCGCGATCAGGCGCGCGGTCAGGGTCATCGCCGGCCGGAAGCCGAAGCTGGCGCCGTCGCGGCCGGCGACCGCGGAAACCCCGTACAGGACGCCGCCGGCGCGCACCCAGTCGCCATGGCTGGCCGGCCAGCCCAGGATCGCCGCCGAGTTGGCCAGCGAACGCTCGCCGGGCAGGCCGGCGGTGGCCTGCGCGAAGCGCTCGAGCTGGCCGGCGGTGGCGGGCTGCCCGAACTCGTCGGAGCGGGCGAAGTGGGTCATCAGGCGGATGCGCTCGCCGACCTGCGGCAGCGCGCGCAGGCGCGCATGCACCGCGGCCGCCCGGGCCGGCGGGAAACCGAGCCGGTGCATGCCGGTGTCCAGCTTCAGCCAGACGGTCGGCAGCGGTCGCGGGTCGCGCTCGGCCTCCAGCCAGGCCAGCTGGCTCTCGTGGTGCAGGACCGGCTCGAGCGCCAGCGCCCGCATGTCGGCGAGGTCGGCAGGTTCGTCCATGCCGGACAGCACCACCACCCGGTTGTCCAGTCCGATGGCGCGGATCCGCCGGCCATCGGCGATCGAGGCGACGCCGAAGGCGTCGGCCGCGGCAAGCGCGCGCGCGACCCGCTCCAGGCCGTGGCCGTAGCCGTCGGCCTTGACCACGGCCATCACCCGCGCGCCGGGCGCCAGCGCACGCACCCGCGCCAGGTTGCCGCGCAGGGCATCGAGATGGATGGTGGCGACGACGCGACGGCTCATGCGGTCCCGGGCGGACGGCGGCGGGCCCCGCTCGCGGGGCCCGAGGTGCGGCGTTCTGGGCGCCGGGCCGGGGCCGCCGACGGCACCCGCCAGGCGCCGTCAATGATAGCCGCTGTCCTCGCGCGCGTGGTTCTCGAACTTGGTGTACTGGCCCAGGAAGGTGAGCTTGACGACGCCGGTCGGACCGTTTCGCTGCTTGCCGATGATCACCTCGGCGATGCCCTGCTCGGTCGACTCCTTGTTGTAGTACTCGTCGCGGTAGATGAAGACGATGACGTCGGCATCCTGCTCGATGGCGCCGGACTCGCGCAGGTCCGACATCTGCGGGCGCTTGTCGTGGCGCTGCTCCAGCGAGCGGTTGAGCTGCGAAAGCGCGATCACCGGAACGCCGAGCTCCTTGGCCAGGGCCTTCAGCGAACGGGAGATCTCGGAGATCTCGGTGGCGCGGTTCTCCTTGTTGCCGGGCACCGACATGAGCTGCAGGTAGTCGACGACGATCAGGCCGAGGTCGTGGCTGCGCTTGAGCCGCCGCGCGCGCGCTCGCAGCTCGGTGGGCGACAGGCCCGGGGTGTCGTCGATGAAGATCCGGGCGTCGGCCAGCAGGGTCATCGCCGAGGTGACCCGCGGCCAGTCCTCGTCGGCCAGGCGGCCCGTGCGCAGCGCCTGCTGGTTGATCCGTCCCAGCGAGGACAGCAGGCGGAAGGTCAGCTGCACGGCCGACATCTCCATGCTGAAGATGGCCACCGGCTTGCGCTCGCGGATGGCGGCGTATTCGGCCATGTTGACCGCCAGCGCCGTCTTGCCCATCGACGGACGCGCCGCCAGGATCACCAGGTCGCCGGCCTGCAGGCCGGCGGTCATGTTGTCGAAGTCGGTGAAGCCGGTGGCCAGGCCGGTGATGCTGCTGTCGCTGTGGTAGCGCTGCTGCAGCATCTCCAGGGCCTCGCGTGCGGCCTCCTTGACGCTGACGAACTGGCGGCTGCCGCGGCTGCCGGACTCGGCGATCCGGAATACCTGCTTCTCGGCCTCCTCGATCAGCTCGGCGACCGGCCGCGCGCCCGGCTGGAAGCCGTCGGAGGCGATCCGGGTGCCGGCATCGATAAGCTGGCGCAGCACGGACTTCTCGCGGACGATCGCCGCGTAGGCCTCGATGTTGGCCGCCGACGGCGTCGCATTGGCCAGCTCGACGACGTAGCCGGCGCCGCCGACGTCGCCGACGTTGCCGTTGGCCTCGAACCACTCGCCCAGGGTGACCGCGTCGCAGGGCTGGTTGCGCGCCGACAGCTCGCCGATGGCGCGGAAGATCAGCCGGTGCTCGCGCCGGTAGAAATCCTCCTCGCCGATCTTGTCGGCAACCCTGTCCCAGGCCTGACCGGACAGCATCAGGCCGCCCAGTACCGCCTGTTCGGCCTCGATCGAGTGCGGCGGGACGCGCAGGGGCTCGACGTTGCGGTCGACGACCAGGCGTTCGGCGGGTTGGGACATGGGCGCGGGATCGGGGGTCTGGAGGCCAGCACAGACGATATAGCGCCCGCCGGTCTCACGCCATGCGACAACCCTGTGGAAAACCTGTTGACGCGGGCGGCGGGCGGCCGGCGCCAGGCGCCGACCGTGCCCGCCGGTGCCGCAGTTCAGCGGCCGTGGCCGTCGAAGTGCTCGCCCAGGAAATCGTGCAGCATGGCGTAGGCACGGCGCGCGGCGCGGGCGTCGTACACGCAGCCCGGCGGCATGTCGGCATCGGCCTCGGCGAAGCAGTGCACGGCGCCGCCGAAGCTGGCCAGGGTCCAGTCTGCGCCGGCGGCGCGCATCTCGGCCTCGAAGGCGCGCAGGTTGCCGTCGGGCACCCAGGGATCGTCGGCCCCGTGCAGGACCAGCACGGCGGCGCGCACCTCGCCCTTGCCGGCGGCCAGCACCGGCTCGGGGTTGCCGTGCAGGGCGACCACCGCGGCGATGTCGGCGCCGCTGCGCGCCAGCTCCAGCACGCTGGTGCCGCCGAAGCAGAACCCGATGGCGGCGATCCGGCCCGGCTGCAGGACCGTGCGGCCATGCCGGGAGAGGGCCTCAACGGCGGCCGCCGCGCGCGCCCGGGTGACCGCCCGGTCGGCCAGCACGGCGCCGCTGGCCTGGCCGGCCTCGGCGGCGTCGGCCGGCCGCAGGTCCTTGCCGTACATGTCGGCGACCAGCACGACATAGCGGCTGCCGGCCAGTTCCCTGGCCTTGCCGATGGCGGCGTCGGTGACGCCCATCCAGTTCGGCACCATGACCACGCCCGGCCGGTGCACCCGCAACGCGCCGTCGTAGACCAGGACGCCCTCGAACACGCGGTCGTCGACCGCGTACTCGACCTTCTCGACCACCATTTCCGCCCGCACCAGGCCGGCGGCGAACATCAGGCAGGCAGCGGCGAACATTCTCATGGCGGTGCTCCTGTGGCGCGAGGGGGCGGATACGGGGCCGGACCGCGCCACTGTGCCACGGCAGGCCGTGGCGTGCAGGTGAGGGCCGCGCCGCCGCGTCAGGCCACGCCCAGGCCGGGGATGCCGGTCAGGGCTTCCGGGTCGAACCCGGCGGCCGCCGCGAACGCCCTGCCCCGCTCGGTGTAGTCGCGGAACACCGGGAAGCTGGCGGCCCCGGGCGCCAGCAGGACGACGCCGCCCGAGGGCAGCGACAACCGGGCCAGGGCGACTGCCGCCGCGACATCGCGGCATTCGGCGACCAGGATCCCGGCCTTGCGCAGCAGCGCGGCGATGGCCGGACCGCTCTCGCCCTGGGTGCAGACCAGGTGCGGCTTGTGCCGGGCCATGGCGGCCAGCGCCGGGCGCCAGTCCAGGCCGCGCTCCAGGCCGCCCAGGATCATCGCCAGCGGCCGGTCGCGATAGCAGTCCCAGGCGGCCAGCGCCGCGGCCGGGGTGGTGGCGATGCTGTCGTTGACGTACAGGATGCCGTTGCGCTCGCCCAGTTCCTGGAGCCGGTGCGGCAACGGCCGGAAGCTGCGCAGGTGCTGGAGCATGCGTTCGGGCTCGAAGCCGGCCGCCTCGAGGGTGGCCAGGGCGGCGCAGACGTTGCCGGCGTTGTGGCGCCCGCGCAGCGGCAGGCCGGCCAGCGGCAGCAGCTTGCGGCCGGCCCGCCAGACGTGGCCCTCCTGGACGTGCCAGCCATCGGGGAGGCCGAAGCGCAGCAGCGGGCCGCGACTGCCGGCCGGCAACTCGATGCGGGCCGGCAGCACGCAGCGCGCGGCGCCCGCGAACAGGCGCAGCTTGTCGCGGCGGTAGCGCTCGGCGTCGCCATGCCAGTCCAGGTGCTCCTCGGCCAGACTGGTGAGCACGGCGACGTCGGGCTCGGCGTCGAGATCGGCGATCTGGAAGCTGGACAGTTCGAACACGTACCAGGCCGCCGGCGGCATCAGGTCCAGACCCAGCAGGGGCAGGCCGATGTTGCCGGCCAGCGCCGTCCGGATGCCATGGCTGCGCAGCAGGTGCGCGACCAGCGCGGCGGTGGTGCTCTTGCCCTTGGTGCCGGTCACGGCGATGGTGCGGGCGCCGGGATGCTCGGCGAACCAGATGGCGGTGCCGGAGGTGACCAGGGTGCCGCGCGCGCGGGCGCGCGCCAGGTCGGGCCGGTACAGGCTGATGCCGGGCGACTTGACCAGCACCTCGAAGCCGTCGAGGGCGGCGTCGGCCGAGTCCTCGGCGAGCACGGTCACCCCTGCCGGCGCGGAACGAAACAGGTCCTCGCGCTCGCCGGCCGGCACGATCCAGGCCAGCGGCTTGTCCGGGAACCGCTGCTGCAGTGCGGTCAGCGCAGCCCTGCCCTCGCGGCCGCTGCCCCAGATCGCGACCCGTCGGTACTCAAGCTCGGCGTAGCGCATCGATCAGTCCCACAAGGCGGTCGGGCAGTGCATGGTCGGCTCGGGGCGCCAGCAGCGGTTCAATCGCCAGCTCGGACGCGGCCAGCGCGGGCTGGATCTCCGCGGCGAAGCGGCGCACCAGGGCATCCTCGCGCCAGTCGGGGCGCCGCGCCAGCGCCGCCATCGCGGCACGCGACTCGGCGGCCTCGCCGACGCACTCGAACGGCTTGTGCCGGCGCCACTCGAGCAGGGCGTCGAAGTCCCCGGCCAGGGACGGGTCGTCGAGCAGGTTTCGGCCGAAGATCGCGACCAGGGCCGGCTTGGGCAGGAACGGCGCCAGCGCCAGGAACACGAAGTGGCATTTCGGGCATTGCCCGCACCAGCGCTCCCTGGGCTTGGCGCCGAGCAGCCTGAAGTTGCGGTTGCAGCTCGAGAAGTGCCCGTGGTAGCGGGTCAGGCGCGCGAACTCCCGGGTGATCGCCAGCTCGGTCAGCGGCCGCAGCAGCGAGAAGTAGTCGAGGTCGGCGGCGATCCCGGCGCGCACCTGGGCGGCGAACGCGCGCTCGAAGTCGATGCCCTTGCTCCACTGGTGGTTCACCACCCGGCCGTCCTGCTCGAGGGTGGCGCTGGACGCCGAGGCCTCGTTGGAGAACACCACGGCGTCATGCCCGTACAGCACCGCGGCGGCCACCAGCAGGGCGGAGTTGATCGCCGTCACCGGGATGTGGCCGTTGAGGGCGCCCTGGCGGTTGTACTCGAACAGCTCCGGGGCGAGCTGCCGGCGGATGTTCAGCACCGGCAGGCCGGTGCGGCCGGCGACCGCGGCGATCAGCGGCGAATCGCCGACATGGGCCAGAGTCATCGCCTCGTTGCGGGCGCGCAGCAGCTCGATGCTCACCAGCGAGTCCTTGCCGCCGCCGATCGCGACCAGGCTGCTGCGCGGCAGGCCCAGTGCCGGCGCCGGCGCCGCCTGCGCGCCGCGCGGGAAGCACACCTTGCCGCGCAGGTCGATGCCGTTGCGCCAGGCGAACTCGGCCAGGCCGTCGGTGTAGACCGCATCCAGCAGCGTCGCCAGCGCCGGCGCCGGCGCCGGACCCAGGACCGCGATCCGCGGCGGTACCGCGGCCTTGAAATAGCTGACGCCGGCGATCAGGTGGACCAGGCGCAGCGCGGCGTCGAAGGCCGCCGGATGCGCCGGCACCGGTGCCCCGGGGAAGACGATGCGCTCGACCAGGTCGGGGCCGTCGTCGAATCCGTAGGCCAGGCTCGCCTGCCCGGCACCGGCGTCCCAGGCGACCTGCCGGAACTCGAAGCGGCCGATCGCCTCGCGCGCGAACGCCGGCGCGCTCATGGCACCGCCTCCTGGGCGTCGAGAACGCACTGGCGCGGCCGGCCGCGCAGGTTGTAGTCGCTGGCCATGACCGCGCCATAGGCGCCGGCGAGATCGACCAGCAGGAGGTCGCCGGTGGTGGTGCCTTGGGCCAGCAGGCGGCCGGCGGCCAGGGTGTCGGTGCTCTCGCAGATCGGACCGACGACGTCGGCGCGCAGGTCGACCGGCGCCTCCGCGCGGTCCAGGTTGGCCACCGGATGCCAGGCGTCGTAGAGCGCCGGCCGCAGCAGGGTGTGCATGCCGGCATCGACGCCGACGAACAGCCGCGCGCCCTTGCGCTTGAGCTGGCGCACGCGGGTCAGCAGCACCCCGGCCTCGGCGACCAGGTAGCGCCCGGGCTCCAGCCACAGCTCGAGCCGCGGATAGGCGCGGCGCAGCTCGGCCAGCGCGGCGTCGACGGCGGCCAGGTCGAGGGCCGGCTGGCCCGGCTGGTAGGGGACGCCCAGGCCGCCACCGAGATTCAGCGCGACCACGTCGGGCAGGCCCTCCGCGAGACTCGCCAGCTGCAGGCCCACCTCCCGCCAGTGGCCGGGGTCGAGGATGCCCGAGCCCAGGTGCGCATGCAGGACCTCGACGCGCAGGCCGGCGTCGCCGGCGGCGGCGATGGCCGCCGGCAGGTCGGCCAGCGGCAGCCCGAACTTGCTGTCCTGGCCGGTGCGCACGTGCGCATGCAGGCCGCGTCCGGGACCGAGGTCCAGGCGCAGCGCGATGGCGGTGCCGCCGCCGCTGGCCTCGCCGGCCAGCGCCTGCAGCGGCTCCAGGGCGTCGAAGCCGACCCGGACCCCGCGCGCCAGCGCCGCCCGGTACTCGGCCGCCGGCGCCATGTTCGGGGTGAACAGGAGCCGCTGCGCGGGCAGCGACGGCAGGGCCGCCTGCACGGCATCCAGCTCGCCGGGGGACACGCATTCGAAATCGAAGCCCTGGTCGGCCAGGGTGCGCAGCAGGTCCGGGTGCGGGTTGGCCTTGACCGCGTAGTGCCAGCGGGCGATCGAGCCGAGCGCGCCGAGCGCCCGCGCCCGGGCCCGTACGGTGGCGAGGTCGTAGACGTAACAGGGCGTGCCTTCGGCGGCCAGCGCCGCCAGCGCCGGCAGACGGTCGCGCCACCACGGCCGCGGCCGCAGGCTGCCGGCGCCGGCATAGAGCTGCGCCCAGGTCGGCCCGAACACGGCGTCGTCCTCGGCCGGCAGCGCGCCGGCGGCGATCAGGGCGTCGTGCAGGCGCGGCAGCAGCCCCTCGGCGTCGACCTCGTCGAGCACGAAGGTCAGGTTGAGGTCGTTGCTGGACTGGCTGATCAGGTGCACGCGCAGGCTGCCGAACTCGGCCAGGACGTCGCGCAGCCGGTGCAGCAGGCCGCGCATGCCGCGGCCGACGAAGGTGACCGCCGTGCACGGCGTGATCGCCCGGACCCTGCAGAACGCCGCGAGATCGGCGCACAGGGCGGCCAGCACGTCGGAGTCGACCAGGTTCTCGCTGGGGTCGAGCGAGACGGTGACGTTGGTCTCGGCGGAGCCGATCAGGTCGACCGAGAGGCCGTGCCTGCGGAACACCTGGAAGACGTCGGCCAGGAAGCCCACCTGCTGCCACATGCCGACGGTCTCCATCGACACCAGGGTCACGCCCCGCCGACTCGAGATGGCCTTGATCGAGGGCGGCGCGTCCGGCACCTCCGGCCCGATCCGGGTGCCGTCCAGCTCGGGACGGCCGGTATCGCGGATCCACAGGGGCACGCCGCTGCGGCGCAACGGCGACAGGCAGCGCGGATGCAGCATGCGGGCGCCGGTGGTGGCGATCTCCTGCGCCTCCTCGAAATCGAGCCGGCGCAGCAGCCGGGCGCCGGGGACCTCGCGCGGGTTGGCGCTGAACAGGCCGGCGACGTCGCTCCATATCTCGACGCGCGCGGCGGCCAGGCTGGCGCCGAAATACGCGGCCGAGGTGTCGGAACCGCCGCGGCCGAGCAGCACGGTGCAGCCGTCGCCGTTGCGGGCGATGAAGCCCTGGGTGATGAACACCTCGGCGGCCCGGCCGGCGAGCCGCTCGCGCAGCGCCTCGTCGCGGCCCACCGGCACGCTGGCGGCCAGCCAGCGCGCCCATTCGCCCTGGTTGCCGGTCGCTTGCGCGAGCAGGCAGTCGCGGGCGTCGAGCCAGCGCGAATCCAGGCCGGCCCGGCGCAGGGCGGCGTTGCCCAGGGTGCTCGACATCAGCTCGCCAAGGGCCATCAGCTCGGCCTGCCGTGCCCAGGACCCGGCGCAGTCGCCGCCCGGGCCGACGGCGGCCGCCAGTTCGGCCAGCCGCGCAAGCCACGGCGACAGCAGGCCGGGATCGACCGCCAGTTCCCGGGCGAAATCGATGTGCCGCTGGCCCAGCTCGGCGGCCAGGCGGCGGCGCTCGTCGGCATCGGCGTGGTCGGCGATCGCCTTCAGGGCATCGGTGGCGCCGGCCAGCGCCGAGACCACCAGCAGCACCCGTGCGCCCGCGGCGTGGCGCTCGCGCGCCAGCCCGGCGATGGTCGGCCAGCAGGCCGCGCGGCCGACGCTGCTGCCGCCGAACTTGAGCACGATCCAGGGTGCATCCGGGGGCAGCGGACGGGTCGCTTCGGTCATCGCGTCGGTGGTCGTTGACGAAGCGGCATTCTGCCCGACCCGGACCGGCGGCAAAAGCGCCGGCCGCCGCGCCGCCCGGCGTGGCGACGGCCGTTGCCGGCCGGCCTGGCGGCGGCGCGCCTCAGAACGGCCCGATCGCGTGCGCCTGGGCGATCAGCGCCTGGCGCCGCGCGGCCGGCAACGGCCGCGGGAAGTGCACCAGCAGGTGGGGATGGCCGGTCGCCTCGAAGCCGGCGGCGCAGGTCTCCCGGATCGCCAGGGGGTCGCCGCTGTAGCCGAACAGCGCCTCGCAGCGGTCGGCGTAGAGCGCCAGCGAACGCACCAGGGTGTGCCGGTAGATGCCGCCGGCACCGCGCAGCGCCTGCCGGTGGTCGGCCGGCAGGCGGCGCAGCAGCCGGTCGTCCGAACAGGCGCCGCCCCCGAGCAGGATGTCGCCGTCCCGGCTCCAGTGGATGTAGCAGGCCGGGTGCCGGCGGCCGTCGTCGTCGACCCAGAAGCCGACCACGTGCAGCGGGAAGTCGGGGATCTCCAGGCGGTAGCGGCGCCGGAACAGGTCGCCGGCCAGGGCGGCGCCGTCCGCCACCTCCTCGACCGGGAACCGCGCTTCGATGTCGATGGCCATGGCGGTCGTCGTACGGGCGGGGGGGCGCAAGCATAGTCGAGTCCGCGCGGCAGCCGGCCGCTGCCGGCCGCCCCCTCAGGGATTGCCGACGCCGTGCGGGACGTGGCCGGTGGCGACGAACCTTCGCGCCGACTCGGTGTTGGCCCCGGAGTCGTCGAAGAAGATGTCGGCGGCGAAGGCCTCGAGGAATGGCCCCTTGGACAGCCCGCCCAGGAACACCGCCTCGTCCAGGCGCACGCCCCACTGGCGCAGGGTCAGGATCACCCGCTTGTGCGCCGGCGCCGAGCGGGCGGTCACCAGTGCCGTGCGGATCGGCGGGTCGTCGGCCGGGAACTGCGACTGCAGGGCGTGCAGCGCCGCCAGGAAGCCCCGGAACGGCCCGCCGGAGAGCGGCTGCCCGGCATGCTCGGACTCGTGGCGGGCGAAGGCGTCGACGCCCTGCTCCTGGGAGATCCGCTCGGACTCGTCGCCGAACACCACGGCGTCGCCGTCGAAGGCGATCCGCAGCGGACCGTCCGGGTCGCCGCCGATCGTCGAGGACAGGATGGTCGCGGCGGCGACCCCGGCGGCCAGCGCCCGGCGCACGTCCTCGCCGTTCGCCGACAGGAACAGGTCGGCCTGGAAAGGGCGTATGTAGGGATACGGCGCGGCTCCGCCGGTGAACGCGGCGCGGACGATGTCCAGTCCGTAGTGCTGGATCGAATTGAACACGCGCAGGCCGGTGTCGCTGGAGTTGCGCGACAGCAGGATGACCTCGACCAGGCGCTGGCCGGCACGCTGGTTCAGGGAAAGCAGCTTGCGCACCAGGCCGAAGGCGACGCCGGGCGCCAGCGGCTGGTCTTCCCGTTCGACCTGGTAGCGGCCGTAGGCGTCGACCCCCTCGCGCTCGAACACGGCATGGCTGTCGTCGAGGTCGAACAGGGTGCGCGAGGAGATCGCGACCACCAGGCGCCGGTCCGGGGCGCCGGCCGGCATGACGTCACTCGAACTCATCGAAGAACAGGGTGTCGGTGGCCAGCTGCCAGGCGCCGTGGACGTCGATGCGGCCCCAGCCGCTCACCGGGTTGGGCACCGCGGCTGCGGGAATGCCCGCGCAGACCTGGCTGTGGCCGACCGCCACCGCCGAGCGCCGCAGCAGCTTCTCGATGCGGGCGACCCGGCCGCGCAGGCGCGGATCGCCGGAGATCAGCAGGGCGACGGCGCCGGCGACGTGGGGGCCGGCCATGCTGGTGCCGGAGAAGGTGCCGTAGCTGGTGGTGCTGGTCCGGGTCGCCGAGCGCACCGAAGAGCCCGGGGCCACGACATCGGGCTTGGGCCGGGTGCCGATGCCGGCCGCCACCGGGCCGCGGCTGGAGAAGCCGCTCATGGCGTTGCTGCCGGTCGTGGAGCCGACCGTGAAGCTGGCATCGTAGGTCGCCGGCGGATCGACGATGGTGCCGCAGGCCGAGCCGGAATTGCCAGCCGAGACGACCACGACGATGCCGGCGGCGCGCACGTTGACCACCGCCTGCTCGAGGATGGCCGGCGTGGTGCAGCCTTCCGAGGGCGGGCAGCCCCAGCTGTTGTTGACGACGTCCGGGGCCAGGTCCGGGCGCGGGTCCAGGCCGGCCAGGTCGGTGGGCGCCACGAACCACTGGAAGCACTCGATGTAGGTCGACGGCGTGCCGTTGCCGCGCTCCATGTTGCGGCAGGCGATCCAGCGGGCGTCCGGCGCGACGCCGATCTGGTTGCTGCCGCCGTCGTCGCCGGTGATCGTGCCGATCGTGTGGGTGCCGTGGTTGTTGTCGTCGCAGGGCAGCGGCGAGTCCAGGCCGCAGGGATTGCTGCCGGTGCCGATGATGGCGTGGATGGCGTCGTGCCAGTGGTGGTCGTGGCTGGCGGCGGCACCGTCCCAGCCCCGGTAGCTGGCGCGCAGCGCCTGATGGTCCCAGCGCACGCCGGTGTCCTGGCCGCCGACGGTGACCCCGGCGCCGCGCACGCCCAGCGCCCACAGCTGCGGCGCGCCGATCCGGTCGACGCCCCATTCGACCGCCGTCGGCGCGCGCGGCACGGGGTCCTCGACCGGCGCAGCCAGCCGGCGCGGGGCATCGTCGTGCACCGCGCGCACGCCGGCACGCGCCGCCAGCGCCGCCAGCTGTGCGGCGGTCGCCTCGACCCGGACGGCGTTGACCAGCCAGTAGCCGCGATGGTCGACGCCGAGGCGGTCGAGGTCGGCCAGCAGCGTCGCCTGGCGGTCCGCGGCGTGGGCCTGCCAGTGCCCGACCAGCCGTGCCCGCCACTGCGCCAGGGGTTCGCCGGGATGGCGCGCCGGGGCCGCCGGCGCCGGCTCGAGCTGGACCAGGGCGGCGCGCCGGCCGGCGAAGTCGCGCAGCGCCGGGTCCAGGCTGCCGGCCACGGCCGGCGCGGCGGCGAGCAGCGCCAGCAGGAAGGCGACGGGCGCGGCAGGGCCGCGACGTTCAGGCGAACTGCTCATCGAGGATGCGCTCTTCCAGGTTGTGGTCGGGATCGAACAGCAGGGTGACCGAATGCTCGCGCGCCTCGCGCACCCGGACCTCGACCACGTTGCGGACCTCGTGGGCGTCGGCGGTGGCGCTGACCGGGCGCTTGTCGGGGTCGAGCACGTCGAGGATGATCTCGGCGTCGCTGCGCAGGATCGCGCCGCGCCAGCGCCGCGGCCGGAACGGCGCCAGCGGCGTCAGCGCCAGCACCTGGCTGGCCAGCGGCAGGATCGGACCGTGCGCGCTCAGGTTGTAGGCGGTGCTGCCGGCCGGCGTCGCCACCAGGACGCCGTCGCAGACCAGCTCCGGGAGCCGCACCCGGCCGTTGACGTGGACCCGCAGGTGCGCGGTCTGCCGGGTCTGCCGCAGCAACGAGACCTCGTTGTAGGCCAGCGCCTCGACGGTCGCCCCGGACTCGCCCAGGGCCAGCATCTGCAGCGGCGCCAGCGTCGCCGAACGCGCCTGCGCGATCCGCTCGGGCAGCTGCGCCGGCTCGAACTGGTTCATCAGGAAACCGACCGTGCCCAGCTTCATCCCGTAGACCGGGCGCCCCTCGCGACCGTGCCGGTGCAAGGTCTGCAGCATCAGGCCGTCGCCGCCGAGCGCTACGATGACCTCCGCGGCGCCGGGGCCGGCATCGCCGTAACGCGCCTGGAGTTGCGCCTGCGCGGCGCGGGCGGCCTCGGTGCGTGCGGCGATGAAGGTCATGCGCGGGCTGGTCACCGCCGCAGTCTAGCCGGGAACGTCCCGGCCGATGGCCCCGGCGCCGGCCTCGGTCAGGCTGCTTGTCCGGCGGTTGCCGCGGCCTGCCAGGGCGCCCGCGCCGCCGGCGCCTCGCTCACTCGAATCCGTCGGCGAAGATGCGATCGCCGCCCTCGAACACCGCCAGCGCACGACGCGGCACGCCGGCGATGGCGGTGAAGGCGCCGCCGACGGCAAGGCCGCCGAGCGGACCGGCGCCGAGGACATCGACCCGTCCCTGCACGGCCGGCCGCCAGTCCGGATCGGCGGCGCCTGACACCGTGTCCAGGCGCAATACGCAGGCGCAGGGCGACGCCGCGACCGAGTCGATCTCGCCGGCCGCGTACAGCGCCTGTCCGCCGTCGACGCGCAGCGCCCGAACCGCGGCGCCGGCCAGGACGGCGTCCCAGGCCGGGTCGCCGGCGCCGGCCGGGCCGACCAGCCGGACCACCCTCGCCCTGGCCAGGCCACCGGCCTGGTCGAACAGGCCGCCGGCATAGAGCGCCCCGGCGCCGTCGCGCGCCAGTGCCAGCACCCGCTGGTCGGCGCCCGGGTTCCAGGCCGGGTCGATCTGCCCGGAGGCGGCGAACAGCCGGCCGAGGTTCTGCCTGGGCTGGCCCGCCAGCACGCCGAAGCTGCCGCCGACGTGCAGCAGCCCGCCGTCCGGCAGCAGCGCGTCGACGACGCCGTCGGTGCCCGGATCGAACCCGGGATCGAGCGCTCCGGTCGCGTCCAGGCGTGCCAGGCCGGCGCGTGGCACGCCGCCGACGGCCGGGAAGGCGCCGCCGACGAACAGCCCGCCACCCGGCGCCGGGGCCAGCGCATGGACGGCGCCGAACGGCGCCGGATTCCAGGCCGGATCCAGGCTGCCGTTCGCGTCCTCCAGGAACCGGGCCAGGTTCAGGCGCACGACGTCGCCGGCCCGGTTGAAGGCGCCGCCGGCGATCACCGCACCGCCGCCATCGGCCAGGGCCAGCACCACGTCGTTGGTTTCCGGCGCCCAGTCCGGGTCGATGCTGCCGTCGGCCAGCAGCCGGAGCAGGTTGCCCCGGGCCAGGCCGTTGGCCTGGTCGAAGCGGCCGCCGACCACCATCGCGCCCCCGGCACGCGGCAGCAGCGCGCGGACCTCGCCGGCGCTGCCGACCGCCACCAGCGGTCCTTGCGGCGTGCCGGCGGCATCCAGCCGCGCCAGGCCCAGGCGCGGCTGCGCGGCGATCCGGGCGAACAGGCCACCGGCGACGACGCCGCCGCCGGGCACCGCCGCCAGCGCCCAGACCCGGGCATCGCCATCGGCGGAAAAGCCCGGATCGACGGCGGCCGGTGTCGCCAGCGACACGCGCGCCAGCATCGCCCGCGACGCACCGGCAATGCTGCGGAAGGTGCCGCCCACGTACAGGCCGCCGTCGTTCGCGACCAGCGCGTAGACCACGCCGTTGGGCGCCGGGGCCCATGCGCCGTCGGCCTGGCCGGTCGCGGTGTCGACCCGTCCGAGCCGGACCGTGGCGACACCCGACAGGGTTGCGAAGCTGCCGCCGGCATGCAGCCAGCCGGCCGCCAGCGCCAGTCCGTTGACCGTGCCGTCGGCGTCGGCCTGCCAGCCGGCATCGACCTGGCCGCTGCCGTCGATCCGCGCCAGGCCGGCACGGGCGAAACCATCGATGCTCTGGAAGCTGCCGCCCGCATAAAGCCAGCCGCCGCCCAGTTCGAGGGCATGGACCGGGCCGTCGGCGTCGGCAACGAAGCCGGGGTCGGGCTGGCCGTCGGCCACCGAGACGCGCGCCAGCCGCGCGCGCGGTTGCCCGTCGATGCTGGCGAACGCCCCGCCCAGATACAGCTGCGGCCCGTCCAGGCGCAGCGCCAGCACCGGGCCGTCGGCGACCGGCTGCCAGCCGGCGTCGACCGCGCCGGTGCCGGTCAGGCGCGCGAGACGCGCCCGCGGCGCGCCGCCGATCACGGAAAACGCCCCGCCGGCATAGACCGCGCCCGTGGCGTCGGCGGCCAGGGCCTGCACCGGCCCGTTGGCGCCCGGATCCCAGTCGGGATCGAGGCTGCCGTCCGGGCGCAGCCGCGCGATGCTGGCCCGGGCCACGCCGCCCACCTGGCTGAAGTTGCCGCCGAACACCACGCCGCCGTCGGGTTGGCGCGCCACCGCCAGGACCTCGCCGGCGATCACCAGATCGAGATCGGGCAGCGGCAACGGCGACGGCGACGGCTGGGCGTGGGCGAACGGCGCCAGCAGGGCGAACAGCAAGGCCGGCATCCGTCGACGACATGCGCGGTTCGGTGGCTCGGGCTTGCTCATGTCCGGGCGTCCTCGACTCGGTGCTGGCGCGATCCACGGGGGCCGGGATCCGCGCGCTGCCCGTATACGAAGCCAAGATAGCGCGCCGACCCGGCCCCGCCAAGGCGGAGCCGGGGACGGCGTCGACGGCTCAGCCGCCGCGGCTGCCGGCATTGACCAGCTGCGAAAGCCGGCGCACCGCGACCATCACGGTCGGGTAGTCCATGCCGACCTGGCTGCGCATCTCGGCGAGCATGCCCAGGGTGAAGCGCAGCGAATCGTCGGCCTGCTCGAACCACTGGCCGACCGCGGCGCGACCGGCCTCGGCGCCGCCGGCGCGCAGGAACTGCGCGGTCAGGGCGCGATGCTGGCCGAACAGCTCGTCGCGCAGGTTGCCGCGCGCATGGGCATGCCAGCGCCCTGCGACCGGCAGGTCCTCGATGCGGTCGGTCAGCCACTTCAGGTGCAGCGCCTCGCCGACCTCGAACCAGACCTCGGCGACCCGCGCCACCGGCAAGCCGTGCGCCACCGCCAGCTCGACGATGTCGAGCGCCGACGACAGCGGCAGCAGGGCGCTGACCTGCCCCGCCAGGCCGCCCGGCAGGCCGCGCTCGACCCAGTGGGCGGCATCGGCCTTCATCGCCTCGCGCTCGCCGTCGGAGACCAGGCGGCCAAGCTCCTTGCGCAGCTCGGCGAGGCCGGGGGCGTAGCGCGTCACCGCCCGGGCGATCACCAGCCGCTCGCCCGGCAGGTTGAGCAGCCAACGGGTCATCGCCCGCAGCAGCTGCCAGATCCGCATCAGCGCGTCGATCTGGACGGCGTCGGCGACCTGGCCGTCGAGGGCGTCGATCTGCGCCCACAGGCCGCGCGCGTCGAGCACCTCGCGGGCGATCGAGAACGCCTTGGCGACCTGGCCGGCGGACTCGCCGGTATCCTCCTGCATGCGCAGCACGAAGGTGGCGCCCATCCGGTTGACGATCGAGTTGGTGACCGCGGTGGCGATGATCTCGCGGCGCAGGCGGTGCTGCTCGAGCTCGGCCGACCAGCGTTCCTGGATCGGCCGGGGGAAGTAGCGGGCCAGTTCCGCCGACAGGTGCGGATCTTCCGGCACGTCGGAATCGAGCAGGCGCTCGAACAGGTCGATCTTGCTGTAGGACAGCAGCACGGCCAGCTCCGGCCGGGTCAGGCCCTCGCCCCGGGCGCGGCGCTCCTCCAGCTCGGCGTCCGACGGCAGGTACTCGATGCCGCGGTCGAGCTTGCCGCGGCTCTCCAGGGTGCGGATGAAGTGCTGCTTGGAACCCAGGCGGGCGACGCTCATCCGCTCCATCAGGCTGATCGCCTGGTTCTGCCGGTAGTTGTCGTTGAGCACCAGCTCGGCGACCTCGTCGGTCATCGCCGCGAGCAGGCGGTTGCGCTCGTCCAGCGCCAGCGCGCCGCGCTGGACCAGCTCGTTGAGCAGGATCTTGATGTTGACCTCGTGGTCGGAGGTGTCGACCCCCGCCGAGTTGTCGATGAAGTCGGTGTTGAGCAGCACGCCGGCGTGGCGCGCCGCCTCGATGCGGCCGAGCTGGGTCATGCCCAGGTTGCCGCCCTCGCCGACCACCTGGCAACGCAGCTCGCGGCCGTCGACCCGCAACGGCGTGTTGGCGCGGTCGCCGACCTCGGCGTGGCTTTCGCTGGCGGCCTTCACGTAGGTCCCGATGCCGCCGTTCCAGAGCAGCCCGACCGGCGCCTTCAGGATCGCCCGCATCAGCTCGTTGGGGGGGAGCGCCTCGACGTCGTCGTCGATGCCGAGCGCGGCGCGCGCCTGCGCGGACACCGGAATCGACTTGGCGCTGCGCGGCCAGACGCCGCCGCCCTCGGAGATCAGGGCGCGATCGTAGTCCTCCCAGCTCGAACGCGGCAGCGAGAACAGGCGCTCGCGCTCGGCGAAGCCGCGCGCCGCGTCGGGCTGCGGGTCGATGAAGATGTGCCGGTGGTCGAAGGCGGCGACCAGGCGGATGTGGCGCGACAGCAGCATGCCGTTGCCGAACACGTCGCCGGACATGTCGCCGATGCCGACGCAGGTGAACTCCTGCTTCTGGCAGTCGATGCCGAGCGCGCGGAAGTGCCGCTTGACCGACTCCCAGGCGCCCCTCGCGGTGATCCCCATGCCCTTGTGGTCGTAGCCGACCGAGCCGCCGGAGGCGAACGCGTCGCCCAGCCAGAAGCCGCGCTCGGCGGAGATCGCGTTGGCGATGTCGGAGAAGCTGGCGGTGCCCTTGTCGGCGGCGACCACCATGTAGGGATCGTCGCCGTCGTGGCGCACCACGTCGGCGGGCGGCACGGTGCGGCCGTCGACCAGGTTGTCGGTGACGTCGAGCAGGCCGTTGATGAAGGTCTGGTAGCAGGCGATGCCCTCGGCCAGCACCGCGTCGCGGTCGCCGCCGGCCGGCGGCCGCTTGGCGAAGAAGCCGCCCTTGGCGCCGACCGGGACGATCACCGTGTTCTTGACCATCTGCGCCTTGACCAGGCCCAGCACCTCGGTGCGGAAGTCCTCGCGCCGGTCCGACCAGCGCAGTCCGCCGCGCGCGACCGGGCCGAAGCGCAGGTGCACGCCCTCGACGCGCGGCGAATAGACGAAGATCTCGCGGTACGGCCGCGGCTTGGGCAGGTCGAGCAGCCGCTCGTTGTCGAACTTAAGGCTGAGGTAGTCGTGCGGCTGGCCGTCGCCCCCGGTCTGGTAGTAGTTGGTGCGCAAGGTGGCGTGGATCGCCGCCATCAGGCCGCGCAGGATGCGGTCCTCGTCGAGGCTGGCGACCTCCTCGAGCAGCGCCTTGGCCATCGCCACGGCGGCCTGTTCGAAAGCCTGGCGGCCGGCGCCGCGCGCCTGCACCAGCGCCGGGATCCGGGCCCGCTCGGCGTCGCTGCGCGACAGCCGCTCCAGGGCGCGGCCGAGCAGCGCCTGCTCGCGCGCCGTCGCGGCGGCGTCCTCGGCGTCGCGGGCCGGGTCGAACTTGGCCTGGAAGATCTCGATCAACAGCCTGGCCAGCACCGGATAGCGGCCCAGGGTCTCCTCCATGTATGCCTGCGAGAACGGCGTGCCGGCCTGCAGCAGGAACTTGGCGTAGGCGCGCAGCACCGCCACCTCGCGCCAGAACAGGCGGGCGCCGATGATCAGCCGGTTGAAGCCGTCGCTCTCGGCGCGGCCGCCCCAGACCGCCGCGAACGCCTCCTCGAAGAACCGGTGCGAGTTCTCCAGGTCGACGTCCATCCCCTCGGGAAAGGCGATCTCGAAGTCCTGGATGCACAGGCGGTGGCCCTCGATGTCGAGCTCCCAGGGGTGCTCGGCGAGGATGCGCAGGCCCATGTGCTCCATCATCGGCAGCGCCTCGGACAGCGTCACCTGCGAGCCGTAGCGGTACAGCTTGAAGCGCAGCGGGCTTTCCTCGCCGCGGCCGGCGCGGTACAGGCTCAGGCGGATGGCGTGGTCCGGGGCCAGGGTGTCCAGGGTCTCGACGTCGCGGGCCGCCTCCTCGGGCGTGGCCTCCTCGATGTAGCCGGCCGGGAAGGCCCGGCCGAACCGGGCGGCCAGCCGGACGCCGGCGTCCCTGCCGTGGCGCACGACCAGGCGGTCGCGCAGCTCGTCCTGCCAGTGGCGGGCGATCTCGCCCACCTCTGCCTCGAGCGCGGCGATGTCGGGGGCCGGCGTCGCGCCCTGCCGGGGCCGGACCACCATGTGCAGCCGGGCCAGGCTGGACTCGCCGACCAGGACCTGGGCGTCCAGCGTCTCGCCGTCCAGCGCGCGCAGCAGCAGGGCTTCGATGCGCTCGCGGACCGAGGTGTTGAAGCGGTCGCGGGGGATGAAGGCCAGCGCCGAGAAGAAGCGCCCGAAACGGTCCTTGCGCAGGAACAGGCGCGAGCGCGGCCGCTCCTGGAGGCCGAGGATGCCCCGGGTGGTCGCGTGCAGCTCCTCGGCGGTGCACTGGAACAGCTCGTCGCGCGGCAACGTCTCCAGGATGTGCTTTAGCGCCTTGCCGCTGTGGCTGGCCGAGCGCAGCCCCGAGCGCTGCATCACCTGCTCGACCTTGGTGCGCACCAGCGGCACGTCGCCGGGACGGCGCATGTAGGCGCCGGAGGTGAACAGGCCGATGAAGCGCCGCTCGCCGATCGCCCTGCCCTGCGCATCGAAGCGCAGCACGCCGACGTAGTCCATGTAGCCGGGCCGGTGCACGGTGGCGCGGGCGTTGGTCTTGGTGATGATGATGGCGCGCATGGCGCCCGGCTTCTCGGCGTCGTGCGCGGCCAGGCTGCGCACGCTGCGCGGCACCACGCCGGACTCGTCGCCGCGCATCACGCCCAGGCCGGTGCCGGGCACCGCGCGCAGCAGTTCGTCGCCGTCGCCGGGCACGACCTCGTATTCTCGGTAGCCCAGGAAGGTGAAGTGGTCGTCGGCCATCCAGCGCAGGAAGTCGCGGACCTCCTCGCGCTCGTCGAGCTGCAGCGGCACCGGCTCGGCGGCGAGTTCCTCGGCGAGGTTGCGCATGCGCTCGCGCATCGCCCGCCAGTCGGCGACCGCGGCGCGTACGTCGGCCAGGGCGCGCTCGATCGACTCGCGCAGGGCGACCAGGCGGCCGGGCTCGCCGATCCGGTCGACCTCGATGTGCATGACCGACTCGGCCAGGTCGCCCTGGCCCAGGGCGGTCAGGTGGCCGGCGCCGTCGCGGCTCGCCGACAGCACCGGGTGGAACAGCAGGTGGGTGGCCAGGCCGTTGGCCGCCAGCGCCATGCCGACGCTGTCGACCAGGAACGGCATGTCGTCGTTGACCACCTGGACCACGGTGTGGTCGCATTCCCAGCCGTTGCCGGCGCGCTCGGGGTTGAACACGCGGACCTGCGGCCTGCCGACCAGGCGGGTGGTCGCCAGGTCGAGCAGGTCGGTCGCCAGCGCCGCCCATTCGCGCGCGTCGCGCAGATCCAGCTCCTCCGGCTCGGCCGGACCGAGCAGGGCCTGGGCGAGCACCTGGCCAGCCTGCAGGCGGGCGCCGTCGAGGCGGTTGCCGAGGTGGGTCTGGATGTCGGACAGGGCGTTGGACGCGGCGACGGCCGCGGCAGGGGCGCTCATTGCGGGGGCTCCGGGCCCTGGGCGGGCCGTTGTGGGACGAGGCCGCGAAGGATACCGAGGGGCGCCGGCAAAGGCCATGCGCGGCGCACCCGGCGCGCGGGCCAGGCCCGGCCCCGGGCAGTCGCGCACGGTGGCGGCAGCGCCGGCCGGCGCGGATGCGAAACCCGTCACACTGCGCGGCAATGCGGAGTGGTGGTGGCGCGCACTTGTGCTTCAATGCCGCCATGGCCCGGCTCGGACTCCGTCGCCGCATCTCGATCCTGTTCGCGATCGTGCTGGCCCTGCTCGCGGCCCTCGCCTGGACCGCATGGACCGCGATCGCCCGGGCCCAGGCCGATGCCCGCGAGGTCGCCCACGCCTGGCGCGTGCGCGAGGCGGTGGCGCGGCTGGAAACCGAGCTGCGCTCGGCGGTCGCCAGCCAGCGCGGCTACCTGCTCACCGGCGATCCGGCGATGCTCGCCGGCTACCACCGCGCGGCACCGGTGATCGCCGGCGTGGAGCTGGAACTGCAGGGGCTGCTCGCGCACCAGGTCGCCGAGGCCGCCCGGGCCCGGCGCCTGGGCGAGCTCGTGGGCCTGCGCCTGCGGCAACTGGAAGAGGCGCTGTCGATCTACCGCGAACAGGGCCTCGAGCAGGCGCGCGCGCTGCTCGCCAGCGCCGAGCGGATGGCCCTCGAAGGCGAGCTGGTGCAGGTCGCCGACGCCCTGCTCGCCGGCGAGGCGGCGACGCTGGCCGAGCGCCAGCGTCGCAGCGACGCCAGCCAGCGCGCCAGCCTGGCCATCGCCACCGCCGCCGTGGCAGCGAGCGTGCTCCTGCTCGGCCTCGCCTTCGCCCTGGTGTTCCGCGAGCAGCGCCGGCGCTGGCGGGCCGAGGCCGAGATGCGCAGCAACGCCCGGCAGCTGCAGGAGTCCCTGGCCGAGATGGACCTGCGTGCCCAGGAACTGGGCACGCTGGCGGCGCTCGGCGATGCCCTGCAGGCCTGCCGCAGCCGCGAGGAAGCGCTCGCCGCGGCGACCCGCGCCGCCGCCGTGCTGTTGCCGGAGGCGGCCGGCCAGGTCCTGGTGCCCGGCGGCGAGGGTGTGGCCGAGGCCTGGCGCTGGGGCGAGCCGGCGGTCGCCAGCGCGTCGACCTTCCAGCACGGCCAGTGCTGGGCCCTGCGCAGCGGCCAGCCGGTGCAGGCCGAGCACCCGCAGGCGGCGCGCGTGTGCGCCCACCTGCGCGCCGAGGACCTTGCCGGCGGTGTCTCGCTGTGCCTGCCGCTGACCGCCCAGGGCGAGCCGCAGGGCCTGCTCAACCTCTCGCGCTGGCGGCCGTTCGACCCGCGCGAGCGCCAGCTCGCGGCCAGCCTGAGCGAGCAGCTGTCGATGGCGATGGCCAACCTGCGCCTGCAGGAGGACCTGCGCGCCGAGGCGGTCCGCGACCCGCTGACCGGCCTGCACAACCGGCGCTGGCTGGCCGAGGCGATGCCCCGGGAGCTGGCGCGCGCCCGCCGCATGCGCCAGCCGCTGGCGGTGCTGATGATCGACCTGGACCATTTCAAGCGCTACAACGACAGCCACGGCCATGCCGGCGGCGACGCCCTGCTGGCGGCGTTCGGCCGCCTGCTGGCGGGGCTGGTGCGGGCCGAGGATGTCGCCTGCCGGCACGGCGGCGAGGAGTTCGTGCTGGTCCTGCCGGGGGCCGACGCCGTGCAGGCGCAGGCCCGGGGCGACGCCCTGCGCACCGCGCTGGCCGCCCTGCGCCCCCTGGAGGGCGGCCGCGTGCTGCCGTCGACCACCGCCTCGATCGGCATCGCCGTCACCCGGGCGGACGGCGACGAGACGCCCGCCGCCCTGCTGGCACGGGCCGACCAGGCGCTCTACCGCGCCAAGCGGGACGGGCGCGACCGCTGCGTGGTGTCGACGGCGGACTGAGCGGGGGCGCGGCCGCACGCGAAAGCAGACGGTCCCCTCATGGCCGGCACGTCCCGGGGCCGTCCCCGGCCGGCGGGCGGCTCAGCCGCCCTGGAAACCGTTGCCGAAGATCGGGTCGGACACCGCGCAGGCGACCGCCAGACGGACGCTGTCCTGGGACTGGCGCACGGTGCCGGCCGTGTTGCGGATCTGCGCGTGCACGGTGGCGGTGCCGCCGGCCGGACCGGACAGGGTCCACAGCACGTCGGCGCTGAACGCCTGCCAGGGCGACCAGTTGGTGCCGTCGTTGCTAAGGCGGTACTGGCTGGCCCAGCCGCTGCCGTACAGATGGACGTCGATGCTGCAGGTGGCCACCTGCCAGGCCTCGCGGGCGATCACCACCGGCATCACCGCGTCGCGGCGGCCGAACTTCTGGGTCCAGTAGTGGCCGAACGGGCCGATGGTGGTGCTGGAGGTGCAGCCCCCCGCCGGGTTGAAGCGAATATTGCCGGTGTCGGCGCTGTCGAAGAAGTGGCCGGTGCCGACTTCGCGATGGCTGGTCGAGAGAATGTTGGCGCGATGCCCGGAACTGCCCATCCATCCCGCGACCACCTGCGCGGCACTGGAATAGCCTGCGGCGATGTTCTCGCCCCAGCCGTTGCCGGCATAGCCGGCCGCCACCATTCGGTCGCCCGGCGAGGTCAGCGTGTCCGGGTCGCAATGCATGAAGAAGTTGCGCACGCCCATCGCCTGGCTGTGGCCGTTGGCGGCGGCGTCGAGATTGGCCTGGCCCTTGAGCGGCGGCAGCTGGCCGTTGTTCCAGCGCTCGACGTTGATCCGCTCCAGGACCTGCTCCTGCAGGGTCTGGGCGGACAGCGGCGCGGCCAGCACGGCGAGCAGCAGGGGCAGTCGGCGACGGCGCATGGCCGGATCCTCGGGGTGACGACCTGGCAGCCTAGGCGCAGCGCGGGCGGCGATCCGTGACTGCCGCCACAAAAACCTCCCCCGGGTCACGAACGGCTCAGGCCGGCGGGCTGCGCCCGGGCGTCCGCCGCGGGCAGGGAGCGCCCGGGACCCGGTGGGCGCACGGCGGGCCGCCCGGGACAACCAGGTCGCCAGGCGGGCCGACCTCCCCGCCCGGCCCGGCGCCGCGCGTCCGTAGGACAGGCCGGGCCCCGCTCAGCGCACCCCGGTCTCGTTGCGGGCGATCACCAGGCGCTGGATCTCGCTGGTGCCCTCGTAGATCTCGGTGATCTTGGCGTCGCGGAAGTAGCGCTCCAGCGGCATCTCCTTGCTGTAGCCCATGCCGCCGTGGATCTGCACCGCCTGGTGGGTGATGAACATGGCCGCCTCGGAGGCGTACAGCTTGGCCACCGAGGCCTCGGTGTTGAAGCGCGCGCCGGTCGCCAGCGACTGCTGCTTGGCCCAGGCCGCGCGCAGGGTCAGCAGCTCGGCGGCGTCAAGCCGGCACTTCATGTCGGCGATCTTGGCCTGGATCATCTGGAAGCTGCCGATCGGCTGGCCGAAGCTCTTGCGCTCCTGCACGTAGGCGACCGAGGCGTCGTAGGCCGCCCGCGCCAGGCCGACGGCCTGGGCGGCGATGCCGATGCGGCCGGCGTCTAGCACGCCCATGGCGATCCGGAAGCCCTCGCCCTCGGCGCCGATGCGGTCCTCCACGGGGATCTTGTAGTCGCTGAGCTCGATCTCGCAGGTCGCCGAGGCGCGGATGCCGAGCTTGGGCTCGGTCTTGCCGCGGTGGAAGCCCTCGCGGTCGGTGTCGATGATGAAGGCGCTGATGCCCTTGGCGCCCTTGGCCGGGTCGGTCACCGCGAACAGCATGATGTACTTGGCGACCGGGCCGGAGGTGATCCAGCTCTTCTTGCCGTTCACGACGTAGTGCGAACCGTCGGCCGACAGCACCGCACGGGTGCGCATCGCCGAGGCGTCGGAGCCGGACTGCGGCTCGGTCAGCGCGTAGGCGCCGATCGCCTCGCCGCTGGCGATCGGGGTGACGTACCGGTGCTTCTGCGCCTCGGTGCCGTTCTTCAGCAGGCCGTTGCAGTACAGCGTGTTGTTCACCGACATGATGGTCGAGTGCGCGCAGTCGGCGGCGGCGATCTCGAACATCGCCAGGGTGTAGCCGATCGCATCGAGCCCGGCGCCGCCGTACTCGTGCGGCACCTCGATGCCCATCAGGCCGTTCTCGCCCAGCAGCCGGATGTTCTCCAGCGGGAATTCGCCGCTGCGGTCGAACGCCTCGGCGCTCGGCGCGATCTTCTCCTGGGCGATCCGGCGCGCGACGTCGCGGATCATCAACTGCTCTTCGGTGAACTGGAAATCCATGGCCTGGCCTGTGCGATGCGAAACCTTTGCAGCCTAGCGGAACGGCTGCCGCGCCAGCAACACGCGGCGCCCGGACGCCATCGTCGCGGCGGCCGGGTCGATCCGGAGTGAAGCCGCGCGCGATGCCGCGGCGCGCCCGGACCCTCGCCCGGCCCGGGAGGCCGGGCGGCGCCCGCCGGCCTCAGGGCTCGAAGCCGTCGGCGAAGATCCGGCCGGTGAGCCGGTAGCCGCCGACCCCGCCGGCGCGGACCAGGCGCATCACCCGGGGAAGGACGTCGGACTTGAAGGTGAACGACACGACGCCATCGGCCGAGTCCATGTACCAGGCCACGGTCGGCGAGTTCGCCACGGTCGTCGACGACCAGTGCACGTTGCCCGCCGGCGCGTTGGGAAACACCAGGTCGTTGAAGGCCGGCGCGCGCCGGCAGGCCTCGTGGATCGAGACCAGTTCCTTGATGTTGGGCATCCGCCAGTCGCTCTGGCCGGCGAAACCGGCAGCGCCGTCGTTGTCGGCATCGCTGGCGCCGCTGTTGATGTCGCGGACCGTGCGCAGGGCGGCGCCCCATTGCGGGAACGACATCGCCTGGCCGCTGCAGCCGGTGCCGGTCCAGGTCTGGCCGATCGCGCAGCGCATCCAGACCAGGCCCGTGGCCAGGTGCCTGGCGGTGCCGTCGGCGTCCGCCTCGAAGTCGGCGTCGGGGGTGCTCGGCGCGACCCCCGGGTTGAAGCAGGACAGCGCCGATGCCGGCGCCGTCCAGCCGGCGACCAGGGCCAGCAGCAGGCCGGCGATGCCGCGACGGATCATGGTGGCGTTCCCAGGGTCGAAGGGGGTCGGACGGGCGGCGGTCATGGCGCGCTCCGGACCAGGCGCACCGAACGCGCGCCGTTCTTGCCGTTGCCGGGCAAGGCGGCGCCGAATTCGAAGTAGACCGACCAGGCGGAGTCGGAGAACGCCGCCGGCGTCCCGGTCCAGGTGATGTTGGGCGGCACGTTGGGGTTGCCCCAGTCCCCCGGCACGTTGGGGAAATAGTGCGTATCGATCGCCGGCGCGCGGCTGCCGAGATCGAGCAGGCCGGCCAGTTCGGCGCGGGTGGGCATGCGCCAGTCGCTGGCGCCGCACAGGCCGGCGGCGTTGACCGCGGCCACGTAGCCGGCGGTGTCGCAGAAGTTGCCCGACGGATTGTCGACCGGGTCGTGGCGGTCCAGGCAGGTGCCGCGGTTGGCCCCGCCGGCGTCGCCGCCGTTGTTGCCGTTGGCGGTGCCGTCCGGACGCACGGCGCTGCTGTACCAGCTGTAGGTCCATGCGCTGTCGAACAGGTCGGCCGGGGCGCGCCGGGTCTTGACCTCCCAGACCAGGCCGGTGGCGTTGTCGCGCACGCAATGCCAGCGCGTGCCGGCGGCCGGATCGCCGGCGTCGAAACCGTCGCCGTCGCGAAGCCAGGCCTGGTCCTGGATCGCCAGCGGCTGGCCGCCGGCGTCCAGCTTGGTGAAATCGAAGCCGGCCCGGCCGCCGCCGAGCCGGGCCAGCACGCTGTCGGCCCGGGCCGCGTCGCGGCCCAGCGAGGCGTCCTGGCCGGGATAATCGGCCGGCTCGCCGCCCGGCACCGTCGCCGAACCGGTGTGGAACAGGTTCATGCCGGTGTCGTTGAGCGGGCGGGTGCCGGCGTCGCCGGCGGCCACGGCGGCGGGTGCGGCCGCCGCCAGCAGGGCAAGGCCGAGGCGCGCCGGGACGACGCGCCGGGGGCGGGACGGCGCGGGACGGGGGCGGCGATTCGGGGGCATCCGGGCGTTCCAGGTGGCGGACGGGAGATCGGGCGCTGGGGTGATCGCGCCCTCGCCTACCCAATCCCCCGGCGGGCGAAAGCGAACAGCGCCCCGGCTTGACCCGCTACCGACGCGCCACTAGGCTCTTTCATCGTTTTATCGCGATCAAACGATGGAGCTGGAACACGGATCCGCGCTGCTGCGCACCCTGGCCGACGCCACCCGGCTGCGCCTGCTCGCCCTGCTGCGCGCCGAGGAGCTGAGCGTCGCGGAGCTGTCGGCGGTCACCTCGCTCGCCCAGCCGCGGGTCTCCACCCACCTGGCGCGGCTCAAGGACGCCGGCCTGGTGCAGGACCGCCGCCAGGGCGTATCGGCCTACTACCGCGCCGCCGGCGAGGCCGAGCCGGGCGCCAGCACCCTGTTCGAGGCGCTGGCCGGCCAGCTCGACGACGCCCTGCTCGACCAGGATGCGGCCCGCCTGCGCGCCGTGCTGGCCGAGCGACGCGGCGGCGCCTGGGCCGATTCGGTGGCCGGCAGCATGGAGCGCCACTACTCCCCCGGGCGCACCTGGGAGACGCTGACCCATGCCTTCACCACCCTGCTGGAGCCCGGCGACGTGCTCGACGTCGGCTCCGGCGACGGCGTGATCGCCGAACTGCTGGCGCCGCGCGCGCGCAGCCTGACCTGCCTGGACATCTCCGAGCGCGTGGTCGCCGCCGCCCGCGAGCGCCTGGCCGGGGTGCCCAGGGTCCGGGTCGAGGTCGGCGACATGCACGCCCTGCCCGAGCCGGACGGCCGCTACGACCTGGTCCTGCTGCTCAATGCGCTGACCTACAGCACCACCCCGGCCCAGGCGATCGTCGAGGCGGCCCGCGTGCTGCGCCCGGGCGGCCGCCTGCTGGCCACCACGCTCAGCCGCCACGCCCACGCCGCTGCGGTGAAGCCGTTCGGCCACGTCAACCTGGGCTTCCGGCGCGAGGACCTGCGCCGGCACTGCCAGGCCGCCGGGCTCAAGGTGCTGTCGCTGGAGCGCAGCGGCCGCGAGCGGCGGCCGCCGCACTTCGAGATCCTCACCCTGCTGGCGGCGCGGCCCTGAGCGCGCCCGGCGTCCGGCCGCCCCCGGCCACCCCGACAAGGACGACACCGTGAGCGAACTGCCCTGGCTGGAGCCCGACCGCGTCGAGGCCCTGCGCCGCGCCCTGGCGCGACGGATCCTCGTGCTGGACGGCGCGATGGGCACCATGATCCAGGCGCACCGGCTGGACGAGGCCGACTTCCGCGGCAAGCGGCTGGCCCGGCACGGCCACGAGCTGCGCGGCAACAACGACCTGCTGGTGCTGACCCGGCCGGAGGTGATCGCCGGCATCCACCGCGAGTACCTGGCCGCCGGCGCCGACCTGGTCGAGACCAACACCTTCAACTCCACCCGCGTCAGCCAGGCCGACTACGGGCTCGAGGCGCTGGCCTACGAGCTCAACCTGGAGGCCGCGCGGCTGGCGCGCGCCGCCGTCGACGAATACAGCGACCGCACCCCGGACCGTCCGCGCTTCGCGATCGGCGTGCTCGGCCCGACCAGCCGCACCGCGTCGATCTCGCCGGACGTCAACAACCCGGGCTTCCGCAACGTCTCCTTCGACGAGCTGGCCGAGAACTACCGCGAGGCCGCGCGCGGCCTGCTCGATGGCGGCGCCGACACGATCATGGTCGAGACCGTGTTCGACACCCTCAACGCCAAGGCGGCGCTGTTCGCGCTCGACCAGGTGTTCTCCGAGCGCGGCCACCGGGTGCCGGTGATGGTGTCCGGCACCATCACCGACCGCTCCGGTCGCACGCTGTCGGGACAGACCGCCGAGGCCTTCCTGTACTCGGTCGAGCACGCCCGGCCGATCAGCGTGGGCCTGAACTGCGCGCTGGGCGCCGAGGACCTGCGACCGCACGTCGAGGCGATCAGCGGCGGCGCCGCGATGTTCGTCAGCGCCCACCCGAACGCCGGCCTGCCGAACGCCTTCGGCGGTTACGACGAGACCCCCGAGCAGATGGCCGGCACGCTCGGCGGCTTCGCACGCGACGGCCTGCTCAACATCGTCGGCGGCTGCTGCGGCACCACGCCGGCGCACATCGCCGCGATCGCCCGTGCCGTCGAGCGGGTCGCGCCGCGGCCGCTGCCGGCGCCCGACACGGTCACCCGGCTGGCCGGCCTGGAGCCCCTGCGACTGATCCCGGAGCTCAACTTCATCAACGTCGGCGAGCGCACCAATGTCACCGGCAGCGCGCGCTTCCGCAAGCTGGTCCAGGCCGGCGACTACGAGGCCGCGGTCGAGGTCGCCCGCCAGCAGGTCGAGGCCGGCGCCCAGGTGATCGACGTCAACATGGACGAGGGCCTGCTCGACGCCGAGAAGGCGATGTCGACCTTCCTCAACCTGGTCGCCGCCGAGCCCGACATCGCCCGGGTGCCGGTGATGATCGACAGCTCCAAGTGGTCGGCCATCGAGGCCGGCCTGAAGTGCGTGCAGGGCCGCGCCATCGTCAACTCGATCTCGCTCAAGGAGGGCGAGGCGGCGTTCCTGGAGCAGGCGCGCAAGCTGCGCAGCTACGGCGCCTGCGCCGTGGTCATGGCCTTCGACGAGCAGGGCCAGGCCGACACCGCGGCGCGCAAGGTCGAAATCCTGTCGCGCGCCCACGACCTGCTGGTCGACGCGGTCGGCTTCCCGCCCCAGGACATCGTCTTCGACCCCAACGTGTTCGCGATCGCCACCGGCATCGAGGAGCACGACCGCTACGCGCTGGACTTCATCGAGGCGACCGCCGAACTCAAGCGCCGCTTCCCGCTGTGCCACGTCTCCGGCGGCATCAGCAACGTGTCGTTCTCGTTCCGCGGCAACGACTCGGTGCGCGAGGCGATCCACAGCGTGTTCCTGTACCACGCGATCCGCGCCGGCCTGGACATGGGCATCGTCAACGCCGGCGCCCTGGCCATCTACGACGACCTCGACCCCGAGCTGCGCGAGCGGGTCGAGGACGTCGTGCTGGCGCGCCGGCCGGACGCCACCGAGCGCCTGCTGGAGATCGCCGGGCGCTTCCGTGGCGGCGCCCGCGGCGCCGCCCAGGACGACACCCGCCTGGAGTGGCGCACGCTGCCGGTGGCCGAGCGGCTGTCGCACGCCCTCGTCCACGGCATCGACGAGTTCGTGGTCGAAGACACCGAGGAGGCCCGCCAGGCCTGCGCGCGCCCGCTCGACGTGATCGAAGGGCCGCTGATGTCCGGCATGAACGTGGTCGGCGACCTGTTCGGCGCCGGCAAGATGTTCCTGCCCCAGGTGGTCAAGTCGGCGCGCGTGATGAAGAAGGCCGTCGCCCACCTGATCCCCTTCATCGAGGAGGAGAAGCGGCGCACCGGCCAGGCCGGAAAGCCGAACGGCCGCATCGTCATGGCGACCGTCAAGGGCGACGTCCACGACATCGGCAAGAACATCGTCGGCGTGGTCCTGGCCTGCAACAACTTCGAGGTGGTCGACCTCGGCGTCATGGTGCCGGCGCAGAAGATCCTCGAAGCCGCCCGCGAGCACCAGGCCGACATGATCGGCCTGTCCGGCCTGATCACGCCCTCGCTGGACGAGATGGCCCACGTCGCCCGCGAGATGCAGCGCCAGGGGCTTTCCATCCCGCTGCTGATCGGCGGCGCCACCACCTCCCGCGCGCACACCGCACTGCGCATCGAACCGGCCTACCCGGCAGCGCCCACGGTCTGGGTCAAGGACGCCTCTCGGGCCGTTGGCGTCGCCCAGTCCCTGGTCTCGCCGGGACAGCGCGAGGATTTCGTGCAGGCACTGCGCGCCGACTACGCGCAGGTGCGGGCCAGCCATGGCGACCGCGGCCCGGGCAAGCAGCTGATCGACTGGGACGAGGCACGGCGCAGGCGGCCGCAGGTCGACTGGTCCGGCTACCGGCCGCCGGTCCCACGCCAGGCCGGCCTGACCCGCTTCGACGACATCCCGTTGGCCGAGCTGGTGCCCTGCATCGACTGGACGCCGTTCTTCCAGACCTGGGAGCTGTCCGGCCGCTACCCGGCGATCCTCGACGACGCCGTGGTCGGCGAGCAGGCGCGCGCCCTGTACGCCGATGCCCGCGCCATGCTCGGCCGCATGGTCGGCGAGAAGTGGCTGCAGGCGCGTGCCGTGGTCGGAATCTGGCCCGCGCAGTCGCACGGCGAGGACGTGGCGATCGACGCCGGCGACGGCCGGACCCGCCGGCTGCACTTCCTGCGCCAGCAGGCCGACAAGCCGGCCGAGCGTGGCAACCTGTGCCTGGCCGACTGGGTGGCGCCGGCCGGCAGCGGCACCGAGGACTGGATCGGCGCCTTCGCGGTCACCGCCGGGCTCGGCATCGAACCGCACGTCGCCCGTTTCGAGGCGGAGCACGACGACTACAGCGCGATCCTGCTCAAGGCCCTGGCCGATCGCCTGGCCGAGGCCGCCGCCGAATGGCTGCACCTGCGCGTGCGTCGCGAGCTGTGGGGTTACGCCCCCGACGAGGCGCTCGACAACGAGGCCCTGGTCGCCGAGAAGTACCGCGGCATCCGGCCGGCCCCCGGCTATCCGGCCTGCCCGGACCACACCGAGAAGCGCACCCTCTTCGAGCTGCTCGACGCCACCGACGCGGCCGGCATCGAGCTCACCGAGAACTTCGCCATGTATCCGGCGGCGGCGGTGTCCGGCTACTACTTCAGCCACCCGGACAGCCGCTACTTCGTGGTCGGCCGGCTCGGTCGCGACCAGGTCGCCGCCTACGCCGGGCGCAAGGGCATCGGCCTGACCGAAGCCGAGCGCTGGCTGGCGCCGATCCTGGGTTACGAGCCGGCGCCGGCGGCCGCGGCGGCCGCGACGGGCTGAGGCAGCCGGCCACGGCCCCGCTCAGGCCTGGCCGTTGCGCGACAGCAGCACGGCGATCGGCCGGGTCTGCGGGAACTCCGACAGCGCCAGCGCCACCACCGCGGTCATCGGCACCGACAGGAAGGCGCCGGCGATGCCCCACAGCCCGGACCAGATCGCCAGGGTCACCAGGATCACGAACGGGCTGAGGTTGAGCGTGTTGCCCATCAGCAGCGGCTCGAGCAGGTTGCCGATCGCGAACTGCGCGGCGATCAGGCCGGCCGACATCGCCAGCAGCGGTCCCGGTTCGCCCAGCTGGACCACCGCGAAGGCGACCGGGAACAGCACGCCGAGAAAGGAACCGATGTAGGGCACGTAGTTCATCACCGCGATCAGCACCGCCCAGAACGCCGCCAGCTCGAGGCCGAAGGCGACCATGATCAGCCAGCTGACCAGTCCGAGCAGGATGTTGATCAGCGTCTTCAGCGCCAGGTAGCTGCCGATGCGGTCGTTGACCTTGCCGATGATGTGGCGGATCCGGGTGACCGTGACCGGATCGCCGGACAGCCGGCCGACCTTGCGGTCGAAGCCCTGCCGTTCCAGCAGCAGGAAGCCGACGTAGAGCAGGACCAGGCCGATGGTGGTGAGCACCGTGGTCAGCGACACCACCGCCGACCCGACCAGGCGCTGCAGGCTGACCTGCTCGAGCACGTCGGTGCGCAGGCTCTGCCAGGTCGGGGTGAACTCGATGCCCAGCCAGGCGGCGCTGCCCTGGATCACCGACAGCAGCGACTCCTGCAGTTGCGGCGCCATCTGCACCAGCTTGCCGATGTTGCTGCTCAGCAGGGCGGCGCCGGCGGCCAGCGCCAGCACCATGGCCAGCACCGAAAAGGCGACCAGCAGCCCGCCCGGCACCCGCGCGCCGACCACCGGCAGGCGCTGCAGCATCCGGGCCAGGCCGAGGATCACGTAGGACAACAGCACCGCGAACACGATCGGCACCAGCACCGCCTTGCCGATATGCAGCACCCAGCCGATGATCACCGCGAGCACGGTCGCCAGCACCACACCCAGCAGTCGTTCGTTCGCCATGGCCGCTCCGGTCGCAGGCCTCGAGCATAGCCCGACCCGGGCCGGCCGCCCCCTGCTAACCTGCGCGGCGATGACCGCCACGACCCTGTTCGACCAGGCGGCCGCCGCCTACCGGCAGGGCGACGATGCCCGCGCACTGGCGCTGGCGCGCCGGCTGCTCGCCGCCGACCCGGGGCAGGCCGGCGTGCTGACCCTGGCGGCCAACGCCGCGCTGCGCAGCGGCGACTGGCCGGCCGCGATCGAATCGCTGCAGGCGCTGCTGCGGCAGCAGCCGGGCCAGCCGGCGCTGCTGCGTGCGCTGGCCCAGGCCTGGAACCGCCAGGGCAGCGCGCTGCGGCGCGAAGGCGAGCCGGCGGCGGCGGAGGCGGCGTTCCGCTCGGCGCTGGCGCTGCTGCCCGGGCACGGCGATGCGCTGTTCAACCTGGCGATGCTGCTCGACGACGGCGACCGTGCGGAGGCCGCGGTGCCCCTGTGGCGGGCGCTGGCCGAGGCCAGCCCGGGCGACGCCGAGGCCGCCATCCGCCTGGCCCGGGGCCTGGCGCTGGCCGGCGATGTCGACCAGGCCGGCGGCCTGCTCGATGCCCTGCCCGCTCCCGGGTCGCCGGCGATGGCGCTGGACCTGGCCGAGGCCCAGGCCGCCTGCGGCCGGCCCGCGCAGGCGGCGCGCACGGTCGCGTCGGTGGCCGCCGACGAGGCGCTGCTGCCGCGCCTGGCCACGGTCGCCGAGACCCTGGCCCAGGCCGGTGCCGACGAGGCCGCGCGCGACCTGCACCGGACCTGCCACCGGCTGCTCGGCGACGGCGCGCGCGCGCCCGGCCTGCGCCACCTGTTCGCACGGCACCTGATGCTGCCGGCGGTGCCGACGGACGACGCCGCGATCGACGCCGCGCGCGCCCGCTTCGCGGCCGGGCTCGATGCCCTCGCGGAGGAACTGACGCCGGCGCGCCTGGCCGGCTGCGCCAGGACCCTGGACCAGCTCGCCTTCAGCAATTTCTACCTGGCCTACCACGGCCGCGACGACCGCGAGCTGCAGAGCCGGTTCGGCGACCTGCTCGGCCGCTGCGCCGCGGCGCTGGCGCCGGCCGGCCTGGCACCGGCCGGCGGCAGCGGCGGCCGTCGCCGGATCGCCCTGGCCGGTTCGATCTTCCGCCACTGCACCGCCGGCCACTACTTCGCGTCCTGGGTGCGCATCCTTGCCGGTGCCGGTTTCGAGGTGCACGTGGTCCAGCTCGGCCCGGCCGGCGACGCGTTCACCGAAGCCATCGCCGCGCCGGCCGCCGCCCTTCACCGCATCGACGGCGGCGCCGATGCCCTGGCGCGCCGCCTGGCCGACCTGCGCTGCGACCTGATCGTCTATCCGGAGCTGGGCATGGAAGCGCGCCTGCCGGCGGTCGCGGCCCTGCGCCTGGCGCCGCGCCAGGCCTGCGCCTGGGGCCATCCGGTGACCTCCGGCCTGGCGAGCATCGACGCCTACTTCTCCTGTGCCGGCATGGAACCGCAGCAGGCCGGCGACCACTACCGCGAGCCCCTGCGCCTGCTGCCCGGTCTGGGCACCCACTACCCGCCCGTGCCGACGCCGGCGGCCGCCGACCGCGTCGCCCTGGGCCTGCCGGCGCAGGGCCGGCTGTACCTGGTCCCGCACGCGCCCTACAAGCTGCACCCGGACAACGATGCGGTGCTGGCGGCGATCGCCGCCGGCGATCGGCAGGCCCGCTTGGTGCTGTTCCGGGGCCAGGGCCGCGGCAGCGGCGCGGCCCTGCTGCGCCGGCTGGCGGCCGCCCTGGCCGCGGCAGGCGCCGATCCGGACCGGCAACTGGTGGTGCTCGCCAACACCAGCCGGGAAGGTTTCCTGGCGGTCAACCGCGCCTGCGACGTCATGGTCGACTGCCTGCACTGGTCCGGCGGCAACACCAGCATCGACGCCCTCGCCAGCGCGCTGCCGGTCGTGACCCGCCCGGGCCGCTTCATGCGTGGCCGGCAATCGGCGGCGATGCTGGACGCGCTGGGCCTGCAGCGGCTGGTCGTGGACGGTCCGGAGGCGCTGGCCGGGGCGGCGATCGCCCTGGCCTCGGACCACGCCGGGCGTGACGCCTGCGCCCGGCAGATCCGGGCAGGCCTGCCCGACCTGCTGGCCTGCCCGGCGCTGCCCAAGGCCCTGGTCGCCCATGTCGAGGCGCTGATCGAAGGCTGAGGCCGCGAGCGCCGGCCTGGGCGCGTCGCGCCCGGTCGTCCACCGCCTTGCCCGATGCCCGGCCGGCGCGTAGGCTCGCGAGGTCCCGGCGATCCCTGCCGGTGCCCCGGAGCCGGACCGTCGATGAGCCCCCCCGACCAGCGCGCGTCCAGCCGCCGTCCCTGCAGTGAGCCCGCCGTGCTGAGCGACGGCCTCAGCCGCTGGGAAACCCGCCTGGTGAACCTCTCCGAGGGCGGTGCCTGCGTCCTGCTGCCCGACGGCTGGCCGGACATCGACCCCGAACACCTCGCGATCAGCTTCCGGATCGACGACCAGGCACACCGGCACCGCTGCGAGATCGCTTGGGGCGACCTGGAACGGCTCGGACTGAGCTTCCTCGACGACGAGGACGGCCCGGTCGCCGGCGACTGAACGCACCGCGCAGCCTGCCCCTGCGGCGGGCCACTACACTGTCGCCCCCTTTCCTGCTGCGGACCGCACACCGTGAACCCATCCAGCGTCATGGCCGCCATCACCGGCGGCGCCTCCGGCCTCGGCCTCGCCGTCGCCCGCCACCTGGTCGCGGGCGGCGCCCGCGTCGCCCTGCTCGACGTCCAGGCCGACAAGGGCGCCGCGGCCGCTGCCGAACTCGGCGAGCGTGCCGTCCATTTCTGCGCCGACGTCACCAGCGAGGCCGGGATCGTCGAGGTCCTGGCCCAGGCCCGGGCCGCCATGGGCGGGCTCAATGCCGCCATCAACTGCGCCGGCATCCTCGGTGCAGGGCGGGTCCTGGGCAAGGACGGCCCGATGCCGCTGGAGGGCTTCGCGCGCACGGTCGGCGTCAACCTGGTCGGCAGCTTCAACGTCGCCAAGGCCGCCGCCCAGCTCATGCAGGAGAACGCCCCCGGCGAGGACGGCGAACGCGGCGTGATCGTCAACACCGCCTCGGTGGCCGCCTTCGACGGCCAGATCGGCCAGGCCGCGTATTCGGCGTCCAAGGGCGGCGTGGTCGGCATGACCCTGCCGATGGCCCGCGAGCTGGCCCGCTTCGGCATCCGCGTGATGACCATCGCGCCGGGCATCTTCTGGACGCCGATGGTCGACGGCATGCCGCCGCAGGTCCAGGAGTCGCTGGCGGCGTCGATCCCCTTCCCGTCGCGCCTGGGCCGGCCCGAGGAGTTCGCCGGACTGGTCGCCTTCATCCTCGCCAACCGCTACCTCAACGGCGAGACCATCCGCCTGGACGGCGCCGTCCGGCTGGCCCCGAAGTGACCGGCACCGGAGCAGCGCAGCCATGAGAGCGAACGAGATCAAGCGCGGCAACGTGGTCGAGCACGACGGCCGGGTCTGGCAGGTGCGCGACATCGACAAGTCGGTGCCCACCGCGCGCGGCGGCAACACCACCTACCGCTTCACCCTGTACGCCATCCCCGGCGGCCAGAAGCTGGACCTCAGCCTGCGCGGCGACGACGACCTCAGGGAAGTCGAGCTCAGCCGGCGCGCGGCCAGCTTCTCCTATCGCGATGGCGACGCCTTCGTGTTCATGGACGCCGAGGACTACAGCCAGTACCTGCTGTCGCCGGAGCTGGTCGGCGAGCAGGCCGGCTACATCACCGACGGCCTGGAGGGTTGCTTCGTGCAGCTCATCGAGGGCGATCCGGTCGGCGTGCAGCTGCCGCCGAACGTCACCCTGGCGGTGGTCGAGACCGCGCCCGAACTGAAGGGCGGCACCGCCACCAAGCGGCCCAAGCCGGCGCGCCTGGAGACCGGCATCGAGATCATGGTGCCCGAGTACGTCGGCAACGGCGACCGCGTGCTGGTCAATACCGGCACCGGCGAGTACGGCGGCCGCGCCTGACCGCACGCGCCTGACCGCACGCGCCGCGGCCGCCGCACGCGGCCGCGGCGGCATGACCTGTGGCACGCGCCCGGGCCCGGCCCGGGGGCCACTCTGGCGGCCAGCCATCCACAGGAGCCGACCGCCATGACCCGCCGCCGCCGCATCCTGTGGAGCCTCGCCGCCAGCATCGTGCTGGCGGTCGCCGCGCTGGCGCTGGTGCTCCGCTACGAGTCGTCCTGCCCGCCCGCGCCGGCACCCGCCACCGGCGCGGCGACCATGCAGGCGATCCACCAGGCCTGCTACGGACCGCCGTCGCAACTGCAGCTGGTGCGGGTGGCGCGGCCGCAACCGGGCGCCGGCGAACTGCTGGTGCGCGTGCATGCCGCCGGCGTCAACCCGCTGGACTGGCACTACCTGCACGGACAGCCCTATTTCATGCGGCTGTCCTCCGGCATCGGGCGCCAGTCGGACCCCCGCACCGGCGTCGATTTCGCCGGCACCGTCGAGGCGGTCGGCGACGGCGTCGAGCGGTTCCGGCCCGGCGATGCGGTGTTCGGGGTGCGCAACGGCGCCTTCGCCGAATACCTGGTGGTGGCGGCCGACCGCAATGTCGTGCACAAGCCCGAGGCGATCGGCTTCGAGGCCGCCGCGGCCGTGCCGATCGCGGCGCTGACCGCGCTGCAGGCGGTACGCGACGCCGGCCGCCTGCAGGCCGGCCAGCGGGTGCTGGTCAACGGCGCCTCCGGCGGCGTCGGCACCTTCGCCGTGCAGATCGCCAAGGCCCTGGGCGGCCACGTCACCGGCGTCAGCAGCAGCCGCAACGTCGACCTGGTGCGCGCGCTCGGCGCCGACGCGGTGATCGACTACGGCCGCGAGGACTTCACGCGCGGCGGCCGCCGCTACGACCTGATCATCGACAACGTCGGCAACCACGACCTGGCGGCCCTGCGCCGTGCGCTGCACGAGGATGGCACCCTGGTCATGGTCACCGGTCCCAAGCACAACCGCTGGCTGGGACCGCTGGCGCGGATGCTCTGGGCCAGGCTGAGCGCGCCGTTCGTCAGCCAGACGCAGGTCTCGCTGCTGGCCAGCAGCAACCCGGTCGACCTCGCGACGCTTCGCGACATGCTCGCCGACGGCCGCCTGCGGCCGGTGATCGATCGCCGGTTCGCCCTGTCCGAGGTGCCGGCGGCGATCGACTGGCAGGGACAGGGCCGCAGCCGCGGCAAGAACGTCATCGTGCTGATCCCGGATCCGACCGCGCCGGCGCCCTGAGCCGTGATCCTGGCCGCCTCCCGGCATGCCGCCCGGTCCGGTCCCGGCCGTTGCGCCAGGCTCGGGCCGGCCTCAGCGGATCGCCCCGCCATGCCGGCGGCGCAGCTCGCCCAGCGCCAGCAGCAGCAGGGTCAGCAGGGTCAGCGGCACCGCGAAGAACAGCATCACCGCGCTGAACTCGGGCAAGGCGTCGTGGTGCGAGGCCGCCAGCACCAGGTAGACCGTGTAGGCCAGCCAGTAGGCCAGGAACAGCGCGCCTTCGGCGCGGCTGATCACGCCGCCGGTCAGGAAAACCGGCAGGCAGGCGAACGCCACCACCACCATGACCGGCAGGTCGAAGGCGATCGCCGGACCGGACACCGCGATCCCGCCGGGCGCGACCAGCGCGGCGGCACCCAGCACGCCCGCCAGGTTGAACAGGTTGCTGCCGACCACGTTGCCGACCGCGATGTCGCGCTCGCCGCGCAGGGCGGCGACCACCGAGGTGACCAGCTCCGGCAGCGAGGTGCCTGCGGCGACGATGGTCAGGCCCACCACCAGCTCGCTGACGCCCATCAGCAGCGCGAACGCCACCGCCGCGTCGACCAGCCAGCGCGCGCCCAGCACCAGCAGCACCAGGCCGGCGACCACCATCGCCAGTTGCCACGGCCAGCCGGCGGCGCGGCCGCCGGCGTCGACCCCGGCGGCGGGCGCTGCGGTACCGTCGAACTGCGCTTCGCGCCGGCTGCGCCCGACCAGGAACACCAGGTAGATCGCCAGGAGCGATGCCAGCAGCGCGCCATCGAGCCTGCCGATCCGGCCGTCGTGGGCCAGCACCAGCACCAGCACCGACAGCGCCACCATCAGCGGCACGTCCAGGCGCACCAGTTGCCTGGCCACCACGAGGGGCACCACCAGTGCCGACAGGCCCAGGATGAACAGGACATTGAAGATGTTGCTGCCGACGACGTTGCCGAGCGACAGGTCGCCCTGGCCGCCCAGCGCCGCGCCGATGCTGACCGCCAGCTCGGGCGAACTGGTCCCGAACGCGACCACCGTGAGCCCGGCGACCAGCGGCGAGACGCCGGCCGCCAGCGCCAGGCGGGAGGCACCTCGGACCAGCAGTTCCGCTCCGGCCACCAGGAGCACGAGTCCGAGAAGGAACCACAGCAGGCTGATCACGGCAGGGCGGCATCGCAGAGCGGCGGGGCGCCCATGCTAGCGGCAAGCGCGCTGCCGGGCATGCCGGCAGCGGCGCCGCGCCGTCGCGGCGCGACCCGGGCCCGGGGCGCGGCCGTTGCGTGGCCGTCGCAGCCGCTCGCGGTGGAACGACCCCGTGTCGCGACCGGCCGTGCCGGCATGCGCCGTGGCAGGCGCCGCGTTGACGCGTCCGCGGCTAGGCTGGGGCAGGTCCGACCGGAGCACCTCTTGCCCAGCCTGCCGTTCCGCCTCGCCCATTCCCCGCCCGCATCACGGCCCGGCGCCGGAGCACGGCCGTGACCGGCGCGCTGGCGCGCCTGTTCAACCTGCGCCGCGACGAGGTCGTCCCGGTGCTGCTGGCTGCGGCGTTCTTCTTCTGCGTGCTGTGCGCGCTGATGGTGCTGCGCCCGGCGCGCGACGCCCTGGGCATGCAGCGCGGCATCGAGGCGGTGCGCTGGCTGTTCATGGCCACCGCGGTGGCCACCCTGTTCGCCAACCCGGTGTTCGGCTGGCTGGTCGCGCGCTACCGCCGGATGGCCTTCATCGCCGCCACCTATGCCTTCTTCGCCGCCTGCCTGGTCGGCTTCTGGGCGCTGCTGATGCTCGCGCCCGAGGCCGTCGGCGAGGCCAGCGGCATGGTCTTCTACGTGTTCTTCAGCGTCTTCAACCTGTTCGCGACCATGGTGTTCTGGGCGCTGATGGCCGACCGCTTCAGCCTCGAGCAGGGCAAACGTTTCTTCGCGCTGATCGCGGTCGGCGGCACCCTCGGCGCGATCGCCGGGCCGGCGCTGGCCTCGCTGCTGGCGCAGCCGCTGGGCACCCCGGCGCTGCTGCTGGTGGCCGCCGGCTTCCTGCTGCTGGCGATCGTCGCGGCCTGGGGCGTCGCCCGTGTCCGACCGCAAGCCGGCGACCGCGAGCGGCCGGACGCCGGGGCCGGCCATGTCGTCATCGGCGGCGCGGCCTGGGCCGGCCTGCGCGCCGTGCTGCGCTCGCCGTACCTGCTCGGCATCGCCGGCTACGTGGTGGTGATGACGGTGATGGCGACGCTGCTCTACTTCACGCGCCTGCAGATGGTCGCGGCGCTCGGCGACGACCTCGACCTGCGCACCACCGTGTTCGCGAACATCGACCTGATCGTCCAGCTCGCGACCCTGGTCCTGCAGGCGGTGGTCGCCGGCCACCTGATGAAGCGGTTCGGGGTCGCCTTCACCCTGGCCCTGCTGCCGGTGACCGTGGCGCTGGGCTTCGTCGGCCTGGCCATGGTCGGCACGCTGGCGGCGCTGATCGTCTTCGAGGCGACCTTCCGCGCGGTGCAGCGCGCCCTGACCCGGCCAGCCCGCGAGACGCTCTACACCGTCACCTCCCGCGAGGACAAGTACAAATCCAAGGCCTTCGTCGACACCTTCGTGTACCGTGGCGGCGACGTGATCGGCGCCCAGGTCGAAGGCCTGCTGGTCCGCCTGGGCCTGGGCCTGGCCGCGCTGGCCAGCGTCGCAGTGCCGCTCGCCCTGGCCTGGGCGGCGCTGGGCCTGTGGCTGGGCCGCGCCCAGCAGCGCCTGGCCGCCACAGGCGAACGGATCCATGGCGCCGCCGCGGCGCCCGCACCCCCACCGCAAGGAGACCGTCCATGATCAGCCGTCGTGACTACCTGAAGCTGTCCCTGGCCGCCGGCGTGGCCCTGGCCCTCGACCCGCGCCGCCTGCTCGCCGCCGGCGACCAGGCCCTGCCGCTGATGACCCGCGCCATCCCCTCCTCGGGCCAGCAGATCCCGGTGGTCGGCCTGGGCAGCTCGGCGACCTTCGCCCAGGTCGCGCGCAGCGAGGACGTCGCCGCCCTGCGCGACGTGCTGCGCGCCCTGGTCGAGGGCGGCGGCAGCGTGTTCGACACCGCGCCCAGCTACGGCGCCTCCGAGCAGGTCGCCGGCGACCTCGCCGCGGAGCTGGGCCTGACCGGGCGCATCTTCTGGGCCACAAAGGTCAACGTCGCGCGCGGGCCCGGCGCTGCGGCGGATGCCGACGAGGCCCGCGCGCAGATCGATGCCTCCTTCGGGAAGCTGCGCAAGCCGGTGCTCGACCTGATCCAGGTCCACAACCTGGGCGATCTCGCCACCCAGCTGCCGATCCTCAGGGAGATCAAGGACGCCGGACGGATCCGCCACCTCGGCGTCACCACCACCTCGGCACCCCAGTACGAGGAGCTTGAGGCGCTGATGCGCCGCGAGCCGCTGGACTTCATCGGCATCGACTACGCGATCGACAACCGCGTCATGGAAGAGCGCATCCTGCCGCTGGCGCGCGAGCGCGGCATCGCGGTGATGGTCTACCTGCCGTTCGGCCGCACCCGGCTGTGGGAGAAGGTGCGCGGCAAGGACCTGCCGGACTGGGCCGCGGAGTTCGATGCCGCCACCTGGGGCCAGTTCTTCCTCAAGTTCGTGCTGGCCCACCCGGCGGTCACCGTGGTCACCCCGGCGACCAGCCGGCCGCACCACATGGTCGACAACCTCGGCGCCGGCCGCGGCCGCCTGCCCGACGCCGCCCTGCGCCAGCGCATGATCGAGCACATCGCCTCGCTGTGAGCCGACCTGGTCGCCACGAACGCCCGGGGTGCGCTCAGCCGCGGCTGAGCGCACCCCGGGCCGGCGCCGGTCCGCGTGCCAGCCGCCGCCAGAGCCGCTCCACCGGGCCCTGGCCGAAGCGCGCCAGCCACGCCCGGCTGGCCGCGGCCAGCACCGCCAGCACCGCCAGCGCGTAGAGCACGCCGGCCAGCGCGCTGAACCGTCCGGCCAGGCCGAGGCCGAACACGGTGAACGCCGCCACGCCGAGCAGGCTGTGCGCGAGGTAGTTGCTCAGCGCCAGCCGCCCCAAGGGCACCAGGAACAGCAGCCATCGCCGGGCCCGCGGCTGCACGAACAGCAGGGCGAAGCCGGCCGCCCAGGCCGCCGCCAGGGCCGGCACCGCGACCGCGTAGACCGCCGCCTGCAGCAGTCCGGGCGGCTGCAGCGCGTAGAACGCGTCCTGGGCCATCAGCCAGGCCAGCATGCCGTTGCCCGGGAGCCCGACCAGCAGACCCCAGACCAGCACCCGGCGCAGCCAGGGTCCCTGCTCCTGGGGGGCCACTGCGACACCGCGGCGCGCCAGCCACAGCCCGAGCAGGAACATCGCCAGCACCTTGAACGGCCGGCCGGTGAACAGCAGGTCGGGCCAGCGACCGGCCAGGTAGCCGACCGCGTTCGTCTGCAGGGCCTGCAGGCGCGGCCCGTCGGCCATCAGCGCCACCAGTCCTTCCATGAACGCATGGCGCTCGGCCGCCTGCGCCGGGGACTCGGGCTGCTGGCCCAGCATCGCCATCATCAGGACGTACTGGACCACTGGCAGCCACAGCAGCACGCCAGCCCAGGCCAGCAGGCGGCGCTGCCCGAACCTGCGGAAGAGCGGCAGCAACAACCCCAGCAGGGCGTACAGGGCCAGGATGTCGCCCAGCCAGACGAACAGGCCGTGGACCAGGCCGATCGCCAGCAGCACGGCCATGCGCCGGCGCCAGGCGGACAGGAAGGGGCCGGGTTCGGCGCCGGCGCGCGTCAGCATCAGCCCGAAGCCCAGTCCGAACAGCAGCGAGAACAGCGAGTAGAACTTGCCCTCGACCAGCACCCGCAGCGCCGCGATCGTCGGTCCGTCGGCGGCCGCCAGCGGCAGCGTCGCCCGGCTGCCTGGCGACAGGTACTGCCAGCCGTCCAGGAAGTGCACGTTGGCGAGCAGGATGCCGCACACCGCCAGCCCACGCAGGGCGTCCACCACAGCCAGGCGCCCGACCTGGCCGGTCGATCCGGTCGTGCTGCCGGTCATGGCCTGCGCTGCCTCCCCGCGGCATGCCCCGCGTCGAACCGGGCGGGGACGGCGGCTAGACTGTGCCACCCCGCCGCCCATCGCACCAGCGCCCTATGCTGCCCAGCCACGAATGGTTCCGCGCCCGCCTCGACCGCCCCTGCCTGATCGGCCCCTGGTCGGAAACGTCGCAGCCGCCGGCCTGGCCGGCGCGCCTCGTCGAGGTGGGCGAGCGCCGGGTCGTCGCCGGGCACGAGCAGTTCGCCGTGGTGTTCCTGCGCAGCGACCCGCACCCGCCGGCGCAGGGCTTCTGCGCGGTCGCCTTCGAGGATGCCGGGGCGATCGACCTGCTGCTGGTTCCGATCGGCCAGGATGCCAGCGGAGTCCGCTACGAGGCCTGCTTCAACCGCCCGGTGTCGCCCGCCAACGGTCAGGCAGGCGCCTGATCAGGGGGCCGAGAACACCACCTGGAAATGCCGGCCCTCGAGGCCGACCGGCGTCCCGAACGCCACGAACCCCGGCATCCGTGCCGATGCGAAGGACTTGAGCCCCTCGCCGGGCATCGGCTCGCCCGGCAGCGGCGCGAACCGCAGGGCATGTCCGCCACCGGAAGCCGCGCGCTCCACGGCGACCAGGCGCATGCCGGCACGGGCCCCGTCGCCCTCGACCTGGAAACGGTCGCCCACGCAGGCCTCGCACAGGCCGGCAGTGGGCGGCGCGCCCGCCTTGGGCAAGGCGCCTGAGGCGGGCGCCGCGACCGCGGCGGCCAGGCCGCGACCGAACAGCACGGTGCCGGCAAGCGCGCCGACCTGGCCGATGAACCTGCGACGCGCCTGTGCCATGGAAGCATGCTGCCCGACGGTGGAGTGACACGGAGTCTAGTCAGAACCGAACGGCCCGCGCAATTCTGGAAAATTCCTTGAGCGGCCACCGCTACCGGCCTAACATGGCGCCTCGGCACGTTTGCAGCACGGGGAGACCATGGGCACACCTTTCCTGGGCGAGATCCGCATTCTCGCGTTCCCGTTCGCGCCCAACGGCTGGGCGTTTTGCAACGGCCAGTTCCTGGCAATCAACCAGAACCAGGCGCTGTTCGCCCTGCTCGGCACCACCTACGGCGGCAACGGCCAGACCACCTTCGCGCTGCCCGACCTGCGCGGCCGCACGCCGATCCACGAAGGCCCGGAGCATGCACTTGGCGAGCGGGCCGGCGCCGAGCAGCACACCCTGACGCCGCTCCAGATGCCTGCCCACGGCCATGCCGTGCAGGCGGCGGCCAGCCCCGCCTCGACATCGCCCGTGGCGGCGCTGCCGGCGGCCGGTGCCGTGGCCCCGGGCTTCCGGACCGGCGGCAGCCCGGACACGCAGCTGGCCGCCACCGCGATCGGCGTCGCCGGCGGCAGCCAACCGCACGAGAACATGCAGCCGTCCCTGGTGGTGAGCTTCGTGATCGCCCTGCAGGGCATTTTCCCTTCGCAGAACTGAGGCCGCCGCCATGTCGCAACCCTACATCGGCGAGATCAGGATGGTCGGCTTCAACTTCGCGCCGGTCGGCTGGGCCCATTGCGATGGCAGCCTGCTTCCGATCAGCCAGAACCAGGCCCTGTTCGCGCTGATCGGTACGACCTATGGCGGCAACGGGCAGACCACCTTCGCCCTGCCGGACATGCGCGGCCGCATCCCGGTCCACCAGGGCGCCGGCCCCCTGCTGTCGCCGCGGCCCCTCGGCCAGGCCTTCGGCAGCGAGACGGTCAGCCTGCTCGCGTCGCAGATGCCGGCGCACGGCCACGCGCTGGCAGCCGCCTCCGGCGGCGTGCGCAGTGCCGCCGCCAGCGGCGCGCTACTGGCCAGCGGCGAGTCCGACACCTGGACGCGCGCCACCGCCGACGGGCTGATGGCCGCGAACGCGCTGGCCACCGCCGGCGGCAGCCAGCCGCACGAGAACATGCAGCCGTTCGCCTGCGTCAACTTCATCATCGCCCTGTCGGGCATCTTTCCCACACCGGCCTGAGAGAGCGACATGTCGGAGCCCTTCCTCGGCGAGATCCGCATCGTGCCGTTCAACTTCGCGCCGAGCTGGTGGGCGAGGTGCAACGGCCAGCTGCTGCCGCTGGCCCAGAACACCGCCCTGTTCTCGCTGCTCGGCACCCAGTTCGGCGGCAACGGCCAGACCACCTTCGCGCTGCCCAACCTCCAGGGCCGTGCCCCGCTGCACCAGGGACAGGGTCCGGGCCTGTCGCTGCGCGAGATGGGTCAGACCGGCGGCAGCGCCGCGGTGACGCTGACCCAGGCCCAGCTGCCGGCCCACACGCACCCGGTGTCGGCCACCAGCGCCGCCGCCGATCGCGCCAACGCCCGCGATGCCCTCCCGGCAGTGGCGGCGGATGCCGCCTACGGTACGGCGGCGCCGCTGCAGGCACTGGCCGCCGCCGGGGTCACCCCGGCCGGGGGCGGCGCGCCGCATCCCAACATGCAGCCCTACCTGGTGCTCAACTTCATCATCGCCCTGAGCGGCATCTTCCCGTCGCGGCCATGATCGGACCCGCCGATCTGGCCGGCACACCGGCCCTGGCGCTGCGGCCGGTGACTCCGGCCGACGTCGGCTTCCTCGACCACGTCTATGCCAGCACCCGGACCGCGGAGCTGGCGCCGCTGGGCTGGCCGCCGGCCGAGGTCGAGGCGTTCCTGGCCCAGCAGGCGCGCGCGCAGCGCCAGCACTACTGGCAGCAGTGCGACACCACGCAGTTCCACGTCGTCGAGGCCGACGGCGAAGCGGCGGGGCGGCTGTTCGTCGAGGCGCTCGCCGGGGAACTGCGCATCGTCGACATCGCCCTGCTGCCGGCCTGGCGCGGCAAGGGCATCGGCAGCCGCCTGCTCGCCGCCCTGGCCGCCGTCGCCGAACGCGACGGCCTGCCCCTGCGCATCCATGTCGAGGCCGGCAACCCCGCGCAACGGCTCTACCAGCGCATGGGCTTCCGGTTCACCGACGCGCCCGGGCAACCCGTCGTCTACCGCCTGATGGAGCGGCCGCCCGGCTGCCCGCGACACGCGGCCTGAGCGCACCCACACCCTGACGGAAGCCGACATGGCCCCTGCCCTCCTCGTTCGACGCCTCGTCCCGCTGCTGGCGCTGATCGCCGCCACTGCGGCGCATGCGGGTGTGGTGACCACCGCCGCCGACGACGGCAGTCCCGGCAGCCTGCGCAGCCAGGTCGCCGCTGGCGGCGTGGTGACCTTCGCGGCGGCGGTGCAGGGCCAGGCGTTCGTCCTGGTCCAGGGGCCAATCCAGGTGCCCGACGGTACCCAGATCGAAGGGCCCGGTGCGCAGCAGCCCGGCGTGGTCGGCTCGGGCGCGCGCCTGTTCGCCATTCCCGCCGGCGCCAGCGCGACCATCCGCAACCTGCGCCTCTCCAACGGCAACGCCGGTGCCGGCCAGCGCGGCGGCGCCATCCTCAACGAGGGCACCCTGCTGATCGAGGACGCGGCCCTGACCGGCAACTCGGCGGGCGACGCCGGCGGTGCGCTCTACAACCGCGGCACCGTACTGGCACGGCGCAGCCTGTTTGCCGGCAACCAGGTCCTCGACGCCACCTGCGCGGGTGGCGGCGCGATCCGCAGCGAGGGCCCCGACAGCAGCCTGCGCCTGGAGGACAGCACGGTCAGCGGCAACGTCGCGCTTCCGTGCAACGGCGGCGGCATCAGCTTCAACCGCGGCACGGCGACCCTGGTCACCAGCACCGTGGTCGGCAACCAGGCCAACCTGGGCGGCGGCAACCTCTACAAGGGCAGCGCTTCCTCCGGCCTGAGCCTGCACGCAACGGTGATCGCCGATGGCGCTGCCGGCGGCGGCACGCCGGTCAATGCCGACCTGCATGGCGCCCAGGCCGGACTGGTGTCGCTGGGTCACAATCTTGTCCGCCAGCGCGGCGACGCCACCGGCTGGCTGGCCAGCGACCTGCCCGATGGCAGCGATCCCCTGCTGGCTGCGCTCGCCGACAACGGCGGCGGCACCTCCAGCCACCTGCCGCAGCCCGGCTCGCCCCTGCGCGAGGCGCAGCCGGCGCCCTGCCCGACCGCGACGGACCAGCGCGGCAACACCCGGCCACAGGGCGCAGCCTGCGACATCGGCGCCGTCGAGTACCGCCTGAACCGGCTGACCGCCACGGTGACCGGCGGCGGCGCGGTGAGCGCGGCGGCGACGCCGCCGCCGGTGGCCGGCGCCATCGCCGCCTGCACCGGCACCTGCAGTGCCGACTACGACGGCGAGGCGACGCCGGCACCGGTGGTGACGCTGACCGCGGTCGCCGATGCCGGCCAGCAGTTCGAGGGCTGGGGCGGCGACTGCAGCGGCAGCGCCGCAAGCACCCTGGTGACCCTGGACCAGGCGCGCGCCTGCAGCGCCACGTTCGGGCCGGAACCGATCCTGGTCGAGGTCGTCGTCGGCGACAACGGCAGTCTCACGCCCGGCAGCGCACAGCTGGTGCCGCCCGGCACCGTGCTGGTGTTCACGGCCACGCCCGACCCCGGCTACCGCATCGACCAGGTCGGCGGCTGCGGCGGCACCCTGGCCGGCGACCAGTTCACCACCGCGCCGATTTCCGCACCGTGCACCGTGACCGCCAGCTTCGCGGCCAACACGTTCCATGTCGGCGGCCAGGTCGTCGGCCTGTCCGGCAGCGGCCTGGTATTGCGCCTCAATGGCGGCAACGATCTCGCCATCGCCGGCAACGGCCCGTTCCAGTTCCAGCAGCCGCTGAACGACCTGTCGCCCTACGCGGTCACCGTCGCCGCGACCCCGGGCGCGCCGTCCCAGGACTGCACCGTCGCCAACGGCACCGGCGTGCTGAACGGCACCGATGTCGACGACGTGCAGGTCAGCTGCCTCGCGCCGGCCGCCCTGCAGCTCACCCTGGACAACGGCCGCGACCACCTGCGCTACGGCGCGCTGGCCGACTGGACCGTGACGCTCACCAACACCGGCGCCAGCGACGCCACCGGCCTGGGCCTGGGCGGCCTGCTGCCGCCGGCCCAGGTCGACCTGGCCGCCACCACCTGGACCTGCACGGGCGCAGGCAACGGCGCCACCTGCGCGGGCGCCGGCACCGGCAACCTGGCCGACGGCAACATCAGCCTGCCGGCCGGCCGCAGCCTGACCTGGCTGCTGACCGCGCCGGTGCGCTTCGACGCCCCGGGCGCCCGGCTCGCCTGGACCGCCAGCGCGGCGGGTCCGGGCCTGCCGGTGGTGCTTGCCAGCGACGACGACCTCCTGGTCCTGCTGCGCGACGGCTTCCAGGGCGGCGACGGCGCGCAGGCGCCCGGCTGCGCGCTGGCCGTGGACCTGGGCGCCGGCCACCTGTTCGAGGCCGGCGTGACGGCCGCCGACCGGCGCATCGGGACGGTGCTCGATGCCGGGGCCTTCGCGGTGGAGTCGATCGCCGTCGACACCGCGATGCATGTCCGGCTCGCGGGCCTGGCCGCGGACGGCGGCGGCCAGGCCAGCGCTTGGCTGCAGGTCGCGCCCGGCGCGACCCTGCACCTGGCCGCCACGGCGGTCGGGCCGGCGACCACCCGGGTGGAACTGGACGACGGCGCGTCGCGTCTGGCGCTGGACCTGCCGGTCGCCCTGCCGGCGCGGGTGCCGGCCCGACAGGCCTGCCCGGACTAGCCGACGGCCCGCGGCGCCGCGGCGCATGCGCAGCGGGCCGCACCGCCGTTGACGTCCGGTCCGTTGCCAGGTCGCGCCGGGCACGGGCCGGGCGCGGGCCGCAGCGACCGGCCCCGATGGGGTCAGCCGGTGCGGTCCGGCGGGTCCAGGTGCAAGGTGGCGGTCATGAAGGTGCGCGCCGTGCCCGACAGCAGCACCCGGTCGCCGCGCACGGTGCAGCCGACCTCGCCGCCGCGCCGCGAGCACTGGAAGGCGCGCAGTGCGTCGCGGCCCAGCCGCGCCGCCCAGTACGGCGCAAGCAGGCAGTGCGCGGAACCGGTGACCGGGTCCTCCGGCACGCCGACGCGCGGCACGAAGAAGCGGCTGACGAAGTCGTGGCGCTGGCCCGGTGCGGTGACCACCAGGCCACGCCCCGGCAGGGCCAGCAGGGCGGCCGTGTCGGGCGCCAGGGCCCGCACCGTGGCCTCATCCTCGAACACCGCCAGCAGGTCGCCGTCCATCAGCACCTCGTTCGGCGTCGCGCCCACTGCCGCCGCCAGGCCGGGCGGCACGGCCACCGGTCGCGGCCGGCGCGCCGGGAAGTCCATGAGGTAGCCGTCGCCATCGCGGCGCACCCGCAGGGTGCCGCTGCGGGTGGCGAAGGCGAGTTCCGGCAGGTCGACGCCGCGGTGCCGGTACAGGACGTGGGCGCTGGCCAGGGTGGCGTGCCCGCACAGGTCGACCTCGGCCAGCGGCGTGAACCAGCGCAGGCCCCAGCCGCCGCCGTCCGGCACCAGGAAGGCGGTCTCCGACAGGTTGTTCTCCGCCGCGATCGCCTGCATCAACCCATCGGGCAACCAGGCCTCCAGCGGCACCACGGCGGCCGGGTTCCCGGCGAATAGGCGGTCGGCGAAGGCGTCGACCTGGTACTGGACGAGCTCCATGGCGGCTCCGGGAATGGATCGGGGGAGGCGCCATTGTCGCCGAGGCGGCCGCCGACCGGGGTCGCGCTGGGCGCCCCCCGACGCAGGACTTTTCGCGCTGCCGCCCTCAGGGACCGTCCGGGATCTCCGGCTCCACCAGCAGCGCCAGCAGGGCCAGCGACTCCTGCCAGCCCTGCTGGCAGGCCTCGGCCGGGATGGCGTCGGGCAGGCCCTCCTGCAGGATGCCCAGGTCGGTGCCGATCGATACCGCGCGCAGTTCGATGGTCAGGCGCATGGTGCCGGGCAGGCCGGGATCCTCGAAGCGGTCGTCGCAGACGATGCGCTCGCCAGGGACCAGCTCCAGGTAGGTGCCGCCGAAGTGGTGCGCGCTGCCGGTCGAGAAGTTGGTGAACGACATCCGGTAACCGCCGCCGACACGGGCGTCCAGCGTATGCACGGTGGCGGTGAAGCCGTTCGGCGCGTTCCACTTGGCGAGCGCGGCGGCGTCCAGGAACGCCCTGTAGACCCGCTCGGGCGGCGCGCGAAGGATGCGGTGGACGCGGATGGCATGGGGCATGGCGGTACTCCTGTGGGGGTCGATCGATCCGGGCTGCGGCACGGGGTGCGCCGCGGCCAGACGGTTGCGGAGGTCCGAGAGCGCGCTCAGTCCGGCACCGACCATCGGCGCAGGTGCACGGTGGCGGTCTGCGCGACACCCTCGCCATCGGCCCAGCGCTGGACCACCTCGACGTGATCGTCGTCGACGCGATGCCAGCAGAAGCTGGAGGGCGCCTGCACCGGTTCGAAGCAGGCGCGGCCGGGCGCCAGCTCGACGCCGCGCCAGCTGAACACGTTCCAGGTCGAGGTCACGATGCCGTCCTCGAACCGGACCACGCTGGTGTCGGTGGGCTCCCCGAAGCGCGCGTCGGCATGGCGGGTGCTGCGCAGCGCGTGCGGACCTTCGAACGCATAGGTCTCATGGAAGGTCGACCCGTCGGGCGCGGTACCGACCCAGCGGCCTTCCAGGAAACGCAGGTGGGCGAAATCGTCGGGATCGTGCATCGCGGGCTCCGTGGCGGTGGCGAGGATCGGCAGGACCAGCAGGCATGCCCGGGCAAGCAGGGCAAGACCGCGGCCGAACGGTACCGCCGCGGGCGGGGTCGGCGCCGGCGGCGGGTCCTGGCCTCGGGACGCGACGGCGAGCCGAACGTCCACCTCAGAGCGCCCGGCCATCGAAGTGCTCGACGGGCAGGCTGTCGACGTCCACGCCTTCCAGGCAGCGGACATTGATGGCCGCCATGGCGCGCCCCTGCGGGTCGCTGCCCTCGCCCCAGGCGTGGATGCCGCAGTCCGGGCAGAACCGGTGCCGGATCGCGGCCCGGCCGAAGGCATAGCTCGCTGCCCGCTCGTCCGGCATCGCAAGGCGCAGGGCATCGCGTGGCACGAACCAGAGCAGCGATCCGCGCCTGCCGCAGATCGAGCAGTTGCAGGCCAGCGCCGCCGCGCCGGGATCGGCGATCTCGACCGCGAACCGCACGCGCCCGCAATGGCAGCTTCCCGTGTACTCCATCATCTGCCTTCCCCTTCGATGCCCAAGGGTGCCACCTCAGGTTGCCGGCCCGGCGGTGCACGCCGGTCCGGGCAGCCCACTTGCCCTCCCCTCCCCGCACGCGGGGGAGGAAGTGCAATGCCGTCGCACCGACAACACATTGCCAGGCGGGCCGTTCGACCTTACCTGGTCGAACGGGAGGGCGCCGGATCGACAGCGCTGCGGGCGCAGGATACGCCGTCCCGGCGCCCGGCCTGCCCCGGTCCTATCCAGGACGATGCCCAGGCCAGGATCAGGGCGCCGCATCGGCCAACGACCGGAACAGCGCGGCCCACTGGCTGGCGCGCAGCCCGCCGGCGCCGCGCCCCAGCCGCGCCACCACCACCGACCGCGACGGGTCCACGTACAGGAACTGGCCGTCCTTGCCCTGCGCCAGGTAATCGCCGCGCTCAGCCGACAGCAGCCACCAGCCCAAGCCATAGCCGCGGAACCCGGCCGCCACCGAGGCCTCCGGCCAGACCGGCGACGCCACCGCGGCGCCACCCGCCGACGCGGCGATCCAGTCCGCGGCGACGATCCGCGTCCCCTGCGCCACGCCACCGTCGAGGTACAGCTCGCCGATCCGGGCGAGGTCGCGGGCACTGCCGGCCAGGCAGCACCAGACCTTTTCCAGGCCGCCGTCGCGGTCGAGCGACCACATACCCGCGTCGGACAGCGGCAGCGCCGACCACAGGCGCGTCTGCGCGTAGTCCGTCAGGGTGCGCGGCGCCAGGGCGCGGGACAGCACCAGGCCCAGCAGGGCGGTGTCGCCGGACTTGTACTCGAAGGCCTCGCCCGGCGGCCGGCGTGGCCGGAAGCGCAGGATCATGCGTTCGATGTCCGAGGTGTAGTTGAAGGGCACGTGCAGTTCGAAGGGATTGTCGCTTTCGACGTAGGCCAGGCCCGAGGTCATGGTCAGCAGGTGGCGCACGTTCAGCGCATCCAGGCCCTGGCCGGCCAGCTCCGGCACGTGGTCGACCACGCGCGCATCGACGCCCGCCAGGATCCCGTCATGGATCGCGGCGCCGACCAGCACCGACAGCACCGACTTCGAGACCGAGAACCATTGCGAGGGCGTCGACGCCGAAGCCTCCGGCGCGAGGTACTGGTAGCGGAGCGCGCCATTGTGCCGGACCACCAGTGAAATCGTGCCGCTGTCGGCCAGGAAGCCGGCCAGATCGCGGTGGCCGGCATCGTCTCCCGGCACCGCCACCCGCGGCTGCCAGTCGGTGCCGGCCACGCGCCCGGCATGGCGGCCATCGCCGGCGCCGCGCAGGGGGCGTCCCGGGTAATGGCGGAAATCGTCGACGGTAGTGGTGCCGTGGCGGAGCAGGCGCAGGCTTGCATCCCAGCCGCCGCGCACGCCGGCGACCTGGAACCAGCGCCCGAACACCGCAAGGCACAGCAGCAGCGCGAGCGCCACGAGAAGAACCAGCGACCGGACCAGCCACCGCAAAGGCAAACCGCGCATTCCGCCCTCCCGGCAAGGCACCGTCGCCGCCCCGTCCATCGCGTGCGGCGCGGAAAGCCCGGCGGCTGGTCAGAAACGATACTCCAGTCCCAGCCCCGGCCCGGCGACATCGGCATCGACCGCCAGCCGGGGGCTGCGCCGCTTCATCGAGACATGGCGGTAGCCGAGATGGACCGCGGCGCGCTCGCCGACCTCGCGGCCGACCGCCGCCATGATGTCGGCCTCGCCGCCGTCCGGATCCACCAGCAGCCAGCCGGACAGGAACCAGCGGCCGCCGGGCGACCACCGGGCCTTGAGGCCCAGCTGCGGATCGAGCCAGTCGACGCCGGCGCTGGCGCCGCGGTCGATCGGAGCGCCGATGGCGACCCTGCTGGAGAGTTGCCAGGCGCGCATGCCCGCCAGCAGGTCGAGATGTCCGGCAGGGCCCTCGACCAGCCGGTAACCGCCGGCCAGCAGCGCGGTGCTCGCGCGCACCCGCATCCGCGCCGGCACCCCGGCCAGCGGCACCGTGCCCGACTCGCTCAACTGCACGTGCAGGACATCGGCGAACACCACCAGCCGGTCGCGCCGCGCCTGGAGCGAGGCCATGGCCGCCCAGTCCAGGCTGGACAGGGCGTCCGAGCCGCCGCGCCGGCTGGCCACCGGCGGCAATCCCGCATGCCGGACCTGCCCGTCCAGTCCGGCACCCCAGGCGTAGGGAGCCAGTACGAACGACCAGTCGGCACCCTGCGCCCACGACCCCGGCATCAATGCCAGCGCCAGGCCGGAAAGCAGCCACCTGCCCAATCCCGCCATGTCCGAACCCCTCCGGCGACGAACCGCTACGCCCTGCGCGCGCGGACCGCACACGCCGCCACTGTCGCGCCACCGGCGAGCCCGGTCAATGCCCGCCCTCTTCACATCTGTCGTTTGCAGCACGTTCTAGACTGCTGGTCGCGATCGGCCGTCGGGGGTTGGCGCCGGCCGCGACGCCTGCCGTCCACAGGGGAGCCGAACCATGTCCGCACCATCACTCGTCCGGGCGGCGATCGTCGCCATTGCCGTCGTTCTGCTGCCTGGCCGGACGTCCGCGCAGGCACCGGAGCAGCGCGGCCTGTTGTTCGAGAACGTCCGGGTGTTCGACGGCAGGTCGGACCGTCTCACCCCGCCCTCGAACGTGCTGATCGTCGGCAACCGCATCCAGGCGGTCTCGCGGGCGCCGATCACGCCCGATGCGGGGCTGGATGTGCGGCGCGTCGACGGTGGCGGCCGGACCCTGATGCCCGGACTGATCGACGCCCACTGGCACGCCCTGCTGGTCGCCCCGGACCTGATGACGGCGATGACCGCCGATGCCGGTCTGCTCAACTTCATGGCCGCCGACGTCGCACGGCAAACCCTCATGCAGGGCTTCACCAGCGTTCGCGACGTCGGCGGCCCCAGCTTCGGCCTGAAGCGCGCGATCGACCTGGGCCTGGTGCCCGGCCCGCGGATCTTCCCGTCCGGGGCGATGATCTCGCAGACCGGCGGCCATGGCGATTTCCGCCTGCCCCACGAGGTGCCGCGGCCGACCGCCGATGGCCTGAACCATGCCGAGCGGATGGGCGCGGCGATGATCGCCGACGGCGCCGACGCGGTGCGCGTGCGTGCCCGCGAGCAGCTGATGCTGGGCGCCAGCCAGCTCAAGCTGATGGCCGGCGGCGGCGTCAGCTCGCTGTACGACCCGCTGGACGCCACCCAGTACACCGTCGCCGAGATCCGCGCCGCGGTCGAGGCCGCCGAGAACTGGGGCACCTACGTCACCGTGCACGCCTACACCACGCGCGCCGTCCGCCAGGCGATCGAGGCCGGCGTGCGCTGCGTCGAGCACGGCCAGCTGATCGACGAGGACACCGCGCGCCTGATGGCCGAGCGCGGCGTGTGGTGGAGCCTGCAACCCTTCCTCGACGACGAGGACAGCAATCCCAAGCAGGGCGAGGCGCGGCGCAAGCAGCTCATGGTCGCGCAGGGCACCGATCGCGCCTTCACCCTGGCCCGGCGCCTGGGCATCAAGGTGGCGTTCGGCACCGACATCCTGTTCAACCCGGGCGGCGTGCCCCGGCACAACGCCCAGCTGGTCAAGCTGTCGCGCTGGTTCAGCCCGGCCCAGGTGCTGGCCATCGCCACCGGTGGCAACGGCGAGCTGCTGGCGCTGTCGGGCGAGCGCTCGACCTACCGCGGCGCCCTGGGCGTGATCGCGCCGGACGCGCTGGCCGACCTGATCCTGGTCGATGGCGATCCCCTCGAGGACCTGGCGCTGATCGCCGACCCGGTGCGCAACTTCCTGGTCATCGTCAAGGACGGCGTGGTGGTCAAGGACGCCCTGGCCGACGGCGCGGCGCCGGCAGCGCCTTCGCCATGAACGCGGCCGTGCCCGGGCACAGCCCGGCGAACTGCGTGGTCGCGGCGATCGCCGGCGGTGCCCGCTCGCGCGCAAGGCGCAGGTAGCCACGCCGGGCGAAGAAGGCCTCGGCGGTCTGCGTGAGCAGGTAGAGCGTGGCGATGCCCTGGTCCGCGGCCCAGTGCTCGGCGGCGTAGACCAGGATGCCGGCAAACCCCAGCCCGCGCGCGTCCGGCGCCACCGCCAGCGAGCGCAGCAGGCCCGCGGCGCCGTGCCGCTCGACCCCCACCACGGCGACCAGCACACCGGCGCGGCGCATCCCGAACAGGGTCGGCGCATCCGGACCGTCGAGGTCGGCCACCGGCAGGCCGGCATCGGCGAGCAGCGTGCGCACCTCGGCATCGGCGCGCAGTTCGACGATGCCGTCGTGGGCCGACGGATCGCGGATCATGTCGGTGTCCCCGTCGCCGCGTCGTCGCCCGCATCGCGGAGGTCGAGCGCAGGCCACGGCGGCCGGCCGACGCGCCGGGCGCAGGTCTTGCGCCACGCCCTGCCCCGCGTACCGGAGGCCGGCCGGTGCAGTCGTGCGACGCTCATCGCCCGGCCCCGGCCGACCGCCAGTCCGGGCGCTCGAGCCGGTAGACCATGCAGTCGTCCAGCCCGAAGCGCCGCGGCCCGACGGCACGGAAGCCCAGGCGCTCGTAGAAGCGGCGGGCGCGCAGGTTCGAGGCCAGCGGATCGAGCAGGATCGCCGTCACCGCCGGATCGGAAAAGCAGCGGTCGATCGCCCAGCGCATCATCGCCGTGCCCAGGCCGCGGCCCAGGAAGTCGGCCTCGCCGATCCAGATGTCGAGGGCGCGCAGGTCCGGCGCGACGTCCTCGCCCCAGTAGTGGCTGTCCTCGCGCAAGGGATCGATGAGCTGCAGGAAGCCGAACGGCACGCCGTCCAGCTCGGCGATCCACTGCTCGCGCCAGTCCGGCGAGCGCGCCAGTTCCTGCGCCCAGCCCCAGTCGTCGTTGGGATCGGATTCGACCACGTGCGGGGCCTCGTCCCAGCGCTGCAGAAGCGCAAGGTCGGCGAGGGTCGCCGGGCGGAACGTGGGCATCGCGCTCATCGGCAGCGCCCCCGCCCAGCGCTCGACGCGGCCGCTTCGGCACGTGCGCGGCTCATGCCCTGCCCTCCCCGTCCGATCCGCCGCGCGGCCGCCGCCAGGCGCGCAGCAGCAGCACGACGGCCGCCAGCGCGAACAGGTTCAGTCCGAACGACGCCACCGCCACGTTGCTGCCCAGGAAGAACTGGCCGTTGGCGCCGAAGTGCAGGTTCATGACCAGGTTGGAATCGCGGCCCGCGCCGGCGAGCTGGACCGCCACCTGGATGCCCGTGAACCAGGTCCAGTGCAGGGGCGAGGTCGCCAGCACCGGAACCTGCAGCAGATAGAGCCCGAGGGCGAGGCCAAGGCCGCCGGGCGCCTCGCGCCACAGCATGACCCCGGCGACCGCGGCCGCCGCGAACAGGACCAGCCAGCCCACCGTCAGCACGACGACGATGCCGCCCTGGCCGAACAGCGTCGGGGTGTTGGCGGCCAGGATGGCGATGCCCACGCAGCCGCCGACCAGCAGCGCGGCGGCCAGCAGGCGGCGCACCCAGGGCTTCATGCGCCCGCCCCCCGCGGACCGGCCCGGACGCGGCCGGGGCCTGCGACGGTCACGGCGGCAGGCCGGGCCAGGACGGCAGCGCGTGCAGTTCGCGGTCCCACCCGGCGCGGCTGGCGGCGAACAGGTGGCCATCGGGTCGACGGTCCAGCGGGTCGTCCAGGCTGCCGGCCGGGACCACCGCCAGGTTGCCCTGCAGCCAGGGCAGCGCCGACCCGCAGGTGGCGCAGAAGCTGCGCGCATGGCGACTGCCGGTCAACGCGAAATGCCGGACCTCGCCAGCGCCCGCCAGCCAGTCCAGCCGGGCGTCGGCCAGGAACAGGTTGGCGGCATGGGCCGATCCGGTGTCCTTCTGGCAATGACGGCAATGGCACAGGTAGAAACGCCCGATGCTTCCCTCGATCCGGAAGCGTACCGCGCCGCACAGGCAGGCGCCGTGGTGACAGGTCCGCATCTTCGCCCCCTCCTGGCCGACCGGCCCCGGCGATGGTCGCACGGCTCAGCCCGCGGCCGGGGCACGCACGCACAGCGCGCGCATGTTGAAGCGGGCATGGCCCGGGAATCCCCCCAGCGCGCCGTCCCACAGGTTCACGGCAAGGCGGTCCTCGCCGCTGCGGGCCCCGGTCCAGTACCAGCGCGCCTGCGGACTCAGGCGCACCAGCACCGGCTCCGACTCCCCGGTGCCGTGGACCTTGGTGCCGCCCGGCACCTGGGCCTCATGCAGGGCCTTGAGCTGGGCCGGCGTCGGCAGCACCCAGCCCCGGCCCAGCGCCGCGCAGTGCGCCTGCGCCTCGCCCAGGTCGGCATCGCCGGCGATCGGGTCGCGCCCGACGCCGCTGTCGCAGGCGCTCCAGGTAAGGCCGGTGCCGGTGTCGAGCACGCCCTGGGGCGTGGCCAGGAAGCGGCCGTCGGCACTGGCCTGGCCGGCGGCGATGCTGCGGCAGGACCGGGCCTCGGTGGCATCCGAACGCTGCCAGAGGGCGAATCCGGCGCCCAGGACCGCCAGCGCGCCGACCGCTACCAGGATCGGCGTACGCCCGCGCGGCCCGGCGGGCCCGGTGCCGCCGCGGGGTCCGTCAGGCCAGGCGGTCACGGATACGACCGGAAAACACGTAGACGCCGATCAGGATCGGCAGGGCGACGCGCGGCAGCAGCTCCGGCAGGTCCGCGCCGACTTCGGCCAGCGACCAGACCACCACCACGACCAGGGTCGCCCCGTACGCCCAGGCGCCCAGCAGCCGGCCCAGCGCGATCAGCACGCCGGCGGCGACCGCACCGAGACCGACCACCAGGAAGTAGGCGCTGTCGCCGGCCCTCAGCAGGCCGATGCCGCCCACCGCCAGGGCGGCGCCCAGCAGGGCGAGCAGCAGGCCGAACAGGCGCGGCGGATTGGGGTGTGCCATGTCGTGACTCCCGGTCGGGTAGCGAAGGAAAAAGAATCCCGGTCGCCAGCGAACCTGCTGCGCGGCGGGTGGATCGATCGGTCCGCGGCGGGCCGCATCAGCTGCGTCGCAGGATGCTGCGGAACAGCAGCACGCCCAGGCCGAGCATTGCCAGCATCGCGGCATCCAGCCACGGCATGCCGCGCTTCAGGGGGGCGCGCTGCACCCGCGGGTCCTGGCCGGCGCCGGCCGGTGGCGGCGCCGGGTTCGCGGCCAGCAGCGCGCTCGCCCAGTCGGCGGCGGCGCGCCGGCTCCAGTCCAGGTCGGAAGCCTCGCCGAAGGCGTACAGGAACAGCACCTTGCCGCGCACGTGCACGAGGGTCGCGGTCGCCACCGAGACGAAGGGGGCCGGATTGCCCCGGGCGTCGGTCATGTCGTGGTGGACCCGCATGGAGTAGGACAGCGAGTGCGCGTCCTCGTGGTGCGCCGGCAGCGTCTCGATGTCGCGCACCGCCATCGAGAAGCGGCTGCCGGACTCCGCGGCCAGGTCGTCGGCCAGGTCGCGCATGGGCTCGGACAGCGCCGCCACGGCCCGGCTGCCCAGGGCCACCGCGCTTTCCCTGAGCGCCCGCTTCAGGCGCTGGAAATCGGGCTGCGCGACCCGCGGGCCGACCAGGTGACGGCCGGCCTGCAGAGAGAACCGGCGCGGCAGCGCGGCCAGCGTGTCGGCCAGGGCGGCATCGACATCCTCGCGCGGAATGAAGGCGGCGAACTCGATGTTGTCGGGCGCCACCATGCGCCGGGACAGCGCATGCAGCGTGGTCATCTTCGTGGTGATCTCGGCGAAACCCGCCGGCGCCGGGACGGCGATCGCCACATCGCCCACGGAAACCCTGGCCGCATCGGCCGCCGCGGGCGCCGACGACGCCGCCAGCGCCAGGCCCAGCCCGGTGATCATGCCCCGCATCGTCGCCCTCCCCGGCCACGTCATCCCTGCCGTGTGCACCGCACGTGCCGGCAGCGTCCCCTGGACCGCCCGGCCTTCGGCCCGCGCGGCGGCCGGCAGCGTACCCGAGCCCGGCGCGGCTGGACAGAGGCAGTCGCGCTCAGTCGGGCGCTGGCGGCTCCGCCGCCAGTGACCGCGTCATGAAGAGATTGAAGCCACTGGCCGTGTACGTCCCGAACGGACCGCACCACTGGAAACCGTTGCGCAGGTAGAGCCGATGCGCGGCAGCGAACGGCGCGCCGGTGCCGGTTTCCAGGTACAGGCGTTGCCAGCCACGGGCGACGGCTGCCTGGACGATCCCATCCAGCAGGCGCTGGCCGACGCCCCGCCGGACGAAGCCCTCGGCCGTGCGCATCGACTTGATCTCGCCACTGTCCGCATCCAGACGCTTGAGCGCCCCGCACCCGCACAGCACGCCCTGCGACCAGGCGGTCCAGACGGTGATGTCCGGGTGGCGCAGGTCCTCGATCGCCAGGGCATGGGCCAGGCCTGGCGGCGAGTGGCCGCGCATCGCCGCAAGATGGCCGGCGAGCAGGGCCTGGACATCCGGCGAAGACAGGTCGTCGACGCGCAGGTCGATGCCCCTGGCCGCCCGCCCGGCGCCTTCGGCACCCGATGCCTGGGCAGGCCCCGACCCGCCGCTCATCGCGATTGCCGACGGTACAGGTACGCCTGCGCATGGCGCGCGACCCGCAACGACGGTCCGGCGAAGCCGCGCTGCCGGAGCGCGGCGCCCAGCCAGGCCATCATGCCGGCGTGCGACACCACCAGCACGTCCCGGTCCATCGCCACCAGGCGGTCGGCGACCGTGGCGACGCGGGTCCGGAATTCGTCGCGACAGTGCCGCTGCGATGCGTGGCCGCTCATCCAGGACAGCCGCAGCAGCCACTTCCAGGCGCCGAACGGCAGGCGCAGTCCGCCGGTCCGGAAGCGCGCGAAACGGGCCTCCCTGAGCAGGGCCGTGTGCTCGACGCCCTCGCCATAGACCCTCGCGGCGGTGGCGATGGCGCGTGGCTGGTCGCTGCACAGGCAGGCCTGCCACTGGACGCCGCCCAGGTCGAAGTCGCCGAGCACCGGCTCGGCGGCGTCGTAGCGCTGCTGCCACTGGTGCAGGTCGTCCGAGCTCAGCCATCCCCGCGGCATGGCCTCGGTGACCGGAAAGTGGCGGATCAGTCCGATCTGCATGGCCGATGGTCGACGTACGGGTTTCTGTCGGGGGAACGTCCGGGTTCAGTCGGACGGGCAGTCCGCGGCCAGGTCCGCCGCGAACAGGTCGACGACCGCCAGCGGCAGCTCGCGCGGCGGCATCGGGCATTCGCGTCGGGCATGCGGGCGGTTGTTCCGGTGCACGGCATGGACGATGCGGCCGCCCGGGTAGTCCACCGAGACGCTGTCCACGCTGTCACCGACGGCCTCGTCGCCCTGCGCCGCGTCCAGGGTCAGGAACGCCACCTCCATGCCCGCCAGGCGCCACTGTTCCTGCTGCCGGGCGAAACTGAAGACCTGGCGCCCAACGGGCGCGAAGCGGTGCAGGGAAACCTCGAAGCGGTCCGGTCCCCTGGCTTCGACGGCATCCAGCACCGGGGTCTTCGCCGACGCCTGCCACACGAACGCGGCCGAACGCGCCTCCTCCGACAGGCCGGTCCCGGTCCCGTGCAGCACGAAGAGCATGGCGAGTGTCTCCCCGGGCGTCGCGCAGGCGGCACCGTCGCTGCAGATCCACTGCGCCACGCCGTAGACCTGGCCGCCGTGCCGATCGCTCAGCACCCGGGCGCCAGGACCCGCCGTCGCCGCAACGTAGGCATCCACGTCCGCGTATTCCGGCGCGCACGGTGCGGGGACGGCGGCGCCGGCCAACACCAGCAGCAGCGCCCTCGTCCCGACGGCCGGGACGACCGTGGCGCGGGCGCGGGCCGCGCCGATCGCGGGCCTCATCGCCACGGGCGATGCGCGCAAGCCGGGGCTGGCCGGTGCCGCCTGCCCCAGGTCGATCGCTGCGGCACGTCCATCCCCACCCTAGCGGATGAGGGCCGCGAGGCATTGCTGGAACGCAGCCGTCTCCTCCGACCGGTCCAGCTCGGTGCCATCGCTCACCGACATCTGCCCGGACAGCACGGGTGCTTCGCCGGTGGCATCGACCCTGCCGGTGATCTCGAACGAATAGACCTGGCCGGCCGGCAGCAGGGCCGCGCACTGCTCCAGCGTGCGCGGTCCCTCCGACGGCTGCGTGGCCCAGGCCGTGCCGACGAGGAGGACGCCGGCGACGGTGAACAGGCAGGGCAAGGCACGCATGGCGACTCCGGGGGGCTGGAAGGCTGCGCCGCAGTGTCGCCGGCGAACGGCCCCGCGGCAAGCCGCCCGGCGGAATCCCCGCATGCGCCAGACAGACGCGATGCCGCGTCAGGGCAGCTTCCGCGAGCTCGCCACCTGGCCGTTGGGGGGCACGAAGACCTGCCCGGCGACCCGGCCGGTCTCGTCCCTCAGGAACACCAGCACGCCGCCCGCACCGTCCACCCTGAAGGTGTCCCGCGCCACCGCGACCAGGCGCGCCGGCGGTCCGCCATCGCTGACCCCGAGCACGTCGCCGTCCAGGCTCACCGTATCGACCAGGCCGTCGCCGTAGTCGTAGCGGCCGGCGTACCCGGCCAGCACGTCCGCATCGACGGCGATCGCCCGGGCCGGCTCGACGACCGGCGTCTCCTGGTGATGCACCAGCAGCCAGCGCCCGTCCTGGACACGGAACAGGTTGCTCTCCACCCAGCGCGCGGTGGCCGCCGGCGCCTGCTCGACCATCACGCTGTCGACCAGCACGTGGCCGCCCAACGGTCGCCAGTCCAGCGCCTCGACCCGGTACCGGACCGCCGCGCCGTGGCCGCCGTGGCTGCGCACATAGGCCGGCATGTCGGCGCGGGACCGACGCACGCCACTGTCGGAGACGTGCACGAACCCGTCGGCCAGCAGGGCGCCATAGCGTTCGGCATCGCCGTCCGCGAACGCCGAGATCCGCGCCAGGATCAGCGCCTCGAAGACCTCGGCCGAGGGCGGCGGTGCGGACGCCCGGCCGGGCACCGGAGCCAGGACCGCCGCCGCGGCCAGTGCGGCGATGAGGAACCGGATCATGGGCTTTCCTCCTCAGTGCCTGGCGCGGCCGCGACCGTCAGCCGCATCGGCAGGAAGCGTATCCCATCGCGCTCCACGAGGTCGCCGGCCGGCCGGAAGCCGAAGGCGCGGTAGGCGGCCACGGCACCGGGACTGGCATTCACCGTGAACGCCACGATGCCCCCCGGCTGCTCCTGCCCGGCCAGGTCCCGGGCACGCTGCCACAGCATCCGCGCCACGCCGGTGCGCTGGTGCGGCGCCGCGACGAACAGGTGGAACAGGTGGCTGCCATCGCGCAGGGCGATGAAGCCGGCCAGTGCCCCCGCCCGTTCCGCGACCAGGAACCGGTAACGCGGCGACGCCAGGTAGCGCCGTTCGGCGGCCTCCGACACCGAAGCCAGGAAGCCCTCGGCGCCAGCGCCGTCGGGATCGACGGTGAGCTCGCGCTGGAAACCGGCGATCAGTGCGGCGATCGCCCGGGCATCGTCCGGGGTGGCTGGGCGGATGATCATGGCGGCAAGCCTACGGCCGCAGGATGCAGCGGCGCACCGTTCCTGCCAATCCCGACGCCATGGCGCTCAGGGCGCCGAACGCTCGCGCTGCAGCCGTTCGAGGGTGCCGAGGTTGGCGCGGAACACCTCGGCGTCCTCGACACGCAGGTCGGTGCGTTCCAGGAGCGCCCGGTAGGCCGCGGCACTCTCGGCATGCCGGCCCAGCTTCGACAGGTAGGCGGCGCGGTGCTGCGCGATGAAGCAGTTCCCGGCCCCCTGCTCGAAGGCCAGCGCCGTATCCAGGCAGTCCAGCGCCGCCGCGGTGTCGCCCTGCTTGTCGCGCACGGTGGCGATGTTCACCCAGGTGATGCCCTTGTCGAAGTCCGGCAGCTCGCCGGCGAGGATCTCCTCGAACAACGCGATCGCTTCGGGGTAGCGCGCGTCGTCTACCAGGTCCGACGCACGACGGGCCAGTGCGACGTAGGTGCTGCGGTCCATGCTGCGGTCTCCTCGTGGGCCGATGGCCGGGTCCTTCCCGCCGGTGGGGTGTATCGCCGGAAGGCATGCCAGGTCGGCCTCTGCCCGGCCGCCCTCTCCTCCTCCGATTCGGAAGATCCCGCGCCCGCGGGCCACACCCGCGCAGGTCGTCCTGCCGGCCGGGTGCCCGGCGTCCCCGCCCTCCGGCCCGGACGCCGACGGGATCAGGACATCGGATCGAAGCCGAACGCGCGCACTTCCTGGTCGCAGCGGCAGGCCCGGGCCAGGCGCGCCGCCCAGGCGATCGCCGCCTCGCGCGAGGGCAGCTCCAGCACCGCGAAGCCCCCGTCGAGCTGCGGGCCGCCGGGATGGCCGCCATCGATCACGGCACCGTCGGCCGCCACCCGTACCGGCGGCACCGAGGCGTCGATGCCGCCGCCGAACACGTACACGCCGGCCGCCTTGGCCGCCTCGATCACCGCATGCGAGTCGCGGACCACCGCCGGCATTTCCGCCTCGGTCACGACCAGGGCGGCGGCGGGAAACGAGATCAGGTACTTGGCCATTGCCGGGCAGCCTCGGGAAGTGGAAACATGCGTCGCGGTTGTGGCCGCTGCCTGGCCGCCGGCGCACGGGACCGAGCCGATACCCGCCGTGTCCGCGGCGCCCACACGGGGCCGGGCCTCAGCCAGCCTCCCCGTCGTCGCCGCCCTGGCGCGTGCCCACCCGGGCCAGCGCCGTGATGATCGCGACCGCGGCCAGGATCAGGCCGGCGAACCGGAACCCGGCGTTGTCGGTGTAGCGGCCGACCAGGTAGAGGAAGCCCGCGCCCAGCAGCATCGACACGGTCGCCGCCGGGACCCGCGGCGCCTTCATGGCGCACCCCCGTCGGGTGCCCCGAACAACCGCTGCGCGGCGCGTTCGCCGCGCGCGAGACCTTCCGGGGTCAGCACCACCGACTTCGCCTTGCCGCGGGGATTCTCGATCATCCCCTGCGCGTGCAGGCGGTCCATGATGTCGAAGTCGTAGCCCTTCCAGCTGCGGCCGCCGGAAAAACTGCAGGCGGCCAGCAGGGCCAGCACGGCCTCCTCGAGGCGCGATTCGTCGTAGCTCATGGCACTCCTCCTGTACGGCGACGGGACCCGCCGATCGCACTGTGCGCGTTCCGGACCACCGGCCCCGGGCGTCGCCGGCCGCGCTCAGCCGGGCACCCAGGCCAGGCACAGCCCGCCCGCTGCGAACAGTACCAGCCACGACAAGTGGCGGCCGCGGGTGATGGCCAGCGGCAGCAGGCCGGAGACCAGCATCGCCCCGCCGATCGTCCGCACCAGGTCGACGGCATCGTGCGGCCCGGCGAGCTGCACCAGCAGCAGCGCCAGCGCCCAGGCCAGCACCGTGGTCAGGTGCCAGGCGAAGCGCAGCGTGTGTCGCGTGAACGCGGGGCCGCCGAACAGATGCGGCAGCTCGCGCCGGAACAGGCGGACCAGGAGGTAGCGCTCGCCCAGCACGGAGTGCGCCAGGCCGAGCAGGGCGATCAGGAGGGCGGCGGCATGCAGCATGGCGTGTGCTCCTGTCACGACGACGCGGATGCCGGACGCGGTGCGGATTCGACATCACCCGGCGCGCAACGCCGCGACAGCCAGCCGTGGATCAGGCCGGCCTGGAAGAACCGCACCGGCAGCGGAAAGCCGCCCTCGCGCAGGATCGCCTCGACCCCGGCGGGCGGCAGCACCGCGACGTCCTGGCCGTAGGCGCGGCGCATCCGTTCGATCGCCTCGGGCGCGACGTCCGCGGCAGCCATCATCCGCGCCCAGGCCTGCAGCAACACCGCGTACTCGGACGAGTCGATGTCCGCTGCCAGGTCGGTGCTGGCCAGCAGGCCGCCCGGTCGCAGCCGCTGCGCGATGCCGCGGAAGAAGCCGACGCGCTCGCCCCGGTCCAGCAGGAACTGCGAGACCAGGAAGCAGGTGGCGGCATCGAACGGCCCGGCCTCGGGCAGGCTGTCCAGGTAACCCTCGTGGAAGACGCAGCGTCCGGCGAACCCCTCGCGTTCCGCCAGGGCGCGGCAGCGCCGCAGCATCTCTCCGGAAGGCTCCACCGCCGTGAACCGCCAGCCGGGCCTGGCCTGCGCCAGGTGCGCCAGCTCCTGCCCGGTGCCCAGGCCCACGCAGAGAACGCTCGCCTCGTCCGGCAGGTCGGCGAATGCGGCACCCAGCAGCAGGTAAAGGCACTCCCGGATCGGCCGCGTCTTCTCCCACTGCGCGTCGTAGCCGGCGGCCTGCTGGTCGAACAACGCCCTGATCTCTTCCTGGTCCATGCGCCCTCGCTGCATTGCCGATGACCGACAGCCTAGCCCACCGCCGTGCCCGGATGGCCGACGATCGGCAGTGCCGAGAACACCCGCTGCAGGGAGCCTGGAGTGCCGGCCGCACCGGTGACGACCAGGCAGCGTGACACCGCGTTGCAGACCCAAGGCGTGGGGGGAAGGCATCGGCCGCTCCTGGGTCCATTGCAGGGCTGGGCACCGCATGCTGCGGCACTCGCGCGCGACGGCGGCCTGCTCCACCCGGGCACTGGCTGGCATGGCATGCGCCGCCACCGTGCCGGCCCGCTCATTCCCAGGCAGTGGCACCCTCGTCGAAGCCGTCCCGGTAGGGCTTGCCGACGCAGAACCGCTGTCCGGTGGGCGCCCGCATCACCACCCACCCGTCGTGCCGCGCGTCCAGCGTCGCGCCCAGAGCCGCCAGACGCGCCACCTCCCGTTCGATCGAATCGGTTTCGATATCGAGGTGCGCGCGGGATTCGTGGCCGACCTGCTGGACGATCACCTGGACCTGCCCCGGCGGCGTCAGCAGGCGCACGTAGCCGCTGGCCGCGTCCAGCGGCTCGGCAAGCGGGTAGCCCAGCGCGGCGCTCCAGAACCGGGACGCCGCCAGCAGGTCGCCGGTCCGGCAGTCGATCACGATGTTGCCAAGGCGGCTTCTATGCATGACGTCGATCCTCCGGGCACGCCCACGCCCGCGCGACGCGCCCGTGTCCGCCCCGCCACCCCGCAGCAGGGGCGGCCGAACCGCTCCGTACAGCGCGTCGGCTCCCCACCTGCTTCGCCGGCCGGCAGCCAACGGGCACCGCACGCACTGGCGGCCAGGTCGACGCTCCCCGCTCGCGGCGTCCGGCCGCCCCCTGATCAGCGCGCAGCCGCCGGTCGGGCTCCAGCGGCGTGGCAGGGGCACGGGTGAGCCGGAGCCGGCCGCTAGCCATGCACGTCCGCCACCTGGTCCAGGTAGAACTGGTTGCCGTCGGGGTCGGCGAGCATCGCCATGTAGCCGCCCCAGGGCTGCCGGGCGGGCGGCATCGTGAACCGCACGCCCAGCGCAGACAGCCGCGCGTGCTCGGCCTCGAGGTCGGCCACCTCCAGGCCGATCCCGGTCGGGCGCCCGACCAGGTCGGCGTGCGCGGTCCCCGGCAGGGAAACGCCCAGCCGGACCGGGCCCGCCGAGAACGAGGCATACCCGTGTTCCGGCGAGGCGAACTCCAGGGCCAGCCCCAGCGTATCGCCATAGAAGGCCACGGCCCTGTCGAGGTCGGTGACGAAGACGTTGACGTAGGCGAGCTTCATGGCGGCTCCTGGGGTTGTCCGTGCCGACGGCCGGTCCGGGTCGACCGTGCACCCGGCCGGAAGTGTAGCCCCGCCCGGCCCGGCCGCGCGCCGGCCGGCCCCGGCCGGTGGCGCCCCTCAGGCCTCGGCCAGCGCCCGCCCGAGCCGCGCCAGGTTGGCGATGAAGGTTTCGCCATGCGCCCAGTCCGGCTGCAGCCTGGCCCAGACGGCGAGGCGCCCGAGGGCGCGCTCGACGTAGACCTTCGCGGCCGGATCGATGGTCCCTTCATCGGCGAGCTGGCCGAAGCCGGTCGCGACCACCGAGATGTCGGTCGTGTAGATGAAGTGCTGGTCGTCGAAGTCCGGGTCCTCGATCTGGGCGGCGACCACGGACTCGTCCAGGATCGCGTCCGAGTAATCCGCCACGGACATCTCGCCGACCGCCTCGATGGTCCAGACCAGGCACTCGGACAGCGGCCGGTCCGGGTTCTCCTTGCGCCAGTTGCGGTACTCGAAGAGCGCGGTGTCGCCCTCGTCCGAGCCGAACGGGCCCAGCTCGTCCGTGCAATCCCAGAAGAATTCGTCCGGGATGATCTGCAGCGCCCGCGGGTGGCCGCGCTCCTTGTCGATGCCGTCGGCGTGCGGGTCTTCCACGGATCCTCCTCGAGTCGTTGGGGCTGTCGAGCGGGGCACGGCCATGGCCCGCCCCGGCGCTTGCCTGGCGGCATTGTCGGGCGGAAAGGGGGCACGGTCCAGGACATCGCGCACCGACGGCCGGATGCCAACGGAGACCTGACAAAGCCAGGGAGGGCGGCCGCGATGACTGTCGGCTCCCGGAAGCCTCAGACGCTACCCTCGCGCTCGACGACCAGGATCCTGGCTTCGCCGATCGGGTGGGCGACATGCTCGGTGCCGACGGTGGCGTGGAAGACGTCGCCAGGCGCCAGCAGCACGCGCTGCTCGACGCCCGCCTCGCGATAGCGCATCTCGACCCGGCCGGTCAGCACCGCGAACACCTCCTCGCCGTCGTTGACGTGCCAGCGGTAGGGCTGGTCGGTCCAGTGCAGGCGCGTGGTGATGCCGTCCATGCTGGCGATGTCGATCGCGCCCCAGGGGCGCTCCGCGCGCCAGGTGCTGCCGCGGATCACTTTCATGTGTGCTTCCTTTGCGAACAGGGGGCGCGGCCAGCGCCGGTCAGGACATACGTCCGATTCTCTGTGCGACATTCCGGGAAACCGGGGTCAGAGCGGAAACCGGGGTCAGAGTGCACTTTCCAGGAGCCGTTACTTCAGAAACTCGACTCTGACCCCGGGGAGGTTGCACGGAGGCCGGCCCCTGCGCCGCGCGCGCCAGCAGCGGACATCAGACCAGGTTCCTGCGGATCAGGGCCGCCGTCTCCGCCATCTGCCCGGGGGAGGCCAGGACCCGCTCCCGACGCCGGGCATCGCCGCCGGGATCGTGCGGGGTGCCGGGGACACGCCCTGCCCCCTCGAAGGTCGCGAGCTGCGGCGGGCCGATGCCCCAGTCGCTGCCCGGCTGCCGGGGCACGACATGGAAATGGAAGTGCGGGGTCTCCTGGCCGCTGTAGACCCCGTTGTTCTGGAAGGTCAAAAGGCCCAGCGGCCGGAAGGCCTGCAGCAGCGCCTGCCCGACGCGCTGGGCCGCCAGCATCACCGCCATGCATTCCTCCTCGCGCAGGTCGAGCAGGGTCGCGACATGGCGGCGGGTGATCACGCAGCACTGGCCACGCTCGAACTGCCAGGGATTGAGCACGGTCAGCGTGTACTTGCCCTGGTCGACCACCGCCCAGCGCGCCTCGCGGCCGGCCATGCCTTCGCACAGGTCGCAGGGGTCGCGTACGGGAAGCTCGAACATGGGCGGCGTTCTCGATGGAAGGCTAGACCACCAGGCGTGAAACCATGTAGCTCTCCCCGTCCCTGGCGACCACCCGGACCGGGTGGGTGCTGTCCCTGGACAGGAGTTCCGAAGCAGACAGCGGCTCGTCGGCCAGCTCGATGGTCTGCTGCGCAAGGCCATCGGTCGCGATCGCGCCCCGCTTGTGCGGCTCCTCGATGACCTGCTTGTTGGCGATCTCCACGCGGCCGGCCATCAGCAGGCGCATGTCCTGGATGAGGTGGGCCGCAAGCTCATGGTCGGAGATTTCGCTGCCCGGGATGTCCAGGCGGAAGTCCCGGGCGGACAGGCTGCCGCCATTGGTGAAATGCACGACGAAATCGAACCTGACAGGATGAGCGGTCATGACGTTCCTGGTGGTCTGCCGCCTGGATCCTGTCGCATCGCAAGGCGGTGGTGGCGCGAACGCAGGGTTGGGCGTTGACGAAGGATCAGCCCCAGAAGCAGGCCCATGGATCCTCCCTCACAAGATCGACGAACGCCTCCACCGTGTCCACGGCTGGAACCGGCGCGTATCCGTGCCATTTCAGATCGCTTCTCATCCAGAAGACGCGCCACTGATCGACGGTGCGCACATAGGTGGCCTTTGCGACGGAGCGCTCGCGCGTTTCCCCGGGCTTGCCTCTCCACACCGGGCGGATCTCGAAGATCTCAACGCTCTGGCCGGCGATTCGGTAGCCGATGTCGAGCTGTGGACGGACGTGCGCCGGCGGTCGCCTGGCCTCTACGAAGGCACCCACCACCTTCCGGGCGCGGGCTGCCTCGAACTCGCTGAATGCCATGGGTTCGATGCCTACGCCCGGTTCTGGTGGCGGCGCGGCGAACAGACTTCAGGAAACACCATGGCCTCTCTCCGCGGTCGGATTGAACCAATGAACGAGTGTCTGGACCGGTCCACACCCTGGCGATCAATGCCTGTCCGGATCGTGCGCATCGTAGTCAAACCGGGGTCAGAGTGCACTTGGTGGCGCCGGGCCGCGGTCGTTTCGGAAGAGGCGACTCCGAGCCCGGTTCTTCCTACCGCGCCACCGGCAGGACCGAGATCCGCTCGCGCGGGTCGGTAATGCCCGGCAGCACCCGGCTGGCGACCAGCCAGGACACCCCGAAGGCGAACAGCGCGGCCTGCTCGCCTTGGAAGACGAGCCGGGGCACCTTGTTGCTGATCGGCCCGCCCGCGAAATGGTCGAAGGCCAGCACCAACATGACCAGCACGATGACGGCACAGCACAGCCCGTACAGCCAGGAGCGCCAGATCGCCTCGCGGTGGCCCTTGCCACGCGCGCGCCGGAAGAAGATCAGGCAGAACCAGGCCAGCACCGCGAACAGGACGGCCGCCGAGACGTAGTGGACATAGGGCAGGATCTCCTCCCCGGTGCCGCACTCGCAGGGAAACAGCGCCACCCCCAGGGCCGAAACCGCCGCCAGCTTGCTGAGCAGCATCTCGGTGCTGCTGGCGCCGTTGTAGGCGATCAGGAAGGAGGCGATCGCGAACAGGATGCCGACCAGCACGTCGCGCGCCCAGCCGCCCTGGTGGTAAGCGTCGCTGATCGAGGCCAGCGACTCGCCCGACAGCAGCACGGTCAGCCTCGCCAGAAACATGGCCGACAGGCCGACGATCAGACGCAGCGTGTGGTAGTCGATCTCGTGGGGCTTGAAGTTGGCCTTCATGGAGCGTTCCCCTGCGAACCGGCGGCCTTGCCGTGTCACGACCTTCGGTTGCCGGATCGCGATGCCCGCCGCCCGGAACCGGACGCGCTGCCCAGCGGCGACGGCGCGGAACCGGGGTCAGGGTACACCGGGCGCACGCCAGGCGCCGTCCTGCCGGAAACCCGACTCTGACCCCGGTTTTCCTGACGCCGGTTCTCAGAACGCCAGCCGCAGGCCCGCATTCAAGGTGGTGATCTTGCCCAGCTCGTAGCCGGCGACCAGGGCGATGTTGGGCCGGAAGTACCAGCGGCCGTTCACGCCGACCAGAACGTCGGAATCGAAGGCGTCGGCGCCGCGCTCGGCGACCTTGCCGACCGGGGTGTAGCGCACGTGGCCCTGCAGGTGCAGCGACTGCGTCGCCGCCCAGACCAGGCCGACCTCGCCGCCGACGCCATCCTCGTCGGCGCTGATGTCGACGTCGAAGCCGGCCACCCGCGCGTCCTTGAACTCCAGCGTGTCGAAGCTGACCCGGCCATAGAAGGCCAGCGTCTCCGAGAACGGGTAGGCATAGCCGACGCCGATGCGCCAGCGCACCAGGTCGAAGTCGCCGGTGACGGTGGTGGCCGCGTCGCTGACCTCCAGCTCCTGGCCGCCCGCCCAGTAGTCGCCGAACAGGTGGAAGTTCCCTGCGAACTGCCAGGCGCCGCCCACGAAAACGCCGGCGTCGGCATCGGTCTCGACCTCGAGCGGGCCAAGGCTGCCCCCGAACCGGTCCGACCGCTCGACGTCGTTGACGAAGCCGCCGGCGATGCCGGCCTCGAGGTAGGTGAAGCCGACCGCCTGGGCGCTGGCCGCCGCCGGCGCGCCCAGGGCGGCCGCCACGGCGATTGCGATGATCTTGTGATGAATGGACATGGGGACACCCCTGCTGGGGAACGGGAGGACAGGACCGGCGATTGCCGCCGGGGGTGGCGAGACGACCTGGCGATCGCTACGCGCGTATCAAACTCCGGGGCCGGTGCAGGGCGTGTGATGTCCGGCCGGCGGTCTCGGAGGGCGTCCGCGATGGGCCAGGGCGCTGGCCGGGGACTACGAAACACACACAAGCGGCGACGGTTCGGAGCGGCCTGGGCGCGGCCGCAACTTGCCAGATGGAAAACAGGACCACTACAGCACCCGGCTGTGGCGCAGCACCCGCCGCTTCCTGTTCCGCGCCGGCAACCTGACCCGGGTGTTTCGCACCAGGGTGCTGGCCGCCCTGCGCGCCCCGGGCCTGACCCTGCCCGACCCGCTGCCCGACACCTGGGTCGCCGACTGCACCCGGGTCGGCCGCGGCGAACAGGCCCTTGCCTACCTCGCCCGCCACCTCTACCGCGGCGTGCTCAGCGAACGCGACCTGCTCGGCTGCGACGACCAGCACGTGCGCTTCCGCTACCGCGACAGCACCGGCCCGACCCGCATCCGCAGCCTGCCCGGCGCCGGGTTCCTGGCCCTGCTGCTCCAGCATGTCCTGCCCAAGGGCTTCCGCCGCGTGCGCGACTTCGGCCTGCTGCACCCCAGGCGCAAGGCCCTGCTGGCACGCGTGCAGCTGCTGCTGCAGGTCCACCTGGCCGACCTGCCCGACCTGCCCGCACCGGCCCGCTGCCGCCTCCTGTGCCCGCACTGCGGCGAGCCCATGCGCATCGTCGCCACCCGCCTGACGCCCGCCCAGGCGCACCGGCGACGAACCCCGCACCACGACCACCGGAGCCGTGCCATGTGAGCGCGAACACACCGTGCTGCACCGAAAGGCGGGGCCGTGCGCCTCGACGGGCGGGCTGCGTCCGAAACGGCCCTTCGCGCCCATGCGCTGGCGAAAACCGGCCGGGCAACCTCGCCACGAACCGCTCCGCACCCCGCACCGCACGCGCGCAGCGTCAACGCGACACCGCACCTCGGCACCGTCGCGAATGCTGTTTCCCTTAAGAACGTATCGGCAAGCCTGACCGGGCTTGTTCAACAACCGGATCAGATCGCGGCTGCGCGCGATCTATCCTTTGCCGTTAGAGGGCAGTCGCGAGATGCCCTGAGGAATGATCTTGAACCAGCCGTTGGCCGGCTCATGCACAGCCACATACACAAGATAAGAGGTGTCGCAAGCGCTGCAAGACTCAATGCGAAACTTCGGCCAACCGTCTACTAGTGACCTGTCTTGACGGAGCCCAAAGTGAAGCCTGATGTCTTCCGCGTAGGAGGCGCCGAGCACGCTTTCGCGGTCTTGGTAGTTTCCGATGAAAGATGGAAGATCAAGCGAGATCTGATTGCCGCAGTGGGAACACGCAAAGGTAAACCAACGCCCCGAGCCGGGCGCGCTTGAGTCGTAAGGAGCCTTGCGATTCTTGTCGGGTAGCAGAACGCGATCGCCGAACACCTGTAATGCCCTCTAACGCCGTGTTAAGCCGCCGCTGGCCAGCAGCGGTCGGAAGGGTTGAGTCCCGCCTCCAGCGGTCGGCTTGAACATACAGTTAGGTGTCACTGCCACGGCCAACTAGAACCCGGGTGGCAAGCCACCGCTCGGATTGCCCGCTCTTCGTATTGCATCCATAAGATGGCCCTTTTGCAGAGTGCGCGTCGTAGCTCGGTTGATATTCACGATATTCGACCTGAGGCGACCGTGTTGGTCTTGCAGCTGAAACCCAATACCAGGGCTGACGCCTTCGACAAAGACTACGACACAGCCTGGTGCAATATTGGCGAGCTCGCGTATGAGCTCTGTCCGGAACTGATGTGTCTCAACCTCACGCGCCTTAGCCATGACGTGTCACCTAACGCTCAGCATCAGCGGCGGCGCGCAGCGCCGTCCGCTGCATGCTGTTGTTAGACGACAGACCACCGCGGTCATTGAATCCGGGCACGATCACCTCGCAGAACGTCTGCGATCGCGGGGCCAAGGCCACTACCAATGAAGTCGCCGTGAATCCACGGCTCTGAAGCGACCCGCCCCCCGCCCATACCACCAGGTACTCCGCTGCCTGCGGCGAGCCGCTCGTAGTAGACGCGTCTCATGTTGGGATCATTCCCGGGCCATGCAAGCTCGTCGAGATCGACAAGAAGTTGATCGAGAGTGGCTTCGGCACACCGGACCAATGAGGCCGGACAGACGACGTAGACCTGGCCGCCATCATCGCCCTGAAGAATCACAACGCCGTCGTCTGCGGCCTTCGCCTCGGCCAGCGAAGCCAAGGGGCGGAACGCGACACCGTGGGCGTCGGCCATGAATCGAGCGAGCGGTCGCTCCTCGTCTGGAAGCGCGTCCGGCTTGTAGATCTTGGGATCCTGGCTCATCGTTCTTTCTGTCGTCTAACGCCTGAATTAAGCCGCGCCGCGAAGCGGCGTCGGCTTGAATGAATTGTTGGGGCCCTAAGCCGACAAGCTTGGCCCGATTGGGGGAGCCTGCCACGAACCCTCTCAGCTCGGCAACGAAAGAGTCAATCGAGGCGGGGTCGCAGCGCATGAAAAGACGTGCTGTCTCATGTTGCTCGGAGCGACCGACCGGATAGGTCGACTCGAAGGAAGCCCAGAGACCGACATGCCCCAGGCGATCAGTACAGAAGAACTCGATCAAACAGTAGCCGGTGCCCGATGTGCCAAAGGTGTAGCTGGCCGTTGAGTCTGCTGATGCAGGGAAGTCCTGCAATGCCTCTGCGAGTTGCAAGTGGTCGCCGACGTTACCCCACGCTGAAGTGCTTGCTATAAAGCTCCCGTTTGAGAGTCGCACGGTGTAACGGACGAGCCCATCCCCGTCATGCTCTAGAGAACCACCAACTTCTAGTGTCGCCTCCATAGGGCCCTAACGCCGTGTTAAGCGGCCGCGCACGCGTGGACCCACCAGAATGACAAACCCAAGGTTGCGCGGTCCGCTTGAACACATAGTTAGGTGCGTGCCGTACCGAAGCGGGCAGCAGCGAGTCCGAGCGAGCCGGCGCCCACCAGAAACGCGATGTGGAGGATGGGGACAACATTCCCATGCACTACTTCGGGAAGCACGCCCGTGTAGGCGACTTCGCTAGAGCTCAAGGCATAAGTCATCGGAAAGGCGGACATGACACCCGAACCCGCCGCGAAGACTGCGAATAGACCAAGAGCGACGAGCGCGCTGTGCCTACGCGAAACGCGCCAAAGCGAGTAGGCGGACCACGCAAGGAGGGCGCCGGTCGCGACCGGAATCCACGGGAAGATGAGACTCGCGATTTCGTTCATGGCCTTCAGCACCTAACGCTATTTCTGCCCCGGGTCGGGGGGTTACGGGCTGATTGTTCAGCTTTGTGGTGGGCGCGTCAATCGGAACTTTCCGACGTGCGATCAGGGACTTCGCTGACGACGGCGCGGGGTGGGAGCGGCCAACCTCAACATCCTTCAACCCCGGATCGCGGCTGTTATGGGTTATCGGGACCAGGGCGGGGTGTTAAGGGGCACCGACGATGCGCCTGCGGCGCCGGCGAGGCCTCGGCTGTTCGACGAGGTACGCCGCTGCCTGCGGGTTCGCGGTTACAGCCTGGCGACCGAGCGCGCCTACCTGCACTGGCTGCGGCGGTTCATCCTGGCCAACGATCGGCGCCACCCGCGGGAATTGGGCGCGGCACAGGTCGAAGCCTTCCTCTCGGATCTCGCCGTGCGCGGCCAGGTCGCACCCAGCACCCAGAACCAGGCGCTGGCCGCGCTGCTGTTCGTGTACCGGCACGTTCTGGCGCTCGACCTGCCATGGCTGGACGAGGTGGTTCGGGCAAAGCCGCGGCATCGTGTGCCGACCGTGCTGTCCCGGGACGAGGTGCGGTTGCTGCTGGCCCACATGGAGGGCCGCCCCTGGCTGCTCGCCGCCCTGCTCTACGGGACCGGCATGCGTCTGATGGAGTGCCTGCGCCTGCGCATCAAGGACGTCGACTTCGGTCGTAACGAGATCACGGTGCGCCAGGGCAAGGGCGGCAAGGATCGGCGCACGGTGCTGCCGGCCAGTCTCGCCACTCCTCTGGCACGGCAGATCGACCGCGCCCTTGCCCTGCACCAGCGCGACCTGGCGTCCGGGCTGGGCGAGACCGCGCTGCCGGACGCGCTGGCGCGCAAGTACCGGGGTGCCGGCCGGCAACCGGGCTGGCAGTTCGTGTTCGCGGCGGCCCAGGTGTCCCGGGATCCGCGTGCCGGCGTGCTGCGCCGGCACCACGTCGACGACAGCGTGCTGGCGCGCGGTCTGGCGCGGGCACGACGCGCTGCCGGACTGCTCAAGCACGTCACCGCGCACACCCTGCGCCACAGCTTCGCCACCCACCTGATCGAGGATGGCTACGACATCCGCACGGTGCAGGAACTGCTCGGTCACGCCGACGTGTCGACCACGCAGATCTACACGCATGTGCTCAATCGCGGCGGGCGCGGGGTGCGCAGTCCGTTCAACGGACTCCCCGTCCTCAGTGCCCTTGGTGGCTGAGCACGTCTTCGCGGAGTTTGCGCCGCCAGCCGACTACAGCCCAAACCACGCCAGCAAAAAAGAACAGCAGGCCGAGGACGACGGCCATCGACGGTGCCTCCCGACCGCCGAACACAGGCCTCAGGACCTGGGTAAGGACCGGGATCAGCACGGCGGTGGCGACGAACGTAACCGCAAACCGCGAGAACAGGCGTCGATTGGCGCTTCTGGCGCGCTGCTGGAACGCGGCCATGTAGGACTGGACGAACTCGTTCGGGCCCAGTTGCGCCAATGGGCTCCCGGGCTGTTCCCGCTGCAGCTTCTCTTGCGCGGCGCGCGCCTGGAGCTCGACGGCGCGCATTTCCGAGCCGCGGGATGCCACGACGAGAATGACTGCCACCAGGGGCAGCACCACGAACACGATCAGAAGAAAAATCCCCATGCCACCCTCCTGGCGTCAGCTTTGCATCCAAGTCCGGACTCCCACGCTCCAGCCAATGCATTGAAGCCGACAGCATGCAGCGCAGGGTGGGAGTCGCCCGCGGATCCAGCCTCCCCCTTTTCCTGGGCCGGAGCAGCAGTGCGCTTCGAAATATATCGCAGGCAATCCAGCCCCCGCAGGCAACACAGTGCAAGTCCACCGCTCGTCAGCGCAGGCGATCGCGGAACCTGCGTATCGTGCCGTCCGTTTCGGCACTGGTCGGGCAGGCTCCCGGGCCCTGATCGGGTTGCGAGGACAGCCAAGGCGCAGGCGTCGCCTAACCCTGAAGCACCCGCTCCGCCATCCGGCGCAGCGAGGCGTCGAAGCCGGCGTCGTCGGCGACCTGGCGCAGCGGCCACCAGGCCAGGTCGTTGGATTCCGGGCCGACCACGAAGTCCTCGCCGGCGGTGGCCTGGACCAGGAAGCGGACGTCGTAGTGCCAGTGGCCGGGTTCGCTGCCGCGTTCGGGGATCCAGTGGCGGTCGAGGTCGAGCAGGCCGGGGTGCAGGTGCAGGCCGGCCAGGCCGGTTTCCTCCTCGGCTTCGCGCAGGGCGACGCGGGCCAGGTCGGCCTCGCCGTCGGCGTGGCCGCCGGGTTGCAGCCAGCGGCCCAGCTTGCGGTGGTGGGTGAGCAGGGTGCGCTGGCGGTCGGCGCTGACCACCAGGGCGGAGCCGGTGAAGTGGCCCTGCGCCGGGCAGCGCGCGAAGGCACCGGCGTCGCCGGCCGCCAGGCGCTGCCGGAACAGGGCGACGGTGTCGGCGGCCCCGGGGTGGCGGGCGGCGAAGGCGGCGAGTTCGGCGGCGAGGTCGAAGGGGGGCATGGGGTGGGAGCGGGACTCGGGACTCGGGACTCGGGAATCGAGGTACGTCGGGGGATCGGGGACCGGGTGGAGCGTGGGCATTCTGGCGGGAGGCGGGGGTTGCGGGAAGGTCGGACAGGCTGCGCACGGGATACGCGGCGGCCCCAGTGCCGGCTGGGTTCTTGCGGCGCAGCAGCGGCGGGGTTTGGCGTGGGGCGGCTGGCGGCCCTACACTCCGGCGACTTCTGGGGAGGACCGGATGCGCAAGCCCACGCTGTTGCAGGCCCTGGTGCCGCTGTTCGTTCTGGTGGTTCTGCTGGTGCTGTCGGTGCGGCTGTTCGGCGACGGGTCTTCGGGCGGGCCGAACCAGATCGCCCTGCTGATGGCGGCGGGCGCGGCCATGCTGGTGGCCCTGCGCAACGGCCTGCGCTATGCCGACATGCAGCTCGCGGTGGTCAAGGGCGTGTCGCTGGCGACCACGGCGATCTTCATCCTGCTGGCGGTCGGCGCGCTGATCGGCGCCTGGATCCTGTCCGGCACGGTGCCGGCGCTGATCTATTACGGCATGAAGCTGCTGCACCCGAGCTGGTTCTACCCGGCGGTGTGCCTGATCTGCGCCCTGGTGGCGCTGTCGATCGGCAGCTCCTGGACGGTGGCCGGCACCATCGGCGTGGCCCTGATGGGCGTCGCCATGGGCCTGGGCCTGGACCCGGCGATCGCCGCCGGCGCGGTGATCTCCGGCGCCTACTTCGGCGACAAGATGTCGCCGCTGTCGGACACCACCAACCTGGCGCCGGCCTCGGCGGGCAGCGAGCTGTTCGGCCACATCCGGCACATGACCTGGACCACCCTGCCCGGCTTCGCGGCGGCCCTGCTGATCTTCACCGGCATCGGGCTGAGCCGGGCCGGCCAGGGCGACACCGGCGCGCTGGAGCCGCTGCTGGCGGCGCTGGACGCGCGCTTCGACATCGGCGTGCACCTGCTGCTGCCGCTGCTGGTGCTGCTGGTGATGGCGGTGCGCAAGGTGCCGGCGTTCCCGACCATCGCCATCGGCGCCCTGCTCGGCGGCGTGTTCGCGGTGCTGTTCCAGCGCGAGGCGGTGCTGGCCCTGGCCGGCGTCAACAGCGACAACACCGCCCTGCAACTGCTGGGCGGCGCCTGGCGCTCGCTGTTCGACGGCTATTCGGCCGATTCCGGCGACGCCATGCTGGACGGCCTGCTCAATCGCGGCGGCATGGCCAGCATGCTGCCGACCATCTGGCTGATCATCTGCGCGATGGCGTTCGGCGCCTGCATGGAGCGCGCCGGCCTGCTCGACCGCATCGTCGAGTCGATCCTGCGCGCGGTGCGCGGCCCGGGCTCGCTGGTGGTGGCCACCATCCTGACCGCGATCGGCGTCAACGTGATCGCCTCCGACCAGTACATCGCCATCGTCCTGCCCGGCCGCCTGTACCGCCTGGAGTTCGACCGCCAGGGCCTGGAGCCGGTCAACCTGTCGCGCGCCATCGAGGACGGCGGCACCCTGACCTCGGCCCTGGTGCCCTGGAACACCTGCGGCGCCTACATGGCGGCGACCCTGGGCGTGGCGACGCTGGACTACCTGCCGTACGCCTTCTTCAACTGGATCACGCCGATCATCGCCATGGCCATGGCCGCGGTCGGCTACAAGCTGCTGCGCAAGCCGGTGGCGGTGCGGGCCTGAGCCCGCCCTGCCCCGTCCTGCGCATGCGTCGTCGTCTCCTTCTTTTTCGGCACACCTGACTGGCATGGACAAGAACTCGATCCACGGCATGTGGTCCTCGCGCATGGCCTTCGTGCTGGCCGCCACCGGCTCGGCGGTGGGCCTGGGCAACATCTGGCGCTTCCCCTACATGACCTCGGACAACGGCGGCAGCGCCTTCGTCCTGGTCTACCTGGCCTGCATCGCCCTGGTCGGCCTGCCGATCCTGATGGCCGAGATCCTGATCGGCCGGCGTGGCCGGATGAGCCCGATCAACAGCCTGGTCAAGGTCTCGGCGGATTCCGGCGCACGGCGGAGCTGGGTGGGCCTGGGCTGGCTGGGCATCCTCGCCGGCATCCTGATCCTCAGCTTCTACAGCGTGGTGGCCGGCTGGACGCTGTCGTACTCCTGGTCGTACCTGGGCCAGCTGTTCGGCGGCGAACGGATCACCGACCCCGGCGCCACCTTCGGCGGCCTGCTCGGCGACGCCTGGGCGCTGACCGGCTGGCACGGCCTGTTCATGGTGATGACCCTGGCGGTGGTCGCGCTCGGCGTCGAGAAGGGCCTGGAGCGCGCGGTCAAGGTGCTGATGCCCGCACTGTTCCTGCTGCTGCTGGTGCTGGTCGGCTACGGCCTGACCACCGGCCACTTCGGCACCGCCCTGGGCTTTCTGTTCAAGCCGGACTTCTCGGAGATCGACGGCGGCGTGTTCCTGGCCGCCATGGGCCAGGCCTTCTTCAGCCTCAGCCTGGGCATGTGCACGATGATGGCCTACGGCGCCTACCTGCCGCGCGGCATCTCGATCCCGCGCATCGGCGTCGCCGTGGCGCTGGCCGACACCGGCGTCGCCCTGCTCGCTGGCATGGCGATCTTCCCGATCGTGATCGCCTTCGGCATCAATCCGGCCGGCGGCGGGCCGGGCCTGATCTTCACCTCGCTGCCGCTGGCCTTCGACAGCATGCCGCTGGGCCTGCTGTACGGCCTGCTGTTCTTCCTGCTGCTGTCGTTCGCGGCCTGGACCTCGTCGATCTCGCTGATGGAGCCGGCCACCGCCTTCCTGGTCGAGCGCACGCGGCTGAGCCGGCGCCAGGCGGCGCTCGGCATCGGCCTTTTGTGCTGGGTGCTGGGCCTGGCCTCGGTGCTGGGCTTCAACCACTGGTCGCACGTGCGCCTGTGGGGCCTGGAGATCATGGACTTCGTGGCCAAGGTCGCCAACGACATCATGCTGCCGCTGGGCGGCCTGCTGATCGCCCTGTTCGCCGGCTGGGCGGTCCGCACCAGCCTGCTGCGCGAGGAACTGCCGGAGCTGTCCGACGGCCTGTTCACCGCCTGGCGCTGGCTGCTGCGCGTGGTCTCGCCGGCCCTGGTGGTGATCGTCCTGGTGCGCGCCTTCCTGTAAGCCGGGCGGCCCGCGACCGGACCCCAAACCTACCCGCGTTCGGTTGTACCGACAACGCCGCCCTGACTAACCGGCCCTGCCGCGACACCGCACATTTCCTCTCCCCCTCCTGCGGGGGAGGGGCGTCGGAAAGGGACATACCGGCCAGCGCGCAGCGCTGGATCAGCGCCGGTCAAGATCATGGCAAGCCCGGCCCTCTCCCCCGGCCCCTCCCCCGCAGGCGGGGGAGGGGAGAAGTGCGGCGTCGTCGCACGGGCGGCACGCGCTTGGCAGGGGGCAGAGGGACGATGCTGATCAGGTCTGCCTGAGAGGGCGCGCAGCAGAGCACGCGTCCCCCATCGCCCCGCCGTCCCAATCCCTCGTCCCGAAGCGTCGCCCCGATCCGTCGCCCCGATCTGTCGTCCCGATCCGTCGCCCCGATCCGTCATCCCGATCCGTCGTCCCGATCCGTCGTCCCGATCCGTCGTCCCGATCCGTCATCCCGATCCGTCATCCCGATCCGTCGTCCCGATCCGTCGTCCCGATCCGTCGTCC
>ERZ761607.116-NODE-116-length-176217-cov-18.735681_pt1 | contig 176217 bp, 154 predicted proteins | sample MGYA00511164_ERZ761607 | MGnify/ENA primary metagenome ERZ761607 (study PRJEB28899, sample SAMN02445080) | bioreactor sludge metagenome | biome: EBPR sludge | place: Australia: Brisbane, Thorneside Wastewater Treatment Plant | collected 2011-06-22 ... | reverse complement strand
GAAACCTGAAACCTGAAACCTGAAACCTGAAACCTGAAACCTGAAACCTGAAACCGACTACCACCTCTCCCAATGCACCACATCTTCCAATGCCACCCGTCCACCCTTTTTTGGCGGCGCAGATAACTTCGACTCCTCCAACGGATAGCCAAACGAGAGCGCGATCCGCAAATGCCACTCAGGTGGGAATCCCAAAATGGCGCGAGCCTTGTCCGGGTCATAGATCGAAGCGGGGACGGATCCCACACCCAATTCCCATGCCGCCAGTTGCATGAACGCAGCTGCCTGTCCCGCATCGAACATGATCTGAAATTTATCGCTTGGGTCGGGGGTGAGGATGGCAACCCCGAGCGCCGCGCCAGCAAGATGCCCCGCCCACTCGCCGCAGGTGGAAAGTTCCTTCAAAATGGATTTGTCTCGCATGGCGATGAACTGCCATGCCTGCGTATTTTTCGACGACTGCGAACGCCGTCCCGCGTTCAAAATGGTATGAACCACATCGTCGGGCAGGGGCTTGTCCTGAAACTTCCGCACTGCCCGCTTCAACCGAATTGCCTCAGATACATTCATATTTCACCTCGTCTTTTTCCAAAAGTATACATTCCCTCAGCCTAATTGTGTGGATTCCGTGAGCATTCCCGCCTTTGTAAGAACAAGGCGAATTCTCTCATCTTTATCTAAAAAACAAGCCTTATAGTAACTTCAACGTTTGAGTCGCGTCTGGCATCCCAATACCCTTAGGAATTGTGCATGAGCGAATCGTCTGAAACAAGAATAGCGCGATGGAAAGGGTGGATGAAGAACATCGCTTCATTACTTCGCCGAAGCCTTCCCTTTGCTTCGGGAGTTTTTGCCGCCCTTTTGGTTTTACTTCTCTATCACTTTGTTGTCGTCCAGCCCAGCCAACTCAGCGTAGACGATGTCAATGCGTCGGTTGCCTCGGCGATGGCGTCTGCCACGCCGCCCCCCGCGTATTCAGCGCTGGTCTATCAAGTCATTCAACCATCGCTGGTTGTGATTCAAACGGAGGGAAAAACCCGGGAGGAAGGATCAGGCTTCGGGTTGGGAAGCGGCGTCGTCGTCGATAGTTTTGGAGACATCCTTACCAGTTTGCATGTCATCGAAGGCGCGAGCCGCATCACTGTCACATTTGCAGACGGCACCGAGTCTGAGGCGCAGATCATCACCGAGATTCCAGAACTTGACCTCGCCGTCATTCAAGCATTGGACACGCCTTTATTTGTCGTCCCGGCAACATTGGGCAATCCAAGTGCGATGCGGGTGGGGGACGAAGCATACGTGGTTGGAAACCCGTTCGGTCTGTATAGTTCGATGAGTTCTGGGGTCATCTCAGGGTTTGACCGCACCTTCCGCGTGCCAGATAGTAACGTGGAGATCCCCGGCATGATCCAATTTGACGCGGCGGCAAACCCCGGCAATTCGGGTGGCCCGTTGCTGAACCGCTATGGTCATGTCATTGGAATTGTCACCGGCTTAATTAATCCCACCGAAGAAAATTTCTTTGTAGGTATCGGCTTTGCCGTTCCCATCAACATCGCAGTCGGTGGGATGGGCGGCTCGCCGCCGTATTAGGTCTATCATCGTAGGGGCAACCCGCCCATTGGAATCAAGTCGTTCTGATCTATATTGAAGGGTTGCCCCTGCTTGGGCGTCAACTCAAAAGGAGACTCTTACATGGAACAAACCACAAATCGCGAGAACAAACTTCCCATGGAACGTGTATTGTATGAAGTGAAGAAGATCATCGTTGGGCAGGACCATTTATTGGAGCGGCTCATCGTCGCCTTGCTCGCCCGTGGACATATCCTCGTGGAAGGTGTGCCGGGGCTGGCAAAGACGATGGCGATCAAAACGCTGGCTGATTCCATCGGCGGCGAATTCAAGCGTATTCAGTTCACGCCAGACCTTGTCCCCGCAGATCTGGTTGGGACGCGCATCTACAACCAGAAGACGGGCGAGTTCAACACCTCGCTCGGACCTGTGTTCACCAACTTGTTGCTTGCGGATGAGATCAACCGCGCGCCTGCCAAAGTGCAAAGCGCTTTGCTCGAAGTCATGCAGGAACGACAGGTGACCATTGGGCGCGAGACCTTCAAGGTGCCGAATCCGTTTTTGGTTTTGGCGACGCAGAACCCTATCGAAACCGAAGGGACGTATGCTCTGCCTGAAGCACAAGTAGACCGTTTCATGCTCAAGGTGTTGATCGGCTACCCAACGTCCACTGAAGAATTCGTCATCGTTGAACGCATGACCGGTGCGATTCAAGCCGTGCAAAAAGTGTTGACCACCGATCAATTATTGGAATTGCAAGCGAAGGCAGATCAAGTCTATGTCGATCCGTCGCTGATCGAATACGCCGTCAAAGTGGTGACTGCCACTCGCAGCCCGAAGATGGTCGGCTTGGCGGATCTGGAACGCTACATCACTTTCGGAGCGAGTCCGCGCGCTTCGATCAATTTGATTCTCACAGCCAAAGCGCTCGCCTTCGTGCGCGGACGAAACTACGTCCTGCCGCAAGATGTCGTGGACATGGCGCTCGACGTCATCCGTCACAGGTTGGTGCTTTCATACGAAGCGTTGTCTGATGAGATCTCCAGCGACGAGATTCTGACCAAAATCCTCGACCGTATTCCGATCCCTGTGGTGCCGATGAATGAACACTTTAAAGTCCGCGCGAACTCCTGAGCGAATTCTGCACCGGCTGGACTGGCAGGTCATCCGCCGTCTGGACGGATATTTGCAGGGCGATTATCGCAGTCTTTTCCGCGGCTCCGGCGTGGACTTTGCCGACTTGCGTGAGTATCAGCCGCAGGACGACATCCGCTACATTGACTGGAACGTCAGCGCGCGCATGGACACACCTTACGTCCGCGAGTACATGGAAGACCGCGAGATCATCGCGTGGTTCCTGCTCGACCTGAGCCCGTCTGTGGATTTTGGCGCGTTGGATAACCAGAAGCGCAACGTGCTGATCGACTTTGTCGGCACGTTGTCACGTCTGCTTACGCGGCATGGGAACCGTGTCGGGGCGATCATGTTTGGGAGCGGCATCCAGCATAAGGTCCCGGCGCGAAGCGGGCGGCTGCATGTGTTGCGCCTGCTCAACGATCTGCTCAAGCAGCCGCATCATCAACGCGCGCCCATGACCGATCTATCCGCTTTGATGAAAGGCGGACTGCACACTATCAAGAAACGTTCGCTGATCTTTGTGATTTCCGATTTCATCAGCATGCCGGGGTGGGAGCGTTCGTTGAGTTTGCTCAGTCAGCGGCATGAGGTCATCGCCATCCGCTTGTGGGACCCGCGTGAGATCAGTCTGCCGGATGTCGGTCATGTCATTTTGGAGGACTCTGAAACGGGCGAGCAAATTTACGTCGATACGCATGACAAGAATTTTCGCAAGCGGTTTGCAGAGGCGGCGCGCAAACGAGAAGCCGAGTTGAGCGAAGCCTTCAAACGCGCGGGCGTGGATGTGCTGCCGCTTTCGACCGAAGCGGACTTGATCCATGCCATCGCCAGTTTCGTCATGCTGCGCCGTCAGCGCCGGAGATAACGCATGTCGTTCATTTGGACATCCATGCTTTGGTCGTTGATGTTGATTCCCTTGCTGGTGCTGTTGTATCTGCGAATGCAGCGGCGGCGAGCGCAGATCGCGCTTCGGTATGGAAGCCTGGGCTTGGTGCAACAAGCCTCGGGGCGCGGCGTTGGAGTGCGGCGGCATATTCCCGCGATCTTGTTCCTGGTCGGGCTGACGGTTCTCTTCGTCGCCCTCGCCCGCCCGCAGATGGTGATCGGCTTGCCGAAGGTGGAAGGCATTGTCATCCTCGCCTTCGATGTTTCGGGCAGCATGGCGGCGGAGGATTTTGAACCGAATCGACTCGAAGCCGCAAAAGCCGTGGCAATTGATTTTGTCTCGCGTCAGCCTTCGACGGTGAAAGTTGGGGTGGTGGCATTTAGCGAAAGCGGACTCTCGGTGCAGATCCCCTCAGCAGATCAAACCGCCATCATTGACGCAATCGAACGGTTGAAACCGCAGCGCGGCACGTCGCTGGCGAATGGGATTGTCGCTTCGTTGAATACGATCGCGAATCTCACAGGTGAGGAACCGATCGTTGGCTTTGAAGGCGCGGATGTCCCTCCGCTGCTGAATGGCACGCCGGAAATTTCCGCCGATCAATCTTCTGCCATCGTTCTGTTTACGGATGGCGAGAACAACATGAATCCCGACCCGGTGGAGGCGGCGTTACTGGCTGCCGAGCGCGGAGTGCGCATCCACACCATTGCGGTGGGCAGCCCCGAAGGCACGCAATTGACCGTCAATGGTTTTACGGTTTTCACGCAAGTGGATGAAGCGGCGCTTCAACAAATTTCAGAAATTACGCAGGGAATTTATTACAACGCGCAGGATGAAGATGACTTGCGCGAGGTCTATGAAAGTATCGAGCCGCGCCTCAAGGTCCAGGAGGAAGCGCAGGAAGTTACTGCTGTCTTTGCAGGTGTCAGCATTTTGATCCTGCTCATCGGCGGCTTGTTGTCGTTGTTGTGGTTTAGCCGTGTGCCGTGAGGGAGTTTTAACCACAGATGAACACGGATGAACATTGATGGTTGATAAATAAAAAACGAATTTATCTGAGTTCATCTGTGTTGAATCCTCATTGACACTGGAGGTTGTGATGGAATTACTCTGGTCACCAGTTTTATATCTATTGGCGTTGATCCCGCTCTCGATCCTCGTCTACATTCTGATCCTGCGGCGGCGTAAACCGTTCGCGGTGCGCTATTCGAGCCTGTCGCTGATCCGTGCCGCCGCGCCGAAACAATCTCAATGGAAGCGGCATTTGCCGTTCGCCTTGTTCCTGATCGCCATGTCCAGCCTTATCATGGCAATGGCGCGACCGGTTTCGGTCGTCACGCTCCCGGCGTCGAATGCCACCATCATCCTTGCCATCGACGTGTCCCGCAGCATGTGCTCCACCGACATCTTCCCGAACCGACTCGAATCCGCCAAAGCCGCCGCGCTGGAATTCATCAAGGGACAGAACTCCGATACGCAGATCGGCATCGTCGTCTTCGCTGGTTTTGCCGTCATCGCCCAACCGCCGACCACAGACCGCGCTTTACTCGAAACAACGATCACTAACATCACAACTGCTCGTCGAACCGCCATTGGCGAGGGCATTCTCATGTCGCTGGACGCCATCGCGGAGTTTGACGATTCGGTCGTCAGCCCGTATTCTGGTGTGGAGTTCACCCCCATGCCCGAAGGTCAATATGTGCCCGCCATCGTCGTTCTACTCACGGATGGCGTGACCACCACTGGCATTCATCCGCTTGAGGCGGCGCAAATGGCAGCGGATCGCGGCGTGCGCGTTTACACCATCGGCTTTGGCACGGTCAACAACACCGCGCCGATGAACTGCAATCCCTACGCTTCATACTCCGCCCCGTTCGACCCGTTCTTTGGCGGTGGAGGCGGCGGTGGTGGAAACTTCCGCCGCGAGATCGATGAAGCCACGCTTAAGGAAGTTTCCGGCATGACCGGTGGCGAATATCACCTTGCCGAAAGCGCTACCGAACTGCAAGAGGTCTTCGACAGTTTGCCGACGCAACTCTTCACCATCACCGAGACGACCGAGATTAGCGTCTTCTTCGCCGCCATCGCAGCGCTGTTCGTTGTGCTTGCCATTGTGCTGTCCATCATCTGGAATCCGTTGTTGTAAATATGGAATCCGCAAGTTCTGCCTTCGGATTTTTAACAGTTTTACCCAATCTCCAGAAGTAGAACTTCTGGACTCCATACGGGTATAATTCTCCCAATGGATGAGAAACTTCATTTCAAACCATTTGGGTTATCTGCACTTGCCCTCGCCGTCATCGGCTGGGGCGGGTTGTATTTCATCATTTCGCTGACGCTGCCCTTCGTTTGGTCACGCTGGGGATTTTTCGCCCTTCTTCTCATGGCGCTCACCGGCACAGCTCTGCCCATCGTGTATTATCTGCATCAGCGTTTCCCCACCGAGCCGCCCGCCGAAGCTAATGTCATCATCCGACAGGCAACCTGGGTGGGTGTGTACGGCGCGACCCTGGCCTGGCTGCAACTGGGTCGCCTTGTCACGTTGTACGTTATTCTCGGTCTTGCAGGCGGACTCATTGCCGCCGAATATTTCATCCGCATCCGTGAGAAAGCCAACCGCCGCCCGCCCGTGATCCACGATGACAACGCTTCGTAACCTTCCATCCGTTGAAGGACTCCTTCAAACCGAAACGACCGCGCATTTGATCGCCCGCTTCGGCAGACCCCTGACCTTGGACGCACTTCGCAAAACATTGGATGACATCCGCGCGCGCTTCAAACGGGACCCGGAAATTTCCCTGCCTTCCATCGAGTCGATCCTCGCCCAAGCCGAATCCACCCTCTCCGCCTGGACGGCACAGACCCTCCATCCGGTTATCAATGCCACCGGAGTTATTCTGCACACCAACCTCGGACGCGCCCCGTTGAGCGACGCCACCATTCACGCAATGGACATCGTCTCACGCGGCTACTCCAACCTCGAATTCGATCTCGAAACCGGCAAGCGCGGCTCGCGGCTGATCCATGCCGAGTCGCTTTTGCAAAAACTCACCGGCGCAGAGTCTGCACTCGTGGTCAATAATTGCGCTTCCGCGGTCTTGCTGACTTTATCCGCATTGGCAAATAAAAAGCGCGTCGTCATCGCCCGTTCCCAACTTGTGGAGATCGGCGGCGGCTTCCGCGTGCCTGATGTGATGAAACAATCCGGTGCGAAACTTGTGGAAGTAGGCACGACCAACAAGATTCGCATTTCAGATTATGCGTCCGCGCTTGAAGAACCGACTTCGTTAGTCATGCGCGCGCACCGTTCCAATTTCAAGATCATTGGCTTCACCGAAGAACCCGAATTCGTGGATGTAGTCCTTGCGGCACATCAAGCCGGTGTCTATGTCGTCGACGACCTCGGCTCTGGCGCATTGTATGACACCGCCAAATATGGGTTCACCCACGAGCCGACGGTCCAAGAGTCCTTGCAAGCCGGTGCGGATGTGGTGCTTTTTTCCGGCGACAAACTCCTCGGCGGTCCACAGGCGGGCATCATCCTCGGCAAAAAGATTCTGCTCGATAAGATCAAGAAACATCCGCTGGCGCGAGCCGTCCGTGCGGATAAATCCTGTCTGGCTGGCGTTTCTGCCACGCTATCGCATTACCTCAAGGACGAGGCGGAGCGCGAAATCCCCATCCTGAGGATGATGTCACTGACGTTGAAACAGGTTCAGGGTCGGGCTGAAGCGTGGCGTATGGAATTGGGGCAAGGCGCTGTTGTATCTGGCGAGTCGACGGTGGGCGGTGGTTCGCTTCCCGGTGAATCCATCCCCACCTTTTTGCTTGAACTCAAAGTCTCCTCCGCCGAAAAATTCCTGCGCGAGCTGAGAAAGAACAATCCGCCCATCATTGCAAGGACCGAAAACGACAAAATCCTCCTCGATCCCCGCACCGTTTTCCCTGAACAAGAAGGCGCATTGCTGGTGGCGTTGAATAATTTATTGAAACGTTAATTGGATGGAGCGCAATGATCTTCCAAATTCCTGTTCCTGACTTGAAGAAGCCGCCTGTGTTGAAATTCCCGGAGCGGTGCGCCAACTGCGGCAAACCGAAGGAAGAGACGCTTGGAATATCGTTGCATATGGGCGCACAGCATCGCAACAGAACCGTGACCCTGGATCTGAAAGTACCCATGTGCAAAGCCTGCGCAGACAGAGAACGCAGCATTGCCAAAGTGACATTGATTCCGTTCTTGATCGTTGGCTTTATCTTCGGAGCCATTGCTTTTGTCCCTGCCACGTTAATTTCACCCGAAGGGACAACCCCTCAAACGATGACGTTTCCACTTGTGTTCGGTGGTTTTGTCGGGTTGGTCGTTGGCATCATCACCGGGACGGTTGGTGAAATGATCGTCAAAACCTTGGCTGTGCCTTTTTATGGGAAATTTGTCACCCGTCGTCCGTTGACCATTCTCAGTTTTTTTAGTGAAACGGATGATCTGCTCGGTGTGTCTGCTAAATTTCTGCGCGAGAAAAAACTCGTGCAGTTGGAGTTCGAGAACGAAGAGATCGCACGTGAATTTGCAAAACTCAATCAACTGGAGCCTCAATGAAATCAGACCTTGACAGCATCATGCAATCCCACAATTTGGATGCGTTCGTTGTGTTCGGCAATGCCGAGAATAATCCGCCCATGTATTACCTGACCGGCGGCGGACATGTCAGCCATGCCACGGTCATCAAGAAACGCGGCGAAGAGCCGGTTTATTTTTACAACGACATGGAACGCGACGAAGCCGCCAAAAGCGGATTGAAAACCGTGCCGTTCAGTAAATATGATTACAACGCTTTGTTGAAAAAATCTGAGGGTAATGCCTTGCTTGCCAGCGCCATGCGCTGCCAGCAGATGTTCGAAGAAATCGGCGTCGTTAGCGGACGTGTGGGTGTGTATGGGCATTACGATGTCAGCATGGTGTTTGGGATGTTAAACCATTTGCAGAAACTGATGCCTGATCTTGAGTTCATCGGTGAAGCGCGGGAAGATTCGATCTTCCTGCGGGCGATGGAAACAAAAGATGAAACAGAAGTCGAGCGCATTCGTAGGATGGGCAAGGTCACAACGACAGTGGTGGCGAAGGTCCGCGAATATCTCACCTCGTGCGATGTCCGCGATGACGAAGTTCTTCTCAAGGAAGATGGCACACCGCTGTCTGTCGGTGATGTTCACTCAAAAATTCGTTTGTGGGTCTCTGAGCACGGCGCAGAACTTCCCTCTGGCTTTATCTTCGCCATCGGGCGCGATGCGGGCGTGCCACACTCTGCGGGCAACCCTGCCGACCTGATGCGTCTCGGGCAGACCATCGTCTTCGATATTTATCCAGCCGAGGCGGGCGGCGGTTATTACTACGACTTCACTCGCACATGGAGTCTCGGTTACACCACGCCCGAAGCGCAGGCGTTGTTCGACCAGGTCAAGGAAATTTATGATACGCTCAACGATAACTTTGACTTGAACGTGGCGTTCAAGGATTATCAACGCATGACCTGTGAATTCTTTGAATCCAAGGGGCATCAAACGCCGCTCAATACCAAGGCGCCCATTGAAGGCTACGTCCATAGTTTGGGACATGGCGTAGGCTTGAACATTCACGAGCGACCGTTCAGCGGCTTGACCGCGGGCGACGATCAACGCCTCTCTCCCGGTGTGATCATCACCTCCGAACCGGGCTTGTACTACCCTGAAAAAGGGATGGGCTTCCGCATCGAAGACACGCTTTGGGTGCGCCCCGATGGCGTGATGGAAAAGCTTGCAGACTACCCGTACGATTTTGTCCTGCCGATGAAGAAGTGGAAGAAGAAATAAGATCGTGGATGATGAACGGACTATACATAACTGTCCGCCGTCTGTCGTCCTCCGCCCCAAAATGATCCATCTTCAATCCCTCGCTCCGCGTCCATATCTCGAAAGTGATCTGAGCGAATTCCCGTTCACGGTTCCAGTGATCCGGTCTCTCTCTGAGATTCATTTTACTGCGCCAGTGACCTTTTTTGTCGGCGAGAACGGCTCCGGCAAATCGACGGTGATGGAGGCGTTGGCTTGCGCTGTGGAATCCATCACCGTAGGCAGCGAGAGTGTCAAAACAGACAAGACTCTCGTGCCCGTCCGCAGGTTGGCAAAGTATTTCAAACTGGCTTGGACAAAGCGCACGCGCAAAGGTTTCTTCCTTCGCGCCGAGGACTTTTTTGGTTATGCCCGCTCCATGCGCGAAACGCGCGAAGAGTTGGAGGAAGAATTCAATAATGTGGAAAAGGAGTATCAGGGACGTTCGAAATATGCCGCCGATCTGGCGCGTTCAGCGTACGCTGGTCAATTGGCGGCGATGAAGCATCGCTACGGCAAAGACCTCGACAATTTTTCGCATGGCGAAGCCTTTCTCATGCTCTTTCAGTCACGTTTTGTTCCCGGCGGCTTGTATCTGCTGGACGAACCTGAAGCGGCGCTTTCTCCGTCTCGTCAACTGAGTTTTCTTTCCGCTTTAAAACAGATGATCGAACAGGATTCGCAATTCATCATTGCCACTCACTCGGCGATCATCCTTGCCTTTCCTGAGGCGCAGATACTTCAATTTAAGGATAACGGCATCCGCGAAGTGCAATATAATCAATTGGAACACGTCAATCTCACCCGGGATTTTCTCGCAAACCCGGACGCATTCTTAAGGCATTTGTAAAAAGAATTCACCACTGAGATCACTAAGGGTACGGAGATTCTTAATTTATTTTCTCTGTGTGCTCCGTGTGCTCTGTGGTAAAAAGAAAGAACCATGACTGAACTGAAACCCGCTCGAATCCTCGCCATTGAAACCTCTTGCGACGAAACCGCCTGCGCCGTCATCGAAAACGGACGCGCGTTGCTCACGTCGGTCGTCGCCTCCCAAATGGAGATCCACGCCCGCTATGGCGGTGTTTTTCCTGAAGTTGCGTCACGACAGCATGTTCTGAGCATCATCCCGGTCGTGCAGCAGGCGCTGGCACAGGCGCACCTCACGCTCAACGACATTGACGCCATTGCCGTCACGCAGGGACCTGGTCTCGCCGGGTCGCTCATCGTAGGTATGAACATGGCGAAGGGTATCGCGCTCGCGTTGGACAAACCACTTGTCGGCGTGAATCATCTTGAGGGTCACATCTACTCTGCCTGGGTGTACGAAGCGGGAGACACCATCCCGCCTGCGCCGCAATTCCCGCTTATAGCGTTGCTCGTCTCGGGCGGTCATACTGAACTGAATCTGATGACCGACCATTTGACCTATCAACGCCTCGGCTCGACGCTGGATGATGCGGCAGGTGAAGCCTTCGATAAAGTGGCGCGATTATTGGATCTGCCTTATCCCGGTGGACCGTCCATTCAAAAAGCAGCAGAAGAGGGTGACGCTTCGCGCTTCAACTTCCCCCGCGCCTGGCTCGATGGAACCTGGAACTTTTCCTTCAGCGGAGTGAAGACCTCGGTATTGTATGAAGTGCAGGAATTGAAAAAACGCAGCAACGGTATCCCCGTCCATGATCTGGCGGCGTCGTTCCAAAAAGCCGTGGTGGATGTGCTGTTCAAAAAGACGATGGATGCGGCACGTGAATTCGGCGCGAAGGAAATTTTGGTGGCGGGCGGCGTCTCTGCCAACCGCGCCTTGCGGCAGGTATTCAAAGGGCAAACTGAATTTCCAGTCCATATTCCGCCGCTGTCACTTTGTACGGATAATGCGGCGATGATCGGCGCGGCGGGCTATTTCCGTTACGCGTTGGGTTATCTCTCCGAGTTTGAGATGGATGTCTTGCCGACTTGGCCCCTTTCTTAATTCGTTTATATAAAAATGGGCGACCCGTATGGGTCGCCCATTATGTTTAAAAAATCACTCCCCAGCGGCTTGCCCAAGCCAGACAGGGGAGTAATCAGGAGAATGCATCTGTTATTATATTCTTTGAGTTAAATGGTTGCTGAACACGGATTAAGTATTGGATGAGAAATTATCGGCAGGCGGAAAGTAAATTTTTGAACGTAATCGGACCTTCTTTTGAAAATTCGTCTTTGCGATCCCCCGAGGTATCTCAGTTTTCACCTTTTTCGAACTCTCCCAGGAAGAGATCAACAATGGCAGGGTCGAAGTGTTTTCCAGCCTCGGAACGAATGTATTTAAAGACCTCTGGTTTGGGCATAGCTCTTCGATAGGGACGGTCGTGCGAGAGCGCATCGAACACGTCCACAATGGCGAAAATTCGCGCTTCAAGCGGAATGGATTCGCCAATCAACCCATGTGGATATCCGCTGCCATCCCATTTTTCGTGGTGGTAGCGGGGGATGTTCAGGGCGGGCTTCAGGTATTCGATGGAGGAAAGCAGATCCACGGCGATTTGTGGATGCAGACGCATGATTCGGGTTTCCGACTCGGTCAGTGGCCCCGGCTTGCGGAGGATGTCGTCGGGGATGCCGATCTTTCCAATGTCGTGCAACAGCACTCCCCGCATGATATGAACAATCTGTTCCTCGGGAACCCCCGCCCGGCGGGCAAGGCGCAGGGTCAGATCCGAAACGCGTTCGGAATGTCCTTGCGTTTCCCGGTCGCGGAATTCGAGCGCTTTCGACCAGCCTTGCAGGGTGGTTTCATAGGCTTCCTTTAGCTCTTCAAAAGTATTTTGAAGGTCTTCGACCAGTTTGTCATTGGTTTGGAGGGTTGTCTGGAGTTGATGCGAAATGACCCAGGTCATGAAGGCGATCGCGAACAATGCGACGATGGCGGTCAGGTTATATTCCCAGATGTAGCCCTCGAGGATGGAGTAGAAGGTATATCCGGCGGCGGTCAGGAAGGCGTACAAGAATGAAATGGATGGGCGGATGATGAAACTGGACATTGCGATGGGCAGGGCGAAGATGACCATTGAGTATTCGAGATACTTTGCCTCACTGACCGCAATTGCCAGAAGAATTGTCAGGGTGATCGAAACATACCCAACGAGAATGACCCTGCCCTTTTTATTCAGCCACCAAAGAAAATAGAATAATGCAAATAGGACGATGTCTTGAATTAGATAGATCGTGTATTCGATGCCGGGATGAAAGAGAAGATAGAGAGAGTTATTGGCGAGGGTGTATATCAGAATCCCCAGGATCAAGATGTGATATAACGCGAGCAGCTGCCCTCTTCTTTGCAGATGCGGATCTGTGGTCTCGACTGTGGATAGCCGGGTAATGAACGACCACACTGTTGAGCCGTACGCTCTTGCAATTGCCTTCATGGTTAAACAACCTTGTTCGAATTATACTGTTTATTCATGCAGGTGAATTTCAAGCAGGCGGTTTTGCCCGGCGAGGTCTTTGTGTAGTTGGATGGTGGCTGCGGAGAGCATATCGTATGCCATGCTGAGGGCGCTCATCCCCTGCGATGCTTCGATCTCCAGCAGGATGGAGCCTTTTGGCGCAAGCCAATCGACCGATAAGGTCAGCAGGCGGCGATAAAGTTCGAGACCGTCTGCGCCTCCATCCAGGGCGAGAGTTGGTTCTCGACCGAAAATTGGGAGGTCGCGTAATGTGTCTGTGGGGATGTAGGGCAGGTTGGCGCAGATGAGGTCGAAATGACTTTCTGTCGGCAGCGGGTCGATGTGTTTGGGTAACAGGTCGCATTGCAGGAAGTTGATCCGATGAGAGACATCGAATTTTTTTGCGTTGCGTTTGGCAACCTTGAGCGTCGCTTGCGAAATGTCGGTGGCGAGGATGTTCACCCCTGGGACATGCATGGCAATGGACACGGCGATGATGCCCGAGCCTGTGCCTACGTCTGCGACGGTGCGGCGCTCGGGGGCGGCGTTCAACCAGCGGATGGCTTTTTCGACCAGTAGTTCTGTCTCTGGTCTTGGGATTAGAACATCGGGGGTGATGTCAAAATCCAGACCGTAAAATTCCCAGTGACCGAGGATGTAGGGCAGCGGCTCACCCGCTTCCAGCCGGGCAAAGGCTTGGGTGGCTGAATCCGCTTGCGGCGGGGTCAGAGGCGATTCCAGGTGTGCCAGCAGCCACGTGCGCGGATGTCCGATCACATGTGCGAGCAGAACCTGCGCGTCCAAAACATCGCAAGTTTCTTTTTTTTGTGCGAGAAATTCGCCGAGGTTCATTCCGCCGATCCGAACATCATGCGTTCGAGTAGGGTGCGTTGGAAGATGAGAAAGATGACGACGACCGGGATGGACATGATGAGGGCGAGCGAACCGAGATAGCTCCATGGCTGTGCGCCACCCTGATATTGGGTTTGGACAATGGCATAGATGGACATGGCAAGTGTAACCGTGTCGGCTTTGTCCACGAAGAGCCAGCCGATGGCAAATTCGGAGTACGCCATGAGGAAGGCGATCAACCCGGAGATGGCAATGGTGGGCAGCGCTAGCGGTAATGTGATGTGTAAGAAGGTTTGGAGATCTCCTGCACCATCGAGGAAGGCGGCTTCCTCCACTTCTTTTGGGATGGCTTGGAAGGCAGCGCGCATGTTCCAGATGCAGAATGGCATGGCGAACGCGGAATAGACGATGACCAGCGCCCACAAGGTGGTGCGGATCTGCAACATGCTGAGCAATATATAAAGCGGTGTCATAAAAGCGACAGGCGGCAGGAATGCCGTGAGCAGGATGGCGAACAGACCACCCTGACGGGCTGGGAAGCGGAAGCGCGCAAAGGCATACGCAAGACTGATGCCGAGAATGATGGCGATGGCGGCTGCGCCCAAAGAAACAACCAGGCTGTTGCGGAGCAGGATCTCAAAACTTACGGATTGATACGGTTTGTCGAGTACGTTCAAAAAGGCGGTCAGTGACCATTCTTTGGGCAGCAGGCGGAATTCGGTGGGTCGTCCCCGGAGTGAGCCGTCGAAGGCGAGGCGGGCAATGCCCCAAATGGGCAGGATGACAAAGAAGCCGGTTAGGGCGAGCAGAAATTGGGTGACGATCTGCCTGAGTGGTGAGATGTTACGCATGGGTCACTCCTTCTCCAGCCTTGCTCCAGCGGTTGAAGAGATAGACGAACACGACGAGGATTAAAACGTTGATGATATTGATGGCGGCTGAAGTGGCGAACTGTCCGCCGCCGAACCAACCCGTCGGGTTGAAGGTATTATAGGAAAATGTGGAGAGTGTGGCGTTTGGAAAGAAAAAGACCTGGAACAGATAAAATTGGTTGAAGGCGAAAATGCCGCGCACGAGGATGGCGGGTAACAGCAGCGGCAGCAGCAGGGGAGCGGTGATAAAGCGGAAGGTTTGCAGTGCATTCGCGCCGTCCATGGAGGCGGCATCATAGACTTCGCGGGGGATCATCTTCAGCCCGGTGCTGGAAGCCAGCATCATGAATGGGAATCCGTACCACAGGGCGGGCAGCAGGAAGATGATCAGCCACAGGTCTGGGCTGGAAGCGAGTGCGCTTGTAAATTTTCCAAAAATTGAGCCGGGTCCGAATTTATCTGCGGCGAGATACAGCCAGCCCCAATCTTCCAAAAAGATGTTCAGCCACATCATCGCGCCGATCATTTCGGGAATTGCCCACGGCAGGATGAATAACGCCTGCCAGAACTTTCCCAGCTTCACGCCTTTTTGCCAGAGCAGCAGGGCGATCCCAAGTCCCAGCCCCACTTGCAGGACGACAGACAGCACCATCCACATGATGTTGAAGAACAGGTAACTGAAACCGCCGCCATAGCCGGTGTTGAACGCATCGAAAATGAACGGATAGGTGCTCAACCCGGTGAAGCCTACTTCGTTCGGGTTGCCACCTTCGGAGGGTATGATGGGAATTTGCCCTGTGATTCCCTGCCAGAAGGCGCGCCAAATTCCACCCTGAAACCCGTCGCGGATGGAAGCTGCATTGAAATCTGTCGTGGATACGATGATTTGAAAGATCAGCGGGAAAACAGTCAGGATGATAAAAGCGGTCAAGCCCGGAATGAGCCAGGGTGTGGCGCGACTCACTTCGGATTTTTTGTATATAGCCTTGTTTGAGTTGCGATTCTGCCACCACTCGCGGATCTGATCCCAAATTTCTGATAGTCCTTCCGCAGCGGCAAATGAGAGCGGGACGGTCAGAGTCAATACATATTGGGGCCATTTGGTGGGCCAAACCATCAGGAACAGCATGGCGGCTGCCAGCCAAAGCACGTAGACCCTTTCTTTTTTCCATAATCGTCCAAGCCCGATGAATGCCAGAAACGCGATCCACATGTCAGGAGCGTAAAAAAATAGATCACGATGCCAGATCTTGGGAGAGACAAACAACCAGTTGAATTGCTGCCAGAAGGGGAAATTGGCTCGCTCAACTTCTTCTGCGCTGGTGGAATACCCGGCATGATAGAAAACCGATTCACGCAGACGGGTGAGCGGGTCTGCCCACAGGTAGGGATTCATCGCGAAGAAGATGACCACTCCAAGAATGCCCCAAAAAGCGGCTTGCCTGAAAAACAGATTGACCTGTTCCTCGTCCTTCGCGTTCAGATACCAATCGATCAAGATGGCAATGCCGATAACACAATACAGATATTTTGATGCAGCCGTCAGACCGAGGAAAACGGCGGATGCGATCAACCATCCGGTTTTGCGACTCTTTTTGAATTGCAGATATGCCAGTACCATGATGAAACTCGTCAGTGCGGGCAGGGCTTCGAGCATGATCTGCGAGACATATTTGATCGTGAAGGTATGCGTCGCGAGCGCCAATGCTGCCAGCGGGTTGACGCTTCCCACAAGTGCCACGGTCAGCCAGCCGAGGACGGCATTGGTCGTGCGTGCCGGGCGGACGAGGTCGCGCGGCAGGTATCGATCCGGCTCGGCGGTGGTGGGGCGGTCTGGTGTCAGCGGCTTTTCCGGGGCGGATAAGAGACTCACGCCGATGACGATCTTTGCAAGCGGGGGGTGCTCGGGGCGGTAGTTCGCTTCCAGAAAACCGGACCAGTTCGAGGTCCGAATCAGATGCGCATATTCCTGCCCGGCGCGCAGGTAATCATCTTCGTCATAGTCGATGGGCAGCATCTTCACGGCTTGTGAGCGGAGAGTCCATGCGAGGGCGAGGATGACGATCACGGTAAGAAGACGAAGGATCGATGGGTGTCGTTTTACGGTCTGTGTTAATTGAGGATTGAGAAATTTCATCATGCTGCTCGCTTATTGTTTCCTAAAGTCTTTCCAGATCGACTGAAGGATGACGGTTGTCGCCTCTCCGGCGGAGAGTGCGATTGGGGCGCTCACCATGATCGTGTATTGGGGCCATTTTGTATTCCACAGCAGCAGGAACACAATGCCGACGATCAGCCACAATACGAATACGCGTTCTTTGCGCCACAGGCGGACGAGTCCCAAGACGCCCATGATAAGGATGAAGTTGTCCAGTGAATAGATAAATGTGTTTTCTGGATGCCAGTCTTTTGCCGAGGTGTTGAGCCAGATGAAAGGCTGGTAAAAGGGGAAATCCAAGTTGACAACCTCGGGCGCGTTTTGCGAGTAGTTCGAGTGAAAGAGCAGGCTGTCGCCCAGGCGCTGGATCGGGTCTTGCCAGAGGAATGGATTGAAGACGAAGAATGCCAGCAGCGAAATGATTCCCCACAGCGCGCTTCTTTTGAAAAAAGCGCCCCAGCGCCCGCCGGTCTGGAAGTTGGAAAGTACCCAATCTGCGAGGATCGCGAAACCGGCAATGGCATACATGTATTTATTGGCGGCGGTCAGCCCGAGGAAGACCGCCGAGGCGATCCACCAGATCGATTTGGGTTGTTTTTTGTAGCGGACATAGCATAGAACGGCGGCAAGGCTCGTGAACGCTGCCACGGCTTCGAGCATGATCTCGCTCGTGTATTTGATGGTCATGGTGTGCATGGCGAGGAGCAAGCCGCCCACCGGGTTGACCAATGCCAGCAAACCGGCGGTCAATGCGCCGAAGACGGCTGAGGTGCGGCGGGCAGCCTGTCCGCGCGGAAGGAAGACCGTTTCGTCGATGTGCGCGTTTGCGGGTGTTGCAGGCTGCGATTGGATCGCCACGCCGAAAATGATCTTGGTCAGCGGTGGATGTTCGGGGGTGGGGTTGGTTTCGAGGAAACCGGCCCAGTTTCCGGTTTGGATCAATGAAGCGAACTCTTCTGCAGCAGCCAGATAGATCGCTTCGTCCGAGTCGCGTTGTATGGTTGCTGCGGCTTTTTGTCGCAGGGAGTATGCCAGTAAGGCAACCAGCAGAAAGGCGAGTAGGGCAAATCCACGAGTGATGGTATTGGATCTCATCGTTTACCTCTCAATAAAAAAGCGCAGGAGTACTGCGCTAAATCGTACTGCGTCGGTTCATTCCTCGTCTTCGACTCCGGTGGCGGCGAGTTTTCCGGCTTCATCGCGTGTGGTCAGTTCGTCGATGAATTCGTCGATATCACCATCGATCACTGCCGGCAGGTTGTAGTTGGACAAGCCGATACGGTGGTCAGTGACGCGGTTTTGCGGATAGTTGTAAGTGCGGATCTTTTCGGAGCGTTCGCCCGTTCCAACCTGTGAACGGCGGTCTGCTTCCAGTTCGGCGTGGCGTTTTTGTTCCTCGATCTCGTACAAACGCGCGCGCAGAATGGACAGGGCGCGTAATTTGTTCTGCAATTGTGAGCGCTCATCCTGACAGGTGACCACCATGCCGGTCGGTTTGTGATACAGGCGTACAGCCGTGGAGTTCTTTTGCACGTTCTGCCCGCCCGCGCCGGAGGAACGATAGACTTCGATCTCGATATCGGTTTCGGGGATATCGATCTCGACATCATCCACTTCGGCAAGTACTGCCACGGTGGCGGTGGACGTGTGGATGCGTCCCTGCGCCTCGGTGGCGGGCACACGCTGCACACGATGCACGCCCGATTCGTATTTCAATTTTGAGAAGGCGCCCTTGCCCTTGACCTCGAAGATGACTTCTTTATAGCCGCCCACGCCGATGGCATTTTCCGACATGATCTCGGTCTTCCATTTTTTGCCGTCTGCGTAGCGCGTATACATGCGAAAAAGATCTGCGGCAAAGATGGCGGCTTCGTCGCCACCTGCCCCCGCGCGGATTTCGACAATGACGTTCTTGTCGTCACGTGGGTCTTTGGGCACGAGCAGGCTCTTGATCTCTTTCTCGAGGACTTCGATCTTCGGCTCGAGATCCTCGATATCCGCTTTGGCGAGGGCGACCAGTTCCGCATCGCTCTCAGACGTGAGAATGGTGCGGGCTTCCTCCAGGCTTTTCATCGCCTGACGGTATTCCTTTGCCTTTTCCATCAGCGGCTCCAGCCCCACCCGTTCCTTATTGATCTCCGCTGCGCGTTTGTAATCGTTACCGACCTCCAGCAGTTCACTGCCGAGTTGTTCGAATTTTTCTTCGATTGCCTGTAGTTTATCGAGCATGGGTCCTCGTTATTGATCGTATTTCCTTCATCCTTCGCAGGAGAAATACTCTAAATTTGCACAAGAAAGCGCGGCACCAGGGGGAGCCGCGCGAAGGGACAAGACGATTGAAAACGCTAGTAGCTGGTAACTGCGGAAAGCACCATCGAAAGGATAAGGATCACAGCAAAGACCGCAAAAACGACCTGCGTCGCTTTTTGCCTTCGGGAGGCGGTCTCTTCCGCCGTTCGGATGTTTTTTTTGTTTTTTGAACTTTTTACTGCCATTCCTGACTCACTTTGCAATATGTTTATAAAAGGCTTGCGCCATGGCTTTTTCCAGTTCGTCGATTGTAACAGGTTTCATCACATACCCGTCTGCACCGAGCTGCATGGCTTTCTCCACCATCACATCCGCTGCCTCGGAAGACAGCATAATCACCGGCAGATTCTTCCATTCCTTGCGACGGCGTAAAAACTCGAGCATGTCCAGCCCGGTCACTTCAGGCATGTTGATGTCCAGGATCAGCAGCTCGGGGCGTTTCCCCGCCAGCAATGCCTGCGCCGCCGGGCGTGGATTTAGGAAGTGCGTAGGAGAATAGTCCAGCAATTGCAGCATCAAGCCAATTGCGTGACCCATCTCCTCGTCATCGTCAACGATCCAAATATCCTTCATTCCAAATGTGCCTTTACATTTTGGGCAGCCGTCTCGTTCATGCCTTTCACGGTCATAAGGTCTTCAAGGCTCGCCTCTCTAATCTTATCCATAGAACCGAAATGTTTCAAGAGTGCTTTTCTGCGGGTGGGACCAATCCCCGGGATGGAATCCAACTGCGAGGCGAGACCCAACTTCGAGCGTTTTTTTCGATGCGCCGTGATCCCGAAGCGGTGCGCCTCGTCGCGGATGCGCTGCACAAGGTACAGTCCCTGTGAATGACGTGGCAGCAGAAGCGGCTCGCTCTTGTGCGGGAAGAAAATTTCCTCCTCCTGTTTGGCAAGCCCCACTACCGGGACTTTATCCATCAAGCCAAACCCCTCCATTACTTTGACCACACGCCCGAGCTGCCCCTTACCACCGTCGATGATGACCAGGTCTGGCAGGAAGGAAAACGACGCATCCTTCTTCGACCCGACCTTGGATTCGGTTTCCTGTGAGCCTTGCCAACGCCGGAAGCGCCGCGTGAGCATCTCCTCCATCGAAGCGAAATCATCCGGCGCGCCGATGCTGGTGCTGTCGATGTTGAACTTGCGATACAGGTTTTTAGACGGCACCCCCTGCTCAAAGACCACCATCGCGCCGACCGTTGCCACACCCTGCGTGTGGCTGACGTCATAACACTCGATGCGGTTCGGCGGCGCAGAGAGATTAAGGTACGTCTGCAAATCGGAAAGCGCCTGCTCCTGACGGTGCGCATCCGCCTGCCATTGCGCCCGCAAAGACTGCAACGTCTCGGTTGCATTTTCGGCTGCCATCTTTACCAAATCTTTTGGCTGACCTTCGTTCGGCACGAACAGTTCCACTTTTTGTCCGCCGCGCTTCGACCGCAGCCATTGAGCAATGATCTTGCGTTCTTCCAACTCCTGTGGCAGCATCACCTGCCCGGGGATCGTAGCGGCTTCGGTATAAAACTGCTTGACGAACTCAGCCATGACTTGATTGTCACTAGTATCCTCCGTACCTTCGAGGATGAAATATTCCCGCCCGATCAATTTGCCGCCGCGTATGAAGAAGATCTGCACACAGGCTTCGCCGTCGGTACGCGCCATAGCGATGACATCCGAATCTTCGTAGTCTGAACCAAAGACGATCTTCTGCCGCTCGATGATGGATTGCATCGCCTTGAGTTGGTCGCGCAATGCCGCCGCTTTTTCGAAGCGCATCTCATCCGAGGCTTTTTGCATCTCCAGTTGCAGCCGCTGGACGATGGGCTCGCTGTGTCCGCTCAGGAAGTCCATCAGGTCGGAGATCATGGCGCGGTATCCGGCTTGGTCGATTGCGCCAATGCAGGGTGCAGTACATAACTTGATGTCGTAATACAGACATGCGCGCGGATCATTGCCAGTGATCTCGCGGTCGCAAGTGAGATAAGGAAAAATCTTCCGCAGCACTTCCAATGTCTGGTACACCGCCCATGCCGAAGTATATGGACCGAAATACCGCGAGCCGTCTTCCGCCATTTGGCGGGTGACGGTCACTTTTGGGAACGGCTCATTCCAATGGATTTTGATGTAGGGGTATCGTTTGTCGTCCTTGAGGCGGATGTTGTATTTCGGGCGATGCTTCTTAATCAGGTTCATCTCAAGGATGAGCGCCTCGAGTTCCGAGCCGACCACGATCCATTCGATGTCTGCGATCTCACGCACCAGGCGGCGGGTCTTGTTATCGTGGCTCGAATCCGCGTGGAAATAACTCCGTACGCGGTTCTTCAAATTTATCGCCTTGCCGACGTAGATGATCGTTCCCTCGGCGTTGCGGTACAGATAACAGCCCGGCTTGGTGGGCAGGGTGGCAAGAATGCCTTGCAATTTCTCCGAAATTTCCATTGGCGGCAATTCTAACACTCAGAGCTGTTGTGAAGGCGCTGCTTTTTCCCCGGCGCTTCGCCCGCTAAAATAAAAGAAAATTAAGAAAGGAAGTAAAAACGCATATAGCCTGCTTTCATTCACCAAACCAAACACCAGAACGCTGGACGTCATGACGAGATAGACAAGCACCGCTTTCCATTCATGCCGCAGGAACGAGAGAGCATATCCCAGCGAGCCGAGTAAAAAAACGGAATGTAGAACGTTGGCGTTAGTGAAATTATCGACCAACAAAATGTGCAGATTTTTTATCACGTTTATATGGTTTCCCAAAGCCGCATGTTTGTTATCGAGAAACCCGCCCGGTTGACTGATAAAGAGCAGGTTGCGAACGGCGCCGACATACAGAATGCCCAGCCCGATCAACACAACCCCTGCGATTAGTTTCTGTTTGGAAATCACCCGTAATTTTTTCCCGAGGCTTGCCGCCGGGTCAAACTCAAACCCGTCCAACAAAAGATACAAGCCGATGAATAGCCCGCTTTCCCGATTGGTGATTGCCACAAGAAAAAGGACGATGAAAAAGAAAGGCGATTTTCGCTGAAAAACTCCCCAGCCAAACAACGAAAAAAATAGCAGATCCAAAAAATCCCACGGATACAAACTAAATCCCTGAATGAACAGGAACAGCAGGGAAAACGCCAGAACCCCGCCAAAGGCTTCCCGATCTTCCACGCCAGATTTTGTCAACAAAAAGAACAATAAGAAAAATTCTGCGATCACCGCCAGCAATACAAAAATTTTTAAAGAAGAAACCGCGGAAAACCCCGCCAACGAGATCAGGGAAATCAACCAGGGAGCCAGCAATCGGTTTTGGTACGCCAGCCAATCGGGTGTGCCTGAAAGAATCCCGAACGACACGTCTGTCATTTCCTGCCAGTGTGGCGCGTAAATATAACGAAGGATTTGATAAACAGCGAGAGAGATCAGCAAAACGACAAATGAGTGGGTGAAATGACGCACGCGCATATGGGGAGTGTAAACCCTTGCTTTGTTTTTGCTGTGGATTATAGCGCGGCTACGAAGGCTCGGGCAACTCAATTACAAACTCTGTCCCCTTTTGCTGCTCACTCGTCACGCGGATTTCCCCGCCATGTGCCTGAATCAACTGTCGGGCAATGGCAAGCCCCAGCCCGCTGTGTGCGCGTCCGCTGCGCGATTTATCCCCGCGCCAGAATCTATCGAAGATGAAGGGCAGGTCTTCAGGTGCGATTCCCTCGCCAGAATCCTTGACCTTGACCCGCACGCTTCTTTCCTGACCCTGAATGGATTCCGCTTCGACGGAAATTTCTCCACCCGATGGTGTGTGCCGCAGCGCATTTGAGATCAAGTTGGATAGCACCTGATTGATCCGATCATAGTCGGCAGTGATCTCCTGCTCTGGGATCTGGCTGCGCATGGTCAATTCGACATTCTGAGATTTCGCCTGCGAGGAAAAACTCGACGTGAGATCTGCCATCAGGTCAGAGAGAAGGAAGCGGGTTGGGTGAAGCGGAAGTTGTCCGGTTTCGGCAAGCGACAGAGTCTGCAAATCCGCCACCAGGCGCGCAAGCAGTTTGGTTTCATCCAGTGTGTTGTTGATGTGTTCCGGCGTTGGCTCGTAGACTCCATCCAGCACGCCTTCAAGGTTGCCTTGAATGATGTGCAGGGGTGTGCGTAGTTCGTGGGCAATGTCGGCGGTAAGGTTGCGGCGTTGTTGGTCGGCGCGTTCCAGTTCCTCGACCATTTTGTTGAAGCGTTTGATCAATTCGCTGAACATTTCTGAGTTGCGTTCCGTGACGCGCACCGAAAGATTGCCCTCTGCAACGGAGTCGATGGCGTTGAACATATCGCCAAGCGGCTGACCAAAACGCCGGTACAGGGTGAACATGGTAAAGACTGCCAGGATCATCACCGCTACCGGTGCAGCGCAGATCAACAGCCAGATGTTGCGAAAGCCGGAATATTCAGTAAATGCCCAATACAAGATGGCTGCCACGCCGCCAAAGAACAACGAAAAAATTCCGAAGAAGAAAATTGCGAACGGGAAGAATCGTCGTCCGCGACGGCGGGGCGGGAAATGATTGCCGTGGTTCATCATGCGTTACCCGATCTCCAGGAACCGATATCCAATCCCATAGACCGTTTCGATCATCGTCTTGCCGGAGGCGGCTTCTAGTTTTTTGCGCAGGTTTTTGATGTGAGAGTCGACGCTGCGGTCGAAACTGGAGGCAATGCCGTGAATATCTTCGAGCAATTGTTCGCGGGTGAGCGTTTGCCCGGGGCGTGCCGCCAGTAATTGTAATAGTTTGAACTCGTTGGGTGTCAACTTGATGGGGTTGTTGTTGAAAGTGACCGAGTATCGATCCGGGTCAACTTCCAATCCTCCCACGCGGATCAGGCTTGGCGCTTTGACCTCGCCCTTGCTGCGGCGCAGTAGCGCGCGCACCCGTGCCACCAATGCGCGCGGCGAAAACGGTTTGGTGATGTAATCATCCGCGCCGATCTCCAAGCCGGTGACTTGATCCACCTCTTCGGCTAATGCCGTCAACATGATGATGGGGACGTCACTTTCGCGGCGCAGGGTTTTGCACACCTCGCGACCATCCATGATGGGCAGCATTAAATCCAATACGATCAGATCCGGTTTTTCATTGCGGGCAACTGTCAGCGCCGATTGACCGTCGGTGGCAGTCACCACGCGAAAACCATTTTTTTCAAGGTAGTCGCGTGCAATGCGCACGATCTTGGGTTCATCATCTACGACAAGGATGAGTTCTGGCATGGGGAGAGTATAAAGTGGAAACTGGTCAGTGGGTAGTGGGTATTACAAGAAAGAGGAAAGAAGAAAGAGGCGTTTCTGACCTCTTCCTTCTTTCTTTGATTTCTATTCTTTCTTATTGGTCTCGGCGGATTTTTCGCCATCGCCATCGCCTTCGCCATGTGCGCGCTTGTGCCATCTCTCAAAGAACGGAGGGACGCCGCCTTCCCAATCTTTGCGCCAGTGACCTTGGTGCCCCCAGCTGTGGCGCATGTGGCGGAAGAAGATGATCCGCAGCGCACCGAAGAACAGGAAAAGAAAGAGAATCGAGAAACAGATCGCCCCGAATGGATTGAAGAAGTACGGGTGACCGAAGCCATGTCCATACGGGTAGCCATAAGCGTACATCGGTGGGATGAATTGCCCGCTTCCTGCCGACCCTTGAATGGCTTCTGCCACCTCGGGAGCTTGTGCAATGCCGTGAGCGACTCCGGCGCGATAGACCGTGATCCCTCCCCCGGCGAGCAGACCGATCAGGAGCAAGACTCCGATCAGCCGAAATACAAAACTGTTGCGTGACATGCGTACCTCCAATTAGGATTGAAATAATGTGAACTTACACTGCTACTGTATCAACCCATTGTGGAAAAAATATGGATGGACAGGTGAGGGATTGTGGAGGGAATGTAGGAAAATCATTAGCGGCGCTTTCTACCGCACCTTCAACACGATCTTCCCCTTTGCGTGCCCGGTTCCCAAATATCGCATCGCATCGGCGACCTGGCTTAGAGGATAGGTTTTCTCAACGAATGGCTTGACCTTCCCCGCTTCCACAAGACCTCGCAAAACATCCAAGTCCTTGCGGGTGAACTGGGCGACAAAGAAGGATATTTTTTGGCTCGCCCCCAATGCTCCCAGGCGGATCTTGAGTACATGTGCCAACGGACCAATGACCGGGTTGCCTTTGGGTGCACCGACAATAACAAACCGAGCCTCAGGCGTTAACACGCGTTTGTACTCGCTCCAGGAACGTGTCCCTGCGACATCCAACAAAAGGTCAAATTGCCTGCCGCAGCGGGTGAAATCTTCCTTGGTGTAATCGATCACGGAGTCAGCGCCCAACGAGTAGACCATCTCCACGTTTTTTGTGCTGGTCACGCCGGTCACTTCTGCGCCGAAGGCTTTGGCGACCTGTACAGCGAAAGTGCCCACGCCTCCCGCCGCGCCGTTGATGAGAACCTTTTGCCCGGGTTGGATCTTCCCGTAATCGCGCAATCCTTGCAGGGCGGTGATTCCTGCGGTGGGGATTGCTGCCGCTTCTTCAAATGAGATGTTGGCAGGTTTACGCACCACGGCATTCACCACGCTGACATATTCTGCAAACGCGCCAGTACGCCCGCCATAAACTTCGTCACCTGCTTTGAGGTGTGTGACCTTGCCTCCCACGGCTTCTACCACCCCGGCAAAATCCGCACCAATACGCGAGTCTTTGGGTTTGAGCAATCCGCCCATCAGGCGGGCAACCAACAAACCTGTCATGCCATACCACTCTGCCGGGTTGACGGAGGATGCGTGAATGCGAACCAGAACCCCATCTTCTGTGACGGCAGGCTTGCCAACGTCTTCAATTTTCAAAACGTCGGGTGAACCATAGGCGTAATGTACAACGGCTTTCATAAGATTTATCTCTCCTCAAAATAGCGGTCTATGGTCCAAACTTTATCAACCCATTGTGTAGGAAATGTGGATGACCCCGTCAGAGAATGTGGAGACTGTGGAGTTTGTGTTAGAAGAGTGTAAGAGGCGCGACGGTCTATCGTCCGCTGCGCCTCTGCCCGCCGTCCGAATTTGCAACCTTTCTTTACCTTGCGCATCTGATAAAATGCAAACCGTAATAAACAAACCAATCCCATCGTCTCAACGATGAACGAAACTCAAAATTGGCAGGAAACCCATGACAGATACCCGACACGTAAAAGTTCTCATCCTTGGCGCAGGTCCCGCGGGCTTATCCGCTGCATTGTACGCCGCTCGCGCAGAGCTTGCCCCCGTTGTGCTGACAGGAATGCAGCTGGGCGGGCAGGCGTCTCTCACGCACACCATCGAAAATTACCCCGGCTTCCCTGAAGGCGTGGGCGGACCACAACTTGGTGAACTCTTCCAAAAACAGGCGGAGCATTTTGGCGCGAAGGTCGAATTCGACATGGCACACGAGGTGGATTTTTCCAAGCGACCGTACAAAGTCACCGCCGATAGCGGCGATTATTATGCCGATAGTGTCATCATTGCCACCGGCGCCAGCCCCGTGCATCTTGAGGTCCCTGGTGAATATGAAATGACCGGGCGCGGTGTCTCCTACTGTGCGACCTGTGACGGCTGGTTCTTCAAAGACAAGAAGGTTGTGATTGTGGGGGGCGGCGATAGCGCATTTGAAGAGGGTCTCTTTATCACCCGTTATGCTTCATCGGTCACGCTCATTCATCGCCGCGAAGAATTCCGCGCAGGCGCCATTTTGCAGAAGCGTGCCAAAGAACATCCCAAAATCAACTTCATCCTCAACACGGTCGTCACTGAAGTGATGCAGGGCGAAAAACTCACCACGCTCAAGCTAAAGAATGTGAAGACCAACGAAGAAAGCACCTTCGACACCGACGGCTTGTTCATCTTCATCGGTCATACGCCCAACACCCAAATGTTCAAAGGTCAACTCGAAATGAGCGACCTCGGCTATCTCAAGGTCAACGATAAAATGGAAACCAACGTCCCGGGCGTATTCGCGGCGGGCGAGGCGGCTGACCCCACCTTCAAGCAGGTCGTCACCTCGGCAGGCATGGGCGCGGCGGCAGCCATCCAGGCGACAAGGTTCCTCGAAGCAGAAGAAGGCTAGAGGTCCGGTTTGAAACGAGAGAAGGACTCCGTTATCTCACGATGCGGAGTCCTTCCTTTGAGTCCCCCCTCTTAAAAATGTGACATTCTGTACTTTTGGTCTGTGGAACTTTCGGATAAAATTAAAAAATAACAACGGCTTCGAGCCGAACCCATTGGAGGAATGATGAAGAAAATCTCAATCATTGGCGCAGGGAACACAGGTGCAACCGCTGCGCACTGGATCGCCGAACGCGAGTTAGCCGACGTGGTCCTGCTGGATGTTGTGGAGGGAATGCCGCAGGGGAAGAGCCTTGATATGCTGGAAGCGATGCCGATCATCGGCAAGGATACGCATATCGTCGGTACGAACAAGTACGAAGATACCAAAGATTCGGATATCATCATTATCACGGCGGGGATCGCGCGCAAACCCGGTATGAGCCGTGAAGATTTGCTCAAGACCAACGCGGAAATTGTTGGCAAAGCCGCAACCGAAACGCTGAAGCATTCCCCGAACGCTTTCTTCATTGTATTGACCAACCCGTTGGATACGATGGCATACCTCACCATGAAAGTGACTGGTCTGCCGCGTGAACGTGTCATCGGTCAGGCTGGAATTCTGGATTCCGCACGTATGCGCGCCTTTGTGGCGATGGAAGCGAATGTCTCGGTTGAGAATGTGCAGTGCTATGTGTTGGGCGGGCATGGAGATGAGATGGTTCCCCTCACTCGTCATTCGAATATTGCGGGCATTCCTTTGAAGGAATATTTCCCTGCCGATCAGCTCGAAGCCATTGTCAACCGCACCCGCAAAGGCGGTGGTGAGATCGTCAATTTGTTGAAGACCGGTTCCGCTTACTATGCTCCGTCAATGGCGTGTGTGCAAATGGCGGAAGCGATCCTCAAGGATAAGAAGCTGATCGTGCCGTGCGCGACTTACATGAACGGCGAATATGGTTTGAACGATATGTACTTCGGCGTGCCGGTCATGCTGGGTGCGGGTGGTATGGAAAAGATCGTCGAATACAAGTTCGATGATGAAGAGCGTGCCATGTTCGAGAAGTCGGCAGCCTCGGTCAAGGAATCGCACGAAGCGCTCAAGAGCGTGGTGAGTCTGTAAAGTCACAAGCCAAAGGTCGAAGGTCACATGGACTTTCGACCTTTGTTACGAATATAAAAAGGAGTCTCTGATGATTCTGTACGAGAAACTTTCTGCTCAACTGCCCGGCTGGCGTGAGCGTATCAAGTCCCTTGCGAAGGAACATGGCGAAGTGGTGGTAGATAAAGTAACGGTCGGTCAGGTGATCGGCGGAATGCGCGACATTAAATCCCTGCTTACCGACGTTTCTTTCGTGGACCCGGCGGAGGGTATCCGCTTCCGTGGCATGTCCATCCCGGAAGTGCTCAAGGCGCTTCCCAAGGCGAAGGGCGGCAAGATGCCTTTGGTGGGTGGTTTGTTCTATCTCTTGTTGATCGGTGAAGTTCCCACCAAGGAACAGGCTCTGGAAGTGGAATCCGAATGGGCAAAACGCGCCATTGTTCCCGATCATGTTTTCAAAATGCTCAAGTCCATGCCGAAAGAGACGCACCCAATGACGTTGCTTTCGCAGGCGGTTCTGGCTTTGCAGAATGGCTCGGTCTTCGCCAAACGCTATCACGAAGGCATGAAGAAAGATGCTTATTGGGAAGCCGCCCTTGAAGATGGTCTGGACCTGACGGCGAAACTGCCCATCATTGCGGCGTACATCTACCGCATGAAATATTTTGGCGAGACCAGCAAGCCGAAATACAACCCCAAACAGGATTACGGCTTGAACTTCTCGCGCATGATGAAGGTGTCGGATAAGAAGGGCTATGCCGAACTTGCCCGCCTGTATTTCATTTTGCACAGTGATCATGAATCTGGGAACGTATCGGCGCATACGATGCACCTTGTGGGTTCGGCTCTTTCCGATCCCTACCTCGCCTTCTCGGCTGCGCTCAACGGTCTGGCTGGACCTTTACATGGTCTTGCCAATCAGGAATGCCTTGGCTGGTTGCTCGAAGTTCACCAAAAGTTTAATGGCGTGCCCACCCGCGACGAACTATACAAGTTCTCATGGGATACGCTCAATGGCGGTCATGTCATCCCCGGCTATGGTCATGCGGTGCTGCGTGTGCCCGATCCGCGATTTACGGCGCAGATGGAATTTGCCAAGAAACGCTTCCCCGAGGACGAATTGGTGCGCCTCGCCGATATGGTCTTCGATGTTGTTCCGGCTGTTCTGAAGGAACAAGGCAAAGCCAAGAATCCCGCCCCGAACGTTGATGCCATCAGCGGCACACTCCAGTATTACTATGGTGTGCGTGAATTCGATTTTTATACCGTGTTGTTTGGTGTGGGGCGCGCGTTGGGTGTGGTTCCCAATTACATTTGGATGCGTGCTCTGGGTATGCCCATCGAGCGTCCGAAATCTCTGACGACCAAGATGCTGGAAGATGTGGTTGCCAAGTCGGCACAGCCTGCTCCATAAATTGCCATAAATCGAAAGACCTTCGAGGTTCTACCTCGAAGGTCTTTTTGTTTAGCAGAAACAATATTTTAATTCGCCCCAATCCTGTCCATCAAAAAAGCGTAGTCCAGCGCGATCTCTTTGATGTAGTCGTAGCGTCCGCTTGCCCCGGCGTGACCTGAATCATAGTTGACGTAGAAGATGGCGAGATTATCGTCCGTTTTCATTTCGCGCAGCTTGGCAAGGAACTTGGCGGGTTCCCAAAATGCCACACGTGGGTCATTTAAGCCGGTCGTAATCAACAGGTTGGGGTACTCCGCCGCGCGGATGTTATCGTATGGAGAATATTGGAGCATGTACTCGAAGGCTTCCTTGTTCTCCGGGTTGCCCCATTGGTCGTATTCCTGCGTGGTGAGCGGGACGGTTGGATCGCTCATCGTCGTGACCACATCCATGAATGGGACTTTGGCGATGACCGCCTTGAACAAATCTGGGCGCATCGTCATGCAGGCGCCGACGAGCAATCCGCCAGCCGAGCCGCCCTGAATGGCAAGTTTATCTTTTGCGACATAACCCTCTTTGACGAGGTGCTCGGCGCAGGCGATGAAATCGGTGAAGGAGTTGATCTTGTGCTCCATCTTGCCCTGGTCGTACCAGTCGCGTCCCATGTCGTATCCGCCGCGGATGTGCCCAATGGCGTAGACAAACCCCCGGTCGATGAGGCTGAAGCGGTTGGAGTCGAAGTACGGGTCGATGGTCGCGCCGTATGAGCCATATCCGTACATCAGCGCGGGGTTGGTACCATCCTTCTTTTGCAAGTCCTTGCGATAGGCGATGGAGATCGGAACCCGTGTTCCGTCCGGTGCAGTGGCGTGAATGCGTTCCATCGCATAGTTCGACTTGTCGTAGCCGCTGGGGATGACGTCTTCTTTTTTAACTTCCCATTTGCCGGTATCCATGTGGACGTCGATGATGGAGTTGGGTGTGATGAGCGAAGAGTATTTCAGCCTCAGGCATTTGCTTTCGAAATCCGTGTGCCCTTCAAGATGGACATTGTACGTCGGCTCAGGAAATGGCACGTAACGGACATTGCTCACGCCGTCGGGGTCACTGATGCGATATTTCCTCAACCCGCCCTTGCGTTCATGGGTGACGATGTGGTCCTTGAATGCGTCCACATTTTCGACCAGGACATCCTCGCGGTGCGGGATGATCTCGCGCCAATGTTCCCTGCCGGGTGTTGCAACGGGTGCAACGCTCAGTTTGAAGTTCTTCGCCTGATCGTTGTGGACGATGAAGAACCTGCCTGTGTGGTGCGTGGCGAGATACTCTAAACCATGAATGCGCGGCTGAAGCACACGCAGTTCGCTTTCCGGGTCATTGGCATCCATAAAGCGCATCTCGCGCGTAGTGGTGCTGAGGTGGTATGTCGTGATCAGCGCGTCGTCTCGGGTTTTGTAACAATACAGATAATACGCTTCATCCGCCTCATGCAGGATCATCACATCGTCCCTGGGGTCGTTGCCGAGTGTATGACGGAACAATTTGTACGGGCGCAGGGTTTCATCCAGTGTGATGTAAAAAAGGGTTTTGTTGTCGTTTGCCCATTCCACACCGTAGCGTTCGTAGGCGCTCCCCGCAACGTTCTCGATCACATCGGGAAGATATTCCCCGCTGGTCAGATCCTTGACGCGCAGCGTATACACTTCCCTGCCGCCAAAGTCCACCACATAGGCCAGCATGGTCCCATCCGGGCTGACAGCCATGCCGCTGATATTGCAGAAGGATTTACCTTCCGCGAGTTCGTTTTGGTCCAGCATGATCTCTTCGGGTGCGTCCAGTGAGCCCTTTTTACGACAAAAAATAGGATACTGTTTTCCCTCCGCGTGCCGTTCGTAATAGAAGAATCCGCTTCTTTCCTCGGGGACAGTTGAATCGTTTTCCTGAAGCCTGCCCTTCATCTCGGAGAAGAGCTGCTCCTGCATAGACTTGGTGTGCTGCATCACTTCTTCGAGGTAGTCACTCTCGGCGCGCAGGTGCTTCAGGGTTTCAGGGTCTTCCTTGTCGCGCATCCAGTAATAGTTGTCGATGCGGGTGACTCCGTGTTGGGTAATGGCGTGTGGACGTTTGGGTGCGATGGGAAAATTCTTCTGGGTCATCGAGATGGTTCCTTTATGAAATGAATGGCAGATATTTTTCCTTCATACTTGCCATGTGGTGTTCCACATGACCGACGAGAAAGTAGACCAACGCTCGCGCGCTGACGGGTGCCCCGCTGGCGGTGCCGATCTCCATCAAGGCGTCCTCCGACATGTTGCGAATGGCGATGGTGTTGGCGAGGCGCAGGAATTCAAATTCCGCGAGCAGATCTGCCAGTGGAAGGTTGTCTGCGCCGGATGTGCGGACGTAATCCTCCTGCTCGAAGCCGGGCAGGGGGGTCTTGTCTTTGCGGGAGATGCGCAGCAGGCGATACGAAAAGACGCGCTCACCATCTGTCAGGTGGCTGATGATCTCTTTGATGGACCACTCTCCCGGTCCGTTTCTGAAGCGGGCTTGTGAGTCGGATAGCCCGCCAAGCGCGGCTTTCATCTCATCCGGCTGGGCAGACAGGGCGGCAATTAAATCTCCCCGCGCCGTGGCGCGCTGGACATAATCTGCATAAAAGGGTGCGTACTCTTCGGCGGCTGGAGCGATAAGGCTGGCAGGCATGGGTGGCGTCCTTTCTGTAAATAAATTGCGAATGGGTTAAGGTCAGGGGCAGGGCAAGTATAGCACAACCACTTTTTCTCAATCCACTATAATAGTGCGTGGAAAATGCATGGAAATCTCTTAAATACTTTTGGCGATGTGCCATAAGACGGGTACAATTGTCAAATAAAAGGTCGAATGAGCCATTCAACAAATCGTAAAGAATTATTTCGTATCCCGGCGGCAGCGGAAAAACTGTCCCTTTTTCAAAACCTGTTCGATTTAAGCGAAATACACACCGACCTTGCGTTGGCGTTGCTTAAAGTGATACACAGAGAATTGGGTGAAAAACCGCTTCCTGACCCTTCCATGTATAGGCGTTATGCGGGTGTCATTCAGTCTTTGCGTTATGGCAGGTCCGATATGTTTCAAGCAGTTGTCGAGGCTTGGAAAGCGGGTAGGTCTGCAAAGGAAATCGAGTGGCTTTCAGATGGGGTAATAAAGTAAAAACCCCACTTCTCTGGGGGTTTTTACTTTGGATCTGAACAGGATTATCGAAATAGCGAGTGTTTTATTTTTTCTCCATAAGCGGGTGGTAATCTTCATGATCTGGGAAGGGATAAACGATCCAGCCGTTCTTTTTGACTTGTAGTTTGGAATAGAACATGGGATGAATTACACAGTCATCGTCGCTGGTGAGTGTGAGGCGATCCTGCATGGCATATTCAAAGTCCGCTGTGATGATCCCGGTCGCTTCGTTCTGGGTACGTACCTTGCCGACAATCCCAAGTTCAGCTACCACGCGTCGAAATGCCGCGGTCGAGTAGGTACCATTGGGCCAGGCACTTGATGTGCGTTTGGCGACTTGGTCGAGATAATTTCCACGAAAGACCATGGGTGCATTTGTCAGCGCAGTAATGATATCCGCTACGCGGGGGTAGATCAGGTCATAGGAATTCAATACCTCGTCCGCCAGGTCGTACTCAGTCTCGATGATGATTTTGCTAATGTTCACATCTTTAAAGAGTGGAAATTTCGTGCTTTTCTCCGAGGTGCGGGCGATCTGGTTGCATAGGACAACCAGCTGGCGTGGCCGCATTTGCGTGTGACGTAAAATATAGGGGAAACTCCTTTCCCAATTCCCGCGCAGGTTTTGGATCTGTTCACCAAAGAAGGGATTCCATAGTTTTTCAAGGATATCATTGAAGTTTTCCCAGTTCGGCTCCTGCAATTGACGTTTTGGATCCCTTTCTTCCATGTAACGGTAAAAACGCCACATAATCAGCCGAATTAAGTCCTTGGGTTTCCATCGCAAATAGACGGGGTTACGGATGAACTTTGTGGTGTTCGTGATGATGCTTTCCTTGATATGGGGAAAAATTTCAGCTGATACAAACGATTTGATGTGTATCCCTTTCGAGGAATAAGAAATGTTAAACTCATTTGCTCGCTGGATTAGTGCTGCTGTGACGATCATCATAGCCGTATTCTCTCGGTCATATCTCTCAAAGGTGTCGATCGCTACAATGACCGGTTCTTTTTTTGTGAATTCCAAGACCTTCGTCTGGGCGATGGAAAATATGGGGGAGGTCGTTGTATGCGAGATGTCATCCGCCACTTTTCCGCTGTCGTCCACATACTTGTTTAGCAAGCCCTTTAGGAGATCGTGGACGAAGTGCGAGGCCGTTCCTTTACGTACCATGAGGCTGGCGGCTTTGATGGCAGAATCTTTTTCCCGGAAAAGATCGAAAATAAGCGACCAAATGAGATAATCCCAAATTTTCCCCACTTCGATTACGGCAAGGTCTGCTGAGAGGGTTGGGCGCTCGGCAATGCCTTGCAGAATACCACTGTAAATGTTAGGCTCGTCCACATCGATGCTTTGGGCGTGTTTGATATGGTTTTGAAACCCGAAATACTTCGTAAGGGAGGTTTTTCCGGAGCCGCGTCTGCCTACGATCAGGTAAACCTCCTCATCCAACGCTTCTGCGTTGAAGCGGCTTTGGTTGTAATAAAATTTCCGGTATTCATCCTGGAGAACCTTGAACTCGTGTTCGCAGGATTCTTCCCCAAATGGGAATCTAAAACCGATTTGATGTGCAGATAATTCCATTAACCGCCTGCCTGTAGTGTTTTGCTTAACAGTATATATGAAATAAATGCAAAATACTACTCTGAATTCCGGGAATTATGAATTGGGTAGATAATTCATAAATTTATATTAGTCGAGCCAATAAGGTTTTGCAGTGCGCCTTTCGCTGTATAATCATGTCAGACAATCATATGGAGTTTTCATGACCAGTACTCACACTCGTAACCCCGGCACGCCTCTTGACCTCGATTGGGTGATGGGCGCGCATGTGAACAAAAGCGCAGTGGAGCGACGCACTGCCACGCTCACAGGTCGCCGCACCGTGAAAAAAGATTGGCAGGCAGCCTGGCTTTTACGCGCCATCACCTGCATTGACCTCACTACCCTCGCGGGCGATGACACGCCCGGGCGTGTAAATCGCCTGTGTGCGAAAGCTAAGCAGCCGATTCGCCCCGATATGATGGAAAAACTTGGATTAAGCGGGCAGCGGATTCAAGTCGGTGCGGTCTGCGTGTACCCCAATCGTGTTGCGGATGCAGTTCACGCGCTTCAAGGCTCTGGAATTCCAGTTGCTTCTGTTGCAACAGGTTTCCCGGCCGGACAGACTCCTCTGCCGCAGCGCATCGCAGAAATTGAGCAAGCCGTGGAAGCAGGTGCCAAAGAAATTGACGTGGTCATCGCCCGCAATTATGTGTTGACAGGCGATTGGCGTGCCATGTACGACGAGTTGCAGCAATTCCGCAAAGCCTGCGGGGATGCGCACATGAAGACCATTTTGGCAACGGGCGAACTCGGTACACTTAAGAATATTTACCAAGCCAGCCTCGTGTCCATGATGGCAGGCTCGGACTTTATCAAAACGTCCACAGGCAAAGAACCCGTCAATGCTACGCTGGATGTGAGTCTGGTCATGCTGCGCGCCATCCGTGACTATTTGGATCGCTTCGGTTATAAGGTCGGTTTTAAGCCCGCGGGCGGAATCAGTTCCGCGAAGCAGGCGCTGGCGTGGCTGTCTCTGATGAAGGAAGAACTCGGTGATGAATGGCTGAAGAATGACCTCTTCCGCTTTGGCGCGAGCAGCCTGTTGACCGACATCGAGCGGCAGTTGTATCACTACATAACCGGTCACTACGCCGCGAAACATCACATGCCAATGGGGTAGGGCATGAAGCGTTATTGCCCATGTTTTCAAACGAACTTCAAGGTTTACCAGTAGATGAATACCAAACGACTCAGCCGTCGTGATTTTTTGCGCCTAAGTCTGATTGCGGCAGGTGGGGCATCACTGGCGGCATGTGATGGACAATTTCTCGAGTTCCTTCGGGGCGACCGCCCCAATTTCCTGATCATCCTCACCGATGACCAACGCGCGGACACGATTCAATACATGCCGCGCACCAAAGCCCGTATCTTTGAAGAGGGCGTGACGTTCGAGCATGGATATGCCACAACGCCCATATGTGGTCCGAGCCGGAGGAGCCTTCTGACCGGCATGTATGCACATACACACGGCACGCTCGATAATGCGGAAGAGAATTTCGAAGATAAAACCTTCATTGACCATCTTGCGGATAACGGGTATTTCACCGGTTTGGTGGGAAAATATGCCAATACTTGGAACGGCACGCCACGCCCGGAATTCGATTATTGGGTATCCATACAAAATGGTTCAAGCCGATATCTGAATCCGCGGCTGAACGTCAATGGCGAATGGTCGCGCCATCAAGGCGAGTACATTACCGATGCCTTTGGCAGGTATGCGCTTGAATTTATTGAGATCGCCAGCCGAAAGACCAGACCCTTTTGTCTTTTCTTTTGTCCCAACGCGCCGCACGATCCTGCCACGCCCGCAGAAAAGGATGCCGCCACTGCGCTGGAACTACCAGAGAAACCTCCCAGCTACAATGAGGCAGATATATCAGATAAGCCCAACTGGCTGGCAAATATTCCGCCCATGACAGATGCGGATATGCAAAATCTCGAAGCGTTCAAGCGCGATCAGATACTCAGCCTTTTTTCCCTTGATCGTGCCATTGATGCGCTTCTCACTCGATTAGACGAAGAAGGTCTGCTCGATACGACTGCAATATTTTTCCTGTCAGATAATGGAAAATTATGGGGCGAACACCGTTGGACGACCAAAAATTCAGTGTATGAAGAGTCTGCTCGCATTCCCTTTGCGCTGCGATACCCTCCGCTGACATCGACGCCGTCTGTCGAAGAGCGGGTGGTGGCGAATATTGATATCGCGCCGACTGTGTATGAACTGGCTGACATTCCATCTCCGGAGGGTGTGGAGGGGGAATCCTTGGTCGATTTACTTACCCCGGATGGGACTGATTGGCGTGAAGGGATTCTCATCGAGGGCTGGCCCGGGCGTGGATTTTATTCTGCGTATCACATGGGGGACTATGTCTATGTGGAAACGCGATGGGATAAATCCGAGTTTTATGACCTGAAAAAAGACCCGTATCAGTTGGAGAACGCGATCGATGATCCTGAGTACCAAACATTGATCGAACACATGCGCGCCAAACTCGCCGAACTCAAACGGGAGGATATTGCGCCTTCGGAATCTTCTGACGATGAAACCGAGTGATCCGGCATTCCGACCGACCGAACCTTATCATATCCTGATCAAGCCGACCGGTGCGGTCTGCAACCTCGATTGTAAATATTGCTTCTATCTCTCGAAAGAGGCGCTTTATCCCGACAGTGATTTTCGTATGTCGGAGGCGGTCTTGGAGCGATATATCCGTCAATTATTGGAGTCGCATCCGGGTCTGCAAGTACCGCTTGCCTGGCAGGGTGGCGAACCGACACTGATGGGGTTGGAGTATTTTCGCAAGGCAGTTCAATTTGCAGAGCAATATAAGCGACCGGACCAGGAATTGCAGTACAGCATACAGACCAACGGCGTTCTCATCGATGCTGAATGGGCGAAATTCTTTCATGACCATCAATTCCTTGTTGGCATCAGCATTGATGGACCCTCTGATCTTCACGACAGTTTCCGTGTGGATAAAGGCGGAGCGCCTACTCACAATCAGGTCATGCGCGGATTTAAGCATCTTGCCGAACATCAGGTGGAATACAATGTCCTGTGTACGGTAAACGCGGTCAACAGCCTGTATCCGCTGAAGGTGTATCGGTATTTTCGGGATGACTTGCAAGCCCGCTATCTTCAGTTCATCCCGATCGTCGAGCGTACGAATGGTGCGGCGGTTTCGGACCGCTCGGTGGACGCCGGACAGTGGGGACGCTTCCTTATTGAAATCTTCGATGAGTGGGTGCGGCGGGATGTGGGCACGGTCTTTGACACGATGTTTGAGGATGCGCTTGCGAACTGGTTGGGTGTACCCGCTGGGACATGTGTCTTTAATCCCACATGCGGATCGGCTCTCGCCCTCGAACACAACGGTGACCTGTATTCCTGCGACCACTTTGTGACGGTTGAGCACTTGTTAGGCAATATTGGTGAAGTTCCGCTGGCAGATATGATCGCATCTGCATCACAGCAGAAATTCGGTCAGGATAAAAAAGATACCCTGCCCAAATACTGCAGGGAATGTCCGGTGCGGTTTGCCTGTCACGGTGGTTGCCCGAAAGACCGCTTCATTACAACACCTGACGGTGAAGCAGGCTTGAATTATCTATGTGCCGGGTACAAGCAGTTCTTTCAGCACATCGACCTGCCGATGAATTTTATGGCGAATGAATTACGCAGTAGACGGTCGCCGATGCGAGTGATGGAACAAGTGGATTCTATGACCAAGATGGCAACTGATAGTGAATGAGTTATGATTAATAAGTGGCCTTGATATTCGACCACCGAGATAGGATGTTAAAAATGAGCAAAATACTTGAAATTTTCAACACCATGGAATACGGACCTGCGCCCGAAGCGCCGGATGCTGTTAAGGCGTGGCTGGATGAGCATGGACGCAAGTTTGGCTTGTTCATCAATAACGAGTGGGTGACGCCGAAGGGAGCGAAGTTCTATCCTTCGTACAACCCGTCGAATGGCGAGTTGCTTGCCGAGACCACTCAAGCCGAGAAAAAAGATGTAGACGCAGCGGTTGCAGCGGCTCGTGGTGCATTCAAAACTTGGAGCAAAACTCCTGGCGTGACTCGCGCTCGTTATCTCTACGCGATTGCGCGCAATATTCAGAAACATTCGCGTTTGCTGGCGGTGCTCGAAAGCATGGACAACGGCAAGCCGATCCGTGAATCTCGCGATATTGATGTGCCGTTGTTGGCGCGTCACTTTTACTATTATGCGGGTTGGGCGCAGTTGATGGAAACCGAATTGCGCGACTATCAACCTGTCGGTGTGGTCGGGCAGATCATCCCGTGGAACTTCCCGCTGCTGATGCTGGCATGGAAGATCGCGCCCGCGATTGCGATGGGCAACACGGTGGTGTTGAAGCCTGCTTCTTACACAAGGCTCACGGCGTTGTTGTTCGCGGAAATTGTCGCCGAGGCGGGATTGCCTGCTGGCGTTGTAAATGTCATTACTGGAAGCAGCAGCGCGGGCTCGATGATCGTCGAACATCCCGATGTGGATAAGATCGCCTTCACGGGTTCGACCGATGTCGGGCGCACGCTCCGCAAGCAGACGGCTGGCTCTGGGAAAAAACTCTCGCTTGAACTTGGGGGCAAGAGTCCATTTGTCGTGTTTGACGATGCCGATTTGGATGGAGCAGTTGAAGGGGTGGTCGATGCGATTTGGTTTAATCAGGGTCAGGTTTGCTGCGCAGGGTCAAGGCTGATCGTGCAGGAAAATGTCGCGGGGAAGTTCATCCAAAAATTAAAGGCTCGCATGGAACACATGCGCGTGGGCGACCCGCTCGATAAAGCAATCGACATGGGCGCGATCGTTGACCAAAGCCAATGGGACACGATCGATGGCTGGGTGAAGACGGGCATTGCCGAAGGCGGCGAATGTTTTCAACCGAATATCGCGCTGCCCGAAAAGGGACTGTTTTATAAACCAACGTTGATCACGGGTCTTGACCCCGCCGCCGCAACCGTGCAGGAAGAAATTTTCGGACCCGTGCTGGTCTCGCTCACGTTCCGCACGCCGAGCGAAGCCATCGACCTTGCGAACAACACGCGCTATGGTCTCGCCGCGAGTGTGTGGAGCGATAACATCAACCTCGCACTCGATGTCGCGAGCAAGATCAAGGCGGGCTCGGTGTGGGTCAATTGCACCAATCAATTCGACGGCGCTTCGGGCTTCGGCGGCTATCGCGAGTCGGGCTACGGACGCGAAGGCGGACGTGAAGGTTTGTTTGAATATCTGCGACCAAAGTGGATGGATCGTCCACGCCCTGAGTTTGTTTTGGATGAAAAGAAGAAGTGGGGCGAGCACGTGCCTACGCTTCCTTCTCAGCCGACAGTTGCTCGGGCAAATGGACATTCGCTTCCGCCGATAGATCGCACGCCAAAGATGTACATCGGCGGCAAGCAGGTGCGACCCGATGGCGCGTACACCACGACGGTGTTGAACGCCAAGGGGAAGATTGTCGGGCAGGTCGGTGACGGCAATCGCAAGGACATTCGTGATGCGGTCGAAGCGGCTCACGCGGCGCATGTCGCCAAGCCAGGTTGGGCGATGCGTCATGGATACAACCGTTCGCAAATTTTATATTTCATTGCGGAGAATCTCGATGCCCGCAATGCCGAGTTCGTCAAACGCATTGTCGAAATGACGGGGCGCACGCAGAAGTCCGCGCAAGCCGAAGTGGACACGGCGGTGGAACGTCTCTTCAGTTATGCGGCATGGGCTGATAAATACGGCGGCACCGTGCAAGAGACCACCCTGCGCGGGATCACCGTCGCGGTCAATGAACCTGTCGGGGTGATCGGCATTGCCTGCCCCGATGAAATGCCCTTATTGGGTTTCGTCTCGCTGATGGCGCCTGCCATCGCACGCGGCAACACCGTGGTGATGATCCCCAGCCAGAAATATCCGCTCTCCGCCATGGACTTCTATCAGGTGCTCGACACGTCCGATGTGCCTGGCGGCGTGGTCAACATCGTCACAGGCGACCGAGACCATCTGGTCAAGACCCTCGTCCAGCACGAAGATGTGGACTCGGTCTGGTACTTCGGCTCGGCGGAAGGCAGTTACCACGTCGAGAACGAGTCCGCCGCGAATATGAAACGCACATGGACAGGCTATGGTCTGCCCCGCGATTGGCTCGACCGCGAGCAGGGCGAAGGTCACGAGTTCCTGCACGAGGCGACTCAGGTCAAGAATATCTGGGTGCCGACGGGGGAGTGACCCCCTCCGTCCTTTGGACACCTCCCCCAAATTCTGTCGAATTTAGGGGAGGGAAGGCTGTTGTATAATTATTGAAACTATGGTTACCAAAACTTCTTCCCGTGTGAAGATCCGAGTTCCAAAGAAAGAGTTAGCTGATTTCTGCCGCCGTTACAACGTGCAGAAATTGGCTTTGTTCGGCTCCGTGCTTGGGAATAACTTCCGCGCGGATAGTGATGTGGATGTGCTGGTGTCCTTTCAACCCAATGCAAAAATCGGGTTTATCACTTTCTCACGAATGCAGCGTGAACTTGCTGAGTTGTTCAACCGCCCCGTGGACTTGGTTCCAATGGATGGTTTAAAACCTGTCATACGCGACTCGGTCCTCTCGAATATTGAGGAAGTGTATGCGTCCTGAAAAACTTTATCTAACCGATATTGTCGAAGCGGCGCAAGCGATTGCGCGGTTTATCATGGGCGAGAACTATTACGAGTTCGAGCAAAATGAGATGATGAACAGCGCAGTTCTCCAAAAGTTGACCGTGATCGGTGAAGCCGCATCCCGTCTGCCCAAGGAATTTACCAGTCGTTTTCCTGAAATTCCCTGGGTGGACATTATTGGTTTTCGCAACATCGCCGTCCATGAATATTTCGCCATCCGCTGGGACATTGCATGGGTGGCAGCATCTGAGGAAGTCCCTGTATTGAAGGATCAAATTGAGAAAATCTTGCGAGATGAGTTCACAGAAGAATAGCTGCCCAGATCTCGGAAGTCCACCGTTTGATGGTGCTTCCGAGATCTTTTTTGTGAAAAACAGGCAATTGTGAGTGAGAAACACATTTAGAAGTCTTTGACAAAACATCGAAATGTTTTTAAAACGAGTCTAGACTCGTTTGCAAACCTCACTAGACACGATTTAAATCCTCTCTAGACTTGTTTCCAAACTTCTCTAGAGAGGATTTCTTTCTCTTTCTGCTTTGTTTTGCGCGTAGGCAAACGAGCGCCTCCCTGCCGATGGGAAGAGGGAAGATAGAGAATTAGAGAGTAATTGAAGACACCCCCGAGTTGTCCGCTCGGAGGTCTTTGTTTTAGTGCTAAAAGAACATACGTGCTATAATAAAAATTATGACTCAAGAATTTTTATTGCCACCACATAAAAATATACTCGCAGAAAGAATATCTCCATTAATCAAGTGGGCAGGAGGTAAAGAATCTGAGTTAAAACATATCCTGCCAAACTTACCAGAGAGTTTTGAAAGGTATTTTGAACCATTTGTTGGTGGGGGTGCAGTATATTTTGCTGTCGATGCTGATGAAATGTTCATTAATGATAAATCGACAGAATTAGTGACCTTATACAAGCTTGTTAAGAGTGGAGACAAAGAGTTTTTTGAAAAGCTGACAGAAATGAATAAGTATTGGCGTTTATTAGAGAATATTATAGAAGACAACACCACAGAATTTCTTGATATTTACAAAAGAAGTTCGCCTACAAGTGTAAAAATATTAACTATTAGGGACAGGGTTACAGAATTTGTATTAGAGCACCATGAAGAATTTAGCGGGATTTTGAAATCGTCATTCAATCTTGACCTCGATAATTTTGTCAGTGAGGTAATAAAAAATGTAACGAACAAAATAGATAGAATGAGAACAATAGAAAGAGCTAAGGGTAATCTTTCTAAAAAAGATGTTTTATCAAACATCGAAGGTTCGCTGAAAAGTGCTTTTTATATGCACTTTCGCCGATTGTATAATAAAAATAAAGTTTATGGTATCAATAAATCTTTTTCGACAGCAATATTTTATTTTGTACGAGAATACTGTTACGCCTCGATGTTTAGATATAATTCAAAGGGAGAGTTTAATGTCCCGTATGGTGGTATTCAATACAATCGAAAAGACTTTTTGAAAAAAATTAAAGCCATGCAGTCAAGAGATTGTAGAAACCATTTTCAAAAAACGAAAATATTTAATGCCGATTTTGAAGAGTTTTTGAGAGAAAATAAGCCTGGAAAAAAAGACTTTATTTTCTTTGATCCTCCTTATGATACTGATTTTAGTACTTACGCAAAGAATGAATTTGCCAAGCAAGATCAGATTCGATTGGCGAATTATTGTTATATGACTAAAGCCAAATTTATGATGGTTGTTAAAAGTACAGACTTTATTTTAGACCTGTATTCTGGTCATAACTTTAATATTCGTTCTTTTGATAAAAAATATGTTGTTAGTTTTCAAGATAGAAACGATAAAAATGCAGAGCATTTGATAATAACAAACTACTAAAATGGCGCGAATAACAGAATCGGATTTGATATTGCCTGCTCTCTATGTAATCCATAATCAACCAGGAATTACAACTGGAGAATTGATTGTGGAGCTTAGGTCTATTTTCAATCCTGTGGGGGAAGATGCTGAAATTTTGCAGGGTAGAAATGATGATAAGTTCTCTCAGATCGTTCGGAATCTTGTCTCACATCATACTTTAGATCAACGTTTAAAATTTACAGTATTAGGTAACACGGGAGGAGTGAACACTACACATCAACTTAGTGAAAATGGATTAATCTACTTAGGCGAGAATCTTTCCTCGCTGGAAAGTTTACTCTCAAATAGACTTGGCTATGTAGAAACCATTGGGGGTGTGGCAGAAATAGTTCGGGCACAGGATACGGGAAGAAAGGTTGTTGTATTTGATGAAAATTTGTTTATTTCAGAGGGTAAAAAGAAAACAGTAACAACTCAAATCTATGAACGCTCGAAACAATTAAGGGATATGGCAATTGAGCATTACACAGTTGATGGGAAAATAGTTTGTGCTGCTTGCGGCTTTGATTTTCAAAAAATATATGGTGAAGTTGGACGTGGATATATTGAAGTTCATCATCAAAAGCCAGTTTTTCAATTTGAAGAGACGGATTTTTCTCGTTTAATTTCAGATGCTTTGAAAGACTTGATTCCACTTTGTGCAAATTGCCACCGAATGGTTCATCGAAAGAAAGATAAACCATTATCGGTTGAAGAATTGATTGAGCTATTGAATAGTCGAAATCTCTAATCGTGTGGTTAGGGTGTAACAAATGTAGTTTTCATAAAAAGGATGGAAAAATGAAAAATGATAATAAACTTCAAAAAGCTTTTGATTTTCTAATGCAACATGGTGAAAGCGGTAAGTCTTTTAAAATAGAAGAACTTATAAAAGCTTCTGGATGGACGCTGGGTACGGCGGAAATATACTTGTCTAAAAAGTTTAGTGATTTAGTTGAAAAGAGGAATGGCGTTTATCATGTTACGCCTGAAATATTACGAGTCCGATACGAAGATTTTAAGGATTTGTATCGACAAAAACAACGGTTGTTTACTGATTACGTTCGAAAAACATCGCAAAAAGTATTAGTGTATGAGTTTTTTATGCCACTTTCTAGGGAGGATCGTCTACGTGAAGCCCTCGATAATCTTTTTTATAAAGATACAATTCAACAAAGAATAAAAGAGATAGGAATTGAAAAAATTAGGACTGGACTTAATCTTCCTGGAACAACTTCTAATGACAAAGTTGTTGAGTTTGTAGTTGATTTTATGGACAATACAATAGGTGGCTATTCTCTTCATTTAGTGAATGGAAGATTTCGAGCAGGTGCATTAACTACTAGAAAAGAAGTGGTTTCGAGACCTTTTTCGCAAGGACCATATCTTGTCGACGAAATAACTGCAGTTGTAAGATTTATTCTGCCTGTGAGCGAGAGTCAAGAAACTGTTTCTCAGATGAATCTTTTTGAGCCCGCAAAAGATACTGCAAGTTCAGATGAACTTGCAGAACAAATGCGCTGGTTGTTCTTGAGTTTCTTTGCAGAAGCGGTTACGAGAGTTGTAAAAAAGGAAGATGAAATTTGGTTGCTAGAATCAGGTATGCGTAGTGCGCTCTACAGATGGGTTCGGAAACCTGAATAGATTTATCCCTGTTTCCCAAAGCGCAACGGCAAAAGCAACTCCCTCTGCCCGCAGGCGGAGGGGTTTAACGCTTGAGGTAAAATATCTGCACATCAACGGGGGAAGTAAATTCCATACATAATCACCCCGCATGTTCCTTGAGGAAAAACCATGAATACTTTAGAGATACTGAAAGAACTGACGCAAGCGTTCAATGATCATGATCTGGATCGGATCATGTCTTTCTTCCATGAGGATAGTTCGCTGGATATGCCCAAAGGGTCTGAGCCTTGGGGCACAAGATATGTGGGCAAAGAAGCAGTTCGAAAGGGCTTGGCTACCAGATTTGAGACCGTTCCCGACGTGCATTATGGCGAAGACCGCCATTGGGTCTCAGGTAATATGGGCGTTTCCGAATGGTTGTTGACGGGCACTTTGCCATCAGGTGAACAGATCAAAGTCCGCGGCTGTGACCACTACGAATTCCGCGATGGAAAAGTGATTCGCAAAGATTCGTACTGGAAGATCGTTGGATGATCTTTGGGGGTAATACGTGAGTTAGAACCCGCGCTTCTGACCTTCCCATGGCGGGGCTTTACCTTCTTTAAATTCTTCCACGCTGGGACCTTTTAACTGCCCAAGCCGCCAAAGTCCGTAGATGTAACTGACGATCAGCAACACAACGATGAAGGGCCAGCCCAACAAGATTCGCACCGTTCCGAGGGCTCCGAGCGCATCTTGTTGATACAGCCAAAATTCAACGGTCAGCCGCGTTGCGAATGCCACTGCCCAGAGAATGGTCACTTCGTTGTAGGCAGGCAACACTTGCGGATGCCAGTACCAATTCAATGTCCAGCGCCTTGCGATGAAGCTGGACCATGCCACCATGGGACGGTTGAACGCTACGCTCACCACACACAGGATCACTGTTGCGGCGCCAGAAAAAAAGCCGGGTAAAAAGAATCCAGAACCAGATCCGCTCAACTTGACGAAGAGAGCCGCTAACAGCGTTCCACCCAAGCCACCGAGAGCATAGGTCAAGTTCTCGCGGCGGATGAGGCGGTAGGCGGCGAATCCGCCTGAGATGGCGAGCGCGCCCCATAGCGCTGCATCCACATCGGAGATGGAATTGATCAGCAGGAACACCAGTGGCGGGAAAAACGAATCAAGCAGCCTTGATCCCTGACCTGAAAGAACGCCTCTTAATTCCTCCCCGAGTTCTTGCAGTTTAACCATTGGCGTGGTGCCCCATCCAGAATTTTTTCCAATCGCCTTTGCTGGCGTTGAGCGCGAGGAAGGTGTAAAGACTGCCTGTGAAAAATCCGAGCACCATCATCAAGACGACCCAAACGACCGCGCGGACGATGGATTTCTCGCGATAAACGATCCATGCCGAGAAGAGGATGAAGCCGGTGTATAAGTCCACCATTGAGACGATGCCCCACGGGTTTTGAAGCAGGGCGGCACCATCTTTTCCGAAATCTCCGGCGGTGAAGCCATAGAACAATACAGCGGTCATGGCGAGCATACCCAAACCGGAAATGACTTTAGCAATATTCATGTTCATTTTGTTTTCCTAACTCAATCTCTTGCATATTGGAATCCTGAAGTTTTACTTCAGGCAGATATTCCGAAAGTAGAACTTTCGGAGTCCTGCGCAATTTTTGGAGAGATTTTATTTCTTCGGTGGCATGGGGACTAGGACGGATGTCCCTGCTTTGTAGGCTTCGTAATCAGGCTGACCACCCCATTTTTCATCGGCGCGTTTTTCCAAAAGCGGCACGCCGCTGATGCGGGTGAGCAGCAGGATGATGAAGATGGGGGAGATGAGCGTTACCCATTGCCATCCGCGCAGAATGGGCAGGGCAATGATCGTAACGCCGATCCACAGCACGATCTCACCGAAGTAATTCGGGTGGCGTGACCAAGCCCACAAGCCGGTATGGATGAACTTGCCCTTGTTGGCGGCGTTGGCATTGAAGGCGCTCTTCTGCGAGTCTGCGATCACTTCGAATGCAAAGCCGAAGAGCCAGACGAGGAACCCGATCACGGCGAAGGCATCCAACTCTTTGCGCACGGTGGAGGTAATGGCAGCCAATGCCGCAGCGAGGGAAAAAGCCACCCAAAGCCCCTGCAGGGTCCAGGTCAGCAGGAAGCGGGCGAAGGATTGTTTGATCTCGCGGAAGCGGCGGTCTTCCCCAGCGGCGCGAATCCGCATGAAGAGGAAGGACGCCAGTCGGATTGCCCAGATGGCGACGATGCCGGTGAGCAGCAGGGAGCGGTTATCCATGTTGGTGCTGAGGAGCAAAGCCACGGTAATGACCGTGAGGTAGGTGATGCCGCCTGTCAGGTCGTAGAATTTCTCGGTGCGGAACAGGTAGGCAGGAATGAAGGCGAGCCATTGAATGATGAACGCGAGCGCGACACACAGTGCGAATAAGGGAAAGCCGTTAATGCTGACGCCTCCCTGACTTCCGGCAAAGGCAAGACCGGTTGCGATCAACAAGACGATGACGATGGCAATGACCGAGCGTTTGGTTTCAGGACTCATGTTTTTCCTATCGTTTGATTTATTTTTTGACGGGGTTCTTTGAAATGACCGCATACCCAACTGCGCCCGGACCCAGGTGCGCTCCGATGACCGGGGTGATATCCATGGAATAGGTTGCCTGCTCAGGAAGTAAATGGGCAGCATATTGGCGAAATGCCATGGCTTGCTCGGCGGCATTCGTATGCAGCAGGGAGAACTGTTCAATGGGTTGAAGTTCTTCCAGCATTTTCAAAAGTCGGGCTTCGGCTTTGTGGGTGGTGCGTACACGCTCGGAACCGGGTTGTCCGTTTTGCATGGTGAGGATCGGTTTCAGTTGTAACACACTTCCGATGCCTGCGATGAATCTGTTCATGCGTCCGCTGCGCCGCAGGAATTCAAGCGTATCCAACCGCGCTGCAACAAATGTCCGCGCCTTGAGATCATCCAGCGCGGTTTCGATCTCCTGCATCGACTTGCCTTCCAGCGCCATGCGGGCGGCGCGTTCCACTTGAAAGCCCGTCCCCAAACTGAGTTGTCCTGCGTCACGCACGGTGACAGGAATTTGTTTGAATTCCTGCGAGGCATTCCTCGCTATGTTGACGGTGGCGCTTAGTTTTTCTGAAATGTGAATGGAAAGGATTTCGGTGCAGCCCTTTTCTGCCAGGGTTTGGTAGGCGTTTTTGAAGGCATCCACGCCGGGAGTGCCGGTTGTGGGGTGTACGCTGTAACCCGGCAGGTTCGTATAAAAATCTTTGCGGGTAATGTCTACACCGTCCAGGTAGCCCTTGTCGCCAATGTTGATATAAAGCGGCACCACCGTGATTTTCAATTCCTGTATCACATGTGGTGGCAGGTCACAGGTTGAGTCGGTAACGATCGCAATGGACATGGCTTGTCCTCCGTTTTGGCTTATTGGTAAATTGTCTTTTGTATGATCTTGTATTAATTATAACCATGATACGAACTTTGGTAGGTTCCCCTTAGAGAGTGTCTGAAAAAATTAAATATTCACCACAGATAAACACGGATGAACGCTGATTTTTGGATGGATTTTCGACAAAAGAACATTTTATCCTTTTTATCTGTGTTCCTCTGTGGTTAAAATACTTTTCAGACACTTTCTTAGTAATGTTTGTCGATACCCCCGAACCCGATCAACTTATTTTCCTCTGTCATGCGGATGAAGTGCCTTAGTCGCTTCTCGAACTCGCCGGGGCGTTTTCTTGCTGCGTCGATATAGGCAACCCGAATCCGGATGTAGGAATCTGAAAAGTTTTTGAAATTCGTCCAAGCCCTTTTATTCCCCTTGAGCGCTGAAAGAATATCCGCCGGAATGAAAAACTCCGCATTCAGGATTTCCCCCAATGTATCCGCCACTTCTTTGATGATTTTCTTTTGCGAGACAAGGCTGCGTAAGCGTTCGATGTTTGCTTGAGAGTATTTTGCGTTCGCTTTGCGCGGCGAAAACCGTTGGACGGTATGCTCGTCGTCCAAGGTCTTGATGATCGAGTCGATCCAGCCGAAGCACAGGGCTTCCTCCACTGCGTCGTTGTATTCGATGCGCGGCTTGCCGGTCGCTTTCCTGGGGTACACCAGCCAGATCTCCGGTTCGCTCATGTAATGCTTCTTCAGCCAGTTCCGCCAGTCTTTGCGGTTGGTGATGTAAAGGGTTTGGGAGATGTCCATTATTTGTAAACCTTGTATTTATTTTGAACCAAGCCGTTGCGGAAGGAACGCGATACAAGTAATTCCAGCTTTATATCTTTTTCAAGGCTGCCGAAGAGCGGCAATCCCATGCCGATGAGAATGGGAATGGTGGTGATGGTCATCTCATCCACCAGCCCTTCGCGTAAAAAATTTTGGATGGTCACGCCGCCGTCGAGATAAATGTGTCGGCTGCCGCGCCGCTCCAATTCGTGGACCAGTTCGAGGGGAGACAAATGAAGCGCTTCAGCTTTATCGGTCAGTTCGGGGGAGAGGGTCAATTTGCGGCTGGTGAGCACGATCACTTTCTTCTCGTAATGCCAGCCGCCGAAGGTCAGCACTTTATCGAATGTGTTTCTGCCCATCACAACATGGTCGATGTCAGACATGAATTCGGCGTAGCCGTAATCCTCGCCGCTTTCGCCGCCGGGCAACCAATCAATCTCACCATTCTTGCGGGCGATGAATCCGTCTGCGCTAACGGCAATGTACACAGAAACTTTAAGGGTCATTTTTTTTCTCCATGTGGTTTTATTGGTGCGATTATATGGCAGGATGTGAAAGTGTCTGTTCGGTCTTTTGGATGGGGAAGGTGATTTCCCCATCCGTTGGAAAAATGCCTTCGATCAGGGTTACTCCGATCCTTCCTGGTTTATGATCTCGTTCAGGAAGAATTCGACGATGGCGGGTTCGAATTGCCTGCCGCTTTGCTCGCGGATGTATTGGATCGCTTTATGTTTCGTCCACTTTTTGCGGTAGGGGCGGTCGCTTGTGATCGCATCCCAGACATCCACCACGGCGAAGATGCGCGCTGACAGGGGAATCTGAGTCTCGAACAGCCCGCGCGGATACCCGCTGCCATCCCATTTTTCGTGGTGGCAGTAGGGAATATCCAACGCTTCTTTTAGGTAAGCGATCTGACTGAGCAGGTTATAGGCGAACTGCGGATGCTTGCGCATGACCTCCCATTCTGCTTCGGTGAGTGGACCTTCCTTGAACAGGATGTAATCCGGCACGCCCATTTTTCCAATGTCGTGCAGCAGCGCTCCCCGGCGGATGTGTGGGATCTGTTCCTCTGAGATATGCATCGCGCGCGCCAGTTTGATGGTCATATCTGTTACGCGCTGGGTGTGACCCTCAGTTTCCTTGTCACGCAAATCCAGCGCGCGTGACCAGCCTTCGATGGTGGCTTCGTAAGCGAGGACCAGGTCGGTGTTGGAGCGCTGCATTCCCTGGACCAGCAGGGCATTGTCCACGGCGATGGCTGTCTGCCACCCGAGACCGTCGAGAAAGTTAAGCCATTCCATGTCGGGTCTGAGCGGGCTGCGGTGAAAGACTTCTAAAACCCCTTTGACCTCGCCTCTGGCAACCAACGGGACGCCAAAATAAGCCTGAAAATTCTCATCTGCCAGAAGTTTTTTACGTGTGAAATCCTTGCTTTCCATCGCCGGGTCGTCAAAGGATAGGATGCGTCGTTCGAGTGCGGCTTTCCCTGCGAAGCCATCGCCAAGGCGCAGGCTGGTGGATTCTATCTCGCGTGTGCGGAAACCTTGCCCCATGGCATATTCCAATCGCCCATTTTCCGGTCTGAACAGCAGGACGCTGGCGGCATCCACGCCGAGTTGTTTGATGGTCTGTTCCAGTACCACGCTGATCGAGATGCGAAGATCGAAGGTGTTGCTGATTGCCAGGTCGATGGTGCGAAGCGCCCCAAGCCGTTCCAATTGTTTCAGGGTCTGTTCGTGCAGGCGGGTGCGTTCCAATCCCAGGGCGGCTCGGTCTGCAAAAATGGACATGAGGCGTTCGTCGTCTTCATGAAAGGCGTTCAGGTCAGGGCTTTGCACATCCAGCGCGCCGATGACATCGCTGCCGATCTTGAGCGGGATGACCAGCTCGGAGCGTGCCAGTTCCCAATTGGGCGCGTATTCGTCTTCTTTTGTCACATCCGGTGCATTGATGATCTGCCCGGTCCGTACGGCTTTTGCCACCAGTCCGGGTTTGTGCAAGTTCAAGACAGCTCCGCCCACCTGCCTGGCGTATGGTCCTGCAACTGCGACGCGTTCCAGGTCGCCGGTGGTTTGTTTCAACAGCAGGAGGCTGCAATTGGATTGCTGGAATTCACGCAGCACGGTTTGGACGATGGTTTGGGCAAGTTCGGAGAGTTCATCCAACGCGCCGATGAGCAGCGCTTCGGAGGCACGATACAGCCGCATCAATTCGGCGTTCCTTTGTTCCAGTTCCGCATCGCGTTGTTGGAGCGCCTCCTCGGCTTTTTTTCGCTCGGTTATGTCGTGCGCCAGTACAAGACGCGCATTGCGCTCCAGCCACTGGATGGCGTGCGAAGTGATCTCCACGTGGATCAGCGTCCCGTCCTTTCGGCGATGCCGCCATCCGCTGGAAATCTGGTCGTCTTCCTTCAAGGTATCAAGATGTTTCCTGAGTGCGGGCAGGTCTTCCGGCGGACGGAGATCGCTGATGGTCATGTTCAGAAATTCGTCGCGGCTGTATCCGTAATGTTTCACGGCCGCATCGTTCACCGCCAGGAAACGCAAGTGCTCCACATCGTATACCCACATGGGATGTGGATTGGATTCGAATAACATGCGGTAATGGTTTTCACTTCGTTGCAGCGCTTCGATGGCAGATTTGCGTTCCTGGCGGATTTTTACATCGCGCAATTCCCGTTCGATGGCGGGACCCAGCCGTGCATAGTTGCCTTTTACGATGAAATCATGCGCGCCGGCTTTCAGGGCTTCCACGGCGGTTTCCTCCCCGATGGTGCCGGAGACGATGATGAACGGCAGGTCTCTGCCGCTTTCGTGTAGAATGTTCAATGCCTGCATTGCCCGGAACTGCGGTAGGGAGAAATCACACAGGATCAGGTCCAATGGTGTGCTTTCAAGGATGGCTTGCATCTCCGGCGCGGTCTCGACGCACTGATAGTCCACCTGGTAGTCGTTTTTCTCAAGTTCGCGCAGGAGCAGGAGTATGTCGTTTTCCGAGTCTTCGATGATCAGAACTCGCAGATTTTTTTTCATGAGCGCTATTGAGGCGGTGCCTCGTTCAAGACCAGCCAGTACATCCCCAATTGACGGATCGCTTCGACGAACTGGCTGAAATCCACCGGCTTGCGGACGTAGGAATTAGCGCCCAATTTGTAACTTTTGATCAGGTCCTGTTCTTCCTTCGAAGAAGTGAGTACCACGACCGGCAGCAGGCGAGTTCGCTCGTCCGCGCGGATGCGGCGCAGCACTTCCAACCCGTCCACCTTGGGAAGTTTCAAATCCAGCAGAATGACCTCTGGTATTTCTTGGTGGTCGCGTTCGGCGTACGCGCCTGTAAAAAAGAGGAAATCCAATGCCTCTGCTCCATCGCGTACGATTGCAAGGTTATTGGCGATCTTGTTCTTTTTGAGCGCCCGGACGGTCAGGGCTTCGTCGTCGGGGTTGTCTTCGACCAGCAGGATCATTTTATATATCATTGGCGGCTCCGTTTATGGTGAAGTAGAAGGTGGCGCCTTTGCCCGCTTTACTGTCCGCCCAGATGCGCCCGCCGTGAATGGTGATGATGCGGTGAACGGTCGCCAGACCGATCCCGGTGCCGGGATATTCGCTCACCGAGTGCAGTCGTTGAAAGACGCCGAACAACTTGTCGGCGTATGCCATGTCAAATCCCACCCCATTGTCGCGGACGAAGAAGATGCGTTCTTTCGTCCTGCTCTTCTGCCCGAACTCTATCGATGTATGTTCCTGCTTGGAGGTGAACTTCCAGGCGTTGCCCAGCAGGTTATCGAAGACGATACGCATCAGGCGCGGATCGCCTTCCACCATCAGGTCGGGCATGATGGTGATCATCGCCTTTCTTTCGGGTTGGCTTTCCTGCAGCGAGGCGGCGATTTCCCCCGCGATCTGGCTCAGGTTGATAAAACGAGTTTGCAGGGGAGTGCGTGTGACGCGCGAGAGGGCAAGCAGGTCGTCAATGAGAACCGCCATGCGTTGGGCTGCCAACCGGACGCGTTCGAGGTAATTGCGTCCCTCCGGCGGCAGGGTTTCACCGTAATCTTCCAGCAGCACCTGGCTGAAGCCGTCAATGCTTCGCAAGGGTGCGCGCAGGTCGTGTGATACCGAATAACTGAACGATTCCAATTCCTTGTTTGCGGCTTCCAACTGGGCGGTGTGTTGCTGCAAGTCGCTGTTCAGTTTCTTGATATCTTCTTCGTTCTTTTTGCGGTAGGTGACATCCCGCACCACTGCGCTGACGAGTAGATTCCCGTCCATCTCCAGCGGACTGAGGCTGATCTCGACCGGGAACTCGCTGTTGTTCTTCCTTAACCCATATAGATCCAGACCTACTCCCATCGGACGCACGGGCGCTTCCACGTAATACCCCTCTCGGTGTCCGACATGTTTTTTTCGAAAACGCTTCGGCACCAGCGTTTCGATGGGCAGTCCCACGATCTCATCGCGCAGATAGCCGAACATTTTCTCCGTTTGCGAGTTGACCAGTTGGATGATTCCCGCACGATCCACGACGATGATCGCATCCGGCGCGGACTCCAGCAGCCCGCGAAATTTTCGCTCGGCATTCTGACGCTCGGTTACATCGCGGATGGCAGCGATGGCGAACGTTCTGCCCTCTGCCTCCAATGGACTGAGGCTGATCTCAATGGGGATCTCGCTGCCATCCCGTTTCAAGCCGAACAGTTCCAAGCCAATTCCCATGGGGCGCACACGCATGTCCGCAAAGTATCCGCTGCGATGACGCTCGTGCTTATTGTGATAACGGGGAGGAACCAGCACTTCAATGGGCTGTCCTTGAATATCGCTGCGAGCCCATCCGAACATTTTTTCGAACTGCGAGTTGACAACCATGATGCTGCCCTTGCCATCGACGATCACCATGGCATCGGGCGCTGCCTCAAGAAGATGGAGAAATTTTCGATCTTTGAACACGGACCTAAAGCCTTTCACGGTTCATTAAACAAATCTCACGACCAGCCAATAAAGAAGTAAATCGGTCTTTCTTGTGCGGATAAAATCAGACAGAAATTATCCAATTTCAAGGAAATATACAACTTAATCCGCGGAAAATCAAGCGACCATAGTACTAAAATTCTTAATGGGTACTTGGCATATAATATTTGTATGACACTTTATCTCGGTTGTCCCGTTTGGTCGTTCAAAGGCTGGGTGGGGAATTTCTATCCCAAAGGCACGCCATCCAAAGACTTTCTGCGCGAATACGCAAAGCGCCTCAACGCCAACGAGGGAAACACCACCTTTTATGCCATCCCTGCCCCTCAAACCATCGTGTCGTGGATCGAACAAACCCCCGAGACCTTCAAATTTTGTCTGAAGATCCCCAAAGCGATCAGCCATCATGGGAAATTGAAGGCTTATATTGACCGGGCTGCCGAGTTCGTGAATGTGATGCGCCCGCTCGCTTCGCGTCTTGGACCGATGTTTCTGCAACTGCCACCCAGTTATTCGCCTGCGCTGATGCCTGACCTGACCGCGTTCTTGTCCGCCTTTCCGGCGGATGTGCGCTTGGGAGTGGAAGTCCGTCACCTCGACTGGTTCGAGGATGGACATCGCAACGCGCTCAACAAATTGCTGGCAGATCACAACATGGCGCGCGTGGTCATCGATACCCGCCCGATCCGTAATTTGGCGGGAGATGAACGCCTCAAAGGCAGCACCTATGAAAGTCTGCTCGAGGCGCGCGAGCGCAAGCCGAATGTGCCGGTCTTTGAAGAAGTGACCGCCGACTTCACCTTCCTGCGTTTCATCGGTCACCCCGAAATGGAGCAAAATCAGATATGGATGAACGAATGGATCCCCAAACTTGTAGACCAGTTAACCAGTGGGATGGAGGCGTTCGTCTTTTGTCACTCGCCCGATAATTTGTTGGCTCCCTACATCGCGAAAGAATTTCACAGCCAGCTTTCCTCTCGAATCAAAATCGCCCCACTGCCGTGGGACGACCTTGAAACGCCGAGCGAGCCGTATCAGCCGACTTTATTCTAATTTTTAGGCTTCACCTTACTCATCGCGTACTCAGCCAACGCTGTGATCGTCAAAGATGGATTCACACCGGGGTTGGCGGGCATGACCGAGCCATCGATCACATACAAGCCGGGGTAATTGTGTATCTCAAAATTCCCGTCAATTAAACCTTCGTCTGCATTTTTGCCGATCGGTGCGCCGCCGAGGATGTGCGCAGTGGTGGGCAGGTTGAGCAAATTTTCGCCAATGGAGCCGAGCGCAACGCCATTCGTGCGCCTGGCAAATTCCTTTGTCACTTCATGCGAGCCTTCCACCTGCGCATTGATGGTGTAGCCAGGTTCCTCCTCGGCAACCATGCCCGTGCGGAAGAGCGTGAAAATGCTTTTCCCAATTTTGAAGCGCATGCGATTATCAGCGTGTTGCATGACCAATAAAATCGTCACATTGTGTGCCCAGCCGGGTAGGAAAAGCGCCTTGCCAAAATCGATGGGATGAGTGAGTGCCCAGATCAAAAAGTTGAGCAGGCGGCGCGGGATGCTGAAATTCTTATCAATGAGCGGCGCAGCGAGAAAACGCATCAGCGACGACCCGTCTGGGTAGCGGACAGGTTCGATGCGTGTGATTTCGTCGTGGTTGTAGATGGAGGAAATCGCAACGCCTTCCGAGTAGTTGATGTCTGATTTGCGCGCCACGCTTCCGAGCAGACCTTCGGAGTTGGTCCTGACCATCGTCCCCAGTTTCGCGGATAGTTTTGGCAGCGACTTCTTCACGTCACGCAGGTTCAGCAGCAGTTTCATCGTCCCCATCACACCCGCTGAAAAGATGACGTTGTTGGCATAGGCGGTTTGGGTTTGCTTGATGAGTTTGGTCGAATCACGATAGGTCACTTCGTAGTTGGCGGTCAACTGCCCGTCGTCTACTGTCAACGGTTTTACATCAGTCACCTCAACTTCAGCAACGACCTTCGCTCCGCGCTTCTCAGCAAAATACAAATAGTTCTTGGGCAACGTGTTCTTTGCGTTGTGCCTACATCCCACCATGCAGCCGCCGCAATGCTGACAACCCGCCCGGTCGGGACCTTCTCCGCCGAAGTAAGGGTCTGAAACGGTCACTCCCGCTTCCCCGAAGAATGAACCGACATCCGTCGCGCGGAAGGTGTGACCCATGCCGCGTTCCTCCGCCATTTGTTTGAGCAGCAAATCCGCTTTCCAAAGTTTGGGGTTGCGGGCGACGCCGAGCATTTTCTTGGCGGTTTCGTAGTGTGGTTTGAGGAGTTGTCCCCATGGCAGAGGCGCGCTCCACGCCGGGGTGGCGAAGGTTTCGTCGGTGGGCACTTCGAGCACGTTGGCATAGCCGAGGCTGCCGCCGCCTACGCCCGCACCGTGCAAGACCATCACGCCTTTGAGGATGCTGATCTGTAAGATGCCGTGTGCGCGGATGGGTGGCATCCAGACGTATTTCCAAAATTGCCAGTTGGATGTGGCGAAGTCTTTGTCTTCGAAACGTTTGCCTTTTTCGAGGACGAGAACTGAATAGCCTTTTTCGGTCAATCGCATGGCAGAAACACTTCCCCCGAAACCGCTTCCGATAATCACATAGTCATAGACTTGAGTCATCCTGTGCCCTCCGCGTTGGATTGGCGCGATTATAGCATTACCGGTTGTATTAAACCGAATGTGACAAAGTTAAGTAAACAGGTCTTAATTATCACAAAGAAGCCGTGATTTTTTCCACTACTTTTTTAATCCCCGATTTGATATAGTGAACATATAAACACCCAGTTGAGTTCGATAAAGGAGTCAAAATGAAAACACTACTCGAAAAAGGTTTCCTTGCTGGAATTGGTCTGCTCTCGATGACCCGCGAAAAGGCTCAACAGATCATTGAGGACCTTAGCCATGAGGGTGAGGTTCAGAAAAGCGAGATCAAAACGTGGGTTGACCAGCTTGCCGACCGTGGCGAGGAAGAACAGCAGGCTCTGCGCAAACTGATCCGTGATGAGATGAAAAAGGTCATGGACGATATGGGCTTGGCGACCAAGGAAGACATCCAAAAGTTAATGGAAAAACAAGGCTAAGCAAACAGATCTCGATGTTCGCGCCTACCCGTTCCATCCGCCATCTGCAACGTTATAGCGAGATCGTTGCCATTTTTGCCCGGCATGGGTTTGGATTTCTGTTTCTCCGCTCTGATTCCAAACCCCGTCGTTGGTTTCGGGCATCGTGGCGGGCGCCTCAAAAAATTGCGCCGCCCCCAGAAGACGCTCTTGCGGTACATTTTCGAACGGCGTTGGAGGAGCTGGGTCCCACGTTCATCAAGTTTGGACAGATCCTTTCCACCCGGGCAGATTTGCTGCCGCCTTCGTTCATTGCGGAACTGGGCAAACTGGTGGATTCGGTCTCTCCCGAGCCGTGGGAGTTGATCCGCACGCTTCTGACTCGTGAACTGGAGAAACCGCTGGATACGCTGTTCGCCTCCATCAACCCGCAGCCGATGGCGTCTGCCTCTTTGTCACAAGTCCATGCCGGGGTGCTGCCCGATGGGCGTGAAGTGGTCATCAAGGTGCAACGCCCGAACATCGCATCTGTCATCGATACCGACCTTGAGATCATGGCGTCGCTTGCCGCGAGCGCTCAAACCACCGCTTTGGGAAGTGTCTATGACTTCATGGGCATCGCCGATGATTTTAGTTTTACCCTGCGCAATGAGCTGGATTACCAACGCGAAGGTCGCAATGCTGACCGCCTGCGGGAGAGTTTTACCGGTCAGGAAAAATTGCTGTATATCCCCAAAGTGTATTGGGAGTTAAGCACCCAGCGCGTGCTGGTCATGGAGCGTATTCACGGCATCAAGATCAGCGACATTCCTGCTCTGGATGCGGCGGGATATGACCGTCATAAAGTGGCGTTGAACAGCGCGAGTGCGACGGTCAAGCAGGTGTTGGAAGACGGCTTCTTCCATGCCGACCCTCATGCGGGCAACTATCTCATCATGCCGGGAGAAGCGATCGGGCTGGTGGACTTTGGAAAAGTCGGGTACTTACGTGACAAAGACCGGATGGATCTGATCCGGCTTTATATCGTTGCGATTGAAATGGACGTGGACGGGTTGATCGATCAACTGGTGCGGATCGGCGCTGTGCGGGAAGATGCAGACCGAAACCGGCTCGCATCGGACCTGAGCCGCTTCTTGAACAAATATAATGGCGTGCCCATCAAATACATCCGCGCCCGTGAATTGATCGATGAGATCACGACCATCACGTTCCGCCATCGTTTGCGATTACCGTCAACCTGGTGGCTGGTGGGGCAGACCATCGTCATGTTGGAAGGCATTGGCTTGCAACTGGACCCGGACTTTGATGTCTTCAAAGCGGCGGAGCCTCATGTCCAAACCTTGATGAAGAATCTCCTTCTGCCAAATGGCAGTTGGGTGCGGTCTGTTCTGATGGATGCCACCAATTGGGGTGAAATGCTTCATCGCTTGCCGAGGGTGGGAAACCGGATGCTGGAGCGATTGGAGCGCAACGAACCCTTACGCATGGAGATCAAAGATACCGACCATATCCTGACCCGCCTCGACCGACTGGTGACGCGGCTTTCGCTCAGTTTGCTGGTGGCTGCTTTTGTGGTGGGACTGCCGTTGTTGATTCCGCTTACTACTCCAGATAGTTTGCCGCGATGGCTGTTATTAGTGGGGATGATTCCAATAGTTGGCGCTGGAATCTGGCTTGGTTTCTCGTTGTTGAATACCCCAAGAAAATAAGTAACTTAAGTTTTATACTCGCCCATCCGTGTAAATGAACAACTCCCCGTCAACATCGGGGAGTTGTTGAATTTGTTATGGCTGGTTGCCATTGCCTTGGTTGGGATTTCCTCCGCCAGGGTCGCTGCCTGAGTTGCCAGGTCTGCCAGGGCTCTCGTTGGGTCCGCTCGGGGCTTCGGTAGGCTGGTTGAACTGGGTACCAGTTTCAGTCTGAGTCGGAAGCGTGAACTCATCGCTCTGACCGTTCATATTCTGGTTCTGGATCATGTTTTGATTCATGTCGCCGAGCAGCAATCCGTCTTCGACCTGTTGCAGATGGGTGCGTAGCATCTCACGAGTGCGCAGGAGGGTGGGTTGGGCATCTTCAGGAGCGTCGATCAGCAATTGCTGCATCAGATGGTCTTGTTCTCGCAGGCGGTCGCGGATCTGCAGCATGGTTTGGTCACAAGTGGCATCCTCGGTGTTTGTGCAGAGTTGAAGCGCCTGTTGAATATGCTGCTGCAGCAAAATGGGAGTCTCCTCCGGGATCGGCTCGCCATCCGCCACCAACTGCGCCATCTCCACGATGCGGGTTTGCGCCATCGTCATCAGATAGTCAACCTTGTCCTGCGGGTTGTTCTGGAATTGCAGGCGGGTCTCTTCGCTCCACATCTTCACGGCGTAGAGCGGTTCATTGGGCAGGTCGTCCTGCGCGGCGCGGACGGTTGCGCCTCCGCCGAACAACAGTCCGGCGATCACAAGGGTGGATATGATCAGGTTCATCGCAAAATTTTCCTTTCTGAATGTGAACATCCATTTTTTATGACGATGAACTTCGCTTGCAGATACTGCCCGACTGAGAAATTGTGCCCGTCTCTGAGTCGCGATCCGTGGGTCGCGTGCGGGAATATCTTTAAGCGCTTCCAAATTCTTTTTCAGCAGGGTTTCCAACTCGTTTTGATTCTTCATGGTCGACTCTTTCTTCCAAAAAACGTTGCAAACTTTTCAAAGCCCGATGATGAATGGATTTCACCGCGCCAATGGGTTTATTCAAGGCGTGGGCGATCTCTTCATTATTCCAACCTTCCAGGTATTTCAACGCGATCACCTGTTGCTGGTCTGGGGTCAGTTTTTTTATTGCTTTGCGTAACTGCGTCTGACGAATATGCTTCGCCGCATCCTCTTCAGGGTGGTCACCACTCGCCAGCATTTCATCCAGTTCAACATCGCCTTTTTGCTTGCGGTATGAATCCACGACCCAGTTATGGGCAATGCGATACAGATACGCCTGCAAATGGTCACGCGGACCTTTACGCTTTTGCAACGCGTCCAGAAAGCGTGCGAACGCTTCTGCTACACAATCTTCTGCCAGGTTTGAATCACCGAGCAAACGCGCGGCATATCGGTACATACCGGGGCTGTATGTGTCGTAGATTTCCGTAAGCGCCTTTGTCTCCAACCGAGACGCGCGTTGCAGCAGGTCTTGTTCTTCTGGCACAGTGTTTCTCACTTAATATGACGTGGAAAATGAAGTTTGGATACTCCCTGCCATGGTAGCAAACCAATGTAAAGGTGGCTTAAAGGTTGGATATCGTTTTGGAAACGATGTGTGTTTTTGTTACAATCCAATCATGACCCCAGTTAATTTCACCTCCCGTCGTTCGCCTGTTTACTCCCGCCGTGGAATTGTCGCCACTTCGCAGCCGTTGGCAACTGCCGCGGGCATTGAAGTCCTTTCGAAGGGTGGCAATGCCGCCGATGCTGCTGTGGCTGCCGCCGCCGCGTTGAATGTCACCGAGCCAACCTCCACGGGGATTGGCGGGGATATGTTCGCTTTGTATTTTGACGCGCAGACCAAGCAAGTCACCGCCCTGAATGGATCGGGGCGCGCTCCTTCCGCGCTGACGCTTGAACGGCTAAAGCGTGAGGGACTCCTCGCCGATAGTTTGCCGTTCTATCATCCGCATACGGTGACTGTCCCTGGGGCGTGTGCGGGTTGGTGTGATTTGATCGAGAAACACGGCTCGCTGTCGATGAGCGACATCCTTGCGCCTGCCATTCGACTCGCGGACGAAGGTTTTCCTGTCGCACCGCTCACGGCTCACTTCTGGGCACGCGGCGCGGACAGGCAATTGAAGTCCGCGCTGAATGGGCATGAGTTGACCATCGACGGGCGTGCGCCGAAGGCGGGTGAAATCTTCAGCAATAAAGGTCTGGCAAAAACATTCAAACTCGTGGCGGAGCAGGGCGCTATCGGCTTTTACCAAGGCTTGGTTGCAGAATCAATTGTCGCCGTAATTAAAGAGGCGGGCGGATGCCTATCCGCTGAAGACCTTGCGTCGCATGTATCCACGTGGGAGAGTCCAATTTCTGTCGATTATCGTGGACTGCGCGTGTATGAATGTCCGCCCAATGGACAGGGCATCACGGCGTTGATCGCGTTGAACATCCTCGAAGGCTTTGACCTGGCTTCACTGGATTTGCTCTCGCCGGAGAAAATGCACGTGATGATCGAAGCCATACGCCTCGCGTTTGCCGATGCGAAGTGGTATGTGAGTGACCCGGCGTTTGCGAAGATCCCGATGAAGGAATTGCTCTCGAAAGAATACGCGAGCGAGCGCCGCAAGTTGATCGACCTGAAACGCGCAACGGTTGATCCGCAGCGCGGCTCGCCGGTGAATTCGTCGGGCACGGTTTATTTGAGCGTGGTGGATGGGATGGGCAATGCGTGTTCGTTCATCAACAGCAATTACATGGGCTTTGGCACGGGCATTGTGCCGAAGGGCTGGGGCTTCACCCTGCAAAACCGCGGACATAATTTCAGCCTCGACCCGAATCATCCGAATGTGCTTGCACCCGGCAAGCGCCCGTATCACACGATCATCCCTGCAATGGTCACTCGTGTTGCGGATAATTCTTTGTACGCTTCGTATGGCGTGATGGGCGGCTTCATGCAGCCGCAGGGACATGTGCAAGTGCTGTCCGCGTTGAAGGATGCGGGGCTTGATCCGCAGTCTGCGCTTGACTTGCCGCGCTTCTGCCTCGATGCGGATTCGGCAGGCGGTAAAGTTGATATTGAAGAAGGGATGCCGATTGAAACGGTGAACACCCTGCGCGAAATGGGACATCCATTGAACGAAGTCAGCGGGTATGAGCGCGCCGTCTTCGGCAGGGGGCAGGTGATTCTGCGAGATGAGTCGGGTGTGCTGTGTGGTGGGAGTGATCCGCGCGCAGATGGTTATGCGGGTTCGTTGTAGGGTAGGTTTAATTATGTAGGGGCGACTCGCGAGTCGCCCCTACTGCAATCATTTTCTAAGACTCTAATTCACCGAACCAGCCTTTGCGTTCCATCCACTTGACCAATTCAAGGACAGGCGAGATGGTCAACGATAGCCCGCCGATGATGAGCCAATCCACGAGCGGGAGGCTGAAGGTGTTGAAGGGTTCATGCAAAGCAGGGACATACACGATCAACAGTAGCAGTATGGCTTCCCAGAGAATGGCAGTGTTGAGCCACTTGTTCTCGAACGGACGATTGAACACCGAATGACGGTCGGAGCGGAAGTTGTACGCTTTGAAGAACTGCACCAGCACCAACGAAACAAAGGTCATGGTCATGGCTTGTTCCTGGCTGCGACCGGAATTCATCGCCCAGATGAACAGACCAAGGTTGATGATGGTTGACCAGATACCGCCCGCCAACATCAACGCCACGACGGGGCGGGTGAAGATGCCCGTCTTCTGGTTGCGCGGTTTGCGCTTCATCAAATCTTTTTCGGCAGGGTCAACCGAGAGTGCCAGCGCGGGCAGACCGTCTGTAGCGAGGTTGACGTAGAGGATTTGCACAGCGGTCAATGGCAGGGGCAAGCCGAGCAATGCCGAACCAGCCATCAAACCGATCTCGCCGATATTGGAAGAAAGCAGGTACATCAAATATTTTTTGATGTTGCCGAACACACCGCGACCTTCTTCCACTGCTGCAACGATGGAAGCGAAGTTGTCATCGGTCAGGGTCATAGCGGCGGCTTCTTTGGTCACGTCGGTGCCGGTGATGCCCATCGCAATGCCGATGTCCGCTTTCTTGAGGGCGGGGGCGTCGTTCACGCCGTCACCTGTCATGGCGACGATGTGTTCATTGGCTTGTAGTGCCGTCACCACACGCAATTTGTGAGCAGGAGAAACACGGGCATACACGTCGATGGTTTCGACTTCGCGCTTGAAATCTTCATCAGAGATGTCATCGAGTTCTGCACCTGTCACCACGCGTCCATTTTTCAGCAAGCCGAGTTCACGCGCCACAGCCTGAGCCGTGAGCGGATGGTCGCCTGTGATCATCACAGGGCGGATGCCCGCGCTTTCACAGACCGCAATCGCTTCTTTGGCTTCGGGGCGCGGCGGGTCGATCATGCCAGCTAGCCCGAGGAAGGTCATGCCGGTTTGGGCAGACTCAAGCGCCGCGTCTGGTTTGGAGGCGATGGCGAGCACGCGCAAGGCTTGGCTGGCAAAATTCTGCGCGGTATCCAGGATTTGCTTGCGAGCCGCATCATCCAATTTTTTCGCGCCATTGGCAGTCAGCACCGAATCACAATTTTCTAAAATAATTTCCGGCGCACCTTTGGTGTATGCAACGTTACCCTTCTCCGTTTTGTGGAGGGTGGTCATGCGCTTGGTTTCGGAAGTGAACGGGATTTCCTGTGTGCGTGGATAGGTGTCATCCAACGCTTCTTTCTTAAGCCCAGCCTTGGCTGCTGCTACGACGAGTGCGCCTTCAGTTGGGTCGCCTTTGATGTCCCAATCATTCTTTTCGTTGCTTGCTTCATCTTTGACAATTGTTGCATCAGAGGCGAGGGTCGCGGCGGTGAGCATCTGCTTCAATTCAGCCGTTGGCTCAACCGTCTTGCCGTCCATTGAAAATTGACCGACTGGTTCATACCCCGAGCCGCTGACATCAAAGACCTGTCCCGCTGCGAGTAATTTGCGCACGGTCATTTCGTCTTTGGTAAGCGTGCCAGTCTTATCGGAGCAGATCACAGATGTACTGCCAAGTGTTTCCACCGCGGGCAAACGGCGAATCAACGCGTGGCGTTTAACCATCTTCTGCACGCCGATGGCGAGTGAGATGGTCACCACAGCGGGCAACGCTTCTGGTACAACCGCAACGGCGAGCGCAATGCCGAAGATCAGCATTTCGATGAAAGGTTGTCCGCGCAGGAGACCGAGTGCCACGATGATGGCGACCACGACAAACGCGGCGCGTGCCAGCACCGAGCCGACCTTATCCAGATTCTGCTGTAGCGGAGTCTTGCTGCTTTCAACGGTCTGCAACAACTGCGCGATCTTGCCGAACTCTGTTTGCATACCCGTGGCAACGACCAAGGCGCGTCCGCGCCCGTAGGTGGCGGCAGTTCCGGCGTAGACCATGTTCTTGCGGTCGCCCACAGGCATCTCTTGAGTCGGAAGCGCGTCCGTGTGTTTTTCCACAGGGACTGATTCGCCCGTCAGCGCCGCTTCTTCAATTTGTAAATTGATCGATTCGATCAACCGCCCATCAGCAGGGATGCGATCTCCCGTGTGCAAGATGACCACATCGCCGGGTACCACTTCACGCGCTGGCACTTTCACTTCGATGCTGTCACGCAAAACCGTTGCGGTCGGTGCCGCCATCTGGCGCAGCGCTTCAATGGCTCGCTCAGCGCGATATTCCTGCACGAAGCCAAGCCCCACCGCGAACAGAACGATGACCGCAATGACGATGGATTCAGTTGCATGACCAAGGAAAAATGAGATGGCGGTCGCGCCGAGCAGGATGAGGATGAGCACATTCTTGAATTGCTCAAGCAATATTTCCCACCATTTTATGCGCTGCGCGGCTTGGAGTTCATTGGGACCATATTTCTCGAACCGTACTGCCGCCTCTTTCGCACTCAAGCCTGTTTCTGAACTATCGAGTTGATCGAACGCCTGATCCGTATTTTGGGTATGCCAGTAATTATTTTTTTGCATGACTAAAGTTTTTCTCCTTGTGTGAGTTTTTCTTCCATTGTAGGGTTGCTGATTTGAATAGAAAATGATCGAAAGCAGGATGGGACCCGCCAGGATGAGTACGCTTAAGGCAGCGAAGACGGGTTTCCAATACTATGGCAGGGCTGTCGTTGCATTGGAGGACATGGGGTTCTCCTTTCTGTTGACGGACAGATAAGGCAGGGAGGGCTCGACGTCAGCATAAAAAGAGACCACCGCCTTTCGGCGATGGTCTTGCGCTTTCATCCAGGCAGCCGGGAATTTTTTTCCGTCATGACGACTACCCAACCCGAAACAAGTTCGGGGGCTACTCCCCATCGGAGTATTAATAGTTTACAGTGTTCTACGCATGATGTCAATTACAGTTTCGTAAAGTTAACGATTTCTTCACGATTCTGGTAGAAAATATTTCGGTTTTCCGGTTATCCGATTTTCTCTTTCCATGCCTTTACGTTATTCTGGATCTGCTCAATATGCCCCGGAATATGCGCCGAGTAAATGTTGACCCACTTGGCGAATGTATACGGCTCCTCGTATTCGGGGTGTTTGAGCCAGTGGGTGGTGAAGACTTCTTCTGAAACGGTTTTTAGTATCTTGTAAGTGGTCTTGCGGACAATGCGGGTGGCTTCGAGCGCATCTTCGAGGTCATGGTCGTGATACTTCAACTCGATTGCCCACTTGTCCTGGTCGTAGCCCATCAACATGCCGCCAGGTTCAACAATTAATTTTCGCGCACGCAGGGCGGCATTTGTCTCACTGTCTGCGATGTGGATGATGATCTCATACACGCTCCACTCTTTCGGCCCGGGTTTGAAGGTCATCGCCCCGGCTGGCACTTCCACCAGCGCCGCTTTCAACAGGTCGTATCCTAGCCCGTACAGTTCGATTTTCTCTTCACGTTCCTTCTTATCCATCTCAATCTCCAAGAACCAGTTACTCCACTTCCACGGCCATTGCCACCGCTTCACCGCCGCCAAGACATAACGACGCAATACCCCGCTTCAGCCCACGGTCTTTCAGTGCGTAGATCAACGTGGTTAGCACGCGGGCGCCGCTGGCTCCCAGTGGGTGACCGAGCGCAATTGCCCCACCGTTTACATTGACCTTGTCCCAATCCCAGCCCTGATCGGCGAGGGCGTAGCCGTCTGCCAGAACCTGCGCAGCAAAGGCTTCGTTGAGTTCGATCAAGTCCACATCCTTCAGAGTCCAACCGATTTTCTTGAGCAATTTCGGCATGGCATGCGCCGGTGCTGCGAAAAGATATTTTGGCTCCAGCGCCGACTGCGCGTAGCCAATAATCCGTGCCATCGGCTTGAGCTTATTCTTTTCGGCATATGCGCGAGACGCGATCACCACCGCTGCCGCGCCATCATTCATGGATGAGGCGTTGCCCGCCGTCACTTTGCCATCTGCTTTGAAGACTGGCTTTAATTTGGCAAGTGATTCCAGCGATGTATCCTTGCGCGGACCTTCATCATGAGCTACGGTGGTCACTTCGCCTTTGCGCCCGGGAATTTGGACGGGGACAATTTCCGGCGTAAACCGTCCCGCCTCTTGAGCCTCCACAGCCTTCATGTGAGAACGAAGCGCAAATTCATCCATTGCGGCGCGGGTCACTTCATATTCATCTGCAATGAATTCCGCTGCGTTGCCCATGCCCCAATTCTCGAACGGATCCCACAAGCCGTCGTTGAGCAGGGCGTCGGTCATTTGCGAGTTGCCGAATTTGAGTTCGCCCATGCGCCCACTGACCAGATAGGGGGCACGGCTCATCGATTCAAATCCACCGGCGATGAAAAGATCCGCATCGCCCGCACGGATGGCTTGTGCCGACATCATGGCAGCTTTCAACCCGGAGCCGCAGACTTTGTTGATCGTGGTCGCGCTGACCGTGGCGGGTACACCACCGAAAATGAGCGACTGACGCGCAGGTGCCTGCCCCAACCCTGCTGCGACGACATTGCCCATGATGACTTCTTCCACTTCCGCCGTGTCGATGCCCGCGCGTCTAACCGCTTCTTCCACGGCAATTGCCCCCAACTTTGGTGCGGGAATGCCGCTTAATGCGCCCTGAAATCTCCCGATCGGAGTGCGTACCGCACTCAGGATGACTGCTTCGTTTTCTTTGCTCATCATGCCTCCGTGTTCTATTGATACGCCATTATAGTGTGTCTGGGGTGTTAATCAGTTACAATTTTCCGCATGACCCAAACTCAATCTCTGTATGAATTGCTCGGCGGCGAGGCGGGCGTGCGCGCCCTCGTCGACCGGTTTTACGATCTGATGGATGCTTCGCCCGAGGCGAAGGATATCCGCGCTTTGCATGCCGCCAGCTTGAAACAATCGCGCGAAAAACTTTTTATGTTCCTCTCTGGCTGGTCAGGTGGACCGCAGTTGTACATGGAAAAATTCGGGCATCCCCGTTTGCGGATGCGTCACATGCCCTTTGCCATCGGCGAGCGCGAACGCGACCAGTGGCTATGGTGTATGGAACGTGCCATCGATGCGGGTAACTTTCATCCCACCGTGGTCGATCACTTGAAAACACGGTTTGCGGAAGTGGCGGATTTTATGAGAAACACGTAGATGGAATGGATTATTGGACGATTGGTGCGGTGGGATCTTCTGTGGTGGTCATGTAACCAACACCCGCGCCGGTGAGAGCTGCCAGAATCGTGCCGACAATTCCAAAGCACAATCCGGTGCCAATTCCCGAAGCGTAGTAAATGATGCTTCCACTCGGGTCTGCTTCTAAGTTCGGGATCTCCCCAAAGATCGACGGTGTGCCCGATAACTGCATAAAGGCAAGTGCCCCGATCCCGCCGATGATCTGCCCAATGATGACTAGACCGCCCGCGATTAAACCGGCAATCGCCCCGGCTTTTGCGCCCTCGCTCTTGGTCGGGAGTCTTTCCTGTTGGGCGGCAAGGAAACCCGCAATTCCACCTGCCAGGAGAGAGACCACTGGTCCGCACAAGCCGATAAAGCCTGAGACGCAAATGTTCAAGACCAGCCCGACTACGCCGATAAACAAGCCCATTCGAATTCTTGGTTGCATACGAAACCTCCTTGTTTTGTAAGCATAATTCTCTCATATTTTCAGGGAATTAATGCTTGATATTTTTCAATGCTTCTCTTTTGCTCAGCGGATGCAATTCCTTTGTCGCATTCACGAACTTTTTCACAGCCGTGGGGTTTTTCCACGCGTATTGACGCAATGCCCAACCGATGGCTTTGTTGATAAAGAATTCGTCTGAACCGAGGTTTTCACGGATGAGATCGCACAGCAGGTCAAAATCCGTTTCTTCTTTGTAGGTTAACTGGAACAATAATGTCGTGCGCCTCAACCAAAAGTTTTCAGACTTGCGCCACTTTTTTAGATACTTTGTCTTGACCTTGGGGTAACGTTTGAACATTACCCCCACCGGATGCCCCGCAAGAGTGTCAACCGTATCCCACCAGGATTTGTGTGTAATGAGATATTCGAGTGTGACGACAAAATCTTCGTCCAGTTGCTTGTCCATTTTGCCGATCAGGCTGACAGCGAGATATTGAAACTCGCGTTGCGGCAATGCCCACAACGCGCGGGTGATCACACCCAAATCTGCGATGGGCGGCAGACCGTTTTCCTTGATGTGACCCGACACCAACACTTTGAACTGCGGACTTTTGATCCCCAAATATTCGAACTGGTCGCGCATATATTTCTTCATCGGACCCGCATTAGCGGGGTTGGCATTCTTCTCGAACAGTTGTTTCAACGAACGAACATACGTGTGCATTCGATCCTCCAACTACTTTGCCCCTTCGGGCGGCATATAGCGGACAGTCCAACTCCCATCCATTTGATTGGTCACAAATGAATACGGCGTCGCCACAAAGATCCACGTCTGCCCGGGTTTGAGCGCGACTGGATTTCCATCCATATCGGTGAAATAGATCGGGCGTGCCTGACCGGTCTCTTTTTCGTAGTCGCGTGCTTTCGTGCTCCAACGAATATCATGCTTCATCCCATCGCGGAAAAGCGTAGCGAAACCGCCGCCGCCCAATTCCATGTACCAATCGATCAGCGTGGGCACAAGTTCTCCCTGAAATTGAAACACTTCCTGATCCACTTCCAAGACCACAATATTCTCGAACTGCAATTGCCGTCCGGTCAGCCGGTCGATCTCCGGGTGAAGCACCCCCGCGTTTTCCTGAGTGGTATCGTCCACATATCGCCAATACGAACCGGAGAGTGGGTCGTAGATGAAGGCGGCTTGATTGCGATACGCCACATACATGTTGATTCGGTTCGCAACCCAGCCTCCCGTCAGCGGTGTTTCCGAAAAAATATTGCTGGCGTAGTTGAAATCGCCCGAGCGTGTCGCGCGGTTCTCCTCGGCGAGCGACTTCATCTTTTCAAGCGACACCATCGCGCCGCCGCTGGCTTCGTCGTGCGGAACGAGATAACACTGCGGTAATTTTTTCAAGATCTCCAGCGAGGCAGAGGCAAAGACAAAACACGAATTTGGGAAGAAGTCGTGAATGTCAATGTAGATCAGCCGTCCCGAGCGGATGGGTCCCACTTCGGCGGCGGGCATTTGCAATGCGCTCACGGGTGGATTCACGTCGCTGGATGGGATCACGCCTGCGTCGAGATAAAGAAGCGTGGATTTAACTTCCGCTTCAACCCGACCCGTAGACTCGTCCACATCACTATCCTTGTTCTCATCCCCGATGTTTTTCTGCGTAAAGGTCAACCACGCCGGCAGTTTAAACTCGATGATGTAATTCCCCGGCTCGACGTTGAAGCCGTAGTAGCCGTTCGAGTCGCTGGATGTTTGTTGCAGCAATTGACCGGCGGAATCGTACAGGTTGACACACACTCCGCCGACGCCTTTTTCATAATCATCCTGAGTGTTGTTTCGATTTTTATCCAACCAGATGCGATTGCCCACCAGCGTAGAGGTTTGCACGAACGGCTCACGCCGCACTGCGCAATCGCCAGTGATGGGAATCTCAGGTTCGGGAAAGACACCGTGGAATACGCCCAGGAAACGCGTGGCGCCTTCGGTGATGTAGAACTCAAAGACCCACGGCGCAAACGACAATCCCGCCTGCGGACGCGCCGCCACCGGGAAGTGTGAAATGGACATCATCATGGCAGGCGTACGAAGCAGGTTTGGGTCTTCGACTTGCAAGCCGCTTAGCGGGTTGATATTTGTTGGAAAGTCTTCGCTGTTTGGACCATAGGTGAATGGCGTTGCGGTGACTTGTGGTGTGGGGGTGAGAGTTGGCAGCGGTGTGCCCACCGTGGCTGTTACGGTCGGTTCCGGCTGCGAAAGCGACGCTCCTTGTGTGCCGCAGGAAATGACGAACATACCAATAAAAAGAAGGAGTGTTATGTTTCCGTTAAATCGTTGCATGGCGTCTCCAGATCAAGTTTCCCTCTCGTGACGATAAAATAAGTGATGGCAAGTTGGATGGGCTTTACTTTGTTTTCGATGTGAATGCCCTTTGAATTCGTTTGAAGGTATCCTCCAGCGCTTCTGGCAGTACACGAGTTTGCCCGACAGAGGACATGAAGTTGGTGTCGCCTGCCCAGCGCGGCACAATGTGAATATGGACATGTCCCAGCACGCCTGCGCCTGCGGCTTCGCCGATATTGACGCCCACATTGAACGATTTCGTGCGGTATTCTTCGCGCAAGATCGTGGTGCAGCGTGAGGTCAGTTCCATCATTTCGGCGCGGGTTTCTGAATCCAGTTCCTCCAAATTGGGGGTATGTTGGAAAGGAATGACCATCAAATGTCCGCTTGTGTAGGGGAAGCGATTGAGGATCACATACGCGTTTTTTCCGCGAAAGGTGATCAGGTTCTCATTCCCATCCGTCAGGGCTTGTGCATTGCAGAAAACGCAGCCTTCTTCTTTTTTGTGGTTTTCGATGTATTCCATACGCCAGGGTGACCAAAGATGATCCATGTTGGAATTTTAGCAGAAAACATTAAGGAGGGATGACAGGAAAGGCGATATTTAAATCCAGAGAAGGGTTGGCGGCATAAACCATGAAATAGAATCCAAGGTCTGTAAGGAGGATGCCCGCCAGCAGGATATATGCCCAAGGGAGGCGTTTTGACTCAAGCATCTTTCCAAGTGGCAACGCGACCAGTGCGCAGACGGCTGGGATGGCTGGCACAAAATGGGATGAACTGGGTGTGCCGGCCAGCAACACGCCTCCAAAAACGGTGACCAGCAGGATCCATACCCAAAGCAGGTGTTTCCCCTGACGAATCGCAAGGAATACCCCGACCAAAAAAGAGAGCGAAGAGATGCCGATCAGAAGCGGGACGCCTGGTGCGTAGAAGCCGGTCACATCGGTGAAGATGTTGTACGCGCCAAACGAACGGCTCATCTGATGGATAAAATACTCCCAGTAACTGGCAGATGGGTGCAGGGACAAGTCGATGGCGACGCGGCTCCAGCCGTAGACGGTATTGAAGCGGTCGAAGAATTCGCCGGGTTGCCTCAATGCAAAGATGATGATTGGGGCTGCGGTAACGGTCGCAACCAAATACATCCTTCCTGCGTATGCAGCCAGCCGGGCATGTTCCCATGTCTTTTCCCAGGTTTGCAGGGTTAGAAAGATCATTAACGGGACCAGCACATATCCGCCGGTGTAGAAGTAAGCGCTCAAGCCAAGAAAAAGCCCCGCCAGCAGCGCACCTTTGGCATTATCCATGCGCCAGCCGCGCAGAAAGAATCCCACGGCAAGCGGGAGGAGTAATGTCGTAAAGATGTTGTTTAGTGCGATGCGCGACCAATGAATGTGGAAATGATAGGCGGTCATCAAGATGGCTGCAAGCCAGGCGTTTTTCCGCCCGGAAAGTTCATCCGTCAGTAAAAAGACGGCGGCGATTGCCAACGATCCCACCAGGGCGCTGGATATGCGCGCACCGGTGGTTGTAAACCCGAAGACCTCGATGCTTGAACGCAGGATATAACTGTACAAAGTAGGTTGCGAGTCTGAGCCGGTGCGAAACGGGCTGATGGTTCTGCCGTTCAGGTCTGGGTTGAAGACATGCAAAACGGAGAATTCGACCGAACCTGCTTCGTCTATGTGGAAGCCGGGCGGCAGGTTCGGCAGATTGATAGTCCGTAGGAAGAATGCAATACCGACCAAGCCAATTAAACCAACCCATGTCCGGTTGAGTTGGGGCTTAAATAACGATGCCGCACCTTTGGGAATCAACGCCGCAAAACATATCAGGATGGCGTACAGCCAGATCAAGATCTGGGTGATGCGGACAAATATCTCATTCTCGTAACGAAACCCGATCCAGGCGGAAACCGTCAATGCGGTCATTACCAGCGCCATTCGCCAATACGTTTTTAGGAAGCCTGAAAAAAAATCTCGAATGGAATGAACCGTCATATCTGCACCGTTTATTTTGCTCCCACGATTATAGGCGAAATCTGGAACGAGTCATTTCTTGTTTCCTATTCCACATTCCCTTATTTTCGATTATCCTACGCTCAATGCAACCCGACCTGTTCTCCACTACCCTGACAGTTTCACAGCTGACCTTCCGCATCCGCAAGCTGCTGGAGGACAACCCCGAATTGCAGGATGTATGGGTGACGGGGGAGATTTCCAATCTCTCACGCCCGGCATCAGGACACATTTACTTCACGCTGAAAGACAAAAATGCGTCACTGCGTTGTGTCATGTGGAAGACCGACGCCCTGCGTACCCGCCCAACCTTGCAGGAAGGCGCCGCCGTGGAAGTTCACGGACGCATCGCTGTCTATGAACCGCAGGGACAGTATCAGCTGATAGCCAATCTCATTCAAGCAAAGGGTGAAGGCGCGTTATTTCAGGAATTTTTACGCCTCAAAGCCATGCTTGAAGCCGAAGGTTTATTTGACCCCGAACGCAAACGGGAGATTCCCGAACATCCGCATGTGATCGGTATTGTCACATCCGCCACTGGAGCGGCATTGCGCGACATGCTCAACACCATCCGCCGCCGTCAGCCGCTTGCCCGCGTCATTCTTGCGCCGTCCCCCGTTCAAGGCGTGGATGCGCCGCCTGCGTTGGTGGATGCCATTCAATCTCTCAACCAGCAAAAACCTGATGTGATCCTCATCGCCCGCGGTGGAGGTTCCATCGAAGATCTGTGGGCGTTCAACGATGAGCGTGTCGTTCGCGCGGTGGCAGCGTCAAAGTCCCCGGTCATTTCCGGTGTCGGACACGAAACCGATTTCACCCTCTGCGATTTCGCCGCAGATTTGCGCGCCCCGACTCCCACCGCCGCCGCCGAATTGGCAACTCCAACCACATTGGATGACCTCCACTTTCAACTTTCCACGTTTCAATCACGCATCACAGACCTGACCTTGAGCCTGCTCGCTGACCATCGGGCTTTGACCTCATCCCTAGCGGCGCGTCTCAAGTACGTTTCCCCCGAACGCAGAATCCAATCCGAGTTCCAGCATCTCGACGAACTCTCCCGCCGCGCCCTGTCTGCGTTGACTCATCGCATCCAATTGCAGTCTGCCCGCGTAGATGGAATATCGAAGCGGCTGGAAGCGCTTAACCCAACGGGCGTTCTTGCGCGTGGATATGCAATCGTCACCCGCAAAAGTGACGCGAAGGTTGTCAGCGAGGTCTCGCAGGCGCAAGGTGACATGACCGTCCGCGTCAGCGATGGCGAATTTGAAGTCGAACGTAAATCGTAAATCCAAGATCGTTTGGAGTTTCCATGGCAAAAACAAAATCATCCCCAAAACCCATCGAAGACCTCACCTACGAGGAATCCCTTGCCGAACTGGAGCAGATCGTCGAATCGCTGGAAGGTGATGCTTCGCAGAATCCGCTCGATGACGCGATGAAACTCTATGAGCGCGGACAGGCTCTCATCGCGCGTTGCAACGCTTTGCTTGATGCCGCCCAACTCAAAGTGCAGAAACTGGCTGGAGATTCACTGGTCGATTTCGAGGAAGACCCTGAATGAACCTGCTCGATATTTTCCAGAATCAGGTTTTGATCGCGGTCCTGGTCGCATGGCTGCTTGCGCAGATCTTGAAGATTCCCACGGAATACCTTCGCTCCCGCCGCTGGCTGTGGGCAATGTTCTTCGCAGCCGGTGGAATGCCGTCTTCCCACACGGCGTTGATGGTGGCTGGAACGTTGGCGGTCGGTTTATATCATGGGTTCGATAACCCGGTCTTCGCGCTGGCGGTTGCGATTACGATGATCATCGCTCACGATGCGGCGGGGGTGAGGCGTCAGGCAGGGATTCACGCCGAACGCATCAACTTGTTGTTCGAAGAACTGCTTCACGGTCACATGTGGAATGAGGATGAATTGAAGGAAGTCATCGGTCACACTCCGCTGGAGGTGATCGGCGGGATTATTCTCGGGTTGCTGGTCGCCATCGTGCAGTGGATGGTTTGGAAATAAAATATCCCCACGTGTCTATTTTCTTTCCTCTTTCTTCTCGAAACGAGAAAAAAGAGGAAGTCTTTTTAACGCCTGATGCGTCTCAACACCCCGTTGATCACATAGCCCAATTCCGGCACGCGGAGCGCAATTAATACGCCAAAATAGACCGCTCCGCCAGTGGCGATTCCCACCGGGACGAGAATCCACACGCTCAACGTTTCGCTGAAGCGCAGCCAACCGAAAAGTGTCAGCGCCATCAGCCCGCCTGCGATGCTGAAGGGGATCGCTCCCCGCAGAATGTGACCGCCCTCAATGCCGTTCAGGCGCTTGCGCATCATCGCGAACAGGGCGGTTGCCTCCAGCGCGGTAGCCAGTGAATTTGCCAATGCCAAGCCGCCCAGTGGATACCATCCAATCGTCTCAAAATAACGGGAAAATAGAATACTGAAAAGAACGTTCAATCCCATTGCGGTTGCGCCGATGATGACCGGTGTTTTTGTGTCGTGTTGGGCGTAAAACGCGCGCGTCAGCACTTCCATAATGGAATGACCGAGAAGTCCGGCTGCGTACCACAGCAGCGCCCACGCGGTCATCTCTGCAGTGATGGCGTTGAATTCGCCCCGCTCAAACAACAGCGAAACGATCGGTCTGGCGAGCAGCATCAGCCCCAGACTGGCAGGAAGCGCAACCAACAGGATCCCGCGCAATGCAGACGCCAACGACGAGCGCATTTCATCCAACTTCCCCAATGCGTGTTGAGCGGAAAAGGTCGGCATGGCGGCAATCGCTACTGATTGCGCAATGGCAGCCTGTGCCATCACCATGAGCGCAAAGCCGTAAGAAAGGCTTTGGATGCTGCCTTCCATCATGCGTGACCCGAGGTTGTTGTTGACCCAAAAATTCAATTGCACAATCGCCGCCCCAAAAACGCGCGGACCCATCAGTTGAAAGACTCTCAAAACATTCTGGTTTCCCCATCCCAATGAAAAGGAGAATGTACCATTAAGTTTTAGCAACGATGGGATCTGAATCAACAGGAACAGCGCTGCACCGAGCACCACCCCCCATGCCAGACCATAAATTCCCATCCAACGCGAAAGAACCAGAACACCAAATATCTGCCCAAGATGATACATGGAGGCAGTGATCTGCGGAATAAAGAAAACTTGATGCGCATTCAAAATGCTGATGACCATGCCGCCCATGCCGAACAGCACTGCTGATACAGATTGGATGCGCAGCAAGTTCACCGTGAGCGCAAAAGATGCCGGGTCTTCGGAGAGCCCCGGCGCCAAGAGGTATTTCACGATCTGCGGCGCAAAGATCGAGACAAATAATGCAGCAATACTTAAAGTCAAGGTAACGAGATTGATCAACGCCGAAGCAAGTTTCCATGCAGAAGCGCGTTCCTCTTTGACCAGCAAACTGGTGAACGTTGGCAGGAACGCCGAACCAAGCGCCCCCGCTGCGATCAGCGTGAACAGTGTTTCGCTGACGCGGTTTGCAGAAAAGAACGCATCCAGTTCGCCTGCCGGGAATGTATTCGCCACCAAAATACTGCGCGCCAAACTGGCGATCTGCCCCAAGACGATCGCGATCACCACCGTCCCCGCCGCGCGTGCGATCTGGCGGTTTGCATTTGAATTCGTATCAGTCATAGCGGCGAGATTATAATGCCATTATGAAACGACCCATCATTGCTTTTCTCATCCTTGTGATATTGACTCTCGCCTGCAACTCGTCCACTGCGACGGGTACGCCTCAAACTCCGTCGACACCTGATTCGACAGCCGAAGAATCGTCTTCGCTGAAAGAGATTCCCCTGCCCGTTGGCTATGGCGTGGATGGCGGCTGGTTTGAATTGTATTTTACAGATCCAAAGAACCCGCTCTCCTCCCAAAAGACCGGCGGCATCGACCAGCCTCTAGCAGCCGCCATTGACTCCGCCAAACTGAGCGTGGATATTGCCATTTACAGCCTGAGCCTGAACAGCATTCGCAATGCGCTAATACGCGCCTATGACCGCGGTGTGCGAGTCCGCATGGTGATGGAAAGCGACAACATGGACAGGACCGACCCGCAGGTCCTGAAAGATGCGGGCATTTCCATCCTCGGAGATCGGCGCGAAGGATTGATGCACAACAAGTTTGTGGTCATTGACAACTCCGAAGTATGGGTGGGCGGCATGAACTACACTGATTCAGGTGCATATGAAGACCACAATGTGATGATGCGTATCCGCTCGGTGAAGATGGCGGAAAATTTCACCACGGAATTCGAAGAGATGTTCACAGAAGATAAATTTGGCGATAACATCGCGGCAGAGACGCCCAACCCACGTGTGACCCTCGACGGGACTCCCGTCGATACCTACTTCTCGCCGGATGATGGCGTACAAGCCATACTGGTGGATATTTTGAGCGAAGCGCAGGAAAGCATATATTTTATGGCGTTTTCTTTTACTGCCGACCCACTGGGCGAAGTCATCCGTGCGCGGGCTAGAGACGGGGTCACTGTGGCGGGTGTGATGGATGAAGACCAGGTCAAATCCAACATTGGAACGGAGTTTGATCTGTTCAATCAGGCGGGTTTGGACGTGTACCGCGACGGCAGCCCCGGTCAGATGCATCATAAGGTCATGATCGTTGACGAGGAGATCGTAATTTTCGGGTCGTACAATTTCACCAACAGCGCCGAAACCCGCAACGATGAAAACCTGCTGGTCATCTACAATGAACGGATCGCGGCGCATTTCATCGCAGAATTTCAACGGGTATACGGACAGGCGAAGTAATCATTTTCGAGAAAAAAATCACAATCAAATTCCCCTGAAACCAGCCGTAACTTTTTCGCCGCTTTAACGACTATTGGGGTGTAGTCAAATAATTTCGTCAAAAGAGGTGAAAAAAATGAAGAAAATCTCGCGTTCCTTCCTTATTGTCATGGCATTGGTCGCCATGCTCATCAGCGCTTGTGGCGGCACGGCGGCTTCTGCCACCGAAACCTCCTCCGGCTCCACCAAGCCTCGCGCGTCCATGGTTGAGTTTACCGGTGTGATCGAATCTATGGATGGCAACCAGTGGACCATCAATGGACAGGTCATTTCGGTCGATGACTCCATTCTGCGTGACGGTCCCTACAGCATCGGCGATACGGTCAAAGTGGAAGCCGAGGTGCAGCAGGACGGCTCCATCGTCGTGACCCGCGTCGAGCGCCCATCCCAGGATGATGACAATTCAAATGATGATGGCAATTTGAATGCCAATGGAAATGCCAACGACAACTCGAACGCCAACAGCAACTCGAATGGCAATACCAATTCGAACAGCAATGACGATGACTCGAGCAATAGCAATGATGATGACTCGAACAGCAACGACGATGACTCGAACAACAGCAATGACGACTCAAGCAACAGCAACTCTGGTGGCGGTCAGAACAGCAACGACGACGATGACAACGGCGGCAATGACAACGACGACGACGATGACAATGATAACGACGACTAGTTTTTCTGTACTGGAAGTGTAAAAAGCACGAATAAAAGGGTCGCCCGCGAAAACGGGCGACCCACACCGTATCAGAGAGCAGGGAAATATTTCATGTACAAACGCATTCTTTTTCCATTTTTATTATTCGTATTGTTTATCGTCGGGATGGCGGTTATCCAATTCTCCACCCCCAATCTGCCGGATAACGATGGGTTCTATCACATCAAACTCGCCTGGCTGATGCGCACCGAAGGGTTGAAGCCGGATTTTCCCTGGCTGCCGTTGACCATCCTCAACGAGCGTGAGTTTTACGACCATCACTTTCTTTTTCATGTCGCGCTGATCCCCTTTACTTTTGGCGACCTGCTGACCGGTGCAAAATGGGCAGCTGTTACATTTTCTGCGCTGGCGTTTATGGGTGTTTGGTATTTGTTCCACCGTCAGCGAATACCCGCTGCCTGGTTGTGGGCAGCCGCCCTCCTCGGAGTCTCCGATGCGTTTCTGTATCGCATGTCCATCACCCGCGCTCAATCCCTCTCTTTAGGCGTTTTAGCGCTGGGGTTGGCATGGATGTTGGAGGGAAAATACAAACGGCTGGCGGTTCTGTCCTTCCTTTACGTTTGGATGTACAACGCCTTCCCGTTGATGTTCGCCCTGGCGGGCGTGCAGGTTGCAGCAGTTTTCCTGACTGAACGCAGGTTAGACGTTCGTCCCTTGGTGTGGGTTGGGGCTGGGCTTTTGGTTGGGCTCATCATCAACCCATATTTTCCCAACAACCTGATCTTTACCTATCATCACTTCCTGCCAAAGCTAATGGATCTCGAGTCGGTGCGGGTGGGCAACGAATGGTATCCGTATGATACCGGGCAGTTGCTGGAAAACTCGCTGCCTGCTTTCATCGCGTTTGTGGGTGGTATCTTTGGGTTGGGTCTTTCCGGTCGAAAAATGGATGCGCGCACTGCTGTTGTTTTCCTGCTGGCATTGCTCTTTGGCCTGATGCTTTTCAAAGCGCGCCGCTTTGTGGAATATTTCCCTCCGTTTGCGGTGATCTTTGCGGCATTTGCCCTTGCGCCTCTGTTTGGAACCGAACAACGCGCTTCCAACGCCGCCGCGGGCTTTTCCTCTTTTTTTCGAACGTACCTACCCGAGACTCTTCTTGCCATTGGCGTTTTGGCAGGTGCGGCGATCAGCATCCCTGCCGCACAGGATCAGATCGGAGGATCAAAACCCGCCGACTTGTATGAGGGCGCATCTGCCTGGCTCGTAGAGAATACCGAAGCAGGAGAGCGTATCTTTCAAACAGACTGGGATGACTTTCCGCGCTTGTTCTTCTACAACACACACAATACCTACCTTGCCGGGTTGGACCCCACCTATCTGCAAATTTACGATGCAGACATGTACGATGAATGGGTCGATATTACCCGTGGCGATGTCGAAAATCCTTCCGCCATCATCCGCTCACGGTTTGGCTCGCGCTACGTCCACACCGATTTGAATCATGGCGATTTTCTAGACCGTGCCGAGGAAGACCCGAACATGTTGGAAGTGTATCGCGACGATCAGGCTGTGATTTTTTTCGTCCTTGAACCATGATGCTATAATGTGTGTTCAACTTTGGTCGGCAAATTTTCAAAAACGGATATATTCCAACACCATGACTCTAGCGGATGGGCAAGGGAAAATTCAAAGTCTGGATGCGCAGGCGATCGGCGCTGTCTACGACCAGTACTTTTCGGACGTGTATCGCTATGTGATGTATCGCGTGGGAGATGTGTCTATTGCGGAGGATATTGCCAGCGAGGTCTTCATCCGTCTGCTCGAAGCGGTCAGAGCCGCGCGCGGACCGGAATCCAACCTCAAAGGGTGGTTGATCGGAACCGCTTCACATGCTGTGACCGATCATATGCGTAAAAAATACCGCCGTAGCGAAGAGGAGATTCCCGAATCGTTGCCAGACTTGAGACCGGGTCCCGCCACAGAAGCAGACCAACGCGAACAGAACCGGGCGGTTCAAAACGCCTTGCAGAAATTAACTCCGGAACAGCAGCATGTCCTAGCCATGCGTTTTGGACAGGGTTATTCCCTCGAAGAAACGGCGGCTCAACTTAACAAGAATGTGAATGCGGTAAAAGCCCTCCAGTTCCGCGCACTGGCTGCGCTCCAGCGCGAGATTGGCGAGGTGGATCATGACTGATTTATTTGATGCCTTGGAAGTTTGTTTACAAGACCTTGAGAGCGGTGCCGATCTCGAGACGGTTCTTGCGCGTTTTCCCGAACACGCCGATGAATTGCGTCCCATCGTAACCGCTGCCGCTCAGGCGCGCAGCGTCTCTGTCTCTGAGCCTTCGCCAGAAACCATCCGGCGTGGACGCGCCCGCGTGTTGCAGCATGCCGCCGAGTTACGCGAAGAATCCGTCAGATCGCGCAGACGTTCCATCCCAATCTTGCAGCGACTGACTCTTGCTTTTTCACTTGCAGCTTTCCTATTGATGCTCAGCGGATTTGGCTTGCTGAACGCCTCTGCCTCATCCCTGCCCGGCGACAGTTTGTACACGGTCAAACGTGGTTGGGAGAATGTGCGCCTGACCTTTGTGCTCGACCCGAGTGAACGCAGTTTGCTGGAGACCCAGTTCTATTACGAACGCCTTTCCGAAGTGACACAGTTATTGTCGTTGGGTAAACAGTCTCCCGTGGAATTTGCCGGAATGTACATCCAAAGCGGTGACCTGATCTATGTGTCGGGCGTTCAGGTCGTTGTCCATGCGGATACCCTCCTGCCAGCGAATGGTTTGGAAAACGGCATGGCGGTCCTTGTCAACGGAAACACCAATTCCAGCGGCTGGGTGGATGCGGTTTCCATCGAAATTCTTCCACAAACGGCAGTTGTTCCCGAGGGTGAGGCTGTCCCGGTAATTGTGACGCCCACCCAAACACCACAAAAGGGAATCGATTCCGTTGATTCACCGCCGGTGGGCAATGAAAACGAAGGGACGACCGCTAACGAAAATCAAAACGGAAACGTCAATTCCAACGAAAATGCCAATGGCAACTCCAATTCGAATACGAATTCGAATGATAATGATAACAATGATGAGGACAACAGTAATGCTGGCGGCAGCAACAATAATGATGATGGCGGCGATGATGACGAAGATAGTGACGATGATAATGACAACGATTGACCATGAACTGCGAGGTACACCCTCGCAGTTTTCTTCTACAATCATTTGCCTTTTGGTATAAAATCGGTTAAATTAAACCCTAGCACGTTCGTTCTATTTCAGTACCCCAAAAAATATTGCAGGATTGCAATCAGGAGAGACGAGCATGACCGATTTTTACCTTGGACGCCTGTTTGACGAAAAGACCGCGAAACTCACCGCCAAAGACCTCCACTACGACTCTGCCGACCTGACCACTCACGCCGTCGTCACCGGTATGACCGGTTCCGGTAAGACCGGTTTGTGCATTGCCTTGCTTGAGGAAGCCGCGCTCAATGGCGTTCCCGCCATCATCATCGACCCCAAGGGCGACCTGACCAACCTGCTCCTGCATTTCCCCGAATTGCTGCCCGAAGATTTCAAGCCATGGATCGACCCGGAGATCGTCCGCCGCGCGAACAAAACGCTCGACCAGGCAGCGATGGAAGCGGCCACTTCTTGGCGCAATGGCATTAAAGAATGGGGCATGACCCAGGAACGCATCCTCGACCTGAAGAACTCGGTCAGGTTTTCGATATTCACACCCGGCTCTGATTCCGGAATTCCCGTCAGCGTGCTCTCTTCCCTCGCCGCGCCAGAACTCGATTGGGAGGAAAACCGCGAGGTCCTGCGTGAACGCATCTCCAGCACCGTAACAGCGTTGCTGGGTTTAGTCGGCATGAACGACCTGGACCCGATCCGCTCGCGTGAGCATATCCTTCTTTCTAATATTTTCGAAGAACACTGGAGCAAGGGACAGAGCATCGATCTGACCGAACTCATCCTACAAACGCAAAGCCCACCTTTCGACAAACTCGGCGCATTCCCCGTAGACACTTTCTTCCCGCCTAAAGATCGCATGGAACTGGCGATGACCTTGAATAACATTCTCGCCGCGCCCGCCTTCGAGGCTTGGCGTGAAGGTCAATCGCTCGACATCCAATCGCTTCTCTTCACCGAAGACGGAACGCCGCGTCACAGTATCTTCTATCTCGCACACCTCTCCGACGGCGAGCGCATGTTCTTCACCACGCTGCTCCTCTCCGCCGTTGAAACTTGGATGCGCACGCAAAAAGGTTCCACCTCACTCCGCGCTTTGCTCTACATGGACGAAATTTACGGCTACCTTCCGCCCACGGCAAATCCGCCCTCCAAACAACCGTTGCTGCGCATGTTGAAACAAGCCCGCGCCTTTGGCTTGGGGCTTTTACTCGCCACCCAAAACCCTGTGGACATGGACTACAAAGCCCTCTCCAACACGGGCACATGGTTCATCGGCAAATTGCAAACCGAGCGCGACAAGAACCGTCTGCTCGATGGTCTCGAAAGCCTCGCGGGCGGTATCCCGCGCGCCGCAATGGACAAACTGATCTCCTCCATCGGCAAGCGCGTCTTTGTGATGAACAACGTCCATGAGAAAACGCCCATCCTTTTCCAAACCCGTTGGGTGATGAACTTCCTCGCCGGACCGATGACGCGTAACCAGATTCGTGACCTCAACGCACTGGTCGGTGCAGAAGAGGAAGAACCGCTTCAGACTCCGCCGCAGCCTGTTGCTCCCATCCAAAGAGAATCCACCCCGCCGCCCGTGGACCATGTCCAGCCGGTAGTTGTACCTACATCTGTGCAGGCGCAACCTAAAGTAAAGACGCCGCCGCGCAGTTCGGCATCTGCCGTGGCATCCTCCTCCGTCAACAATGGGAGCATGACCAAGCCAGCGCTGCCCGCCGGGATCCGCGAATATTACCTGCCGCAGAATTACAGCCTGCCCGAAGCCTTCAACGCCGCCGGCAAGACGCAAGCTTACGGTGCAAATATTCAGGGCGTGATCTATCGACCCGTTTTGCTTGCCTCTGCCCAAGTCCGCATCCTTGACCGAAAATATGGCGTGGACGCCGAAGTGACCAAAACCGCCTTCGTCGAAGCATTGGATCGGCGCGGAATCGTCCGCTGGGAGGAATTTCCCTACGCCGGACCTTCACTCGATAGATTGGAAAGCGGACCCGCGCCCTCGACCAAGTACGGTTCCATCGAAGCGCCACTGAACGACTCAAAGTTGATGACCGCTTTGCAAAAAGATTTCACCGACTGGGTCTTCCGCAATTCAGCAGTCACGGCGCGGGCAAATACAGCGCTGAAAGTCTTCGCGGGACCCGATGTCAGCCAGGCGGATTTCATGAAAGCTTGTTCCGAAACTGCCCGCGATGCGCGTGACAAGGAGATCGAAAAGAAGACCGCCGCCATCGAGAAAAAGATCAAGACCCTTGAAGATAAATTGATGCGTGAGGAACGCGAATTACGCGAAGATGAATCCGAGTTGCAAAGCCGCAAGATGGAAGAGTATGGCACGCACGCCGAGAACGTCCTCGGGCTGTTCACCGGCTCCCGTAGCACGCGCAAACTGTCGTCGTCGCTTTCGAAGCGCCGCATGACCGAGAATGCCAAAGCCGAAGTGGAAGAATCCATTCAGGCGATCAATCAGTTCAAGAAGGATATCGCCGACCTGCAACGCGAACGCGAAGACCTGGTGCGCGAGATCAGCGACCGCTGGGGACGCGTGGTCAGTGATGTGAGCGAAGTGACCATCAGCCCGAAGAAGACCGATGTGTACGTCAACATCTTTGGCGTGGCGTGGAAGCCGTTCTACGTGGTGGGCGCAGGCGGCGAGACGTTGGAACTCCCGGCATTTGGCGAGGAATAGGCTGGTTCGACTACCCCGGACAGTAGTATAAAGAGAATCGAGACCACAGAGGGCTACTCCATATGCAGCCCTCTGTGGTCATTTTGCCTGTAACGAAATCCATTCTCGCCGCATCTAAAGTGTATGAGCATGGTTACCCTTCTTCTTTCTCTCGCCATTTGGGGTGTGATTCACTCCCTTCTTGCCTCGCACTTCGCCAAGGACATGATCCGCGGCATCTTGGGCAAAGACCTGATGCGCTTTTATCGTTTTGGGTATAACGTTTTTTCGGTGGTCAGTTTTGCCCCCATTCTATATTTGATGTGGTTCCTGCCGGATCAGCCGCTATACCGGGTGCCAGCACCGTGGAGTTACCTGATGTTTGTCGGGCAGGGAATCTCCGCGCTGCTTTTGCTGGTCGCGCTTTTACAGACCGATACGCTATCATTCATCGGGGTGAAACAGTTCTTTATTGAGGTGGAGGAATCGGGTCAATTGGTGACGCGTGGTTTGTATCGCGTGGTGCGGCATCCACTTTATACGTTCAGCCTGCTCTTCCTGTGGCTGACGCCGTCCATGTCGGTTAATTCTCTCACGCTGTACATCGGTGCAACCTTGTATATTCTGATCGGCGCGTATTTCGAGGAGCGCAAGTTGCTGCGGGATTTTGGCACGGCGTATGCTGCGTACAAGCAAAAAACTCCCATGTTAATCCCCGGTTTGACATTTGGTGAAAAATAGAGCGATTGTATTTTACGAATTGTTAATGTCTTGACACACGTTAACAGGCATGATAATCTTGCTCCAGCGTGCCCGATTCGCCTTTGAAAGCGTGAAGGTGGACGGGCATAAATTTTTTTATACAGCAGGAGTAACAAAGATGTCTGAACGTATTGTTGGAACCGTAAAGTGGTTCAATGCGACCAAGGGCTATGGCTTTATTGGGCGCGATGGTGGCGAGGATGTATTCGTGCATTTCAGCGCCATTCAGACCGATGGCTACCGCAAGTTGGAAGCCGAGCAGAAAGTGGAGTTTTCCATCGAGGAAGGTCCCAAGGGTTTGCAAGCCGCCAACGTGGTGCCTCTCGCGTAAGAACTACATCAATTCGCGAAACGAACAGGACTGTCGTGAGACAGTCCTGTTTTTATTTCTTTTTGTTGTTGTTTGTTTCGGATGCGATCTCGCGTGGTTCGATCATTCCCCAACGGCTTGCGCCAAGGTAAAGAATTTCCAGCACGAGGTCGGTGTAGGGAATGCCTTCCGCTTCAGATTGCAGGCACAGGTCGCTGTAGCTGGGCGTCAGACCTGGCAGGGTGTTGATCTCGATCAGGCGCGGGTTTCCCTCTTCGTCGAGGCGGATGTCGGTGCGGGAAACGTCCAGCGCGTTCAGGATCAGATGCGCCCGCAAGGCAAGGTGCTTGAGTTTCTTTTCGAGTTCGGGGTCGATCTTGGCTGGGCAGAAGAAGCCCTCATTGCCTTCGGGTCCCACATCTTTTGATTTTGCTTCATTCGTATATACCCACGGACCTTCCGTGTTGCCCGTGTCCAACTCCAGAACGGGGAAGCGGTGGAAGCCATCTTTTTCGTACCATTCGGGATGGCGGGAATATAGTTTTGAGTCAGCGCGACCCAAAATGCCAACGGTGAATTCACGCCCGGGTAAAAAGGTTTCCACCAGGGCAGGCTGCTGATAGGTGCTGACGATGTACTGGGCGCGTTCGCGCAGTTCCTTTTCGTTGTTGACGATGGCGTTCATGTCCACGCCCATGCCAGTGCCTTCACGTGCCGGCTTAACGAAAAGTGGGAATTTTAATTCCGGGCGCAGGGGTTCGTCGCCGAACTGAAATTCCTGAAAAGGGGCAACCGGCAGGCGCCTGTCACGCCAGATGCGCTTGGTGAGGGTTTTGTCAAGCGAGATGCCATTGGCCAGTACACGCGAACCGGTGTAAGGAATGGCGAGCATTTCAAGCAGGGCGGGGACTTGCGCTTCGCGCGCATCGCCCCCCAGACCTTCGGCAATGTTGAAGCAGATGTCGGGCTTTTCTTTGCGGAGGGCGTAGGGCAGATCCCTGTCGGCGTGGATAAAGACCGTGGTGTGACCATCCGCTTCAATCGCAGTCCGAAGCGCATCCACGGTTTCGATATGGTCGAAATCTGCGAACGCATCCGGCGGAACCCCTTCCGGCGTTGGTTGGTTGTCATCCTTGATGTTCGCAAGAACCGCCACTTTCCACTTTTGCTTGCGGAGGCGGGGGGAAGGTTTCTCTTCCGGGAGAATGGACATCGCTGGTGGTATTACTCCTCTTGTAAGGCGTTTTTAGCGGGTTTTAGTATAGTATAAGATGTATGGATTACAAGGGTAAGCGCGATTTCTTAAGGTACGGTGTGATTTTTACCCGGGTAACTAGACAATCAATCGCCTTTCAGGTATCATTGGCGCACTTGTGCCCTCGCTCACGAAGGCAGGGTAAAATGACAAATAAGCCCGGATAAGCCCCTTATCCGGGTTGTTGTACGTAAAATGATTTTTTTGGTGGAGGCTACCGAATGTCAGACTTGATCAAGCAGATCACAAGTGATTTGCAGAAACAAATTGATGGTTTTAAACCGGAGCTTAACGTCAGCGATTACGGTGTTGTCGTTGAGGCGGGTGATGGTATTGCCCGTGTGAAAGGTTTGGCAAATGTCCGCGCGCAGGAGTTGGTTCAGTTTTCCAACGGCGTGATGGGCACTGCGTTCAACCTGGAGCAGGACAGCGTCGGTGTGATCGTGATGGGCGCGTACGAAGGCATTACGGAAGGCATGAACGTGCGCGGCACGGGACGCATCGCTTCTGTACCTGTGGGTGACGCCATGATCGGACGTGTGGTTAACGCCTTGGGCGAGCCGATCGACGGCAAGGGTCCCATTGCGACGACCGGGTTCCGTCCGCTGGAGCGCATTGCTCCGGGTGTGGTGGAACGTCAGGATGTGGATACTCCAGTGCAGACCGGTATCAAATCCATCGACTCGATGATCCCTGTGGGTCGCGGTCAGCGCGAACTGATCATCGGCGACCGCCAAACCGGCAAGACGGCTGTTGCCATCGATGCGATCATCAACCAAAAAGGGAAGGACATGGTCTGCATCTACGTGGCGATCGGGCAAAAGAAAGCCGCGGTTGCACGTACCCTCGGTATTCTCGAAAAATATGGCGCGATGGATCACACCATCATTGTGATGGCTTCTGCAGATGAATCTGCCGCGCTTCAGTACATTGCTCCCTACGCCGGTACCGCCATCGGTGAAGAGTTCATGGAAACGGGACGTGATGCGCTCATCATTTACGATGACCTTTCCAAGCATGCCTGGGCGTATCGCCAGGTTTCTTTGTTGCTCCGCCGCCCGCCCGGACGTGAAGCCTACCCCGGCGACGTGTTCTACCTCCACTCACGCCTGTTGGAACGCTCTGCGCGCCTCGCGAATCAATTTGTGGTGGTGAAGAATGATTACAGTAATACCCTTGCCGATGCCAAAGACGGTGTGGATGGCAAGGTGTACACGGGTCCGCTTTCGAAGCATGAAGCGGAAGAAGCCGCCAAAGCACTGGGTGACGGTCACAAGATCGTCAAGGTGGCTGGCACGGGTGGTTCGTTGACTTCCCTCCCGATCATCGAAACCCTGCTTGGTGACGTTTCCGCATATATCCCCACCAATGTGATTTCCATTACTGATGGTCAGATCTACCTCGAAGGCAACCTGTTCAATGCAGGTATCCGCCCGGCGGTGAACGTGGGTATTTCCGTGTCTCGTGTGGGTGGCGACGCCCAGACCAAAGCAATGAAGCAGGTTGCGGGTCGTCTGCGCCTCGACATGGCTGCCTATCGTGAGTTGGCGGCGTTCGCGCTTATGGCGTCTGACCTGGATAAATCGACCCAGCAGCAATTGAACCGCGGTCAGCGAATGCAGGAATTGCTTAAGCAACCGCAGTATCAGCCAATGGAATTGGAAGAACAGGTTATCGTTATTTTTGCCGGTACGAACGGTTATGCAGATGGCGTTCCGCTCGAAAAAATGGCGCAATGGCAGGCTGACCTCATCCGTTATATGCAGACCTCGCACCCTGAGATCGGCAAGGATATTGTTGTGAAGAAAACCATCACGGATGATAATCGTGCCGCTTTAACCAAGGCTCTCGACGGTTTCCGCGCGGGCTGGCAAGCCTAATCATCCAGTATCTAATTATCTAAGGAACTAATCTTATGGCTTCCGCTCGTGAAATGCGGCTCCGAATTAAGAGCGTCAAGAACATTTCGCAGGTCACGCGCGCCTTGGAGACGGTTAGCGCCAGCAAGGTCCGCAAGGCTGTAAATGCGGTCACGGCGACCCGTTCTTACGCAACCAAAGCGTGGCAGATACTGAAACACGTTGCCGAACAACCGGGGCGTGACACGCTGCATCCGCTTCTGGCGCGACACGGTGAGGTGAAAAGCACCCTGGCAGTGGTAATCACCGGCGACCGTGGACTTGCAGGCGCGTACAACTCCAATGTGATCCGTTTTACGGCTCAGCGCTTTGACCGGAACCCCGTCCCTGTGAAATACATCGCTGTTGGCAGAAAAGGCAGAGACCTGCTGCTTCGCCGTCGCAAAGATGTCATTGCAGATTTCAGCAACCTGCCCGCCGCACCGTCCTTTGTGGATGTCTCTGCCATTGGGCGCCTGGCTGTGGATGAATATCTCAACGGCAACGTGGACGAGGTTTATCTCGTCTACACCGATTTCGTCAACATGGGTCGGCAGATCGCCACGGTGAAGAAACTCCTTCCGCTGGAACTTGGCGGGGAGGGGCGTGTCGAGGATTTCGAGCACAAGGCTCCGGGTCCGACCGCAGCGTATGAGTACGAACCCGACCAGCGTGAGATTTTGGATGAGATCATCCCGCGCTTTACTGCGCTGCAGGTCTATCAGGCGATCCTCGAATCGCAAGCCAGCGAACACGCTGCGCGCATGATCGCCATGCGTAATGCTACAGACAACGCCAAGGAACTGATCGGCGCGTTGCAACTGGCGTACAACAAGGTTCGCCAGCAGGCGATTACAAACGATATTTTGGATATTGTCGGCGGCGCGGAAGCGCTCGCCGCGAAATAACTGGAGGAAATCATGGCAAACGAAAACGGCCGTGTCGTACAAATTCTCGGTGGCGTGGTGGATGTTGAATTCCCCGCGGGGAACGTCCCCGATCTTTATGAAGCGATCACTGTAGACCGCGAAGACAAGAAACCGCTTGTGCTGGAAGTACAGAAGCACCTCGGCGGTAACTGGGTGCGTACCGTGTCGATGGACTCGACGGACGGTTTGCAGCGCGGCGTTCCCGCCAAAGCAACGGGCGCACCGATCACCGTTCCGGTGGGACCTGCCACCTTGGGGCGTATCTTCAACGTCTTGGGTGACACCATCGACAAGAAGGGTGATATTCAGGCGACCACGTATTATCCCATTCACCGCTCCGCGCCTGCCTTCGAAGAACAGTCCACCCGCGTGGAAGTCTTTGAAACCGGGGTGAAAGTCATCGACCTCATCGCCCCCTTCACCAAGGGTGGCAAGACCGGTATCTTCGGCGGCGCTGGAACCGGCAAGACCGTTATCATCATGGAACTCATCCGCTCGGTGGCTTCTGTGCATGAAGGGAATTCCGTGTTCGCTGGCGTGGGTGAACGCACCCGCGAAGGAACCGGCTTGTACCGCGAAATGATCGAATACGGTGTGATGAAAGACACCGTCATGGTATACGGTCAGATGAACGAGCCCTCCGGCGTGCGTCTGCGCGTGGCGTTGACCGCGCTTTCGATGGCGGAATATTTCCGCGATCAGGGCAAGGACGTGCTGCTTTTCATCGACAATATCTTCCGCTTCTCCATGTCCGGCTCCGAAGTGTCCGCGCTTCTCGGTCGTATGCCTTCTGCTGTGGGTTACCAACCGACCCTTGCCACGGAAATGGGTGAGTTGCAGGAACGCATTACCTCCACCCGCACCGGCTCGATTACCTCCATGCAGGCGGTGTATGTGCCCGCAGATGACTACTCCGATCCCGCTCCTGTGGCGACTTTTACCCACTTGGATGCGACCATCGCGCTCGAACGCTCCATCGTGGAAAAAGGTATTTACCCCGCTGTGGATCCGCTCGCCTCGACCTCCCGTATTCTTGATCCCAACATCGTGGGTGAAGAGCACTACCGGACGGCTCGTGAAGTGCAGCGCGTTCTCCAGCGCTACAAGGACTTGCAGGACATCATCGCCATTCTCGGTATCGACGAACTCTCCGAAGACGATAAACTCGTTGTATCCCGCGCCCGCAAGATCGAACGCTTCTTCTCACAGCCGTTCTATGTGGCGGAGCGCTTCACCGGCATCCCCGGCCGTTACGTTGCCATCAAGGATACCGTCCGCGGCTTCCGTGAAATTCTCGATGGCAAGTGTGATGACCTGCCCGAGCAGGCATTTATGATGGCTGGTACCATCGAGGATGTCCGCGAACGCGCCGAGAAACTGGCAAACGCGTAATTGGTAATTAGAGATTGGAGATTGGTCTCAGCCAATCTCCAATTCACTAATCTCCAAAAGGTGTTTCTATGACCATTCGTTGTGAAATTGTTTCGCAGGACCGCACCGTGTTCACAGATGACGTGGACATTGTTGTGCTTCCCGGTGCGGCTGGGGAGATGGGTATTCTTCCCCGGCATGCGCCTGTTCTCACCACGTTGAAATATGGCATTATTAAGATCCGCAAAGGCACCCACGAAGAACACTTTACAGTGGCTGGCGGGATTGCCGAAGTTCAGCCTGAAATCGTGACCATCCTTGCCGATGCAGCTGAAAACGTGGAAGAACTCGATGAAGCCCGTGCCGAAGCCGCCCGCAAACGTGCGGAAGAAGCACTGGCAAAGGGCGTCCCGCCGGATACGGATGCCTACCTCGCAATGGAAGCGGCGCTGCGCAAATCCAACCTGCGTTTGGATGCCATCCGACGCTATCGCAAGGGCGGGATGCGTATTCCCACCTCGGAGAATTAAATCCAAGTGTTCTCAATGTTCTCCAAAGACCTGGGTATCGACCTGGGTACCATGTTCACGCGTATCGCCGATAATGCCCAGGTATTGTTGGAGGAACCCACTATCGTTGCCATCGAGGTCGAAGACCAGAAGATGGTGGCGGCGGGGCTCGAAGCGCGCGACATGTACGGCAAGGTCCCCGAAAGCATCGAAGTGGCTCGTCCGCTTCGAAACGGGGTGATTGCCGATTACGAAATTACCGAAACATTACTAGCTTACCTTTTGCAGCGCGCAAGCGGATCGATGCGCATCTTTCGCCCACGAGTGATGATCACCGTCCCCTACGGGGTCACCAGCGTGGAGCGTCGCGCCGTCTATGAGGCGGTGATGGAAGCGGGCAGCCGCGAGGCGTACCTCATCCAACAACCGCTCGCCGCCGCGATCGGCATTGACTTGCCGATCAATTCCCCGTCTGGAAACATGATCATCTGTCTGGGTGGCGGTTGCACTGAAGCCGCTGTGATGGCGATGTACGGTATTGTGGCGGCGGATACATTACGGATCGGCGGCATGGACCTTGATGAAGCCATTGTCAATTACGTACGCCGCAAGTATGGCGTGATCATCGGACAGCAGACTGCAGAGCAATTGAAGATCCGCATTGGCGCAGCAGTTCCACAGGATATTGAAAACAGCATGGAAGTGCAGGGGCAGGATCAAGTCACGGGGTTGCCGCGTCCGGTCACCTTGACCACAGGCGAGATCGTGGAAGCCTTGCAAGAGCCGCTCAAGCAGATCGTGGAAACAGGGCGTAAAGTGCTTGAGAAAACCCCGCCTGAACTGGTCTCAGATATTATCGATCGCGGTGTAGCCTTGTGCGGTGGCGGGGCGCTTCTGCGCGGGATTGACAAGCTGCTCACCAAATCGCTGGGCATTCCTGCCTATCTGGTCGATAACCCGCTGACCTGTGTGGTGCAAGGCTCCACCAAAGCCTTTAGTATGTTGAACGTCATCCGCAGGAATTTACCACAAGTTTAATTGCCCCATACCCAATAAAAAAAATCGCCGCCCAAACTCGAGTTTGGGCGGCGAAACATTATTTGTCCTATAAATAATATGTCATTCGCTGTAAATGAGTGGACGGGTCGATATACTGCACCTTCACGTTTCCCGGCACGTTCAAACTGATCGGCGCATAATTCAAGATCGCCCGCACCCCCGCCTGCACCAAAACATCTGCGACCTCCTGTGCCGCCGGAGCCGGAACGGTCAGCATCGCGATCTTCACTCCCGCCGCCTTGATCCGTTCGCCCATCACCTCGGTATCTTCCACAGTGAAACTGCCGATCTGCCTGCCCACCTTTTCCTTGTCATTATCGAAAATGGCAGTTATGTGAAAACCGCGATCTTGAAACCCCTGATAGTTTGCCAGCGCGTGACCAATATCACCCGCACCGACCACCACCACATCCCAAATACGATCCACCTTCAAGATCTCACGCAGTTTGTCCAACAGGAACTGGATCGAATATCCCGTTCCCTGCTTGCCGAATTCGCCAAACTGCGATATATCCTTGCGAATTTGCGCCGCCGAAATACCCACGTGCTCACCCAACTCTTGAGACGACGTGGTCTTCAACCCCATGTCCGACATGCGTTGAAGGGCGCGCAAGTAAACAGGCAAACGTCCAATGATGATATCAGGGATCTTCTTAACGCTCATAGGTGCCCTCGCCTTTACTGGAATGGATATAACTATACCAAAAAAATGGATTTTGTACAATTAGGTACAAGTATTTCACAAACTGGATGAAGAGCCGCATCTCAACCAGACGCAGGCTTTAATCGCCCCATCTGGCTGGAGCGCCGCTTTGGGCTACTTCTTCCAGCCTTGCAATTTCTCAGTATCCGGAGCGCCTCTGCGTCCGATCACCCGGTACACATTCACCGGCTGGGTTTTCCCCTTTACGGTCACCGAATCTGCGAGTTCTGCTTCGAACTCGTCACTGACCTGTCGATAGGTGCTCTCGCTGATCAAGATGGGCCAGGCATAATTTTTTGTCAGGTCTTGCAGGCGGGAAGCCAGATTGACATTATCTCCAATGACCGTGTAATTGATGCGCTGCTCGGAACCCAACAGCCCGACAAAGACTTCTCCCGAATTAATCCCGATGCCCATCTCGATCTGGTGGGGATGCCCCTCTCTCGCCCAGCCTTCCCTCAAGTCGGATAACGCTATTCGCATATCCATCGCCGCGCGTAACGCACGCACAGCATGGTCTTCGTAATGGACCGGCTCGCCGAAGAACGCCATGATGGCATCGCCTTCATACTTATCCACCGTACCGCCATGCTTGTAGATCACCCTGGACAGGGCTTCGAGGTAGGGGTTCAGCAATGCGACCACTTCCTCCGGCGTCATCTTCTCAGAAAGCGTTGTAAACCCGCGAATATCTGAAAATAGAATACTGATATTCGAGCGTTTGTTCAACGAATTCAAGTCCTGTGTAGCGACCATCTGATCGACCATCTCTGGCGAGATGAAGCGACTGAACAGGTTGCGCAACCGGCGTTTCTCCCGCTCCTGCGAGACCGCTTGTTCCAATGTCGGCAGCACCACCCCCAAAAATAGCATGATCTCCGGCGCGATGACCGGCAGCGAGTAGCGTTGTCGGATGAAAACCAAAAGCGCTGCAACGAAGTATCCGCCCATCGTCAGGAGCAGAAGCGTGATGGTTTGCATTGGGCGCTTGGGCAGGGAGATCAGGTAGGCGATTCCAGCAGCCGTAACAACAATCAGCATTGCCACCCATGGCGGGGCGGTGGTGATGTATTTGCCCTGCAAGATCGTATCTACAACGTTGGCGACGATCTCCACGCCGGGGGTTGGCGCCGTTGCAGAGAATGGCGTTGGATAAATGTCTTGAAGCGTGAGGGAGGTCGCACCGATCAGCACGATCTTGCCGCGGAAGGCATCCGGGTCTTGCTCCAATGTGATCCCGTCATGCACATCTGAAGCCGAATAGGTTGGGTAGGTTCTGGCGGGTCCTGCAAAGTTGACCAGCATGCTGTTGCCGTTGAGCGGCACGACCTGTCTGTTGAAGTGCAGCGAGTTATCAACAAAGCTGGGTGGCGGTATGTTCATATGGAGTCTTGCGAGGTCGAATGCCCAGTGATAGTAGGTGGTTTCCTGAAACGAATCGAACGCCACCACGCTACGTACGATCGCATCCTCATCACGGATGAAGGAGGTGATGCCTGTGCCGTCCAATACATCTCGATAGGGTGAAAGTGGCTGCACGAACGATTCGGTTTCAAAGCCTTGCCCGCTTTCACGGACGATCTGAACCACCGTTACCGCGGCGGGGCTTTCTCCCAGTGCGGTTGCGAATGCCCGATCACTCTCCTCCGCTTCATCCGGCTCTGAGAGGATGATATCCACGCCAACCACTTTTCCGCCGCCCGCGTTGATCTGATTCACGATCTCGGCGAAATAGGAACGTGACCAGGGCCATTGGAAACCCGTCCAACTGAACGAGAAATCGTCGATGGCGACGATGACGATCTCGCCCGAAGGCTCTTCCACGCCGCGCAGTCGCGTAAACAGGTCTCGGATCGAGTAATCCATGCTTTCGAGCGGTGTGGTGACACTGGGCAGCAATCCAATAATATTAAGCGCCAGCAAGATCCCCATAATGATGGAGATCAACAGAAAGGATGTGTTTAACGGTTTTTTTCCAGTCATCATTTACTAGATTAATCGCATAACTCAAAGTATTCCTGAGACTCGAATCCAACGAAGCATGCCTCGTTCAAGTAATCACACTTTTGCTCTATGGTGCAGGCAACTTCTTCAGTGGATGGGACTTGATCTTCCTGGGTTGGCTTTGGCGTTGGGTCGCCTTGCGGCTTGGAGAAGGTTACCGGAGATGTCGAGCATAATTCGTTTCCATCTGCGCCGTAAGCAGTGACAAACCAGCTGTACTGCCCGCCCGCAGGGAAGATTTCGATGAACCACGCTGTGCTGGTGTTCGTCGTTTCCACAGCGGCGCGATAACCGTTTTCATTGACGAATGTGACGACATAAAGCACTGCGCCGTTCTGTTCCTCCCATGCAAAATCCACCCTGCCTTGTTTGGGCAGGCTGGCTCCCGTCTCTGGTTGGATGGTCGTGAAACAGGTACTCCCTGCCGCGCCGGATCCACTCGTGGATTCCGGGGTTGCGGTCAGGGTGGCAGTGGATGTGGGGATTGCCGTCTCGCTAGGTTGTGCCTGCGCAGTGACAGTCGCCATTGCCTGCTCAAAGAGCTCCCGCGCTTCGGGGTTGTTGTCCAGCCATTCGCGGAATTCCTCAGGGGTCATCGGCTCGACCGTGGGAACAGTCCAATTTCCCGTCACCGGGTCGCGATGGAACAGAATCACCTTTTCTCCATTCGTAAAGCTGACCGAGCCAGCCGGGTTGCCTGCAGTGCAGTCTCCCTCCAGGCATGTGATATAGATATCCAGGGTTTCGGGATCCACTTCCACTTTCATGTATGAGCCGCGTACCGAAGCCACGCCCGAAGGAGTTTCCACGTCTGCGCTGCCGCCGCTGAGGATGACGAAGATTTTGCCAACCTCCAATTTGATCTTTGTGGCAAGTCCACCTTCCACTTCGTCATTGGAAAGCAGGGTGAAGAGGGAGGATGGCGCAATGCGAATGATCGTCCCGGAGGATAGATCGAGGCGCACACGTCCGTCATCTCCCGTCTGCACCTGTCCGTTGACGTCCAGTGTTGCCGCTGCTGTGGCGGGCGCAAACGCCTCCGCTCCGGCTTGTTTCATGTTGACCGCGCCGGAAAGTTCGCTTAGGGCGGCTGAGAGTGGCGAGGATTCCTCCTGCCGTTGGCAGCCTGCGGCTAAAATCATCAGCGTAAGCAGCACACTCAAAAGGGTGTTCTTTTTCATGATAAGGTCTCCGTACTTTTTTGTCGGTACAATTAAATCAACGACTGGCTTCGATCTTCACCACATAGCGCACAAATTGGGGGGATCCAGTTTCCGGGTTTGTGAGTCGCAGGGAATAAATCATATCCGGTTCGATTTTCAAGAAGCGTCCATCCCCGCATGGGATCGAAAACGCCTCCTGTACAGTGCCGCCCTGCCATAATTCTACCAGCAGCAGGTCTGGTTCGCATGCAAGCTGGATCGTCACACCTGTCTTGTCGGAGGAAAAAGCAACCCAATCCTCGACATCTCCTTCCGGCGCAGAAACACTTCCGCTTACTTGTAGTGCGCCCACCCCGCCCGGAGTGAGATGTTCGTACACCAGCGGGGCATCGCGTGTGTCGCCATCCTGCAGCGCAATTTGGGGATTTTCCTGCGGCACATCAACAGCTGCGGCATCGTCCTCATCCTCCCCCGCAACAGTGATGACCGGGAGCGCATCGAGATCGTTCACTTGCATGAATTCCAATGCGCCCCAACCTGTGCCATCTGGCGAAGTGCTGAACAGAAATTGCAGCCACGTCCCGCTCTCATCTCTACCAATAACCAGCACGACATCCTTCGGAGTCAATACGCCCAGCGATTCAAACTCCGTGGCGGGACCGCTGCGCACATTGATGCCGCTGATGACCAGCCCGTTCACACCGGACCCGAAACCTGCCGCCACATCCCGTACCTGAATCTCCGCCGGCGATTGCACCTGTAGAAACTCAGCCCGAACCCAACCCGTGCCCGTTGGTGACCCTGCATAAAGGATTTGATACCACGTTCCGGTCTCCTCCCTGCCGACGATCTGCACCGATGTAAACGGTGGAATAACACCCATACTTTCACTGGCGGTGTTTGTCTCAGCCCGCACATTGACCTGTGTGTTGGTCGTCCCTTCGATGGGCGGCAGAGTGGGAACGGCTGTAGGCGGCAGGGATGTTTGGGTCGGCTGTGGAGCTGTGGTGGGCGGCAAGGTGGCGGTGACAAACTCCGGCAGGACAGGTGGCGCGTTTTCTGTTGCAACGTCCACACAGCCTGCGCTGGCAGCAATTACCAAGACGGAGAGAAGAATGACTTTTCGAAACACGCTTGTAATTGTATCCAAGATTCAAGTTGTCAGAAATAAGACAAACGGGTTATGAGTTTAAGAATTCCAGGGTGTCCAAAAAGAAAAATCCGCCTGTTATGGCGGATTTGGTCCTGGCACCCCCGCGCAGACTCGAACTGCGCTCTTCGGCTCCGGAGGCCGACACTCTGTCCACTGAGCTACGGGGGCGAGCGAAGCGAATTTTACCATAGGCGTAGAAAAAGGCTGGAGAAACGAGTCTCCAGCCTTCGGTCCGGAATGAAGCGAATTTACACTTTTGCCTGCGGCGCGAGCGAAGCGATGCTTCCGCGCAGTTTTTCGATGATGGCAGTATTCCCGCGTTCATCGCCAAACTTCACCAGTTGTTCCTTCTTGTGCGCGAGCTCCCCCAGGTATTGATAGAAGTTGGCGGTAGATTTGTATACGCCCCCGCTCAATGCAGCCATGCGCGCGCCGAACTGAAAGAACGAGACCGCTGTTTTGTACTGGGCTTCAGAGATTAGACCACTGGCAACTTCTTCGCGCAGGTGTTTTTTCAGCAGCCCTTGCTCGTGACGGATCATCCAGATGATGAAGCCGAGGAAGATCAGCCAGCCGCTCCACTCGAGCAGGACGACCAGCGCCAGACTGCCCAAGCCGGTGACGAAGATGACGGCGGTGTTGTGGAAGGCGTGTGCAAAAACGGCGGCGAAATAACCGATGATGGGAGCAATGAACTTGATCAGCATATTGCGATTCATACGTGTGACGGCAAACCCGATGCCAATGAAAGCGGTATAGAAAGGATGCCCCCAGGCAAATACACCCACGCGCAGGGCAAAATTTGTGAACATGCCCGCCCAGCCGCCATCGGCATATTGCCCCATGAAGTAGAAGACGTTTTCGGTGGCGGCGAACCCAAGCCCGGCGATGCCGCCGTAGATGATGCCATCGAGGATCGAGTCGAATTCTTTACGGAAAATGAAGAAGACCAGCATTACTGCCAGCCCTTTCATAAACTCTTCCACAACCGGCGCGGTGATCGAACCCCCGGCAATGTCTTCCAACACGGCATCATTGAGCACAATGCTAAAGCCGATCTCGAAGACCGTTGCCACGATCAGCGTGCCGATGATGGCGACGAAACCGCCCCAGAAGAACGTCATAAATAACAGCCAGCGCGGCTCTTTCTCGTAACGGTCGAGCCAGTAAATAAACCATGAAAAGAAGAACGCGGGGATGAAGGCGAGCGGGATTGCGACCAAAAGTGCCATGAAAACTCCTCCAAATGAATTGGTATCAATGCATGCGGATATTTTACCTGCATGCATTCAAACGAGATATGGGAAAAAAGTGGGAGCGACCACTCACTCGCGAAAGATAAGGCGTGTCCGTTCCACGCGCGTGGTATCGGCTTCGATGTTCAGCGCAGATAACACTTCCTCCGGGCGTCCGGTTGCGCCTTCGCGCGATGCCAGGGTCATCTTAAGCCATACGTTTCCGCTTGCCTCGGTGATGACACTTAGCATCTCGATCAACGGGCGCAGGTCGTAGGATTTGCCTCTCCGCTCGCGGATGAGACTCTCGGAATTCATGACCGCTTCGACCCGGCGCGTCAATTCGGACCCGTCCACGGCTTCTGTCAAACGCACATCGTATGCCGCCGAAAGCACCTGCGTCTGCAAGGCGGGCAGGCGCTCATCCACCGATTGCACATCGACGATCTTGATGTCTGGCGGGAGCGATTCTTGCAAGCGCGCTGAAATGTCCGTCACAGTCAATTCCTCATTCAGGCGTACATCCAGCACCTCGCCGCGGGAGGAGAATCCCAGTGGCAGGGCGGCAGCGAGACTGATCTTCGGTTGCGGATGAAATCCTTGCGAGTAAGAGATGGGCAGGTTGGCGCGGCGCATGGCGCGTTCCCACAGACGATGCAGGTCGAGATGACCGATGAAGCGCAGGGGTCCCTGCTTGGAAAAGGTGATTCGGACGCGCATGATATCTATTTTGGCTCGGAGGCGATCTTCTTCAGCCAGCGTTGAATGGCAGAGATGACGCGACGATATGGGCGATAGGTGTGTTCGGCAATACGGTGGAACAGGTCATGGTCGAGGCATTGATGATGCGTCATTTTCTCGAACGCATCCAGAATATTGGAATACACCGCCAGTTCCTGCGCCACGATCTCATCGAATTCGATGTTCTTGTAGGGCTCCAGTGCGAATAGGTTGGGATTGTCCTTTTCATGCAATGGTGACTCGAAATCCGGGTAGCCATAGTGTATTTGGAAGTTTTCCAGCGCGGTGAACGAAGAGGAAGGGGCGTATGTTTCGCCTTCCAGGATCTCACTTAATCTGTCGGCAATGAATTGCTCATGAAGCAGCACATCAGCCAACAGGTCTTTGGCGGTCAATTGCCCAGATACGCCTTTCATGGTCAATCGGCGCGAAAATCCAACGCGATTCAGCAATCCTTCAAACTGATCACGTTCGCGTTGCAGGCGTGAGAGGAAGAGTGTTTTGTTCATAAGCTGAGAAAGGAGAAATTGACTTCTGAAAACCCGCAAGTAGAGATTGCGGGTTCCGGCTTGGTCAATCGCCCACCAGTGGTAGTTCCACTTCCATCTTGCGGGCAGGGGTTTTCACTTCGGGACATTTCCAGCCCTCGCCGGGATTTTCGCGGCGCAGATTGGCAAAGGTTGGCAGGATGCCGCACGCGAAGCAGTTCAAGCGGCAGTCCACGCGGATCTGACCTTCGAGCGACATGCGGAAATCCTGGAAGAGGAAATTCTTGCGTACAGCGGCGGTGATGTGTTCCCACGGAAACACCTCATCCGTTCGACGCTGGCGGTGGGTATAGAAGGAGTGATCGAGCCCATGCTCGGCAAAGGCTGCCATCCAAGTCTGGAACTTGCGACCCTCTTCCCAGGCATCGAAGCGGGCGCCGTTTTTCCATGCGGTGTAGATCACATCTGCGATGCGGCGGTCGCCGCGCGAAAGCCACGATTCCACAAGCGAATCATCGGGGTTGGTCCAACTTAGTTTTATACTTTTGTCTTTGAACAATTCGCGTTTGAGCAATGCCTGCTTTTCGAGGATGCTTTCGCGCGTGTCACTGGAAACCCACTGGAAGGGGGTTTGCGGCTTGGGCACAAAGGTACTTACACCGGCGTTCAACTTAACTTTCCAGCCCGCCACCTTGCGCCCCTCTGCGATGACGCGCTTGCAAAGATCGGCAATCGCTTGCACATCTTCCAGCGTTTCGCTGGGGTGACCGATCATGAAATACAACTTGATGGTCGTCCAGCCGCGACTGTAAATTTCCCGTGTGGTGTTGATGATGTCTTCATCGGGGATGAACTTGTTGATGATGCGGCGCATCCGTTCGCTGGCGGCTTCGGGTGCGAGCGTGAACCCGCCCGAGCGGTGCTGCTTTAGTTTCTCCATTAAATCGATGGAGACCGATTCGATCCTTAAAGAAGGCAGCGAAACAGTTAGTTTCCGTCCTTCGAAGCGCTTGCTGATGGCATCCACCAGATCTTTAATGTGAGTATAGTCGGAAGAGGAAAGTGACAGGAGCGCCAGTTCCTCGAAGCCCGTAGAGCGGACCGCCTCATCGGCGGCTTCCACGATCTCCTCCACGCTTCGCTCCCGGACCGGGCGGGTAATCATCCCTGCCTGACAGAAGCGACATCCGCGGGTGCATCCGCGCATGATTTCGACCGAAACGCGGTTATGGACGATGTCGATGTTCGGTACGATGAATTTGGTTGGCGGCGGAGGGAGTTTTGCCACAATTCGCTTGTGGATCACCTTGGGCGCTTCTGAGATGAGCGGCTCGATGGCTGCGACAGTCCCATCATCCATGTAGGTGGTTTCATAGAAGCAGGGGACGTAAACGCCGGATATCTTGGCAAGATCGCGTAATACATCTTTTCGGTGGAAAGTGGATTGTGGATGATCACCTTCCACTTTCCACTTTTGAATTGTGTCAATAATATCGTGTATGACTTCTTCGCCCTCGCCAATGACGAACGCGTCGATGAACGCGTGCATTGGCTCCGGGTTGTTGGTGGAATGTCCGCCTGCAATGACGATGGGGTGGTTGTCATTGCGTTCTTCGCTTCGCACGGGAATGCCGGCCAGATCGAGGATGTTGAGGGCGTTTGTGTAGAGCGTCTCATAGGGGAGGGAAAAGCCGATGAGGTCGAAGCAGGCTAAGGGTCGTTTTGATTCGAGCGCGTAGAGCGGAATCCCGTGCTCGCGTAGCAGCGGTTCCATATCCAGCCACGGCGCGTAGGCGCGCTCCGCCAGCGCATCCTCGCGCTGGTTGATCTGGTCGTAGAGGATCTTCAAGCCCACATTGGAAACACCAATGTCGTAAATATCGGGGAAGACGAGCGCCACACGGGTCTTTGCCTTGTCCCAATCCTTGTGTATCGAGTTGAGTTCGCCGCCGACATACCGACCGGGTTTTTGTACCTTTAAGAGGATACGGTCTAGTTTGTTTTCAATTTGCTCAGGGGTTAACATGCCGCACATTATACCTGATAAGAATTGTCTGAATCGGTTTGATTTTTGAGGCTGAAATTCGGAAAAAAACCACGCCTCTTTACAGAACTGATAAGGAAATTGGGAAGAAATAGCCCCAAAGGGTGAGAGGGGTATATTCTATTGTGACTTAAAATTTAAAGAAAATAGAATCAGGAGTGTGAAATGAGAAATCTATTGCTGATGTCGCTTGCGCTGGTGTTGGCTGCGTGTGGCGTAGTTCAGCCTGTCCAGCAAGAACAGCCGACCCCGGTGATTCAAACGGTGGTAGTGACGGTCATCCCGCCGACTGAAATTATTCCGCCAACCGCAATCCCTACACAGCCAGCGCCGACGGATGTCCCTACGCTCGCGCCGACAGCGACTCTTGAACCAACTCCGCTGCCTCAACCGACAGCTACGACCGATTCGTCCAGCACGAGTTCCGGTGCTTCGAGTACTGGTTTAACCGTTGTTAATGTGGATAACGTTCTTGGGAAAGGCGCATTTGTCGACATTTCGTTTTCCAGCGACCTGCTGACCTTGAATTGCACCCCGCGTGAGATCGAGATTTCGATGACCGCCAACCTACCAGAGATCACCAGAGCCGAGTTGTACTATCGAGTCACCGATCAGCCCAGCGCCTTGTATCCTTCCAATTGGTTCTTGTTTGGGAATTTGGGCACAGATGGAAAAGGTAAATTCTTTACCAAGTTTGATGCGCTCAGCATCAACCCCAACTATCGCGGCTTGGAAAAAGCCTGGTTAGATTTCCAGATCATCGGTGTCAATAAGGGTGGCGGGGTCGTAGAGCGTACCCAGCATATCGAACGCCTTGTGACGTATTCCAAGGAATGCCCGTAATCCGTATGGAATCAAAAAGAGACAGGCTTTCAAGCCTGTCTCTTTTTTTTGTTAAGTCGAACGCATTTGCCAGCGTTCGCGCCCCCAGATCCACAACGCGCCCAGACCAAGGAACATCACCAGAAGACCGATCAACCAGCCCACGAACGGAAGTTCGATCAGCAGAGCGACGATGACGACGCCCAGAACAAGGGGCCAGACCTTGTGCTCTGCCAAAGACGGGTTGAAGCGTCCCAGGATCCACTTGCCGCCCAACCATGCCACTATGATCTTGGTCAGGAAAACGGTTACCAGGACAAATCCGACCACGGCTGCGAACAGCGCCAGAATGGCTACCCATATGATGGTTCCGCTAATTCCACCGAGGGTGATGATGCCGAAAATAACCGCGCCAAGTATGGCAACTGTGACCAAGAGGAAGAGGGCGAAGAAGAAAGCGACATACGCCACCACGCCCCAGCCGAGGCTTGCCGCAGGTTGTGCCTGCAATTTATCCGTCAGGGTCTTCATGAAGGTGGGGGCAAGCCAGCCAAGCAGCAACCCGAACAAGATCAGTGTAACGATGGTGCGCAGCAGGTCCAACGTCCACGAAACGGCTTTTTCTGCTTGTGTTGGCTCAGGTTTGGAGTATTTAACATCCAGTACCGGCTCATTGCGTGTGACCTTGCCTTCCACGACGCTGCTGGGAATGGCGGCATCCTTGGTCAACGTGTAGATCAGGTCGCCTTCGATCCTGGCGTCTTCATCGACCTCCAGCCCCGGTTTCACACTCGGGATGGAAATTTCGGTATTGTTGATGTACATGGAAGGCGAAGGACTGTTCTCGTCCACATCTCCAATATCCACACGGACATCGCCGCCGAATTCGCCGCTCAGGCTTGCAGCTCCCGTACCGATCATGGCATCATCGGCGACATCCCCGGCAAAAAGGATTTGCCCGCCGCCATACAACAGGTTGCCGCCCACCGTGCTGCCAGATTCGGCTTCAAGGCTGGCGCCCCCGGCGAGCAGGTCGCCGCCAATACTGGCTTCGTCACCCAATTTCAACGCCGCGCCACCCATGCGGACATCGTCCATTACGGTTCCGTTGATGATGACACTGTTCCCGCCTGCAAACAGGTCACCTTCCACCACCCCATTGATGACGATCACATTTCCAACGACGAACAGGTCACCCTTGATCGTTCCCTCCAGGGTGAATTCCTCCGCACTGACGTATAGGTCATCGTTCACCACTTCGTCGGCTTCAATAACGACAACATCGCCCTCGCGCCCGTCGAATGCCATTGCAGGTGTGGCAATCGTCAGCGTGAGCAGGGCGAGCATGGAAAAAACAGCAAAAAACTTACGGATTGGTTTCATACATTCTCCTTGGAAAACTTCCTAAGCAGAATATACGCCGTCGAAGCAGGGAAGTTGCGACGGAATTGTTAACGCTTCTTTCTAACCCTCTGCCTGATTCCGCCCATCCGGCAGAATCTCCCCTCAACCATTCCCACTGATTACGCTTTCAACACGGTCAATTTGGTTGGCTTGTCGAAATACCAGTTCATAATCTCGATAAACCAGCCGCAAAACAGGTGCTTTTGGTTCGCAATCTCATCCTGGATCTCGGCAAGACTCATGAAGCGTACTTCAGAGATTTCCACCGGGTCAAATTGCACCGATTTCCCCTTCAGCCTGCCCTCGTAAATGACGCTGATCTCATAGTCATTCACCCCATATTCCATTTGAATTTTCCCGCGCAGAGCAAGATCGATGCCTTCCACGCCCATTTCTTCACGCAAACCACGCACTGCCGCTTCGAGATAACTCTCTCCAGCTTGGACATGCTCCGAGACAGAGCAATCCATCAAGGAGGGGGAAGAAGCGCGATCAGCGCTGCGTTTTTGGACGAGCATCCTGCCCGCCTCATCGAACAGGAATACATGCACACCGCGGTGCTGCAATCCCAGCCGATGGATGGTGGAGCGGTCTGCTTGTCCGGTCACAATATCATCGTTATCAACAATATCAAGAAATTCAGCCATGGTAGCCCATAAAAATGAAGTTCAAAAGCCGCAAGGCTTTTGAACTTCATGGTAATGTATTGATGTTATCCAAACAGGTCGAGCAATTGTTTGACGTGTACCACGCCATCGAAATCTTTGATCCCGCCCTTGCGCATGCTGGCTTTTTCACCATCTGGATCACCGAGGCAGGAGACGATCACATCGCCCGCTTCCACATCCTCTTTTTCGGTGTAGCCGTTTGTGGTGACGATGACCTTCATGCTCGCGGCTTTTGCGGCTTTCACGCCGTTCTTTGAATCCTCCACCACGAAGGCCTCCTCAGGTTTCAACCCCAGGGTGGACAAGCCAAGATTGTAAATTTCCGGATCGGGCTTCTTGTTTTTGACCACATCACCGGCAAGCACAACCTCGAATTTAATATCTGAAAGAACTTTCTCGGTGATCGCCTTTGCAGCCTGTTCGTTGGAGGTCGTGCAGACACCAATCTTGATGCCCGCCTCCATCAATTCCTTCATGAAGCGGTGAATGCCGGGGCGCAAAGCGAGTTTGCCGCTTTCGATCAATTCCACGAAGAGCGCAGTCTTGCGCTTGTGCATCTCCTTGACGAGACTGTCGATCTCCTCTTCGGTCAACGGTTTGGAGAAGCCCCTGGTCTTCCAATGGTGCTTCATACGCTCTTTGCCGCCCGCGATCTGGAGCAGTTCGTGGTAATACTCCACACTCCATTCGTCAGTAAAGCCGAATTCTTTGAAAGTCATGTTGAAGGACACACGATGACCATCGCGCTCAGTGTCGATGATCACGCCGTCCTGGTCGAAGAACACTGCTTTTATTTTGGACATATAAGCCTCCACGTCATTGCAAGGGCGGAGTTTGCGGACAAACCCCGCCCTTGCAATGGCGAAAACTATTTTTTCACTCCAAAGAATTCGAGAACGGTGTCCACGAATAATTCATTCTCTTCCTTCGAGCCGATCGTCACGCGGAACCAGCCGTCGGAGCCATATTTCCTGCTCTCGCCGCGCAGGATAATGCCCTTGGTCTCGGCGTAAGCCAGCACTTCCTTGCCCGTCTTGCCAGTGGCACCGCAATCGAAAAGAATGTAATTGGTTTTGGAAGGGAAGACCACAAACCCCGGGATGACACTCAGCGATTCTGAGATGAACGAAATCGCATCGTTATTGAACTTGACGCGTTCGGCGAGACCCTCGGTATCTTCAAATGCTGCCAGTGCCGCCCACATCGGGATGGTGCCCACATTCCACGGCAGGAGGGAACCAGCGACTTGTTTGAGCGTATCTTCATGAGCAATGGTATAACCGAAACGCATACCCGCCAGACCGTATGCCTTGGAGAGCGTGCGGGTGATGAAGACGTTCTTGTACTTCTTGGTCAATTCGACCTGCGACACGCCCAGCCCTGCGTATTCAATGTAGGCTTCGTCCACCACGAGCGGAATGCCCAACTTGGCGAACGGCTCGAAATATTGCGGGTCCATAAAGTTTCCGCTGGGGTTGTTCGGGTTCGGGATGACGATGATCTTGGTCTTGTCGGTGACGGCTTTCATGAGACCATCAGGGTCGAAGTGCAGCAGATTGTCTTTGTAGATCATCGGCACATCGACCATTTTGGCGCCCAATAATTTTCCGCGCAGACCGTAGATCCCGAAGCAGGGGGTGTGCTGAATGACTTCGTCGCCCGGCTCGATGAACATGCGGAAAATGTTGTCATACACTTCACTGGAGCCGTTGCCGATCATCACGTTTTGCGGACCAGCCACGCCGTTGATCTCTGCGATCTTGCTGCGGACAATCAAACCCTGGTCCGGGTAGCGATTGGTCATCTTGGCGTATTTGAACATTGCCTCCAGAACTTTTTCTGAAGGGGGCAGCGGATTTTCGTTGGACATCATGCGGTGCAATTCCGGTTTTCGCCATGCCAGTTCGATGTGATCCGAAATGTACATCGGGATGCCCTTCACCCATGGGGCATAATAGTCTTCAATATTCTTTGTCATGTTTCTTGATCTCCTTAATTATTTTCGATGCAACGACGGGTGACCATTTTCATCACCCATCGAGATTCTCTCTGGTGGTTTATGCTTTTCCGTTGCAGCCAAGCTTGTCCATCCAGTGCATCACGGCTTTGCGGGTTGCGTCGCGGACGAACTTGTCCAATTTACCGGGGTCATATTCATCGCGGTGCGCGTTAATGTATTCCCATTTGGCGTCGATGAGTGTGTGTTTCAACTCGGTGGAGACGTTGAATTTTGCGCCGCCCGCCTCGAGCAGTTTGGCAACATAATCGTCAGGCAGACCGGTTCCACCGTGGACGACGAGCGGGGTCTTAATCCCATTGCTGTTCAACATCTTATGAATGGTTGCCATGCGTTCAAAATCGATCTTTGGGTTTTTTGTCTTGTACACGCCGTGAGCCGTACCGATGGCGGGAGCGAAGATGTCCACACCGGTGCGTTCGACAAATTCGACCGACTGCTCCGGATTTGCCAATTGCGCCTCATCCTCGGCGACCTTGATCTGGTCTTCCACACCGCCCACGGTTCCCAGCTCGCCTTCGACGGAAATGTTACCTACACTGTGACAATAATCCACCACTTCCTTGGTCTGGCGGATGTTCTCTTCATAGGACTGTTTCGAAGCATCGATCATTATGTTGGTGTACCCCGCATCCGCGCACTTTTTGCAGTATTCGATATCCGTGCAGTGATCGAGGTGCAGGCAGACCGGCACCGGCGCAGATTCAGCCAGCGTACGGTAGATCGCCACCATCATGTTGGTCCCCAAAAACTGGGAAGGCTTGACGGAGGTTTGTACAATGACCGGGGCTTTCTTTTCGATCGCCGCATCGATCACTGCTTCGAATTGCAGCAGGTCGGTCACATTGAACGCACCCACCGCCCAGCCCTCTTTGGCTGCCGGGATCATGATTTCCTTTGCATTTACGATTGACATGGTTGTCTCCTGTTTTTTGTGTATCTTTGTTTTCATCAAGGCTCACGGCGTTCGAGCCTATTTTGATAATGCTTTGTGATGACGGGAGGTCATCCGTTCGCCGATAAATTTTTCCAAACCGGCAAACCCCTTTTCAAAATTTTCGATCGTACTCACCGTGGATGGGTGAGTGTTGAACTGCTCCAGCGCCAGTCCGTTCGGGTCGTATGCCTGGATGCAAAACGGAATCTTCGCCATCTTATCCAGCACATTTTGCGGCACACCTCTTTTGATCTCCGGCTCGAATTCCAGCGCATCGCCTATTTCGAACAGCGGCTCGAGCACATACGGCGGACAGGTGTACACGATGTCGCCTCCGGCGATCTTCTGCACATCCCAGAAGCGCATCTTGCCTGCAACATTGGGACCGACTCGCATCGAACAGGCGAGCATCTTGCTGGCATAGCCACCTTCGGTCAACATACGGTATGCCCGGCGGAACACAGCAATGCCGAACCAGTGCTTGTCCTGCCACGAAAGTTGGATGCGATTGCGTTCTGCCTGCACATCCAGCGCTTCATTCTCCGTCAGCCGCCCGATCATCATGGTGATGACCGCGCGCCATTTTTTCATCTTCACACCATTCTTTTCGGCGATCTTCAAACCGTCCATCGCGGCATTTGCGGAGGCGAGGATCTGCGGCAGGGTAAAGCAGACTGTGGTATTTGTGCTGATACCCTTCGAGGTCAGGATCTTTACAACCTCGATGCCCTGCATACTGGCGGGAACCTTGATCATCACATTGGGGCTGAGCGCGCTCAATTCCTCTGCATCGTGGACCATGCGTTCGGTTTCAGTGAAGAGACGCGGGTCGAGTTGACCCGAGATCCACCCGAAGCGCCCATGCGAGGCTTCGAAGATGGGCAGGTACATCTCTGCGCCGCGTTTTACCACTTCCTTGTATGTCATCCAGACGGTCTCGCTCAAACTAAGACCCGGGCTTGACTCGATCAATTCATCCACCCATTCGCTCCAAAATATTGGATCGCTTTGGATGGCTTGCCACGAAAGCGGCGGGTTGGTGGTGCAACCCCGAAAAATGCTTGCCGCGGGGTCATCGGCGTTGTACAACCTTGCGAGTTGTTCTTCCAGGATCTGCCTTCCGGCAGGTTCTGCCTCATCAACCATTTTGCGTACCCACTGGTTGTACACCAGCGGAGACGAATCCCACCAAATTTCAAGGTCAGGATGCGTCTTGGCAAGCCGTTCGAGTGGACTTTCGATCATGGCGCACACTCCTTTCTCAACGCGCGCATGAAAGTCTACGTTAGGCTGGATGAAACGGCAAAGAAACGTTCAACTTTCGGTTTTAAACGTACATAACTCCATTAATTATTTTACATCCCGCAGCCACTTTTCCCAACGGTAATCTGTCACATGCATTCGGTAACGTCCGAACCAAAGATTGGCGTAGCCCTGGAAATCCTCTTCCAATTTTGAGAGAACTGTCTGGGTGGTGCCCCACATGGCTTCGTGCAATTCCGACATCGCCCACATGATGCGCAGGCGGGCGTAGCGTTTTGGGGTCATTTTCCCAAAATAGGCGGTTAGAAAGACTGCGATCTGTTCTTCGTTCAGGCGATGATGGTGCGCGAAATTCCCGAGGTCGAAAAAGATATCGCCCATGCCCGCATACTCCCAATCCAATAAGCGGATCTCGCCGATATCGCCTGCCACATCCTCTTCCAACCAGTTCAGGTTGAGCAAGTCGTTATGGCAGGGAGTGGGTTTATAGGGATCCTTTGAAAGCGCTTTTTCCGCTTCACGCATTTTCTTTTGGATGAAATCCCAATCATATGGAAAGGAGGCACCTCTTTTCTTTGATAACTTTGTCAGCATTTCCACGCGGCGGAAGACGTTGAATTCGCCTTTCAGCTTGGGACCGTTGCGGTGGAACAACCTGAGTTTTTGCGCCACACGCGCCAGATAATCCGGCTTGACGATCTCCTCCGGCATGATGCGCTTGCCATTGACGAACCGCGTCACAATGTATCCTTCCGGTTCAATGAAATACATGATTTCGGGGGCGATGCCGAGCTCGCCAGCCGCTTTGTTCGCCATGTGTTCCACATCACGCTTGATGCCCAAAAGGTCGGTCCCATCGCCTGCGAGGCGGATGACGTAGGATCGTCCATCGGCTTCGATTTTGAAGTTCAGGTTGGTGATGCCGCCGCTCAGCGGAATCTTCTTGAGGTTCTTCGACTCCGCCAGGAAAGGCACCTTGGCAATGGCTTTGTCGATGGCAAGCGTATTCATTGGATCGTATTCCTTCCTCTGTAAAAGAATTTGATCTTCGAAGCGGCTTGACCCTTGGCGATGTCCAGCCGCTTCATTCTGACTGTTGAACTGATCCTGTTATGCCTTGATCCTCTCGTTCTTCGGATCCCATAAGACATTCTGCACCACTTCCGCGCCGACCTGCTCGCCGAAGCATTCGATCTCCAGTTTCGTGCCGGGTTTGGCGTATTCCATTGGCAGGTAGGCGTACGCAATAGACTTGTTGACCGAATAGCCGAATCCACCCGCCGCCACCCAACCGACCGTCCTGCCGTCCAAGTGGATGGGTTCCTTGCCGAGCACGATGGTGCGGTCATCAGCGAGTGTGATGGTGCAAAGTTTGCGGGTGATCCCCTCCGCCTTCTGCTTGACCAACGCCTCTTTGCCGATGAAATCACCTTTATCCAGTTTCACCGCAAAACCGAGACCGGCTTCGTAGGGTGTGTAATCGGGCGAAATTTCGCCGCTCCAATAGCGGTAGCCTTTTTCGAGGCGCAGCGTGTCAATGGCTTTGTATCCGCCTGCCACCATGCCTTCGGGTTTGCCTGCTTCCCAGAGCGTATCCCAGAGCCGCAGACCGTACTCCATTGGGCAGTAAAACTCCCAGCCCAGCTCCCCAACATAAGTCACGCGTGAAGCGAGAACGGGCACGTCGCCCACGTTGATGCGCTTGGAAGTCATATACGGGAAGCCCGCGTTCGAGACATCATCCGTTGTTACTTTTTCCAATATCTTGCGTGCCTTCGGTCCCCACATGCCGATACAGGCATAGTTCGAGCCGACATCTTCCATTGTGACACTGCCGTCATCCGGCATTTGCAGCGAGAGCCACGACATATCGTGCTGACCGAACGCAGTGCCGGTGACGATGAAGAAGCGGTCTTCCGCGAGGCGGGTGACGGTGAAATCGCATTCGATGCCGCCGCGTTTGTTGAGCGCCTGGGTGTAAACGAGATGTCCCACCGGCACATCGATCTGATTCGCGCAGGCGTTGTTGAGGAATTTCAACGCGCCGGGTCCGCGCACTTCGAATTTATTGAACGAAGTTTCATCGAAGAGACCAGCGTTCTCACGCGTCTGCAAGTGTTCGTAGCCGATGGCGCGGCTCCAGTTGTGACGTGCCCAGCCCTTCGGCTCGTGACCATGCGTGGCAAGTTCTTCGTATGGCTTGAACCAGTTCGGGCGTTCCCAGCCCATCTTCTCGCCGAAGTGACAGCCGAGGTCGCGCAGGCGGAAGTAAGTGGGGGAGGTGCGCACATTGCGGCGCGACATGCGTTCTTCGCCGGGGAAGTGGATGTCATAATACTGGGTGTAGGTTTCGAACGTGCGCGCCACTGTGTAATCGAGGCTGTTGTAGTTCGGACCGAAGCGGCGCACATCGAGCCGCCACATATCCCACTCGGGGCTGCCATCGATGATCCACTCTGCCATCACTTTGCCGATGCCGCCCGCGCCCGCGAGACCGTGAGCGCAGAACGCACATGCCACCCAAAATCCCTTGACCGAGGTCGGACCAAGCAGAAATTCGCCGTCGGGCGTGAAGCCTTCGGGACCGTTGAGGAGCATTTTCACTTCGGCGTTTTCCACGGCGGGCACGCGGCGGATGGAATTTTCCATCAGCGGAGTGAAGCGATCCCAGTCTGGGTTGAGCAATTGATATTTGAAATCCTTTGGTATGCCGTTCAACCCAAACGTGGCAGGCTGGCGTTCGTAGCCGCCCGTCACCAACCCGCCGACCTCTTCGCGCCAATATACGAGCAGGTCGGGGTCGCGCAGGTTCGGGAATTTATTCGTCACGCCTTCGATGGGCTTTGTGAGGATGTACAGATGCGCCATTGGAATAACTGGCAGACTCAGCCCCACCATTTTGCCGATCTCGCGTCCCCACATGCCGGAAGCGTTTACCACGATCTCGGTCTTGATCGTCCCCTTGTCTGTGACCACTTCGTGTACACGTCCGTTCTTGAGATTGATGCCTGTAACGGTGGTGTAGAGCAAAATTTGCGCGCCGCGATTCTTCGCGCCAATGGCAAGCGCGTTGGTCAGACCGGTCGGGTCGATGCTGCCATCATTGGGCGTGTATGCTGCGCCGACCACGCCTTTGATGTCCATCAGCGGGAACATATCCTGCGCTTCTTTCGCAGAGATCATTTCCATCGGCACACCGAAGGAACGCGCCATGCCCACGAGGCGGCGATTCTCTTCCATGCGCTCGAACGACGAAGCCAGGCGCAGACCGCCTACTTCGCGCCACGAAGTGTCTTGTCCCGTTTCGGCTTTGAGGCTGCGATACAGGTCGGTGCTGTAGTGCATCATGCGCGTCAAGTTTGCATCGGAGCGCATTTGCCCCACCAGCCCCGCCGAGTGCCATGTGGAGCCGGATGTCAGCTCGTGTTTTTCGACGATGACGACATCCTTCCACCCCATTTTTGTCAGGTGATACGCGATACTTGCCCCGCCCACACCGCCGCCGATGATGACCACTTGCGCTTGTGTTGGGAAAGCGGACATAAATTCTTCTCCTTAATTTCGGAGTCCAACAGCGGACTGTTGGACCTCCTGTATTGATGTGATATTCGAAAAAATTTAAAGGTATTGCCAAGCAATACCTTTATTGTCCATTATCGTTTTTGCCAGACCGAATCGGGACGAGCCATTTCTGCCACAATGTCGAAAGATGAGATCACGCCGAGCGGGAACGCATCCGGGTCTTCCTTATCCACAACTACCAATCGGTGATAATGATTCTGGATCATCTTGTCTGCGGCTTCGCGCAAGCTGGCGTGGATATCTATCGTTAGAGCAGGGTGCATGACATCACGGACGATCTTGCCTTCGAAATTGCCGTTCTGCACGTACTGGAGCAGGTCCCGCCCGCTGACTACGCCAAGTACTTTGCCTTTGGCGTCCACAACCAGCACCGAGCGCCATCCGGCGGAAGTCATTGCCCGCGCAGCAGAGGAGATCGGAGTTTTGCCGCGGCAGACCAGGATCGCATCCGACATGACATCGCCCACCGTGTCTCGCTTTAATTTCTCCTCCTCGGCGATGCTGGCAACGAAATCAGACAGTGAAATGATACCAACTGGTTTTCCATCCTCGGTTACGAGCAGGCGGCTGACCTGCTTTTCGATGAGGGTTCGTACGGCTTCCGAAAGCGGGAGGTTCGACTCGACAGAATCCACTGGTGTAGACATCAACTCGGCGGCGGTTAACTTGCGCATTACGTTCAGACTCTCTGGATCGGAAGAAAGCCATTCACCTGCCAGCAGGTCAAAATCGGAGATGATACCAACGGCACGCCCATCGCGGTCATTGACCACCAACGCATGGACGTGGTTGTTGTGGAGCATCACTGCCACCTGTCCCAGCGTGGCATCGGATTTACAAGTGATCAAGTTTGCGTGCATCAGGTCTTTGACAAGTTTCGCCATGAGTTCTCCTTTAGACTTCATCCACATCCTTGTACCACTTGACCCGGTCCCCGACGCGGTCGCGGATGCGCCAGGCAAGCGGCTTGGGTTCATCGTTCAGTCTTTTGACAATTGCATCCACCTGGGTTTCGATTTGGGATTTTTGTTCAGGCGTGAGTTGCGGGTAGTGCTGCGCCAACTGCTTGACCTTTTCCAGGTTCATCGTCGTTGTTCGCCACAACCCCCAATCCACCGCGCATAGTTGTGCCGCCAGCGTGATGTTGATGGTTTCCTCGTCGATTTCGCCTAGCGGATGTTCCAGCAGCAGCATGATGGTATCGATGATGTCCTTCTCGTTGATCTGCACGATCTGCATCTTTTCCAGCAGCAGTTCCGTCAATGGAATGGTGGGAGAGTCCACTTCGAGGCGGTCTTTCCAGTAAATGGCATGACAGAAATCCAGCTTCTCGTAGAAAACATCCACATGCAGCCCCGTTCCCGGCTTGTCGAAGATCGCCCGTTCCCCTTCCGATGCGATGAACACTTCCCGGTTCTCCACATAGCCCATCCTGCCCATCATCTCGGAAATCTGTTTGTTCTGGCGGCTGTATGCGCCAAAGTCAATGTCTGTGTAGGCACGTCCCATGGCGGCTTGCAAATAACCGAATTGCGGACAATGCATTTGAAAAGCCAGTGAACCGATCACCCTCATCAGGATGCCCGCATCGTCACTGGCTTTAAGAATCGCTCGCAACTCATTCTCAAACTTCTCGCGTTCAGATTGATCCTGCTGACCCATCCCAATGGAACTGTTTGTCATGAAGAACTCCTGAAAAGATGAGGATGAGGCTTTCATGCCTTATAAAATGAAAAAAATCAAACTTATCGAAATTGTCAGGAACTAGCGATTATTATAATGAAAAATTCAAAATCTTGCAAATTTCATCAGATTCTTATATAATGCGCCATCAAAATGAACATTTTCCTTCATTCTCACACCGAGAACATTTGATGAGCAAACCCCTCATTCCAGCTCAACGAAGAGAGAAAATTCAGGAATATCTGGCAATCCATCAGATCGCGCGTACTGCGGATCTATGTGCCTTGCTGGATACCTCCGAAGCGACCGTACGCCGCGACCTCGAATGGCTGGAGCAAAAAGGGTTTTTGGAGCGCACACATGGGGGCGCCATCCTGGGTCATCGCATGATCCTTGAGCAGGAATACCAACAGCGGGCACAACACCATCCCGAAGAAAAAAAAGCCATCGGCGAGCTTGCCGCGTCTCTCATCGAAGAGGGTGATATCGTCTTTATCAACAGCGGCACGACCGCCACGCAAGTTCTACAGCATATCCGCAAGAACTCCAACATCACAGTCATCACGAACAACGTCAGTGCAGTAATGGAACTCGGTGAGCCGGGATTCCACTACTTTTTGACCGGGGGCGAGTTCCAGGCGCGCTCCAACTCTCTGGCAGGGCGCTTCGCCATCGACAATTTGGGCTTGGTCTACGCCAATAAAACGATCCTCGGCGTGGATGGAATCTCCCTAAAGCACGGTTGCACCGTGCCGACCAACGCCGAAGCAGAAGTCGTCCGCAAGATGATCGAACGCACAAAAGGCTCCATCATCATCGCCGCAGACTACAGCAAATGGGGCGGTGTTTCGAACTTTCAGGTTGCCACCATTGACGAGATCGACAAACTCATAACCGACAGCCGTATTGGAGAGTCTGCGCGGGACTCTCTCGCACAGCATGCCGTCGAATGCCTGATCGCCTCCCCCGTGCCATCCTTAAACTGACCAGAGCCGGTCAGGATTCAAACAGGAGACCCCATGTCCTTCCTCTTCTCAAAAAAGCCGAAAAAGAATCCGACCCGCCTGTTCTTTGCCACCGACTTGCACGGTTCCGAGCGTACCTTCCGCAAGTTCATCAATGCCGGGAAATTCTATGATGTCAACGTGATCGTAATGGGCGGGGATATTCAAGGCAAGTTGATGATTCCCATCATCAAGGAATCGAACGGGCGTCACCGCGCAACGGTACAAGGACGGACAGAACAACTCGCCACAGAAGAGGAACTCAAAGCCCTGATGGGCAAACTCGATATTCTGGGCTTTTACTACAGGGTCATGGAAGAGGATGAATTCCGCGCCTTGCAGGCAGACCCAAAATCTGTGGAGAGTTTATTCAACGAACTCGCAAAACAGAAATTGATGAATTGGGTGAATCTGGCAGAGGAACGCCTGAACGGTACGGGCATCAAATGCTTCGTCACCGGCGGCAACGACGATGAGTGGGATGTGTTAAATGTTATGAAGAGCCAGCCCACCCAGTCTTTTTTTGCCTGCGAGAATGAAATGGTTCATATCGATGATGACCATACCATGATCTCCATTGGGATCAGCACGCCCACGCCGTGGAAAACTCCGCGTGAGACCACCGAAGAGGAACTCGGCAAAATGATCGAGGAGATGGCATTGAAAGTGCCGGATATGCAAAAAGCCATCTTCAACTTCCATGATCCCCCAAAAGATTCCACACTGGATACCTGCCCGATGCTGGACTGGGATAAAGACCCGCCTGAACAAATCATCAGCGGAGGTCAACCTGTGATGCATGGAGCCGGCAGCGTCGCAGTCCGCGAAGCGATCGAAAAGTTCAAACCGATGCTTGGGCTGCACGGTCATATTCACGAGTCGCAGTCTGTGGCAAAGATCGGGCGGACGACCTGCGTCAATCCCGGCAGCGAGTACGCGGAGGGAATTCTACGAGGTTGTTTGGTAACGTTCGTAGACGGCGAGGTGCAGGGTTATCAGATGACCAGTGGATGACGCGCAGGATTATTGCGCAAAGGAGGTGGCTTAGAAGACGGAACCGTGTGTTTGTTCGACAAGGGGATTGGGCGCAAGCCCGCGCTGTGAATTCAAGTCTGTGTTCGATTTCTCGACCAAAGGAGAAGGAATGGCTACAGCAACAGCAAAACCAGAAGTCTTCACCCGTAAAGCCTCGGGGCTTGTACGTGTGATGTCCCCGTTTTCCGCCTTCGTCTACAACATTCTGACGATGGGCTTGATCTTTCCCTGGACGTATCTCTGGGCGCCTGGTGCGCTGCCCGGCGGTAAACTCGTCTGGGGAATTTTGCTTGCGATGGTGATCGAAATTCCCATTGCATTGGTCTATGTATGGTTGTCCACTGCGCTGCCGCGCTCAGGTGGAGACTATGTCTTCCAAAGCCGAGTGTTTGGCGGTGGCGTGGCATTCACGGTTGTAATGTCCGGTTATGTGATCTGGATTTTGCAATGGGTGGCGTTATCAGGCTGGCTGCTTTCATATCTTGGATTTGCGCCGCTCTTCCTCGGGCTCGGAGCGACTCTGGGGAACGCGGCTTTATCCAATCTGGGGATCTGGTTCACCGGTTCGACCGGCATCATCATCACCAGTATTCTCAACGCATTGGTTTCCATGATGATCCTCACAAGCGGATTCAAGAACTACGTGCGCTTCCAGAACGTGATGATCGGCGGCACGCTGCTTGCCTTCGTCACCATGCTGGTGGTGCTCTTCACAGGGAATCCCACATCCTCCGTGGCGCGGCTTGATGCATTTGCGCTTGCCATCAGCGGGGTGGAGAATTTCGTGCAGACTGCGCGCGACGCCACCGTCGCTGCCGGCGTGGATTTGAATCCCCCGTTCAGCCTCGTTGCCACCTTGCTGGTCGCGCCCATCGCCTGGACTTCGCTCCAGTGGGCAACCTACTCTGCCCAGCAAAACGGTGAGATCAAGAATGCGCGTTCGTTCCAGAGCCAGCTGTTCATTATTGTCGGCTCATTGATCTTTACGGGCATTCTGCTTGCCGTCCTTGCCGCCGGGCTGGAGAAGGCTGTCGGCACCGAATTCCTCTACATTGCCGGCGCGGGGTATTGGTCTGGTGTTGGCGAAGCGACTGTTGCCGGGTTCTGGTTGTGGCCCAACATCATCGCCGTTGCGTTGACCGGCAGTCCGCTGGTCGTCATTATCATCGGCTTGGGTTACATTCTCAACTCGCATCAGATCGTACACAACTGCTACATCGGCATGACGCGCGTCATGGTCGCCATGTCGCTCGACCGTTTGCTGCCCGAATGGCTGAGCAAAGTGGATGAAAAGCGCCATACCCCGGTCAACGCGCATTTGGCGTATTTCCTCGCCAGTATTCCTGTCATCCTGCTTTACAACCTGTATCCCGGCTGGGTCGGTTTGACATTGGGTGTAACCTTTGCTTGCGGTTATGTCTTTGTAATTACCTGCCTTGCGGGCGCGCTGCTCCCGTACCGTGCCAAAGATGTGTACGAATCCTCCCCCGGCGCGCAGTACAAAGTCGGCGGCATTCCGCTCGTTACCATCCTTGGCGGGGTCGGGTTCGTCCTCGGCACTGCCATGCTCATCATGTTCATGTTCGATGCGCGTCTTGGGCTGACCAGCACACTTGCATATTCGGTGGTCTTTGGCGTACTTGCCGTTTCGGCGGTCTGGTATTTCATTGCCAGGAACATGCAGAAATCCAAGGGCATCAACGTGGATTACGCTTTCAAGGAAATTCCGCCCGAATAGTTTCCCTCTTCCGCACGTTGCAGGTCACGCCAAGTGCGCGACCTGCAACTCTTTATTTGTATAGGAGTAAGAATGGCTGTCATAGAAGATGTGGTCGCGAAGATCGAAGACTGGCAGGGCAGGGAAGTTTCCATTCAGCCGCTTTCGGGCGGTTTGACCAACACCAACTACAAGGTGGAGGTGGATGGTACGCCGCATTTTGTACGCGTGCCGGGCGAAAGCACCGAATTACTCGCCATTGACCGGAACAACGAATATCACAACACCCATGCCGCAAGCAAGGCGGGGGTGGCGCCGAAGATATTACATCATCTTCCAGAGCATGATGTAATGGTGATCGAATTTCTGGATGGCACGACCATGTCGAAGGGTACGTTGAACGGGATGGGAATGCCGACCCGCATGGCTCAAGCCATCAAGACATTGCATGCCGGTCCGCGCTTCTACTCGGACTTCAACATGTTCCGCCTCACAGAGTATTATCTACGCCTGTGCCGCGAGCGCGATATCAAGATCCCCGCTGGGTACAACGAGCGCATGGAGACGGTAAAACGCATCGAAGGCGCAATGGAGGCAAAGCCGCTGTCAACCGTTCCCTGCAACAATGACCTGCTGGCAGAGAATTACATCGACGATGGCAAACAATTATGGCTGATCGACTACGAATACAGCGGTAACAACGACCCGACCTTTGAGTTGGGCAATTCCTGCCAGGAAATGCAATTCAACGACGAGCAGATCGTCGAGGTTTGCAAGGCGTATTTTGGCGAAGCAACGGCAGACAAGATCGCGCGCATGAAATTGAACATGATCATGTCGGATGTGGGCTGGGGGTTGTGGGCGGCGATTCAGGCGAATATCTCCAGCATTGATTTCGATTTCTGGGGTTGGGCAATCGAGCGCTGGGGCAGGGCAGAGGAGAAAATGGATTCAAAGGATTTTAGAGTTTGGTTGGATCAAGTCAAAATGTAAATTGTCAGCATGGCGACCCCATGCTGTTGAAAATTGGATGGAGTGATCATGAAAACACAGGCAGAGATCGTTGTCATCGGCGGTGGGATATTTGGGGCGCAGGTTGCATATCACCTGGCGAAATTCGGGCGCAAAGATGTGGTCATCATCGAAAAAGGTGAGATCGCCAGCGGCGAGTCGTCTCACGCGGCGGGGTTGGTGACGCAGTTCGCCACATCGCAAGCCATGCTCAAGTTCCGCATGTACAGCGTGGAACTGTACAGCGAATTGGGCTTGTTCAACCATGTCGGCAGTTTGCGCGTGGCTTCGAGCAAGGAGCAATTGCTTGAACTCGAACGAAGTGTCAGCCGCGCCAAAGCCCTGGGGTTGGAATGCGAGGTCATTGGTCCAGACGAAGCGGTGAAGCATATGCCGCAAATTTCGAGCAAAGACTTGTATGGCGGCATCTATCTTCCGCGTGACGGGCAACTCGATCCATACATTACGACCACATCAGTGGTGAACTTTGCCAAGCAGTTGGGCGTGGAGGTTTACACCAATACACGCGTGACAGGCATCAAGATGTCGGCGAAGGGAGAGGTTCAGGCGGTTGTCACCGATAAAGGCGAGATCCGATGCGAGATCATCGTCAATGCCGCTGGGCTTTGGGCGCCGCGCATCGCTGCCATGGCGGGTTTGCACATCCCAACCACTCCGGTAGATCACCAACACATTGCATTGCGGGCTGTGCCGGGGCATGAGTTCGCACCGAATACGCCCTGCCTGCGTGACCCGGATAATCTGGTGTACATGCGCCAGGAGGCGGGTGGATTGGTCATCGGCGGCTATGAGCCGAACCCGCTTCCGCGCTGGATCGATGGCACACCGTGGGAGCACGGCAGCAAATCGTTCCCCGGCGATTTTGACCAGTTCGAGATGCTATTGGAAGGCGCGATCCGCAGACTTCCATTTTTGGATCAGGCGGGCATCATTACGCTGGTGCGCCATCCCGGCGCATACACCCCAGACTGTCAGCCATTGCTCGGACCGATGCCTGGTGCACGTGGATTCTGGATGCTGGCGGGCATGTCGCTGAATGGCTATGGCGGCGCAGGCGGCATGGGCAAACTGCTGGCGGAGTGGATCATCGAAGGCGAAGCGCCGATGGATGTGTACGGCTATCGCGCCACCCGCTTTGGAAATTATTATTCCGATTTCAATTACGCGGCAGAGCGCACGATGGAAAGCGTGAAGTATTACTATCGTTTGCGTTTTCCGCACGACGAGCATGAACGCGCGCGCCCGCATCGGGTCAGCCCGTTGCATTATCGCCTGTTGGAGAATGGTGCGGTCTTTGGTGAGAAGTTTGGCTGGGAGCGCGTCAATTACTTTCAGCCAGGCAAAGAGTCGCGCCGCATGGGTGAGGATCATCGTGCCTGGGGTTGGGCGAAACCGCCTTACTTTGAGCGAATGCGTCAGGAGCATACTGCCACTCGTGAGCGGGTTGCGTTATACGACCTGACCTCGTTCGGCAAGATCGAAGTAAAAGGACCTGGCGCACTTCCGTTGTTGCAACGATTGACTTCGAGCAATATCAACAAACCCGTAGGCAGTGCCATTTACACCCAGTTCTTGAACACACGCGGCGGAATCGAATCAGATCTGACTGTGACGCGCCTGGGTGAAGATCATTTCTGGGTGATCACTGGTTCCGGTTTCATTGCCAATGACCATGCCCGCCTGTTGATGCATGTGGACGAAAAAGACGGTGACGTGTCCATCCGGGATATTACACAAGAATATGCTTGTCTCGCTTTGTGGGGACCGAAAGCCCGCGACGTGATGAAGAAAATTACGAGCGACGATGTTTCGAATGAGGCGCATCCGTATTTGATGACCAAGCCGGTCAATATCAACGGGGCGCGGGTACTGGCACAGCGCGTCAGTTACACCGGTGAATTGGGTTGGGAGTTGTACATTCCTAATAACCGCGCTACGATGGTGTGGGATATGCTCATCGAAGCCGGGAAGGAATTTGGCATGGAACTCGGCGGGTACAAGGTGCTCGATCCGCTGCGCCTTGAAAAAGGGTTCAAATACTTCACTGTGGATATCACCCCAACCACCACACCCTACGAAGCGGGTCTCGGCTTTTGTGTGGATTTGGAGAAGGGCGAATTTATCGGGCGTGAGGCGTTGGTCAAGCAAAAGGCGGAGGGCATCACACGCAAACTCTGCACACTGACGCTTACAGGCACCGAAGAATTTGTGCAAATCTACGGCGGCGAAGCGGTGTATCATGGTGATACACTTGTTACCCGCGTGCGAAGCGGCGGTTACGGTTTCACCGTCAAGAAAAACATTTTTTATGCCTATCTTCCCATTGAGTTGGCGAAAAAAGGCGAACGTTTCACCATTGAACTCATCGAGGGTAACCTCGAAGCCGAAGTGACTGCGAATGTGTTGGTCGATCCAAAAAGCGAGAAACTGAAAGCGTAATGCTTAACTGCAAAGTATCATGAAGGTACACAAAGGACAAAAGTCGTTCCTTCGTGATACTTTTTGAACCTTTGTGGTAAATTGATTTATGCCTGTAAAAAAACAAACCCCTCCAGCCTACGTCGGCTTTGGTATGTTGACGCCAGTGTACATTATGTCGCTGGATCAGTTACCCAAGTTGAACACAGGTGCGATTGTCCATCAGGTTAGCGACTATGTCTATGACGATGCCGCCATCATTGCCTGCAACCTCAGTCAGTGGGGCGTACCCTCCGGGATGATCGGCACGGCTGTTGGGAAAGACCTGCTTGGAACGTACGTTTCGGGTAAGTTGAAGGAACTGGGCGTACGGGGCGAGGTGCGTGTAACCGAAAAATATAAAACGCCGCTTGAAGTTAACGTCTCAGATAAGAAAGGTGCGCGCACGTATTTCTGGCAGCGTTCGAAGGAAATTCTCAACACACTTGATACGGCGGATCTGTCTTTGATCCAGACTGCCAAATTGCTGTATGTGGATTGGTACGACGGCGACCACATCGTCCGCGCGATGGCGGAAGCAAAACGTCATAATGTTCCGGTCTTCCTGAACTTTGAGCATGGGCATAACCACCCTGATCTGCTGAAGAAATATGCGGGTATGGTGACGATCTGTCAGGCGGTGACCGATGCGGCGCAGATCGGTAAACGTCAAGCCATGTTGGGCACGGCGCGTAAACTTATCAAGGCGGGCATTGAAACAGCGATCATCACAATGGCGAGCCAGGGCTGCATGGTTCTGCGGGGTGACGAGATCATCCGCGCTCATGCACCCAGGGTGAAAGCGGTGGATGCTTCGGGCGCAGGGGCGACATTCTCTTCGGGGTTCATCTATGGGTACTTGAACGGTTGGGTTTTGGAAGATACTGTGCGCTTTGCGATTGCCGCCGCTTCGCTCAAGGTGACTCGTTCCGGGCTGGAAATGTTCCCGGTGCAGGAAATTCAGGGGTTGGCGCGCACGGTGCGTATCGAGCGCATGGTGTATCGCGGCGACCAGTTCCATACGATCCGCAAACTATTGAGTTTGCCGCAAAACAATCCGCTTCTGGATAATCCCCTGATGAAGAGCAGCCAGAGGATGGTCGAAAAGATCATGCCGAAACGAAAAGTGGATCGAAGAAAGATCAAGAAATCGATGGTTGAGTAAGTGGAAAAAATTTTTGGAAGGAAACCCTTATGACATTTGCCGCTTTACTTACGCAGGAACAGGTTGAAAAGGTCCACGACGCTTCGTTGGAGATTCTGGAAGAAGTTGGTTTAAAAGTGCGCTTTGAGCCTGCGCGCGAACTGTTCAAGGCGCATGGCTGCCGGGTAGAGGAGGAGCGTGTTAAATTTCCGCGCGCAGTGGTGGAGAAATACCGCAGGTTGGTACCGTCGTCATTCACGTTTCACGCGCGCGACCCGAAGTTCGATAAAACGATTCCACAGGATAGCCCCGTCATCGTAACGGCGAGTTCCGCTCCCGATATCATTGATCCGGTTACGGGTAGAGAGAGGCGCGCGGAGTCGGCTGATATTGCCCGAATCGCGCATCTCATTAACGAATTGCCGGGCTACGACATCTTCTCCATTTCCACGCTGGCAGAGGATGCGCCGCAGGACCAGTTCACGGTGTCGCGTTTGTATCCGTCGCTCAAGTATTGTCTCAAGCCGCTGCGCGTCACCACCACCAATATGAAGGATACGATGAGTGTGATGAACATGGCGTACATGGTGGCGGGAGGGGAAGCGGCATACAAGGAGCATCCATTTTTAACGCATCATTACTGCCCGATCGTTTCACCGCTGACGATGGACCATCTCTCCACTGAGAATGTGATGTTCTTTGCGCAGCAGGGGCTGCCGGTTTACCCCACCATTGTGCCGAACGCCGGGTTGACTTCGCCCATGTCTATGGCGGGTACGCTTGCACAGGGCAATGCCGAATTTTTGGCGGGGTTGATGTTGATGCAGATGACGAAGGAAGGTACGCCGACGATCTATGCCACGCTCGGCACGGTGGCGGATATGCGTTCGGGTGCGTACACGTCCGGTGCGATCGAGTGTGGGATGCTGCATATGGCGTACGCGCAGATGGCTCGTTTTTACAATGTGCCAGCGGGAGGTTATGTTGGTTTGACCAATTCCAAGGTCAATGATGCGCAGGCGGGGTATGAAACAGGCATGTCCGGGATCGCCGGTCTGTTGGGCGGGATGGATATGTTCAATATTGGCGGTTTGATCGATGCACTTAAAACCTTCGATTTTGCCAAAGCCGTGATCGATGATGAAATGGCTTTGATGATGAAGCGTATGAAACGCGGTATTTCGTTCAATGAAGATGACCTTGCCGTGAATTTGATCAAGGAGATCGGTCCGGGCGGCTCGTTCATTACGGTCAAACACACCATCAGCCGCATGAAGACCGAAGCGGTGATGACAAAGATGGCAGACCGTGATGCTCGTACCATCTGGGAGAAGAAGGGCGCACTGGATATCCAAAGCCGGGCTATGAATCGTGTGAAGGAGATTATGTCGAAAAATACAGCGCCGCTGATCCCGCCGGATGTGGATGCGAAGATCCGTGAGGCGTATCCTGGTTTGGTGGAAGGGATGTTGGAGCCAATCCCCTGATAGAATGAAGGAAGTTCCAATGCCTTTTTCTCATGAGGTGTTGTGTAAATTTACGACCTAGAGAGAGTTTGCATGTTTCGTATTTTTAAACGCAAGGAAGATAAATTCCAAAAACTGATCGAAGAGCAGGCTTCGCTGGCATTCGAAGGTATGCGGCTGCTTGTCAAGTACCTTGAAACCGCCGATTCAGAGTTTGCCGAAGAACTTTCCATGAAGGAAAAAGAGGCGGATGAAGTGCGCCGCATCCTGATCGACGAGTTGAATCGCACGTTTGTCACGCCGTTCGACCGCGAGGATATTTTCGCTCTTTCCCGTTCCATTGACGATGTCATTGACTATGCCGATACGACCGTTGTGGAAATGGAGATTCTCAAAGTCAAGCCGACGCCGTATATGCAGCGTATCGCATCCCTGTTGAAAGATGCTGCGTATGAGATCTGGCATGGCGTCCAACGGTTGCCGAAAAATCCCAATGTAGCCATCGACCATGCCCAGCGCGCCAAGGCGCTTGAGAACCGCGTCGAGGCGGTCTATCGAGAGGCGGTGGCAGACCTTTTTACGGGTCCCGAAGACATCCATCATGTTGTGGAGATGCTAAAACTGCGTGAGGTCTATCGTCACCTTTCCAATGCGGCAGATCGTGGAGATGAAGCGGCAAATATCATCGCGGACATCGTCGTAAAGAAAACATAACATAATGTTAATACCCGCTTCGCTTTTTATTGTTATATTTCTGGCACTCACCTACGCGTTTATCAATGGGATGAGAGATTCAAGCAGTATCGTAGCAACCATGATCTCTTCACGTTCATTTCACCCCCGTGCTGCGTTGGGAATGACGGCTGTGGCTGAATTTTTCGGTCCGCTGATATTTGGGGTGACTGTGGCGAAGACCATCGCTGGTGATATTATCTCTTCGGAGGTGATTTCTTTACAGGCGCTCATGGTTGGGCTGGCGGGTGCGATCGTTTGGAATTTGATCACCTGGTACTTTGGAATTCCGAGCAGTTCATCGCATGCTCTGATCGGCGGATTGGTTGGTGCGGCATTAATCTCCTCCGGCTGGAATGCGGTCAAACTGACGGGCTTTACCAAGGTGCTTTTGGCTCTTTTTATCTCACCGCTGGTCGGTTTTTTTGTCGGGTTCGTGATACTGCGGTTGATCTATGTCTTTTCGCAGCATGCCACACCGAACATTAATAACTTTTTCAAAAAAAGCCAGATATTTACGGCAATTGCGCTGGCGCTGAGTCATGGTACCAATGACGCTCAAAAGACCATCGGTGTCATCACCTTGAGCTTGATCATTGCCGGGCAGATATCTGATTTTAACGTGCCGTTTTGGGTGATCGTTGCCAGCGCTGGAATGATGGCGGCTGGTACGGCGTTGGGCGGCTGGCGGCTGATTCGCACGTTGGGTGGCAAGTTTTATAAGATCCGCCCGGTGCATGGTTTTGCCACCCAACTGACTTCCGGCTGTGTGATTTTGACCGCCACATTGACCGGCTTGCCGGTTAGCACGTCGCAGGTGGTCAGCTCGGCGATTATCGGTGTCGGCGCTTCAGAGCGATTTGGAAAAGTCCGCTGGGGCGTGGCGGGTGACATCCTGACCGCCTGGGTGGTCACCATTCCCGTCAGTGCTGTTTTTTCCGCGGGAATTTATGCCATGCTCGCGTATTTTAATGTTAGTTTGTAGTTGGGTCTGGGTTGTTCATTCAAAGAAATCCCACTGGACTTTGAATGTTGATAATGTTAAAATGTTAACGGATTATTAACAGATTGGAGGTGTCAGGGAAAGAACAGTAAAGCGCAAGTAATTTCGTTCGTTTGATCCACCCCATATTCAAAAGGAGAAAGAGATGCGTTCGAATAAGATAGCCTATCAATTGCTTGCCCTGTTCGTAGTTGCCGCTACATTGCTGTCCGCCTGCGGGGGCGGAGGTGGAGGCGCTGCCAGTGATTTCGACTGGAGCACTGCCACATCCGTTGAGGATGGCGGCGGCATGGATGCTTTGATCGCCGCAGCCCAGGCGGAAGGCATGCTCACAACCATTGCCCTTCCGCACGACTGGTGCAATTACGGTGGTGTCATCGAAGCTTTCAAAGCCAAGTACGGTCTTGAAGTGAACGAGTTGAACCCTGATGCCGGCTCTGCCGATGAAATTGAAGCCATCAAAGCCAACAAAGAGAACAAGGGTCCGCAAGCCCCCGATGTCATCGACGTGGGCTTCTCTTGGGGCGAATCCTCCAAGGCGGAAGGACTGATCACCCCCTATAAAGTTGCCACCTGGGATACCATTCCGGACGATGCCAAGGATCCCGAAGGGTACTGGTACGGCGACTATTATGGTGTGCTGGCGTTCCTCGTGAACACTGATGTCCAGCCGGATGTTCCCCAAGATTGGGCTGACCTGCTTGATCCCAAGTACGCGGGACAGGTTGCCCTCTCCGGCGATCCGCGCGTTTCCAATCAGGCGATCCAGTCTGTGTACGCTGCGGCTCTTGCCAATGGTGGTTCCCTGGATGATGTCCAGCCTGGCTTGGATTACTTCGCCGAACTGAACGCGGCTGGAAATCTCATTCCGTTGATCGCCAATAACGGTCTGGTAGCGAGCGGTGAAATTCCTGTCCGCATCACGTGGGACTATAATGCCCTTGCAGCCATCGACACCTTTGAAGGCAACCCGAATGCCACAGTCGTGATTCCGGCAACGGGACGTTTTGCCGGCGTGTACGTTCAGGCGATCAGCGCCTACTCGCCCCAGCCCGCCGCCGCCCGCCTGTGGATGGAATTCCTCTACTCGGATGAGGGTCAGTTGCTGTGGATGGAAGGGTACTGCCACCCGATCCGCGAAGCCGATCTGCGCGCGCGCGATGTCGTTCCTGCGGAACTTTCGGCAAAACTTCCTGATGTGTCTGGTGCGGTATTCCCCACGCTCGACCAGCTCACTGCTGCGAGCGAATTGATCACCAAGAACTGGGACAGCGCTGTTGGCGCCGATGTTAAATAATCTCAAGATTGATTGACCAATGCGAGACCCTGCCTCTGGCGGGGTCTCGCTACAGCAAGGCTATTTGTTAAGGATAAACTCATGGCGCAGGCTACTAAATCCAATGGTCCCAGGACTGCAGCGAGTTGGAAGGTTTGGTTGGGCGTTGCACCGTTTTTTCTGTTTGCAGTCCTCTTCCTCCTCATGCCGTCCTTTCGGTTGTTGACGGCGAGTTTTTCCACACCGGAAGGCTCTTTTACTTTCGATAATATTCTGCAATTGTTCACAGAACCTTTGATCGTGAATTCATATATTTTGAGCATTCAGATCAGTGCCGTGACTGCGCTGGGTGGTGGGATCTTTGGATTCCTGCTTGCCTATTCGGTGACGGTGGGCGGTCTTCCCAAACCCCTTCGCTCGGTTCTAATCACGTTTTCCGGGGTGGCATCCAATTTTGCGGGCGTACCGCTTGCATTTGCATTCGTCGCCACACTTGGGCGTCAAGGGTTTATCACAGCAATTCTAAAAGATGTTTTCAACCTGAATGTTTATGATGCCGGCTTCAATTTATACGGTTTTGCCGGTTTGAGCCTTGTGTATATGTACTTCCAGTTTCCATTGATGGTTTTGATCATGGCGCCTGCATTAGACGGCTTAAAAAGGGAGTGGCGTGAAGCGGCAGAAAACCTTGGTGCCAACACCACTCAATACTGGTTGAAGGTTGCCATGCCTGTGTTGCTGCCGTCCATCCTTGGCGCGATGATCCTCCTATTCGGAAATGCCTTTGGCGCATATGCCACTGCCTATGCCCTGACCGGTGGCAGGCTTGGTTTGGTCACCATTCAAATTGGTGCGCAAATTCGCGGGGATGTTTTATACAACCCGGGTTTGGGGTATGCGATGGCAGTTGGCATGGTCTTTATCATGGCGATTTCGCTGGGCGGCTACTCCTGGCTTCAGGCAAAGACAGAAAGGTGGTTGAAATGAGTTTCATTTCCCGGCTTCGCAGATTCCCATTCTGGGCGTGGTTTTGGTTCATCCTTGGCGCTCTGTACTTTGTACTTCCATTGTATGCCACTCTTTCATTCTCGCTCAGTTGGGACCCGGAGTACCCGCTCAAAGCATATGAAAGAGCGTTTGGCGATTCCCGCTTCTGGAACAGTTTTTTGTATTCGAACATGCTCGCGTTATCGACCATTGTCGCTTCGATTGTTCTCGTCGTCCCCACTGCGTATTGGATCAGATTGCGCTTGCCGGAGGCGCGCCGTGTGGTCGAATTCCTGACATTGATGCCTTTTGTGGTTCCAGCCATTATCCTCGTCTTTGGCATGATCCGCATTTACAGCACGCCGTTCACGCTTCCCTTTACCGACATTGTCTTGATGCAGCCCCTCACTCAGTTCAAAGCAGGGACAAATATCCTGATCGTTGCCGGGTACATGGTGCTTTCCATGCCGTATATGTACCGCTCCGTGGATACCGGTATGCGCACTGTGGACATTCGAACTCTCACGGAAGCCGCGCAAAGCCTTGGCGCCAGCTGGTTTACGATCATCACCAAGATCATTTTGCCCAACATCCGCGCGGCATTGTTGAGCGGCGCGCTCCTCACATTTGCGATCGTAGTTGGGGAAGTGGTGTTGGCATCCTTCCTGGGGGTAAGTGCCTTTGGTCCATACCTCTTTCTGCTCGGGCAACACCGCGCCTATGAGCCTGCCGCGCTTTCCTTTGTCAGTTTCCTGCTTACCTGGCTTGCCATGGGATTGATCCAACTGGTAACCGGCGGTCAGGGACAAACCGCGGGCGCGCACTAACCTTTGACGGAGAACCGACATGACACATCTTGCACTCAAGAACATATCGAAGCAATTTGGAGATTTTGTTGCCGTTCGTGATTTCAACCTCGATGTTAAGAAAGGCGAATTCGTTTCATTTCTCGGACCGTCAGGTTGCGGCAAAACCACCACCCTGCGCATGATCGCAGGGTTCGAGATCCCCTCCTCGGGCATGATCTCGATCGAAGGAATAGACATCACCGACAAAGCCCCCAACCAGCGCAATGTCGGCATGGTGTTCCAGTCCTATGCGCTTTTTCCAAATATGACCGTTGCCCAGAACATCGGCTTCGGCTTGCAGGTGCGCAAGGAAAAAGAGTCTGATATCAAAGACCGTGTAAAAGAGATGCTCTCCATCATTCACATGGAGGAGAAGGCGAACAGTTACCCCTACCAGCTCTCCGGTGGACAAATGCAGCGCGTCGCACTCGCCCGGGCTTTGGCGATCCGACCGGAAGTTTTGCTGCTCGATGAGCCTCTCTCCGCGTTGGACGCCAAGATCCGCGTATCGCTTCGCGCCGAGATTCGCAGCATTCAGCAAAAGCTGGGGATTACCGCCATCTACGTCACTCACGATCAGGAAGAGGCACTCTCCCTATCTGACCGCATCGTCGTGATGAATGTAGGCGAAATGGAGCAGGTGGGAACTCCGTTTGAAACTTACAACTTCCCAAAGACCCGCTTCGTTGCCAATTTCGTAGGTTCCCTGAATACCGCAGATGCGGAAGTGCTCGACCCCGCTTCCGGTCTCTTGAGCGTGGATGGTGCCCGTTTCTCTTCTTCTGACATAAAGGGGCATAAGAAGGGTGATAAGGTAAAGATCGCCATTCGTCCGGAACGCTTCAGTTTTCTTTCGGAGGAAAAGAAAGAGAACATTGTGGACTGCACCATCGAAAACATTACCTTCCTTGGCTCCGTGGTCCGCATTCGGGTGAAGATCGGCAACACAAAGTTTGACATGGATACGTTCAATCGCCCCTCTCTCGAACTGCCCAAGGTTGGGGAGAAGAGTCAAATTGCGTGTTCACGGAAGGCTGTTTTGGTCCTAGACGAATAACAGACAAGACCTTGATGAGCGGTTCGCCGGGTGTGCAGGCGAACCGCTTTTGTTTGGAGCGGATGATGGGCAAAGTTGTTTTGATTCTCTCTGATGCGCTTCGTTACGATGTGGCAGTTGCCAATATGGGGTTTCTCGGTCATCTGGTTGAAAGCAGGCAGGCAAGCTTGTATAAGATCGTTGGCGAACTTCCCAGCCTGTCCCGCCCGATGTACGAAACCATTCACACGGGTTTGCCTTCCAGCGAGCATGGCATTGTCTCCAATTCGGTTGTGCGGCTATCGGATAGACCGAATATTTTTCGATCTACAAAAGAAGCGGGGAAAACAACCGCTGCTGCTGCATATTTCTGGTATTCTGAATTGTATAACCGTGTTCCTTACAATGCCATTGACGATAAAGAAGTCGATGACACGGCGTTGAATATTCAACACGGGCGTTTTTATACCGAGGATGACTATCCTGATATCGAACTCTTCAATAGCGCGGCGCATCTTATCCGTAAATTCTCGCCGGATTATCTTTTATTGCACCCAATGGGTATGGACTATTATGGTGAGACATTCGGCTCCGATACAAAGCAATATCGAAGCCATGCCACCTACCAGGATTTAAAACTCGCGCCGCTCATCATGGAGTGGCGCGAGCGCGGCTATGTAATCCTTGTCACTGGCGATCACGGCATCAATGCCGATGGGGTTCATGGCGGTACCACGCCCGAACAGAGGGAAGTTCCCTTCTTTGTAATTCCGGCCAAAGGTCAGGGAAGAGGCGATACGGGCGAGATCATCTCCCATCTTCAGATCGCGCCAAGCATCCTTAAATTATTGGATGTCCCCATCCCATCAACGATGAAGCACGGGTCTTTATCCCTCGACTAATGCTTTGACCAGTTCGCGGTTGAAATCGGGGATGTCTGCCACGACCCGCCCCCAGACCTGGTTGCCTTCACGAAAAGCGGCTTCATCCGCCCAGACCCCGCCGGCATTTTCAAGATCGTCCTTGATGCCGGTTGAGCCGGTCACGCGTTGACCCGGCTTGATGATACCCGCTGAGACGGCAATCGAACCACCGTGACAGATAATGCCGATGATCTTGTCTGCATCTTGCATTTCCTTGACAAGTTTTTTGGTTACTTCGTACCTTCGGATTTTATCGGGCGCCCAACCGCCGGGGAGAATGAGCGCATAGAGTTCGCTGGCTTTGAGGTCTTCCATCTTCGTATCGGGTGTAATGACCAACCCATTCTTGCCGCGTACGGGTTTGAGGTCGAGCCCGGCGCTGAGAACTTTGGCTCCCTCCTCTTGCAGGCGCATGAGCGGGACGTAGTATTCGAGGTCTTCCACGCCTTCGGCGATCAGGGTGGCAATGACTTTATGTTTTAATCGCATTGCTTCTCTCCTTTATCTTTCTTCAATTTATTCACCAATAATTTTGATCAGCACTCGTTTTCTGCGCCTGCCGTCGAACTCACCATAAAAGATCTGCTCCCATGTTCCGAAATCGAGTTGGCCGTTCGTGACTGCGACCACCACTTCGCGTCCCATCACCTGGCGTTTCATGTGCGCGTCGGCATTATCTTCTCCGGTATCGTTGTGGCGGTACCCGCTGACGGGTTCGTGCGGGGCGATCCGCTCGAGCCATTTATCGTAGTCGTGATGCAACCCGCTTTCATCATCATTAATGAAGACGGAGGCGGTGATGTGCATGGCATTGCACAATAGCAAGCCTTCTTTGATTCCGCTTTCCCGCAGGGTTTCTTCGACCTGCCGGGTGATGTTGATGAATCCTCGGCGGGATGGGATGTTGAACCATAGTTCTTTTCGATAGGATTTCATGAGAGTGTTATGTCCTTGGGGTGAGTCTCTGGGGATTCTACATGAAGTTTTGGAATTGAGGTAGTTTTTATTTGCTGCAAGAGAAACTGCGACGATATGCGTTCCCCATACCGATTTGAGATTCCACCTCTGTTCCCGGAAGTTACTCTGCCCGAATGTTAGCTAAAATGCTGGTAGTGTTAACAAAAAAATGGCGGAGATCACTCCGCCATTTTTTTAAACATGGAATTTTGTTTTATGGAAGGTCTACGCAATTTCCGCTGCCGGGCTGCACTGAGTGGTTGGGATTTGCGATCAATGCGCACATTTGAGTTGCATTTGCAGGGCGGTTGGATACTCCATATTGGACGAAGGGCGAGTTTCCGTAGGAGCGATATGTCAACTTCCAGGGACCGGCGCCGGGTGCGCCAGCCTGATCCGGTGAAACGGAGTTGAAGAACATGTGAACATGCAGGTTTGAATCAGGCGGTTCGTTATTGACTTCGTAGTCCACAACATACATATTGTTCTCAAGGCGAATGCCGGTAATAACCACATACGGTCCGCTTGGGGTTGGGGTGGCGGGAATTGCCGTTTCCGTTGGAATATCTGTAGGAACGACCTCCACCGGATTTTCCGTGGGGGCTTCTGTATTTATCACGACAACTGCAGGCGCTTCGGTCGGATTGACATCCGAGGTGGAAGTGAACAGGCGGCTAGCCAGGAAAATGCCGCCAACCAGAACGCACAACCCTACAAACAGGCCTCCGATGATGACAGGGATTGCCAACCCCGATCTTGTCGCCTTTGGTGGGGCTGGTTGCACGCCTGAGCTTGTGACCGAAGACGTCGCAGCCGGTCTCTGAAGCGGAGCACTTTCCACCACCGTTCCATGTGCGGCGGGGAGCGGGCTGCTTTCAACGACCGTTCCCTTCGAAGCAGGGAGTGGTCCACTTTCCACCACCGTTCCTTTGCCGCTATTGATCTGTTGCTCGTAGGCGGTGGCTTTCAAATTTGCTGCCGTGATGGGCGACTCGTCGAGCATGGTTGCCACGGGAGCGGGTCCGGTACCGGCGGCGCCCAACTGGACAAGCGCATTCCGCAATGCAGCTGCCATTTGAGCAGCGGTCTGGAAGCGCTGATTGGGATCCTTTGCAAGCGCCTTGTTGATGACAGCCACCAACGCTTCAGGTACTTCAGGATTAAGTTCCCGCACGTTCGGAACCGGATCATTGATGTGCATCATCATCAGCGTCATCGCCGATTCGGCTTCGAAGGGTGGATGTCCACTGACCATTTCGAAGAGCGTTACGCCGAGGGAATAAATATCGGTGCGGCGGTCTGGTTGTTCGCCTTTGATCTGCTCCGGTGACATATACATGGCAGTTCCTACCACTGCTCCGGTGGCGGTATGTCGCTGGCTGCCGACGATCTTGGCAATACCAAAGTCCATAAGGATCGCTTGCCCAAGGGTGTTGATCATGATATTTGCCGGCTTGATATCGCGATGGATCATGCCGCGTTGATGGGCATAGTCCACGGCGTCGCAGGTGTTTGCCATATATTCAATTGCCTGCGTAGGAGAGAGCCTGCGTTTGGCATCGTTGAGACGTTTAAGATGTGCCTGGATCGTCTCGCCCGGCACGAATTCCAGCACCATATAATATGTGTCGCCGTCGCGGTTGAAATCATGGACTTGAATGATCCCATGATGACGCAGCTGCGCCACAGATGCCGCCTCTTCTTCAAAGCGTTTGACGAAATCCGGGTTGCCGGATAGGTGAGTGTGGATCATTTTGATTGCAACCACACGCTTCAAATTCGGGTCTGTGGCTTTGTATACCGCAGACATGCCTCCCTGCCCCAAAATCTCTTCGATGACGTAGCGGTTGCCCAACGTTTTGCCGATCCAATTAGATGTTGACATTGCCTACTCCCAGAAAAAATTCAATTCAGTCGGTGGTGCCGGTGAATCGTGGATATACATTTATTAGCTGTCGATGAGGAACAGCCATGCATTGTTGAACGTGCAGACCGTCCGCCTGCCCGATTCGCTCAAGGCAACCAGCGCGATGAATCCACGCTCGAAAACCGTCTCTGCCGAGCTGAAGGCGCGCTGCCGTGCCGCATAATTCGCTCTCATTTGCTGGACGATCAAGTCGTATTCAGCCTTGTTTGCCTGATATGCCGCTTTGGTTGCGGCATCTGCGTTGGCGGGGGGTTGTTCCGGTTCTTCCGGGAAGGCAGGCGACGGCGGCGGTGCGCTTGGGTCGACCTCTCCGATCAACGTGCCGTTCGTATAAACCCAAAAACGATTTCCCCTGCCGACGATGGTCAGCCGGTTGGTGGAGTTGTTCGACCAATCGAAGGTTTTGTCTTTATAGCGTGCGTAAATATCCCTGCCAGTGACAACTTCGCCGTCATCCATCGTCGCAAAGAGGAAATGTCCGCTTGCAACGCGGGTGATAACGGCAACGTATTGATCGAGCGCCGCCGTATTCCCATCTGAACGGAGAACAAAACCGCAGCCGGAGGTACTTCCCACCGTATCCCAGGTGATGTCTGCTGACACGACAAAATCAGTCGCCAACGTTCCAAGGTAGTAATTGACATACTCGAACTGGCGATAGCCGGAGGCATCCATGGTCACGGGGGGGTGGACCCAGCCCAGTTTGCCTTCGGATGGATCGACCCCATATGTAGGCAACTCGGCGAGGATGGGCGCGAACGCTGCTGCTGTGGCAGTTTGAGCGACGGGGTCGACACCTGCTGCAGCCTCGGCTGTTTTTGCAATATCCACGGAGCCTTCCGCTAGGGCGGCAGCGGTTCCAGTTGCGTAGACCTGGTTGCTGATTGCTTCGAGAGTGCTTTGAGTCGCTTCATCTGACGAACCGCTCGTCCCACAAGCGGAAACCAGCAGGATCAGCAGCATGGGCAGGAGTAAAAATCGATACTTGTTCATGATTTAAATTACATCCTTGCGTTTTTGCAGGAAAAGGATCGCCACAAACAGGATGAGGACGATCAATCCCTGCACCGACCAGGTATAAACAATCTTTCCAATGTAAGCAGCGGAATCTTCCTTATTAACGTACATAAAGCCGACACCGTTGTGGAAATTTCGGATGACGCCTTCCGCCGGCGCAACCGCCACCTGGATTTCAGCCCGCGCCGTTTCATAGACAACCCTTTCAGCCTGATATGCCTCCACCTGCCGCTTGTATTCTTCAACCTGCAATTCATATTCCTTGAGCTGGGCGAAGAAATCTGCCATGGCTACATTGTCGGATTGGTTTTCCGGTTCAGCCGGTCGTTCAGGTTCCGGCGGCAGCGGAGCAGGTTCTACGGGCAGTGTCGTGCTGTTAAGAGTAATGGCGAATTTTCCAATTCCTGGGTGGTCGCAATTTTCCTCTTCGAGCATGTTAATGCCCATACAGCGGCAATTGTTGTTAATCTTGTCCTCCAGCGTCATCGCATTGCGTACATCCGGTGGGAGCGCCCAACAAATATCCGCCGCTACATCCGAACCGGGTCCTGTAATGCCGATCAATGCTTCGAATGCCCAGCGGGCAGAGATCGGTGCGCTGATGAAGCCTGGAACGGGGATCAACGCACCTGCGAGAACGATCTGAGGGAGCATCAGCATGATGACCAGCAGCGGAGCAGAACTGGCGTTTGGCGCCAGCGCCGAGGCGAAAAGCCCGAGCATCATCCCTGCGAGGGTTGCCAGTACCATTGTGATATAGATCTGGACGAACTCAAGTGCGCCTCCCGGCATGTCGAAGGCAAGATAGTGGACAATGGTATATGCCGCTGCCTGATAGAAGGCAAGCAATGCAGCCACCCAGATCTTGGACATGACATATGGAAGGATCTTTAAGTTGACAAGCCTTTCGCGTTTGTAAATATCGGCTTCCTTGACGATTTCGCGCATTTGCGAAATGCCGCCGACCATGATGCCATAAATGGTAAGCAGGAAGGTGGTGATGAGGACCTGTGCCATGTCGCCGTCGTTGAAACTGAATGGGTTTCGTCCCATTACAAGCGAGAGCACCACGTCCAATAGACTGACGAGCGGCGCAGTGGCAAGCATCAGCCCCAATGCAAATTTATCGCGGGTGAGGATTTTGATATTACGCGCCGAAAGGATGAAGAACTGCCTCAACGAAGAGACTTGTTTTGTATTGGCAGATTTTTGATATGTTTTTCCCGGGTCGCGGACGGTTGGCGCGCGTTCCGGCGCCATTTTGTCCTTAAGCGGCATGGCGACATAATCCAGATACGCCTTGCTTTGGCGGTATCGGTTCGCCCATTCCTCGGCTTTGCCTTTGCTCTGATCGTCGAGGATGGCGTAGATTTCGTCGAATTCGATCTTGCCGGCGCGGCGGTCGCGCTCCGAGCGATACTGGTCAAAGTACGCCAGAGCTTCATCTGGTGGACCGAACCAGGCGAGATACCCACCTCTGGCAAGGAAGATGACCTTGTCTGCCAGCATGACGTTCTTTGTGGCATGAGTGATGAGGATGATGGTGCGCCCCTGGTCTGCAAGGCGGCGCATCAATTGCATTAATGCAGTTTCAGTGCCGGGGTCCAAGCCGGAGGTTGGCTCATCGAGGAAGAAAAGCCCCGGTTTGGTGATCAGTTCCACGCCAATGGAGACGCGTTTCTGTTGCCCGCCGCTCAACCCGCTGATCTGCACATCCTTGCGGTGGGTGAGGTCCAAATCTGCCAGCACTTCCATCACGCGGTTGTGACGTTCCGCGGCAGTGGTGTCGGCGGGCATGCGCAATTGAGCGGCATAGTCCAGCGCCTGATAAACCGTCAACTCCATGTGGATGATGTCTTTTTGCGGGACGAAACCGATATCGTTACGTACCGCATCGAAATGGGAATAGATGTCGATGTCGTTGACCAGTACGCGCGAAGGCGGTGTGGCAGGACGATACCCAGCCACGGCATCCACGAAGGTGGATTTGCCGCCGCCGCTTTGACCGACAACGACGATGAACTCTTTTGGTTTGAACGAGACGGAAATATTTTGAAGAATGTTCAGGTCTTTGCGCACCCACTTGTTGAGGTTGATCGCATCGACACGCAGACCGTTGCTATCATCATATTTGACGATCTGATTTTTCCCCATCACCAACCGGTGTTGACCAATGCGAATGGTGTCATCCGGTTTCAGCCAGACCGAACCTTCAATGCGTTCCCCATTGACGAACGTCCCATTGGAGCTGCGCAGGTCTTCCACGCGGTAGCGTTGACCGACACGCTCGACCTGTGCGTGGAAGCGCGAGACGTTCGGTGATGCAATGACGACATCGTTGCTTGGGTCTCGCCCGATCTGGATCAGGGCTTTTTCCCCGAAGACGACATCCTGTTCGGTTTCCTGTGTGACTTCACCCGGAACTTCGTACGAAATGGTGACCATTGTGCCGGGGTCGAGGCTGCCAAGTCGGAGCAGATCACCGTGCCGCAGAACACGTGGACCTTCCAGCGGACGCCCTTCGAACAGCATCGGATTCTTCGCTTCAGGAATGACCGAAACCTGGTAGCCGCCATCGACCTTATCCAACCGGGCATGACGGCTCGAAACGATCTGCGAGGGGATGACAATGTCGTTGCCTTCCACGCGCCCTATGCTCAGGCTTTGACTGGTAAGGGTATAGGTCTGTTGCTTTTCACCGGCAATCGTCACCACCAGTCTCGGTGGACCCAATGCCGTGCCTGAACGAACCACCGGCTCCTCGCCGATCATGGTCTGCATCAGATGCGCCGGCTGCGAAGGCTTTGCCGGTGCAGGGCGCACCGCGGTTTTTTGAGATTCCTGAGTTGCAGGGGCTGTGTAAGAAAGCGTGATGGCTTGCCCGAGTTTGATCTCATCCCCTGCGTTGAGGGCTTTTCGCGCTCGCAGCCTCTCACCGTTGACGAAAGTTCCGTTGCTGCTGCCGAGGTCTTCGATCACATACCCGTTGCCTTCCATGGAAAGCTTGGCATGCCGCCTGGAAACTGCTGGCGTCGGGATGACAACATCCACGCCTTCATCGCGACCGATAACGATTTCCGACTTGATCAGTTCGAATACTTTGGCGGGATCGCTGCTTTGATTATTGATCAAAGTTAGTTTGAAGCTGCTAGATTGGGCCACGTCTCTCTTCCTTAATTGCTTGAATAACCTGTCATGCAGGGTGCAACACCATCTAAGCGCCGTCAAATTAAATATATCAAGGAGTGCCCCCTTGCAAAATAAATAATTATTACAAATCGTACAATAATAGTTGAATTATACCTTTTTCAAAGAAGGCATGTCAAGAAATATTAAAAAAAGCATAGTCACACAAAAGTCATGTTTGTTCCTGTTGGTACAGAAACACCAGCGCAGGGTAATAGTACAAATATCGCAGCTGGCGCTGGCTATGGAAAAAACCTTTTGTGTTATAAATAAAAAATTATTCCAGTAACTAGGTAGAAATTATCATGAATAATCCGTCTCACCTGACGCCAGTTCCATCATCGTTTAACACATTGCTGGACCTGTTACAAACCAGGGCGCAGCAACATCCCGATAAACTTGCGTACCGTTACATTCAAGATGATGACGCCGATATCATCAACATCACCTATGGGGAATTGGATCGCCGCGCGCGCGCCATTGGCTCTTGGTTGGAAAGTTTCGGCGCGGGCGGACAGCGGGCGCTTCTGCTCTACCCTCCTGGTTTGGATTACATCGCATCCTTCTTCGGCTGCCTCTACGCCGGTGTGACTGCCGTCCCCGCCTATCCGCCGCGTTTGAATCGCCCCGTACCTCGCATCCAGTCCATTGTCGCAGATTCACAAGCGACTTTCGCCATCACAACCTCCACCATCTTGCATAACATTGAACAACGCTTTGAACACACTCCCGACTTGAAGGCATTGCATTGGTTAAACAGCGATCAGGTCCCGGCGGGGTTAGAGGCGGAGTGGCGTCATCCGAATATTTCATCTGAAACGCTCGCGTTCCTTCAATATACATCCGGCTCCACCAGTCAACCTAAAGGTGTGATGCTTACGCATGGGAACCTCATGCATAATTTGAAAGCCATTCGTCACGGCTTTCAAATTGACGAGAGCGCTTCGGGTGTTTTTTGGCTGCCGAGTTATCACGACATGGGGCTGATCGGCGGTATTCTCGAACCGATGTACCTCAATGGCACATCTACATTGATGTCACCTGTTTCGTTTTTGCAGCGCCCGTTTCGCTGGCTCGACGCCATCAGCCGCTACAAGGGTACGACGAGTGGCGCACCGAATTTCGCTTATGACTTGTGCGTGGATAAGATCACATCCGAACAGATCGACACGCTGGACTTAAGTTCCTGGTCGCTGGCGTTTTGTGGAGCGGAACCGATCCGCCCTGAAACGCTTGAGCGCTTCGCCCGGACCTTTGAGCGCTGTGGCTTTCGAAAGAGTTCGTTCTACCCGTGTTTTGGGATGGCGGAAAGCACGCTGCTTGTCTCCGGTGGCATCGGTCCCGCCGAGCCGCGTTACCTGACCGTTGACCGCAAATCTCTCGAACGCGACCAGGTCACACAAACATCGCCGAACGAAGCCAACGCGCTGACGATGGTCAACTGCGGCGGCTCCATCATCGATCAGAAGATCGTCATCGCCAACCCATCTACACTGACACGCTGTGCGCCTGATGAAGTTGGCGAGATCTGGATCTCCGGTCCGAGTGTGGCACAGGGATATTGGGGTCTGGCAGAAGAAACCGAAAGCCACTTCCATGCTCGATTAGCAGATTCGGATGAAGGTCCGTTCTTGCGAACCGGCGACCTGGGTTTTTTGCACAACGATGAACTTTTCGTCACCGGGCGGCTAAAAGACCTCATCATCATTCATGGCAGCAATCATTATCCCCAAGACATCGAATTGACCGTTGAAGCATCTCATGCTGCGTTGCAACAATCTAGTGGCGCGGCATTTTCCGTGACCGATGAAGGCAAGGAAAAACTTGTCATCATTCAGGAAGTGACACGCCAGGGCAGGAATGCGGACGTGAACGAAGTGGCATCTGCCATTCGTCAGGCGGTTTCCGAAAAACATGATCTGCAAGTCTTCGCCATCGTGCTTGTCAAACCGATGAGCATTCCCAAAACCTCCAGCGGAAAAATTCAACGACGTGCATGCAAGGCAGCGTTCTTGAATGGCGAGTTGGAAGTGGTGGGCGAGTGGAAGAGTGGCAAGCAAGTTGTGAGTGAGCGAGTTGATGAGTTGCCGAGTCAACGAGTTGGCGGGGTGAAGGCTTCGTCGGCTGAGATTCAATCCTGGCTCATCACTCGTATTGCCTCCATGCTCGAAATGGACGCGACCTCTATCGACCCCCGTCAGCCATTCACCTATTACGGGCTTGGCTCGGTGCAAGCCGTCAGCCTCACAGGTGACTTGGAAATATTTCTCGATAAAAAACTTTCGCCAACATTGGCGTGGGATTACCCGACCATCGAACTGCTGGCGAAGCATCTTTCCAACGGCTCCACGCCGACCAAACAAAAAACAGCAAAGCCGGAACCGGCACAACCTGCTTCGAGATTTGTCAAAGAACCGATTGCCATCATCGGCCTGAGTTGTCGCTTTCCGGGTGCGCGTAATCCCGAAGAATTTTGGACCCTATTAAAGAAAGGCATAGACGCCATCAGTGAAGTCTCTGCGGATCGTTGGGATGTGGACGCACTTCACTCCGAGTCCGCTGCACCGGGGAAGGTCACGTCACGTTGGGGTGGTTTCCTCAACGATGTGGACTTATTCGACCCGGCGTTCTTCGGCATCTCTCCGCGTGAAGCCGCCCGCATGGACCCTCAGCAACGACTCTTGCTTGAAGTGAGTTGGGAGGCGTTAGAGAATGCCTTCATCCCACCACAAACATTGGCTGGGACTCGCACCGGCGTTTTTGTGGGTATCAGCAGCTACGATTATTCGCGCCTGCAATTCGACGACCCCGAACGCATCGACGCCTACGCTGGAACGGGCAACGCGCATAGCATCGCCGCGAATCGCCTTTCATATTTCTACGACCTACGCGGACCGAGCATGGCAGTGGACACAGCTTGTTCCTCGTCGTTGGTGGCGGCGCATTTGGCGTGTCAAAGCCTGCGCAGCGGCGAATCAGATTTGGCGTTGGCGGGCGGCGTGAATCTCATCCTCACCCCCGAGTTGACCATCACCTTCTCGCAAGCGCGCATGCTCTCACCCGATGGACGCTGCAAAACGTTCGACGCCAGCGCCGACGGCTATGTGCGCGGCGAAGGCTGCGGTGTCGTCGTCCTCAAACGTTTATCAGACGCCTTGCGCGATGGTGACAACATCCTTGCCTTGATCCGCGGTTCGGCGGTGAATCAAGATGGGCGCAGCAATGGCTTGACCGCCCCGAATGGACTCGCCCAACAGGATGTCATCCGTCAGGCAATGACCGACGCGCAAATCACACCGGACCAAATTGGTTATGTTGAAGCGCATGGTACTGGCACGCCGCTCGGTGACCCGATCGAAATCGCCTCGCTTCGCGCCGTGCTCGATGACGGCGAATCGAATAGCAGGGTTTTGATCGGCTCGGTCAAAACCAACATCGGACATTTGGAATCGGCGGCTGGTATTGCAGGCTTGATCAAATCGGTGCTGGCATTGCAGAACGAAGCCGTCCCACCGCATTTGCATATCAAAGAGATCAACCCGTATCTTTCCATCGAAGACTCGCGCCTCGAGATCGGAACTTATCTCCGCCCGTGGAAACGCCGAGACCAGCCGCGCTTTGCGGGCATCAGTTCCTTCGGCTTCGGTGGCACGAATGCGCATCTCATCATTTCCGATTCCCTTTTGGAGTCGGACAGCTTGCTGTCCGAAAACCAAGGGCAAGCCCCTGGACTCCATAAATTCGAACGCCCGCGTCATCTTCTCACCCTATCGGCAAAATCAGAGACCGCCCTCCTCGAACTAACCCAATCTCTCAAAGACTCCTTACTTATTACGGATCACGAATTACGCAACATCGCCTTCACCGCCAACACAACCCGCACACACTTCGAGCATCGCCTCGCCATCCATGCATCTACTCTCGATGAACTGAAAAGCAAACTTGAAAACCCAGAACTTGCAACCATCAAACCGGGCGCACAGCCGAAGATCGCTTTTCTGTTTACGGGGCAGGGTTCGCAATATTCCGGCATGGGCAGGCAGTTGTACGAAACACAGCCTGCCTTCCGCAATGCGCTCGATGAATGCGCGACCATTCTCGATTCCATCCTTGACCGTCCGCTGATCGAGATTCTTTTTTCCGAAAGTGATTCGATCCATCAAACTCAATACACTCAGCCCGCGCTCTTCGCCTTTGAATACGCGCTCGCGCAAATGTGGCTTTCGTGGGGCATCACGCCGCACGCGGTTCTCGGTCACAGCGTAGGTGAGTATGTTGCCGCGTGCATCGCTGGCGTCTTCACTCTCGAAGACGGTTTGCGCCTCATCGCCGCACGCGCACGCCTTATGGGTTCGCTTCCGCAAAACGGAACGATGGCAGCCATCTTCGCAGACGCATCTCGCGTTGCCGACGCCGTGAAGCCGCACGCCGATAAAGTCTCCATCGCCGCGGTGAATGGACCCGATAACACGGTCATCTCTGGAGAGAAAACGGCGCTTCAAGCGGTGCTGGAGGTTTTGTCTCATCAGGGGATCTCTTCCAAGCCGCTAACGGTTTCACATGCCTTCCATTCCCCGCTGATGGATTCGATTCTGGATGAATTTGAATCCGCCGCGAAGCGAGTCACCTACTCTGCGCCGCGCATCTTGCTGACCTCGAACCTGACCGGCGGTATTCTGTCAGCGGAGCAAACGCCGAATGCGCGTTACTGGCGCGAACACATCCGCGCGGAAGTGAAGTTCTCGGCGGGCATGACCTCTCTCGCTGAATTGGGAATCGACGCTTTCATTGAAATTGGTCCCGCGCCGGTTTTGCTTGGCATGGGCAAACGCTGTTTGTCAGAGTCAACGTCCGCTTGGCTGCCGTCGCTGCGACAAAATCAAGACGATTGGCAAATCCTGCTGGACAGCCTCGGCAAACTCTATCTACAAGGTGCGGACGTTAATTGGGCAGGTTTTGACGAAGGCTACATTCGCCGCAAAGTTTCCCTGCCGAATACACCCTTCGACCGTCAGCGGTATTGGCTGGAGCCGTCGAACAAAAAAGTTGATTCACCAGTGACGATTGCGCCGGTGCCATCAAAGGTCATTCCACAACGTAAGAACGGAAACAACCATCACAAACCGCAGCCTGCGCAGATCCCGGTCACGGGGTTGGATCGTTCCGCTTTATTGAAAGCCGAACCGACCCAACGTCAGAAAGTTTTGGAAGATTTCCTGCAAAAGCAAACCGCCCGCATCCTCGGCATGGACGCGGCGCGATTGGACTTGTCCCAACCATTGGATACGATGGGTCTCGATTCGCTTATGGCGATGGAACTCAAGAACTCGCTTGAAACCGCGTTCGGCGTGAAGTTGTCAGTTGCCAGCCTCTTGCAGGGACCGACGATCTCAAGTCTAAGTGTAGAAGCGCTCAATGGTTTGGATTCGCCCGAAGTCCAGAATGAGGCGCGGCTCGTCATCTCCAAACATGAGTCGGTTGAGAGTCCGCTTTCGTATGGGCAGCAGGCGTTATGGTTCCTACATGAATTGTTGCCGGAGGATATTTCGTTCAACGTGGCAGGCGCGATCCGCATTCGCGGTGCGTTAAATGTGACCGCGCTCGAACGTGCCTTTGCGCAATTGACCGAGCGACATGAATCACTGCGCAGTACATTCCATGTCGTTGCAGGCGAGCCGATTCAACGTGTGCATGAGTCGATGACCGGGATGTTCCGGGTTGAGAAGGTTTCGGGTTTGAGCGAAGCCGACTTGCGCGAACGGTTGACCACCGAGGCTCATCGTCCGTTCGATCTGGAGCATGGACCGGTGTGGCGCGCGTTGCTTTTCAAAAGTGAGCAGGTGACAGTCACCTCTGACATCCTTCTGCTTGCGATGGATCACATCATCACCGACTTTTGGTCGATGACCGTGCTGGCGCGGGAAGTGCTTGCGTTGTATGAAGCCAATTTGGCAGGTGAAGCGATTCCACTTCAGCCGTTGGCAGCGCGGTATTCGGATTTTGTCCGCTGGCAAAATGAGATGTTAACGAGCGCGGCGGGGGAGCGCTTGTGGGAGTATTGGCGCGATGAACTCGCGGGTGAGTTGCCCGCCTTGAACCTGCCGACGGATCGTCCGCGCTCGGCATTGCAAACCTATCGCGGTGACTCGCGTCATTTGTTCATGGACGCGGAATTGACTGCGCGGGTGAAGTCGCTGGCGCAGGAGCAAGGCGCGACGATGTTCATGACCTTGCTGGCGGCGTTCCAGGCGCTTTTGTATCGCTATGCCAATCAGGAAAAATTTCTCGTCGGTTCGGTGACTGCCGGGCGCAGCCATGCCGAACTGGCGGGCTTGGTGGGTTATTTCATCAACCCGATTCCATTGAAGGCAGATTTTTCCGGTAACCCGATCTTCACTGAATTTCTCGCGCGTGTAAAACGGACGACACTTGGCGCGTTCGAACATCAGGATTATCCGCCCGCTTTGCTTGCGAAGCGACTCGGCGTACAGCGCGACGCGAGCCGTCCGCCGTTGTTCGAGACAATGTTCATTTTGCAGAAGGCGCACGAAGCCGAGGTGCAGGCGCTGAGTCCGTTCGCGCTCGGGTTGGACGGTGCGCGCATGGATGTCGCGGGACTCACGTTGGAGTCGATGGCGTTGGGTGGTGAACCGGCGCAATTCGACCTGACGATGATGATGTCTGAAACCGAAAGCGGGCTCGCCGCCGCGCTTCAATTCAACACGGACTTGTTCGAAGCCGCGACCATCGAGCAGATGTTGGCTCATTTCCATGTGTTGCTGCGCGAGATTGTGACCGATCCGCTCAAGCCGGTTTCCGCGTATTCGCTGTTGAATGAAGTTGAACGCAAGCAACTGCTCGTGGATTGGAATCAGACGCAGGTAGATTATCCGCATGAGTTTTGCATTCATGATCTGTTCGCGGAACAAGTCAAGCGCACGCCGAACGCACTTGCGCTTCAATTCGGCGCAGAGACGTTGACCTACAAAGAGTTGGATAAACGTTCGACACGTGTGGCGAAAGTTCTGGCTTCACGCGGAGTCAAGCCGGGGATGTTGGTTGGTCTGTTCGTCCATCGCTCACTCGAAATGGTTATCGGTCAACTGGGCGTGCTCAAAGCGGGTGGAGCATATCTGCCGCTTGACCCATCCTTCCCAGCGGAACGACTCGCGTTCATGCTGACTGATTCAAACGCGCCCATCTTGTTGACACAATCCACTTTGTTGGACAGATTGCCGGAAAGCAATGCTGAAGTTATTTGCATAGATGAAGTCGAAGGGATGAAATCTTCGACGAAGAAATTAACTGTCGCGTCTCCCGATAACCTTGCGTACGTCATTTACACATCTGGCTCCACCGGCAAACCGAAGGGCGTGCAAATCCATCATCGCGCGGTGGTGAACTTCCTTGCGTCCATGCGGGCGAGTTTGGAGATCAGCGCGGATGATTCGCTTCTGGCAGTGACCACGCTTTCCTTTGACATCGCCGTTTTGGAATTGCTCCTGCCGCTGACGGTAGGAGCGCGCGTCGTCATTGCGGATTCAGAAACCGTCGCCGATGGCGCGTTGCTTGCGCAAGCCTTGTCTGATTTCGATGTGACCTTCATGCAAGCCACTCCCGCCAGTTGGCGCTTGCTGCTTGAATCAGGCTGGAAGGGAAAAACCGATCTCACCATCTTGAGCGGCGGTGAAGCGCTGACAAATGACCTCGCCGAGCGCTTGCTCAAACGCGGCGCGGCATTGTGGAATTTATACGGTCCCACCGAGACGACGATATGGTCAACGCTGTATCGGGTGACATCGAATGAAACTCGTGGAATTTCCAATACCGTTCCCATCGGCAGACCGATCGCTAACACGCAGATTTACATTCTGGATTCCAACCTTCAGCCGGTTCCCGTTGGCGTCATCGGTGACTTGTTCATCGGCGGGGATGGAGTCAGCTGTGGATATTTGAATCGTCCCGAGTTGACAATGGAACGGTTTATCCCTCACCCCCATCCCCTCTCCCTCAGGGAGAGGGGCGCAGGGGTGAGGGTTATCTACAAAACCGGCGACCTCGCCCGTTATCTTCCCGATGGCAATATTGAATTCTTTGGGCGCAGTGACCAGCAGGTGAAGGTGCGCGGATTCCGAATCGAAACGGGTGAAGTGGAAGCGGCGCTGGCGAGTCATCCATCCGTGAAGCAGGCTGCCGTCACAGCATGGAAGGCGACATCGTCAGACGCGAGTCTGATCGGGTACGTGGTGCCAACTTCCGGGGAGAATGAAGCGGACTTCGGTCAACTGCGCGAGTATCTGCGGACGAAACTTCCCGAGTATATGGTTCCATCCATTTTCGTCACACTTGAATCCCTGCCGCTCACGCCGAATGGAAAGGTGGATCGCAATGCCCTGCCCGCGCCGACGCAATCGCGTGTGGACATGCGCGCGAAGTATGTCGCGCCGCGCACGCCGCTTGAACAAGAGCTGGCAGATATCTGCGCCGAAGTCCTCGGCTTGGAAGATCATCCGGTGGGAGCGCACGATAATTTCTTCGACCTCGGTGGTCATTCGCTCTTGGGCACGCGGCTTGTGTTTTTGCTGCGTGAAAAATATGGACTCGACACTGCTCAGTTGCCGCTTCGCACGCTGTTCGAGAATCCCACCGTGGCAAATTTGGCGAACGCCATCGAACGCGCTTTGAGCGGAGAGTACATCCCGCAGCGCAGCAACGTCATCCGCATGAACCAGTTGACGTTGGATGAGTTGAATGCTGAAGCCGTCCTTGATGCGGACATCACAGCGGGCGATCTTGAATACAACCATGTAAATGAGCCAAAGCATATTTTGCTTACCGGCGCGACCGGTTTCGTGGGCGCATTCCTCTTGCATGATTTGCTTAACCAAACTTCGGCAGATATTCATTGTCTGCTGCGGGCTGAGTCCATTGAGCAGGGCAGGGGGCGTTTGAAGCGCAACCTAAGCAACTATTTGCTTTGGGATGATTCGTTCATGGAACGCATCCAACCTGTGCTCGGTGACTTGGGCTCCCCTCAATTTGGGCTTGACGACGAAGCGTTTGAAATGCTTGCCTCGCAGATCGATTGGATCTATCACAACGGCGCGATGGTGAATTTTGTGTATCCGTATGATGCGCACAAGGCGTCAAACGTTCTAGGCACGCAGGAAATTCTGCGGCTGGCGAGCCGCAGGAGACTCAAGCCGGTTCATCATGTGTCGACGCTTTCCATTTTACACAACGGCGACCACGACGATGGACGCGTCTATTGCGAGACCGATGACCTTGACCAGACCGGCGCTCCGTTCGGCGGGTACGCGCAAAGCAAGTGGGTGGCAGAAAAATTGGTGATGGAGGCGGGTGCGCGCGGCATTCCGTACGCGATCTATCGTCCCGGCTTGGTGTCGGGTCATTCGCAAACTGGCGCATGGAACACCGACAACATGATTTCCAGCATGACGCGTGCCTGTCTGCTGTTGGGCACCGCGCCAGATCTTGATGTGGTTGCCAACATCGTCCCCGTGGATTTTGTCAGTGCGGCGATTGTGCATCTTTCCAAACAGCCTGAGAATTGGAAGCAGGTCTATCACCTTGAAAATCCAAGTCCGCTTCATCTTGACCCGTTAGTGGAGTGGTTGAACACGGAAGGATTCCAACCCCGGAAGGTTTCCTTCGAAGAATGGCGCGCACAACTCTTCAAAGCCGTCGCGCATTTGGAATCAGGCGGCTGGGAACCGTACCTGCCATTGATCGAAGAAGTGGAAGAGAAGCAGATCTTCATGCCGCGCATCGACCTGAGCAACACACTCGCCAAACTCGAAGGCAGCGGCATCGTCTGCCCGCCCGTGGATGGACAGTTGCTCTCCACTTATATTCAAGCCTTCATCACGCAAGGTCTCATCGAACGCCCTGAACCGAAATTCCAGTGACCGCAATGGTTGATGTTTCAAGCAAGTGGTTCGTCCGCCCGCAGGTGAAGCCGGAGGCGAAATCACGCCTTTTCTTCTTCCCCTACGCGGGCGGTGCGCCAGCAGTTTTTACCAAATGGTGCGCTGACCTGCCGAGTCACATCGAAGGCGTTGCCGTTCATTATCCCGGCAGAGGGTCGCGTTTTAATGAACCTGTTATCAACGACATGTCGCGCATGGTGGCTGACCTAGCACAGAATATCCAGCCATTGCTCGATAAGCCGTTTGCCTTGTTCGGTCATAGCCTGGGAGGGTTGATCGCGTTTGAACTGGCGCGTCATCTTCGCGCACAACATCTGCCAATGCCCAATCATCTGTTTGTTTCCGCTTGTGGTGCGCCGCATTTGCCCGACCCGAATCCAAAAATTCACCATCTACCCGATAACGAATTCATGAATGAACTCGACAAACTCAACGGCATTCCTGCCGAGTTGAATAATCCTGAAGCGATGAGTCTGCTCCTGCCCATCGTCCGCGCGGATTTTCAACTTGTGGAAAACTACGAATACAAACCTGATGAACCGTTCGATTTTCCCATTTTAGCCTTCGGCGCACTCAATGACCCGCGCGTGAACCGGGAGCGTATCGAAGCCTGGTCAATTCACACGAAGGCAAAATTTGTGTCGCAATTCTTTCCCGGGAATCACTTCTTTATCAACGAAACGAAGGAAGATATTTTGAAACGTATCATCCATGAGACGACTGGCGAGCAAAGAGGGATTCATGCAACTTAAGAATCAACAGTTCTTTCTTTGGTTCAACAAACTGGTCTTTCCATTCTTTTACTTGCGACATCAGGGAAAATCCAAGGTCACCATTGCTGCGGGTGATGACGCGCATTTCAATGTGCGTGTGAATACATCTGATATTCTGGTCATTTGGGAGATATGGAAGGCGAAGGTCTATGACGACGCGCGTTTTCCGATCGAACCCGATGATGTCATTGTAGACATCGGTGCGCACATCGGCGGGTTTGCCGTCCGCGCTGCGAAGCTGGCTCATCGTGGGAAGGTCTTTGCTTATGAAGCCTCCAGTAAGAACTTCGCCGTGCTTTCCGAGAATCGCCAATTGAATCATACGAACAATCTACACATCCACAATGTGGCGGTCACCGACCGGCGTGGCGAGATGAAATTCTTCATGCCCGGCGACAATGGCGCGCTTGGCTCGCTCATGCAGGAGAAAGATAGTCCAATGGAAATTGTGCAGGCAACGACCCTTGCCGATATTCTGTCTGAGAATTGCATTGAGCAAATTGATTATCTAAAATTAGACGCAGAGGGCGCAGAGTTTGCGATTCTGTTGAATGCGTCCGATTTCACTCTTTCGCGTGTGAAGCGCATCGTCATGGAATTTCACGAATTCAATGGAGGCGGTCACCATCACCTTGACCTTGTCAACCTTCTGAAGTCGCACGGTTTCAAAGTCGCTGTTGAGACGGGTGTCTTCCCGCAGAAATTTTTATTTGGTACTGGAATCATCAAAGCATGGCGCGATTAAATGCAGGAGAAAACATGCAGACGTTGAATTGGTCTCAATCTGTTGACGATATGAAATTGGAATCTCACCATGCCGACATCTGGCGCATCTCTCTGGACCTTGAGCCGGATACCGTTAAACGATTTGAATCCACGCTGTCAGCGGAAGAGAGCAACCGCGCAGCGAAGTTCCAATTTCCGGCAGATCATGATCGCTATGTCATCGCTCACGGATTCTTGCGGAATGTCCTGGCGCGGTATTTGGGCGGCAATTCGTCCCACTTCAAATTCTCGGTCAACTCGTATGGCAAGCCTGCCTTGAAGGGACATGACCTTGAATTCAATCTCACACATTCTGCCGACTTTGCACTGGTGGCGTTGACTCACAACCGCAAGATCGGCGTGGACGTGGAGCGCATCCGTTCGGGGATCTCGGCGCATGTCATTGCGCGGCAATATTTTTCTAAGGCAGAAGTCGCCGAATTGGAATCAATCCCGCCCGAATTGCGTGAACGTGCCTTCTTCGTCGGTTGGACTCGCAAGGAAGCCTACATCAAAGCGCAGGGAATGGGCTTGTCGCTTGGCTTGGATAGTTTCGATGTGTCCATCACGCCTGATGAGCCTGCCATTCTCCATGCCACCCGCCCGAATCCCGATGAAGCCGCACGTTGGACGTTGCTCTCCTTCCCGGTCGATCCGCGTTATGAAGCGGCTGTCGCTGTGGATGGCAAAGACATCGGATTTCGTTTTTGGGATTGGAAATAGAAGCATGTCACTCAGAGTTGCTTTGCGGCGAAGAGTCTCTTTACTGACTGACGGACTCTTTCCCCAGACATTGCATCTCATCGGTGTTTTTCGGATACACCCGATACACGTTGTTCTCCGGTATGATGCAATATGTCTCCACCAGTTTTGAGGCGTTGTAGAAACGTTCGCTGAGTGATGCGATGTAAACGGGACTCTCGGGGAGGGAAAGGTTAATTAGGTCCGCAACAAGCTGCGGGTCGAAGGAAGCGGGGGCGATGTCATGCCAGCCAAAAACTTTTACATCCGCTCGGATGGGGTCAATTTTCGTGAAGTATCGCAGGATGAAATATTCATCTGTGTCGGTGTACCATTCCGCGATGACGATGGAGTTGGGTTCAAAGCCCATCGTGGTCTCATAGCCAAAATCATAGGGGGATGTGTCGCCGCGTTTGAAAGGGTTGATGTAATAGGCGAGACCGTTGCGAAGCCCTGTGCCGATCTGTGGAATGCCGATGGTCGTGTCGTTCATGCCTGCGCTGGCGGCGATATGGGGGAGAGCCGTATAGAAAAATGGAGTTGCAAAAAGGAACGCACTTAAAACGCCGATGGCGATCTTGCGCCTTTGTTCGCTCAGTCTAGAAAGAAGATGACTTGCACCAAGTCCCATCATCAATGCCCAGAAAACATACGACGTGATGAAAAACGTGAACTGGTCTGAGACGCGATAATAAATTCCAAAGAGGGCATAAACGACGAAGAAAGAAATTGATTTGCGTGTAGCCAGATTTAAGTGTACGTAGGTTTGCCGAAACCCAATTGCACCCAAAACCAAACCAACCGGACCGAACTGTACGATCAAAAATAGCAAATAGGTGACGATGCTTTTCCCCAGCGAGGTGAGAGTGAGCGGCTCCAATTGATTGAAGAATGCCGAGCCAGCCATGGCTCCCATGATCTCAGTGAGCGGGAAGTTGGCAGACATGCGGATGAATTGCAAGATATAAAGCGAGAAGCCTGCCGTGAATCCGAGCGCAGGCGGGATGAGGTTTTTTATGCCGCGCAGGTTCACCTTGCGAAATTCCCCGGCAAGAATGTAATGCAAGCCGACTGCGGGTAATGCAAGAAAGCCGAGAATGTGCGTGGAGGCTGCCAGCCCCAAAAAGAAAGCGCTGAAGAACAGATTGGTTGGTTTGTTGTCTTTATCGAATTTGTTGTGAAAGAGAAACGCAGCCAGCAGCAGGGAAGTGAACAATGTATACACTTCTGGAGTGGAGGAGTGCCACCAAAAGGTATGAGATATCGCCAGCGCGAGTGCGGCATATAACGATGCCGGGGGGGACTTCGTGTACTCCCGAACGAGAATAAAAACCAAAGCGACGGTCATCGCACCGAAGAATGCCGAAACGAAATTGACCAGCCACAGCGCATCGACGAAGGGAAATGCGCGCACCAATAAATGACCGACCACCGTGTAAAGCGGATGATCCCACGCAGCGACACCCAATTTGGAGAAAATGAACGGGTCCGGCTTGAATTCATCCGATGACAATTCGGAAATGACGAACGATTCTCCCGAAACGGCCTCGCTTTGCAGCTTGACACCGTCGCCCCAGGCGAGCGACGGTAAAAGTGAATAAGTATAGAAGAAGAGGGTCAGGAAAAAAACAGGCAGCGCTGAATTAAGTTTGAGGGTCTTGTTCATACTTTCCGATGATGAGAACCGCATTGCTTCCGCCGAAGGCGAATGAGTTCGACATGATGTTTTTCAGTTTTGCGTTCCGCTTCCCTTCGGTGACGTACTCCAGGTCACACTCGGGGTCGCGGACTTTGTAATTGATGGTCGGTGGAATGACCTGGTCGCGTAATGATAGCACACAGCCGATCAGTTCCAGCGCCCCGCTTCCGGCAATGGAATGCCCGAGCGCGGCTTTGTTGCCCGCCACAGGAATTCCGTAGGCTTGTTCCCCGAACACTTCCTTGATGGCTGCGGTTTCGTTCTTGTCGTTCCATTCTGTGCCGGTGGCGTGAGCGTTGATGTAGTCGATGTCTTCCAGTCTCAGGTCGGCATCTGCCAGCGCGCGCTGCATGGCTTGGGCGGGACCGGCCTTCGTCGGCTGGGTGAGATGACTGCTGTCTGCGCTTGCGCCGTAGCCTTTGATCTCTGCAAAGATGGGGGCTCCGCGCTTCAGTGCGTGACTTTCAGATTCCAGCACCAAAATGCCTGCGCCTTCGCCGAGAACCATCCCATCACGATCTGCGCTAAAGGGGCGGCACGCTTCGGCGGGATTCTCCGTACGGGTCGAGACGGCACGCAGCGCCACCCATGCGCCGGCTACCGCCGGAGAAAACGGCGAATCCGCGGCGCCTGTTAAGGCAATATCCAGCATTCCGCTGCGGATCATGTTGAAGGCATAGCCGATGGAGTGTGCCGCCGTGGAACAAGCCGCATCCACGTTCATCAGCGGACCTTGAAAACCGTGCCTGATGGATATGTTCGCTCCCGGTCCAACGTTCATAGAGATGGGAATGGTAAAGGGGCTGAGTCGGTTTTGGAGGTAGAAACTCTTGAAGTACGGGTCTGAAGCGCTGTATCCGCCGATGGAACTACCGACGACGATGCCGACTTCGGCGCGGTTCACATTTCCGTTTTGCATGCAGGCTTGCTCCATTGCCTGATCTGTCGCTACCAATCCAAGTTGTGACGAGCGACTCATGCGCCGCGCTTCCTTGCCTTTGAAATGTTCGCTTTCTTCGCAGCCGTGCGCCACTGCGCCGATCCTCGACGGCAGGTCTGAAAACATGGTTCCGTCCAATGAGCCGACCCCGGATTGCCCCGCCAGCAGGTTATTCCAGAATTCGGTCAGGTCACAGCCCAACGGACTCGCAACCCCCATTCCTGTTACAACCACACGTTCTGTTTTTCGGGACATTCTCTCATCCTCCGATCTTCTTGCCCATAAGGCATGAAGAATTTAGACTCATTTAAATCTAAGTTATGTCACCTTTATACTCGCATTTTGCGATTCACAAAAATATACTTAAGTACTGCCATGAATGAAAAGACGCCAGAACAAAGTCTGGCGTCCAAGTGCGAGCGGGGTTTTAGCTGGATTGCGCTATTCTGCTCTTTCCACAACAATGGTCGCTTCGGTCAACAAGGCGGCGATGGCTCCCAATGCGGCAAGTTGCGGGGCGATCAAAACGCCCACCACTCCAATGGTCACGGGAATTTCCATCAGTGTCTTGCCGTCCTTATCCTTGATGATGACCTTGCGGATATTGCCTTCGTGGATCAGCTCCTTGATCTTCGAGACGATCTTTTCGCCTTCCACGCGAAATTCTTCTGTATGTGTCATGCTACCTCCGGGTTACTTGTTTCGATAAACCTCAAACCATTTTTCTTCCAGCGGCGCCCACTCGTCGCTTTGCTCGGCGCGCGCATCCCAGTTTTCCTTGCCGCTCCACGACTCGATCGTAATGGCATAGACCGACGTGGCGCGCACTTCCTTTTCCGTGATCTCGCGATACTCTTTGCCCGCGGTCAATTCTGGAAAATATTTTTTGATCAGACCATATAGTAATGTACGCATTTCCGCGGGATCGGTTACAACCCGTGCCGTACCAAAGACCATGACGCTGCGGTATTGGAGGGAAAATTCGAGCGCCACGTTGGATGGAAGCAACTCTCCCAACTCGCTCGCTTCAAGCGTGACTTTGGGATTCGCCTCGATATTCGAGCGGATTCTCCCCGCGATGTTGGAGTGAAAGACGATCTGACGCCTGGCTTCGTCGTACCAGAAGATGCTGGGCGTGATAAACGGCTGTCCCTCGACAGACGTGCCAATATGACCGACCTTTGCCTGCTTGAGGAAGTTGCTGATCCAGGTGTCGTCTTTTGTGAGGTGCGGTCTGCGCTGGAACGCCGTGGGTGACTGACCGATGTAATCTCTTGGCATGTTCGTATTCCTTATCGGTCATCCACGAGCAGGCGGGTGTACCATGCCCACTGGGCGGCATACCCAATGACGACGCTTGCGATCACAAGCCCCCACGAAAGCCAGTTACTCCCGCCTATGACGAGCAGCAGGAAGTACATGCCTGCTCCGCTTGTCAGGGCGCTTAGCATGCAAACTTCGACTGCGATCAAGTTGGCAATGCTGTAGGGTTTGTTGGTGGGTGGGATGTCCTTTGTGCGCCATTTGAAAGCAGACTCAACTTCGGGGTGATTCTCGATATAGAATTCCTTGATACTGTTCATCGCTTCAACGGATTCATGCCAGGCGGCGCGGAGCCGCGCCAGCTGGGCAATGGTCAACGCGCCCATGAAGGTTAACACGGCGAATAAGATGAAGAAAGCAAGTGAGACCATCTTGTTTTGCGGCTCGAACTGGGTACCGAGAATGGCGGCAACGAATGTGCCAACCGTGACAAAGTAGAATGACGTCACCCGTGAGCGGTCTTCGTTGGCTTGGAAAGCGGTCTGCGTGATATAGCCGTATTCCTTTTGGAGCATTTCGTTGGGGTCGAGGGTTGGCTTGCGCGCCATAGAGTCTCCTTCAAAAAAAGCCACGGATTTCACGAATCAACACGGATGTTTGGCGACCCGTGAAAATCTGCGTAACCCGTGGCGGAATGTTTGGGGAATTGTATTTTTCTTATGCTTTGAACGCCCATTCGCCCTGTCGCATCACCGGCTCACGATTGCCATCCTTGGTGATGCCGTCAATGTCCATTTGCGGTGAACCGATCATGAAATCCACATGGTTGAGGCTGACGTTGCCTCCAGCGGCGATGAACTCTTCGTCGTTCAACTCCGTTCCACCCACGAGGGTGAAGCGGTAGGCGCGTCCGATGGCGATGTGACAGGAGGCGTTCTCGTCGTACAGCGTGTTGTAGAAGAGATGTCCGCGTTTTCCGATGGGTGACGAGGCGGGGACGAGCGCTACTTCACCAAGACGCTGCGAGCCTTCGTCGGTTTCGACGAGTTTTTGCAGGGCGGCTTCTCCGCGCTTTGCACTGACTTTTGTGATTCGTCCGTTTTCAAAGTGGACCTGGAAATCCTCGATGAGGGTACCGCCATACGAAAGTGGGAAAGTGGCAGAGATGACGCCATCCGCCCGGTTGCGGTCGGGCAGGGTGAAGACTTCTTCGGTGGGCATGTTGGCGGTGAAGGCAATGCCGTTCTGCGCCAACGATTGTGCGCTGATCCACAGGTGTCCGTTGGGCAGACCAAGCGTAAAGTCGGTGCCGGGACCCTTGTAATGCAATGCAGTATATTGTTTTGCCTGCAAATATTTTGCGCGTTCGCGCAGGTTGATGATGTGCTGATTCCACGCTGCGACCGGGTCGGGTTGGTCGATGCGGGTGGTTTCGAAGATAGCCTGCCAGAGTTTTTCCTGTGCCTTGTCGGCGGGTAGGTCGGGGAAGATTTTCTGCGCCCAGGCTTCGCCTGCGGCAGCGACCACGCACCAGTTAATGGCGTTGGTGGTGACCTTCTCGCTGATGGGGCTCCAATTTTCCAGATGGGTGCGCTGCATCTTGCCGACAAATTCCGGGTCTAGCCCCCCTAGCAGGTCCGGGTTGGAACCGGCGATGGAAAGCAGGGCGTCGCCATTTGTGATCATGTCTGTAATGGCTTGGATCTGCCATTTGGGATATTCCCCGGTCGAATCTTTGGGGGCATGTTCAACGCGCAGACGTAGCATTTCCTCGTCTGCAAAGATGGCATCCACGTATTTTGCGCCGACGGCGTACGCCGCTTTGGCGATCTCCCGCACGAGCGGAGCAAATTGATGCGGCACGCCGCGCGTGGCTCCCAGCGTAATGATGAGCCGCTGCCCGGCGCGGATGTTCAAACCGACTTTCACGATGGCTTCGGCGTATTTCGCCAGCATTTCCTGATGAGTTTTGCCTGTCATGTTGCCTCAGTAAATTGGAATTCTCCAAGTATAGCACGGAGGTTATTTTTATGTTTGTCCACTTAATAGGTGACTTTTTGTAGGACAAAATCCCTGTTGGAGTGTTATATACTTGAAGTTGTTCGACACCCCGTTCAGGAGAATGCGTCATGCTCGTCATTGAAAAAGTGGATACGGAAGATAGAAAACAGGTTCGGCGGTTCGTGGATGTAATGCGCCGCATCTACGCGGACTGTCCGTTTTGGGTGCCGCCATTGGATGTGGATGCCTATAATCAGTTGAACCGCGAGAAACATCCCTTTCACGAGCACTCGGATGTGGATTTCTTCCTTGCTGTGCGCGATGGTCGTGATGTGGGGCGCATCGCCGTCATTGAGAACAAGCCGTTCAACCGCTATCACAACCACAAGACAGCGGATTTTTATCTTTTTGAGTGCGAGAACGATCTGGAGGCGGCAACCGCGCTTTTCGATACCGTATTCGATTGGGCAAGATCGCGCGGGCTGACCACGGTCATCGGACCGAAAGGTATGGGTCCGTTGGATGGGTACGGGATCCTTGTCCTCGGGCATGAACAGCGTCAGACGATGACCATGCTCAATTACAACCACGCCTACTACCAGTCACTGGTGGAAGCGCAGGGCTTTACCAAGGAAGTGGATTTCGTCTCCTGCTATCTGCCCGCCGACAAATTCCAGATGCCGGAGCGCGTCCAACAGATCGCCGAACGTGTGATGCAGCGTGGGCATCTGGATGTGAAGAAATTCGCCAGCAAACGCGAATTGATCAGTTGGGCAGACCGTATCGGCAAGGCGTATAACAATGCGTTTGTGAACAATTGGGAGTATTATCCGCTTTCGACGCGTGAGATCAAATTTGTGGTGGATAATATTCTGACGATCGCCGATCATCGGCTGATCAAGATCATCACACACGGCGAGGATGTGGTGGGATTCTTATTCGCTTTTCATGACGTGTCGGCGGCGATGCAGCGCGCGAAGGGAAAACTATTCCCGTTTGGTTTGCTCGACATTATGCTCGAATTGCGCCGCACGAAGACGGTTGCGGTCAACGGCATGGGGATTTTGCCGCAGCATCAGGGGCATGGCGGCAACGCTCTGCTCTATTACGCAATGGGAAATACGCTGCTGAATTTTCAGCAATTTACACATGTGGAAATGACTCAGGTGGCGGAGTCTGCTGAGCAAATGCGCGCGGATTTGAAGAATCTGAACGGTGTGGAATACAAAAACCATCGTGTGTATCGAAAAGAATTGGCATGAGCCAGCTTGATCGGCTCGCGCATTAATTGTTCGCTACACGGTCCAGCCCAAATCTCATTTCCTCGCTCATGCGGTGGTTCTCACCGTTTTCCAATTTGGTCAACGGCAGGATGATGTGGAACTGGCTGCCGGGGAAGTTGACCTCGTCGTAGCCGGGGCTTTCCACCCAGATGCGCCCGCCATGCGCTTCGATAATTCCCTTTGAGAGCGCCAATCCCAAACCGGCGCCGCCGCCTTTGAAGCGTGTCTTGCTGGTGGAGTGCTTGCCCAGTTCGCCGGGTTGATAGAACTTGGTGAAGATGACTTCGCGCAGGTTCGGGTCTACGCCCACGCCGGTATCGCTGACGATCACTTCCACGCCGCCGTTTGGCAGGTTGATGATGGCTGGGATGTGATGACCTGAAATGTAGATCCTGCCTTTATCGGGCGTGAACTTGACCGCGTTGCGGATGAGGTGGTGGAATAATTTCTTCAGCAGGTGGGGGTCTGCTTTGACGAGCGGCATGGATGGCAGGTCGATGCTGAGCGCCTGTCCGCGTTCTTGCAACAATTTGGAATATTCCATGCTGACTTCTTGAATGAGATGGCTCAAATCTACGGGTTGAAGATGGGGTTTGAGCGAGCGGGCGTCGAGTTGGGCAATGTCGAACATTGAGTCCATGACCTCGTGCAGGCGCAAAGTTCCGTCGTGGATGCCCTTCATCATTGTCTTGAGGTTCTTGTCCAGTTTGGGGTCATCCATCAGCATTTCGGTGTAGCCTTTGATGACCGTCAGCGGGGTGCGCAGTTCGTGCGAGGCGATGCTGATGAAGTCGGATTTTGCCTGGTCGATGCGCTGCAATTCCTGGTTGTTCTTTTCCAGCGTACGGCGCGCCTGGCGCAGTTCCTGGTTGAGCCGCATGAGGTTGTCCACAAGGCGGGCGTTTTCCAATGCAACTGCGGTCTGGTTGGCGTGTGCGCTTAGAACGGAAAGGTCATCGCGAGTGAAGCGGTTGCCGCTCAACTTCGAGCCGAACGCCAGCAAGCCGATCCACTGTCTCTTGGCGAAGATGGGGATGTAGACCTCGGTGCGGAGTTGGGCGAACCAATCCCGTTCGAAGGTGGAAGAGGTTCGAAACGCCGGTAAAAGGTCCAGGTCATATTGAAGAAGCGGTTTTTGTTCACGAATGAAGTGCGAGGCGACAGGTCCGTTTTCCTCCAGTTCCACTGCTACCATCTGGCGTTCTTCGGGGCTGCGAGCGGACCGCAACTTGTAGGTCTTGCGCCCGTCTGCCTGCCGTTCCGAATCGACCAGGAACAAAAAGCCGCGTTCGATCTGCATTGCTTCGAGCATGATGCCAACCGCTATGCTGGCAAGGCGGTCCATGTCGAGGATGTTGCTGATGCTTTCGCTGTATTGGTGGATGGTCAGGCTGGCATCGTATTGATCGCCTTTCATCCAGGTAGTGATCGTGCGTGAGACCAGCGTGGTGAGCGGGGCGAAAATGATCGCGATGAGCAGTGCCACGAACGCCCCAGCCAGCAGCGGGTTGAATGTGCTTCCGCTACCGAACAACGCCTGGATCAATAAAAATCCGCCTACGTAAAAGCTGACAATGACGATGATGGTGGCTAGGTAGATCAACGCGCGGCGTGTGATGTTTTTCAAATCTGGCACATAATGCGTGCCGACCACATATGCCCCGGCGACCGCTACTGCCAGCCGGAAAGGCTGCCCGCCGATGACAAAGCCGGAGAACAGGATGACATCGCCGAGCAGCAGAAAGAACAGTACGGGCCACCAATAGTTCAAACGTCCGCGAAAAAGCGGCTGGCGCGATTGGCGGTAGGCATTGGCAACGTTAAGGATGAAACCGATGACGAGGATCAGCCAGCCAAGAATTGCCCAGGCGGGACCCAGGCGTGAACGATACAAGATCAGGTTTCCGTTTGTCCAAACGGTTTCTGGCAGGTTGAGTGCGTTGGTCAGAATCAGCGCGAGACCGAGTGCCCAAAACATCCAAAAGCCGACCCACAACCACCATGTTTCGCGTTTGAGAAAGGTTTGCAGGGAGATCATCACCACAGCCGCCAGCGTAAAAGCAGTGTAGGTTTGAAGTTCCTGAAAGAGGACCAGGTCTTCTCCGCTTTGCCAGGCGGCTTCCGCGATGTTAATGACCATGGCGAGCAAAGCATAAAACACGATCAGCCAGGTGGCAACGGCATGCCCCTCATCCCGCCGTTGAATCGCAAAGAAAATGATCGGCAGGTATAATGCGCCCAGGAACAGGAGTACAATAAAGCGAATCAGCGTTGGTTCCATATATATCGTACGGGGATTCTACTCGAAATCCCCAAAGAATAGGTTATCATTGTTGTTATGCTAACATCCCGCGCATCCCGGCTAAAGTATAATTTTTCGCAGGATTTCTTCCGCCCGGACGGACATGTCATCTTCCAAGATTTGACATCCGCCCGGGCTTTTGCTGCTCAAATGTCGGCGCGTCGCGCGGACCCGGTAGCGGCTTCTGACCTCTATGTCATGTCCCTGCTGGATGAGGCGTACCATATCCTATTTAAGCAATATTACAGTCGTTACACCGGCGTGATGGGGCGTGCGATGGGCATGTTGCAATCCTCGCTTGGCTCGAGATATGACCTGACCCTGACAAAATTTACCGAGCAATTTCCGCCCATGTCCGTATTTCGCGGTGAAGTGACGGCGGGAGTCTACCTCTCGACGCAGGTGCCCAATTTCGGCGATTTTGGACGCGGGGTACGCGCCGCCGCCATTGAAGAAATGTTGTTGGTCAACAATGCCAATAAGAATCCTGCCATTCGCCGCTACCGCGACCTGTTCGATGAGTCCGTCATGGAAGGCTCCGCTTACACTGAGTCTGTCAGCCGGCTGCTGGAATTTTTCTCACAGCAGCCCGGTTTGGGAGATGGCAGAGCCGGGATGGGCGAAACGCTGACCGACTTGCTGCTGGGTCCGATCAACGCTTCCCCCGACTCGTTGGAAGGACAATTGCAATTCATTCTCGAAAAATGGGGTTACTTGCTCGGCGGGGAATTTTCCATCCGCCTTTTACGCGGCATGGATTACCTGCGCGAGGAAGTCATCCGCAAACAGGGACCGATCGACACATTTAATCAAGATATTCCTGTTCCCACCTTCACCGGCTACGACTACACCGAATACGAACGCTACAGTCCCGATCAAGAATGGATGCCGCGCCTTGTGCTGATCGCCAAGAACACCTACGTTTGGCTTGATCAGTTATCGAAAAAATATCAGCGCGAGATCAAATATCTCAACGAAATTCCCGATGAAGAACTCGACCTGCTCGCCAAGCGCGGATTCACCGGCTTGTGGCTGATCGGCTTGTGGGAACGCAGCCGCGCCTCGCAACGCATCAAGCAACGCATGGGGCAGGGTGATGCCGTCGCATCGGCGTATTCGCTTAATTCATATGACATTGCCAACGACCTCGGCGGCTGGCTTGCTCTGCAAGACTTGCGCGCACGCGCCTGGCAGCGTGGAATTCGCCTCTCGGCAGATATGGTTCCCAACCACATGGGCATCGACTCGCAGTGGGTGACCGAACATCCCGACTGGTTCCTTTCCCTGCCGTTCTCGCCCTATCCTTCCTATTCCTTCCGCTCCGAAAATCTCTCCGATGATCTGCGTGTTGGCATTTATCTCGAAGATCATTATTACGACAAAACCGATGCCGCCGTGGTTTTTCAACGCCGCGATTTGCAGACAGGCGACCTGCGCTACATCTATCACGGCAACGACGGCACCTCCTTCCCGTGGAACGATACCGCTCAACTCGACTACAGCAATCCCGTCGTGCGTGAGGCGGTCATTCAGGTCATCCTGCATGTGGCGCGCAACTTCCCGGTCATCCGCTTTGATGCGGCGATGACGCTTGCCAAGAAACACATCCAACGCTTGTGGTTTCCCGAGCCGGGCGCGGGCGGAGCAATCCCATCACGCTCGCAATTTGGCATGACCAAAGCCGAATTCGACGAAAAGATTCCAGTTGAGTTCTGGCGCGAGGTTGTTGATCGTGTTGCCGCCGAAGTGCCCGACACACTCTTGCTCGCCGAAGCCTTTTGGCTCATGGAAGGCTACTTCGTTCGCACCCTTGGAATGCACCGCGTGTATAACTCGGCGTTTATGCACATGCTTCGTGATGAAGACAATGATAAATATCGCATGGCGATCAAGAACACGCTCGAGTTCGACCCACAAATTCTCAAGCGTTACGTCAACTTCATGAACAACCCCGACGAGAAAACCGCCGTGGAGCAGTTCGGCAAAGGCGATAAATATTTCGGTATCTGCACCGTGCTGACCACCTTGCCCGGTCTGCCCATGTTCGGTCACGGACAGGTGGAGGGGTTTGCCGAAAAATATGGGATGGAATTCCGCCGCCCGAAATGGGAGGAGACTCAGGATGACGGCTTGATCCAAGCCCATGAGTGGCGCATCTTCCCGCTTCTTCACCGCCGCAGCCTGTTCGCTGATGTGGAGAATTTCCTACTCTTCGACTTTTATCGCCCCAACAGCGGCGTGGATGAAAACGTCTTTGCCTACTCCAACCGTCTTGGCGAAGAACGCGGATTGGTCATCTATCACAACAAATTTGCAGATACCAACGGCTGGATCAAAACCTCCGCCGCCGCATTAGACAAAGGCTCCAGCAAACTCAAGCAGCGCACCCTCGCCGAAGGACTCAACCTGCCGCGTCAGGGATATGTCATCTTCAAAGATTATGCCTCGCAATTGGAGTATGTCCGTTCGTGTGAGGAACTTTGGAACAAAGGCATGTACGTGGAATTGGGCGCATATCAGTGTCATGCCTTCATGGATTTCCGCTTTGTGTACGAAAAGGAATGGCAGACCATTCACGACGAATTGAACGGTGCGGGAGTTCAGTCCATGCAGGAGGAGTGGCGCAGGCGTTTTGCCGTGACCGAAGAACCCGTTGCAGAGGAAAAACCTGCTAAGAAGAAGCGTGTCCTTCGTAAGAAAACATCTGTAGCGAAGGCAAAGGCGAAGAAACCCGCAGCAAAGAAAACTCCCACGAAGACAAAAACCACCTTAAAGCCGAAGGCTGTCAAAAAGGAAACAGCAAAGAAGAAATCTGCTCCAACCAAGGCGGTAAAGCCCAAGACGGCTGTGAAGAAGCCGGTTGCCAGTAAATCCAAGGCAGTCCCTTTGAAGAAGCCCGTGGCAACGAAAAAGAAATCCGCGGTTTCTTCAAAAGCGGATGGCAATCATAAACAGGCTGCAGTGAAAAAGCCCGCTTCCAAAAAGAAGGTTGGCACGAAGATCAAGAACAAGTAAAAAAAAAACATAATTAACCCCGAACTTAATCTGGGACGCGGACGAGCGCAGATTTACGCGGAAAGGATTATAAAATCCGCGTGTTCAGCGTTCATCAGCGTCCTATTTGCTCTTAAAAACAAACTCACCCGCGAAACCTTAATTTCGGGGTGAGGCATGTTTTTGTGTAAATGCTGCTAGCGATAGGAAAAATGTTTAACACCGACCAACTGTTCACCCATGTATAACTCAACTCGATATGTACCGCGAAAGACTGGGTTGTTTATGAAGAAATAAATATCAGCGTCATTTTCTTGTACCACGTAATCGCTGGCGCTGACCAATACATACGCCTGGTCGCCGAGAAAATTGACCCTGTAATACCACATCGCGCGAAATTTGGTTCCCGCTGAGACGAGCCTCAGATCAAGGTGGCTGTATACATCCTCTCCGCCAGAAAAACCAACAACGCTGTTGCGGCTTTCCAAACTATCCGACAAAATAATATTGGGTACTCTGCTCGATCTAACAGGCGTTGGGGATGTATTTGTAATGATCCGGAGTTGGAATGCCAGCGCGGTGACTGCAACAAAGGCAACGGCTATTGCAGCGATTGCCAGGATAATCTTGCGGTTGAAAATTACCGATTGGATGGCGCTGTTTTTTGCTGACCAGATATCACGGATCTTTTTCCAAAAACTTGCTGCTGTTATTCCTGCGTTCGGGGGAATAGGGACCGGAATAGGGTTAGGTGTACTTGTTCCCCCTTCTTTGTTTCGTGCTTTCAATGCTTCGAGTGCTGCCAGGGAAACGGTTCGACTGTCGTCGTTATTTGCAATGTGTTCAAGTTTTTCCTTGGCAGAGCGAGCCATGCCAAGGTTGTTTCCATCCATGATCTTGACGAGCTGTTGAACGGCTGCCATTCGGATCTCGGAATAAGGGTTTTCAAGGGTTTCGAAAAGTGGAGCGGGGAGTGGGGCGGGCTTGATATCCTCCATGCGGATATTTTTGCGGAGAACGATCTCTCCCTGCTGTTTGCTGGAGAACTTGGACGGTGTCTGTGTGGGCATGACAAGTTTTACTTGTTCGTAGGCATAATCGTATAGCTCGTCCACGGTGATCTGACCATTGCCATCCCGGTCTGCTTCGCCCAACAAGCCTTTGACCAGAAAATGGGTAAATAATGAATTCTGCGTATTTCCAATGATCTTGTCCCCCTCCCAGGCAAATTGCGTCGAGTCGCTGGCGGTTAGTATGATGCGTCCATATCCGCTATCAAAAGCGGTCGCTGTACCGACGCTTGTGCCCACAGCCGATTTTGTCCCTTGCGCAAAAGCGCCACTGTTACAGCAATCCAAAATCAGCACCTGTCTCCGTGAGCGGGTTTGATCCATGGTTTCGCGGATGAAGTCGGATTTTATGGCTGTGACGCGAAGTCGCTTGAGGTTTGTGTTTCTGACAGCCAGGTACAGTGTGCCTCGCTCATCGCGGATCCCATGCCCTGAGAAATACAGCAATAACAAGTCTTCAGGATGTTTTTCGTCCAGAAAGCCGTCGATGGCATTGCGGACAACATGTTCCTCTTCATTGAGAACAGTGCGAACTTCATCGAAGCCGCAAATGCCCGGGTCATTTAGGATTTTCGCGAGGTCTTCCGCATCTTTTCCTGGCGCGGTTAATTGCGCCAAACCCGGATCACTGTACTTCGTGTTGGCGATGATCAATGCATATTTCCTCCCGCTCATTTCTTTTTCTTTTCCTTTTCGAGCCTTTCGAGTAGTTTTAGAAATTCTTCGGGCGGACCTTCGAATTCTATGCCCTTGCCTTTGAATTTAACTGTCCGCCCATTTCCGCGCAGAGACCATGCCTGGACAAACTCCACGATTTTTGGAAGTACGCTTGGCAGGACGACGAGTACAATTGCTCCTATTGTAACGGGATCGCCCTTTGCGCCCTCTGGCAGTTCCGTTCCTTTGACGAGACTGGCGGATTCGATATCCAGTTCATTTAATTCAGATAACAATTGTCGGGTAATGGAATCGAGTTCCTCACCCATTGCATCTGATGCCGCGACCTCAAGATATAACTCCAACTGCTCATTGTTTGTCATGCTGTCCTCAAGATGGAACGTTGAAATTTTTTTATTAACTTTCGTTGAGACACTTTGATTATACTCTTGAAGGACAAGAAAAGGAGCGCCATTATGAAGATCAAACTCTACCTTATCACCCTGATCACTTTCCTCGCCATTGACTCGCTGTGGTTGGGAGGTATCGCCCCGTCATTCTATCGCTCGCAAATCGGGCACCTTATGGCAGATGAGCCGAATTTTGTTGCGGCGGCGTTCTTCTATTTGATCTTTATTTTTGGAATGGTCTATTTTGTGGTCGAGCCTTGTATGCGAGGAGGGAGATCACCAAAACAGACGGCATTGCGCGGCGCGATCTTCGGTTTTGTAACGTACGCTACCTACGACCTGACCAACCATGCTACATTGGTGAACTGGCCGATGCTGATGACTGTAGTGGACATGACGTGGGGAACTGTACTGAGTTCGTTGGTAGCGCTGGTCAGTGTTTGGGCGGGGAGAAGGTTGATTAAGTAGATTCAGGTTTCGGGTACGCAGGATGCGCGTAGTCAAATTAAGTCTTGGTGAGTTTTTTGGTATGCCCACCCTACAGATCCCATACGAAACCATAACAAACTGACATTTGTCATTGACTCGCACTTTGAAAAGTACTATACTCTCCGCATACGAGGTAACGCCGTTATGAGCATCTTTTACGGAGACCACTTGTTTTGTTGATAAAGACACGCGATATAACCGCGTGTCTTTTTTTATACCAAAAATAAAAGGAGACTTTTGCCATGGATTACGGACTGATCGGCAAGCTCGAGAAAGCAAAACGCTACGCGGAGGATCGCAAACGCTTCCGCTTCAACCAGTTCGACCTTACCTTTCACGGTGACAATAACGACCATCATGTCACCTACAATAACGGTGTGTTTACCTGTGATTGCGAATTTTTCCTGACCCATAAACGCTGTGGACATTCCATGGCGCTCGAGATCTTGCTCAAGGATATGATCGCCGAGACCGTGGAAGCCTAACCACACCCTACAACTGAATATTCCAAACCACCCCCTGACCATTCAGGGGGTGGTTTTTTCGCCCGTCATACTGCTAGTTTGTTGTAAGTTTTTCTTGACGCGTGGAGGCGTATAATTCGATCATCGTACGTAAAAAATGAACACGGAGAAAAGGCAAGGGTGGGTCGGTTTTCCGGCGGGGATCATCCCAACGTAAAATCTTCGTTGTCCCTGTCTTGACCAAAACCCAACCTGCAACGCATAAGTTATGGACGCGCCTTCAAACGGGAAAAACCTGTATCAAAAATACTTATGGGGATTTCGCATCCTGGCTGTGGTTACCGCCTTGTGGGGGACTTATTATCTATTTTGGCGTTACACGAACAGCCTGAATTTCGATGTGTTCTGGCTGGCGCTGATCCTGGTGCTGGCAGAAACCTATGCATTCGCAGATACCCTTTTTTTCATCTTGATGATGTGGAAGCCTGCGCGGCGTGAAGCCCCTCCGCCGCCGCCTGCTGCCAGTGTGGATGTGTACATTGTCACCTACAATGAGCCGGTGGAACTCCTGCGTCTGACTGCCGATGCTGCAACCCGCATCGATTGGGACGATAAACACGTTTTCATCCTCGATGATGGCGCGCGCCCTGAAATGAAGGTGTTGGCAAACGAACTTGGTTGTGGGTATATCACTCGCGATGAAGAGTGGAGCGGCAAGCCTCGTCATGCCAAGGCAGGAAACGTCAACAATGCGCTGTTGCAGACCCAGGGCGAATTCATCCTTATTCTTGATTCCGACCAGATTCCCGCGCCGGAGATCATCAAGAACACACTCGGTTATTTTAGCGACCCGAACGTTGCATTTGTGCAAACGCCGCAGTATTACTACAACCTGCCTCCCGGCGACCCGTTCGCTTCAGATGCCCCGCTGTTTTACGGTCCTATTTTGCAGGGCAGAGACGGCTGGAACGCCGCCTCCTTCTGCGGTTCCAATGCGGTCATGCGGCGTGAGGCGCTGATGCAGTTGGGGTTGAGCGGCTTTGTCAAGGAAGTCGAAGACCAGATGGCGCAGAGCGTATCACGCCTTCACAATGAGTTGCGTTTTGGGTTGGCGACGCCCATATTGGAGAAGTCTGCGCTTTCCCGCTTGAAAGCCGGGTTGCGCGAGGCGCGCGCCTCCATGCGTCGGGGAGAATCACTCTCCTCGGTTAGCGACTCCGTTCGAAGGTCCATTAAAGAAGCGCAAGTGTCAGTGGCGGAAGATGATTTCAGCAAGATCGCCGCAGACCTGGCGGATTTGTCGGCAATGGGTGACCCGTCCGCCGACGAAGCCCATCGCTTCATCCAGGACCGAAAGCCTGATCTTGCCTCTCAGACCGCTCCACACGCCGGCGACGTGCTTGGCGTTTCGAAAGCCTCGCTTGAAGGCATCGAACTGACCCGCCCCGACGAAGCCATTCCCATCCTGCCGCTATCCACCATCAGCATCACTGAAGATACTGCCACTGCCATGCGCCTGCACGCCCTCGGTTGGCGGAGCGTTTTCCACGGCGAAATTCTCGCGTATGGTCTCGCCCCCGAAGACCTTGGGACGGCGCTCAGCCAGCGCTTGCGCTGGGCGCAAGGGACGTTGCAAATCCTGCTGCGTGAAAATCCGCTCTTTTATAAGGGACTTTCGCTGCCGCAGCGGCTGTTGTATTTCAACATGTCGTATTCGTATTTTGGAGGATTTGTCAACCTCATCTTTTTGCTTGTCCCGCTCCTGTACTTGTTCTTTGGGCTTTCCGCTGTGTCGAGTTGGTCCATGGGTTTTATTGTCCGCCTGTTACCGTTGCTCATTCTCAACCGGCTATTGTCTTCGTATGTTACTCATGGCTTGAACGTGCGCCGCAGCGAAGAATACAGCCTGGCGCTGTTCCCGTTGTGGATTCAAGCCGTCATCAGCGTATTTTCCGGCATGGAACTAAAATTTGCAGTGACGGCAAAACAACGTCAAAGCGGGAACTACCTGCGTTTGGTCTGGGCGCAAATTTTAATCGTTGCGCTTACCATCACTGCTTCGCTCTATGGCTTGGTATCGCTGGTGCTTGGATGGAACCCGAACGTCTACGGTATTTTGATCAACATATTTTGGGGCATGTACAACATTCTTCCGCTCTCCCGCATCATCCGTGCTGCCTATTATGCTCCTCCCGCTGACTGGCAGCCTCGCCCGCCGGATCACCTTTTCCCGAAGAAATCTTGAGCGTGGCGCTCGTCACACACTTAATCATTACCAAAGGAATTTGTATGGATTTTCAACTTTCTGAAAAAAACCTGTCAGACCGCATCGCCCTGCTGACCTTAACCGGCAGGCTGACCGCCGCCACTGCCCCTCAATTGCGAGACGCGATCAAACGCTTGGTGGATGATCGGCACATCGAGTTATTGTTCGACATCAGCGGGCTTGTCTTTCTGGATAGCTCCGGGCTGGCGGTTATTGTGTCTGGTTTGAAAACCACCCGCGAACTTGGCGGCTGGCTCAAATTAGCGGGCATCACACCGCAGGTCTCTGAAATCTTCAAATTGACCAGGCTGGATCGCGTATTTAACGTCTATCCCAGCGTGGAAGATGCCTTGAAAGGGCAATAGCAGCCTCTTTTCCCCAATCTCTTCTTACTTATTCTTAAAGATAATCGAGTAAAATTCTGCGCATGGACAAAGGATTATCGCGCAGAGATTTCTTAAAGTTAGGTGGATTCACCCTCGGCGGGCTGGCATTTTCGCCGTTTTTGCCCGGGCTGACCGATTTCGACGATAGTTTTGTCGTACGGATTGCCACGGCAGAAATGCCCGTCCGCAAGCAGCCAACCGACGACAGCCGGATCGAACTGACATGGTATCGTGACGAATTGGTGCATGTCTACGGGCAGACGACGGCTGAGGAACCCGCCCATAATCCCGTCTGGTACAAGGTCTGGGGCGGTTACCTCCATCGCGGAAGACTGCAACGGGTCAAGACCGTCTATCAAACCCCATTGAGTTCCATCCCTGCCGGAAAACGCCTCGTTGCGGATATTTCCGTCCCTTTCACCACGCCCTATCGCTTTTCAAAAGCATTCGGCTGGCAGCCATTGGCTCCGCCGCTGTACTATGGTTCGGTCCATTTCATCGAAGCGGTGGAAGAAGGACCCGAAATGGCAGATTATCGCGGTCCGTGGTATCGCATCTTCGACGAACTCGACTCGAACGTCACATATTATGTGCCCGCCATCCATGTGCGCATCCTTCCGCAGGAATACATGGATCCCGTCTCGCCGGATGTGCCCTACGAACAAAAATTGATCGAGATCAACCTCAGTACGCAAATGATGTATGCCTACGAATATGGCAGCGTCGTTTTCCAGACCAACATCTCCTCCGGCGTACCCGGCGACCCAACCGGCGGCACGGGCATCCCCACCACCACGCCCACCGGCAGATACACCATCATGGACAAAGTCCCCGCCAAGCATATGGGCAACAGTTACTTCAGCAGTGAAACCACCGGCAACTTGCTTGCCGATGTGGATAACTACGTCCTGCCGGGAGTGCCCTGGTCGTTGTTCTTTACCACACAAGGACATGCCTTCCATGGCACGTATTGGCACGAGAACTTTGGCACGCCCATGAGCAAGGGCTGCATCAACATGCGCAGCGACGAAGCCAACTGGCTCTTCCGTTGGGTGCGCCCCGTTCATAACTTCGACCAAACCGCCACGCGCGGTCTTGGAACGCCTGTCGAGATCCATTACTAAGTTTTGGATGTCGCTCCTCGAACCGCCTTCACCCTGCGAGAATCGAACCAACTCATGCCAAACCTAGACTGGAAGGGAAAGCATCTTCCCCCGCCGCAGCCTGCTGCTGTTATTCTCGATTCTATCCTCTACCCGAAAGGACGCGGCTACCCCAAAGCCCGTCCCGATGGTCGTATCATCCTTGGGGATAATTTGGAAGTTATGGCAGCCCTTCTTCCTGAATATGAAGGACGTATCAACCTCATCTATGCCGATCCGCCGTTCTTCACCAACCGGAAATTCTCTGCACGTGTAGGCAGGGGCGAAGATTCGCGCAAGCCGTCCAAATGGAAACTGGTGGAAGGCTATCACGACTCGTGGGATGACATCGACTCCTATCTGCAATTTCTTTATGAGCGTCTTTCCCTTATGCATCGCCTGCTTGCCCCAAATGGGACCTTGTACCTGCATCTCGACTGGCATGCCGACGCCTACGCCCGCCTCATCATGGATGAGATTTTCGGTGCGGAGAATTTCATCAACGAGATCATTTGGACCTACCACGGACCATCCCCGATCCGCACGGCGTTCAATCGCAAGCACGATACCATCCTGATGTACGCCAAAAGCAAAGAATATACCTTCAACGTGGATGATGTCCGCGAGCCGTACAATCCCAACACTGTGGCGACCTTCAAAGCCTCGCCCAAGGCTGGCTTTGGTAAAATCCCGGATTTGGAACGCGGCAAGGTTCCCGAAGATTGGTGGTACTTCCCGGTGGTGGCGCGTTTGCACAACGAACGTACCGGGTACCCCACTCAAAAGCCGGAAGCCCTGCTCGAACGCATCATTCTGGCTTCATCCAATAAAGGTGATGTGGTTGCAGACTTTTTTTGTGGTTCGGGTACCACGTCTCTTGTGGCTGCCCGGCATGGACGTCGCTTCATTACCTGTGATGAAACGCTGCGCGCGGTTCAAACCACGCGCTCGCGCCTGGCGGGAACAAAATCCGTCATCTCGTTCGAACGGGATGCGCGTGCAAAATATGAGATTGCGAACAAATCCAAGAAGGTCAAGGTTTCAGCCGCAGATGGTTACGTCCATTTGAAGACTTCGCTGGATGTGGATTTTTGGGAGGTGGACCCGGCTTGGGATGAGAAAAACTTCCGTAGCGTTGCGCAGGCTCATCGTCACGTTCGAAGCGGGGAAATTCCCATGCAATTAAAAGTAAAAATCGGAGGCAGGGTCTGCATCCGAGTGGTGACGGTCGAAGGAAAGCAATTTCAGTTAAATATCTAGGCGATAGCCAACACCGCGAATGGTTTTTAGGAATTTGGGATTGTCGGGGTCGAGTTCGATGGCGCGCCGCAGCCAGGAGATGTGGACATCCAGCGTGCGGGTGTCGCCTGTGTAATTGGTTTCCCAGGCTTTTTTGAAGAGCGACTCGCGCTCAACCACTTCTCCATGTTTATCCATCAATAAATGAAGCAGGGTTACAAGGCGCGGAGTGAGTTTCGTGCTCTTCCCCAGGCAGCGCACGCGCCGCTTTTCCAGATCGAGCCGGATGGGACCAACGTGCAAGACGTTCTTGCCGTCACCCGGCAGCAATGGTTTGACGCGGTTGACAAGTTTTTGGACGGTAAAAGGCAGGACGAGTACGGCATCTGCTGCGTCTTTGCTGACTTCGCGTTCCTCTTCAAGGATCAGGATGATGGGCATCTTTGCATCCTTTTCGCGGATGGACTGGCAGATCCGCAAGCCGGTGCTGCGCAACGACGCCGCATTAACGACAATGAGGCTGGGGCTGACTTCTTTCATAAGTGAAATGGCATTACTGCCGTTTGCGGCGATGTGGACATCAAATCCCTTCTTCTGCAAGTCGGCTGCAAAAGAAGGGATCTCCGCGTGTTTGGCTTCAATGACCAATAGGGTCGTGGTCTTCATGGATTGAGTTAGATAATACCTGTTTGTTTCAAAATTAATTCTTAACACAAATTCATAAGGTTTGAATTTGTTAAGGTAGATTCATTATACACCAAATCTTAACAAATGTTTTTGTATATTGGTACTTATGGGTATATGATTTTCATTAAAGTTAATTGGATTGTTTGCTTGACATAATCTCATAAACTTGGTAACATCGGCGGGCTCAAATAACCGATGCGGGGTGGAGCAGTGGCAGCTCGTCGGGCTCATAACCCGAAGGTCGCAGGTTCAAGTCCTGCCCCCGCTACTAAACGTCAATCGAAGACCGCCAGGCTCTGTGAAAACAGGCTGCCCGGCGGTTTTTGATTCGAAGAGTCTCCAAAAAAGGAGATTTTTTCATGAACCGTAGACCGCAAGGCTTGGAGGCTTCGAAAGCTGTCATTGGCTTCCTCCAATACAAAGGCGCAGAAGGTCTTGCGCCAGTCACAGTCGCTGGCTATGAACGTGATCTAAAACTCTGGATCGATCACATGGGGGATATCGATGTTGTGAGGATCACACCACAACATATCCTGTCATTCCTGAATTACATCCGCACGGATTATGTGCCTCGCCGCATTGCCGGCGATAACTCAAAGAAACTCGCTCCCAAAACTGTATACAACATTTATGTCAGTCTGGCATCTTTTCTGACCTGGGCAACCAATGAGTTTAACTTTGCCAATCCGATGAAGAGCGTTCCGCGTCCACGTGTTCCTGAAGATGCGCCGGTGGAGCCTTTCAAAAAAGAGGAACTCGAGCGCCTCATCAAAGCCTGTGATTTTTGCCAGGAAGCCGCCACGGATCGACGCCGCAAGTTCACCATGCAAAGATCTACAGGCAAACGAGACAAAGCCATCCTGCTCACTTTGTTGGATACCGGTTTGCGAGCCAGCGAATTATGTGCGCTGCGGATCGAGGATGTCGATATGAAGACTGGCAGGATCATGATCCGCCCAGGAGAAGCCGGCAAAGCCAAGGGCGGAAAGGGAAGGATCGTGTACCTGGGTCAATCTGCACGTCGTTTCGTCTGGCGCTATCTGGCGGAACGTGATGATGCCAAATATCCGGAAGCGCCACTTTTCGTTGGGAAGTTCCGCCGTCCATTTAACCGGGATGCGTTACGCCAGCTCATCAAGGCATTGGGTGAAAAAGCCGGCGTAGCGAAATGTCATCCACATCGTTTTCGACATACTTTTGCCATTACCTACCTGCGATCGGGCGGCGATATTTTTACGCTCAAGTCCCTGTTGGGGCATGGCAGTCTGGATATGGTCCAGCATTATGCCCGTATTGCGGATGTGGACGTGGAGCAGGCACATCGCAGAGCCAGCCCAGCAGATAACTGGAGACTGTGAGCCAAGTTCAGCGCTTGACTAGCAAGCCGGCGGCAATGGTGATCGCCCGGTGTAGGTCGTCCTTATCTAGTTTGGCAAGCATGCCTTGCAGGTCATCATCCCGTTGCTGCGCCTGATCGTTTGAGATCTGCCCCAACAATTTGCCTCGTTCGATCTCCTCAAGGTGAACATAGCGTTCATCAGTGATGGCGACATTGGCATGCATCAGGTTGCGTGAAAGCGCATGATATTGAGCCATCGTTCGGCAATGTCGAAGTCCATAGATGGCATATCCGTGCCGGTATTTATGAGGCGATTTGTGGGGTAACCCGGCAGCGGCTTCCAGGATCTTGAGGCGTTTGTTCAAGGCGACCGCTCGTTGTTTGCCAGGGTCAAGTTCCGAGAAGCTTTGCTCGCCCCAATTCTGTTGGATTGGCGCGTACCACGGGTATTCCGGTGAGCAGCGTTTCCTGACTTGTTCATCCCAGGCGCGGACAACATCCAGCAGTTCTGGAATGTTATGCAGAAAGGTGGTCGAGCTTTGATTGTTTTTGGTATTGACACCCAGTGCGGGCTTTTGCTCGATGTGCGGAAACTCCGTATCCAGATGCACGGCTTTGATCGGCAGGCTGGTGATGGCGCCGGCACGTGCGCCGCTCAGAAAGAGCAGGGCGCTCATGGCTTTATCGCGTTGGAGCGCCAGGTTTTCCCTGTCAATTTTCAACCTGGCGATTTTGAGTACATCCTCAAGAGCCACATAGTCCAGATTGGCGGCGCGTTGGACCTTGGGTGGTGTCATGTCCTCGATCCAGTGAGCTGGCAGACGGTTGAAGCGTTTGGTGTGATAGAGCTTTGCCCATTTGAAAAAAGCACGCGTGGTTTCGATGATCTTCTTTTTGCTTTCTGTGGCAAGTTCGAGTCCGTTGATGTGCTGTACGAATGGCGGTCGGATCTGGTCGGCGGTTTCGAGCGGGTGTTCCATCGCCCAAAGCAGGGTATGGCGCAGCCAGAAGCGATAGCGCTCCACGCTCTTTCGGTCGCGGTTCTTGATGGATAGCAGATATTCCAGGTATTCCCTGATGATCAGGTAGTTGTTGCGATGGATCAGACGGTCGATCTCACTCATGGCTGTAGTTTGGGACTCCTTGTTGGCTCGGTACGGGATTGGTTGGCGTTCGCCCGCCGCGATGAATGGTCCTTCCGCATTGTGAACAGGTCCCACGGGTCAGGGTCAGTTTTCCTCGGATGTGCTGTGTACTGGTCGCGAGCATTTCCACGCTTGACTTGCAGTGCATGCAATACGCTTCGTTCTCCTTCAATGTTTTTTGTTTGTTCCCGGGCTTTTTGACTCTGTTGACCCAGTCGGCAAATTCCCTTCCGTGGATCCAGATCCGTCCGGTCGCATCCTTGGTATGTGGTGCGCCATTGGATAACCAATCTCGCAGGGTACGTTCCACGGCATCGATCTCTTTCGCCAGTTCGTGAACGGTGTATAGCATTGGGAGCAGCCCGGAGGACTTTACGATCACGGAATGAGGGAATTTGATCACTGACGACCGCATTGTCCGTGCTCCGCAAGAAAATTTGCCTGCTTGTCATCCCTGAACGGGATGGTGAGGCTTTGATTGATGAATAGGTTGTGCATAAGTTATCTCCAATGTTCCTGCTGTGAAGGTTTCACATGCAGGTGTGTTTTGTTTGGAGGACTCTATTTTGTCTACGTTCAGGGAGGGTAAATGCTGTCGCTTTTGGAAATGAAAATCCCCCGCATCTTGATCAAGAATACGGGGGATGTAGGTGCTATGACGTTTGAAGATCGATTACCGGAACTTATTTGCCGGTCGATTTTGTTTTGGATTTCTCCTGGCGTTGATGTTGTCCGGAATGTTCATCTTCCACAAGCGTGTCCAGGACCTTTTTTGCCATCTCACGACGGGTGGGATCTTTGATCTGCGTGATCTTGTTTTTCATTTCCTCAACCCATGCGTCCGTTTCCGGTTCAATCGGCAATATGCCGGCAGCTTGAAAGACCAGGATGGGGGGAAGTTTGAATGCGCGCGCAATCTGGCGCAGGGATTTTTCATCGGGAATACGCCCAGCGATGTAGTTTGCAATCGCCTGGCGGGTCAGGTTCGATTTTCTTGATAAATCGGCTTGTGACCAGTCACGTTCCTGCAATTGCTGCATTAACCATGTTTGGAAATTTTTGTCCATGCGTGTTGACATTTTGTCACAGAAACTATAAACGAAGTGTTACTTCAATGTCAACAATTGTTGACATAAATATATATTTCGATATAATGCTTTTTAAACAATTGTTGACAAAAAGACAATAAACGTAAGGAGGATTATGAAAGAGGAAATTCCAACAAAACTAAAGCGGGGTTTGATCCAATGGTCCCGGAAATACGAGGTGATGCCGGCGGCGTTTGCCGAGCGAATGAGTTACGCCTATGCCACTGCCTGGGATTTGTTGCGAGGGAAGCGGCAGTTTACCCAGGAGGCGTTTGGGCGATTTGCGATCGCTTATGGAACAGATGCTGCAGCAGAACTGTTGAAACTGGCAGACGTGTCCCGGAATTCGGAGGAGGAGGGCAAAGTCTAATGAGACCGCTCCACTACCTAAGCCTATTGATCTTATCCCTGGCATGTTCGCTCACCACACCGCCGTCATTGCCTCAGGATATGCCGGCACAGATGTCCAACAAAACGCATTTAGCGACAGCAACACCAGACCCCATTTCCAATTTACATACAATGCCCGTCACCTGCACGGTATCGGCACAGTCCCTGCATCTGCGGGAGTGCGCAGGCTTGGATTGCAGCGTGCTTACCTGGCTATCGTCAGGCGATGTCCTGGAAGTTCTGGATGCGGATCAAGACTGGCTCAACGTCATCACCCCATCTGGGCAAACCGGTTGGGTGCATTCCAAATACTGTGGAGGAACACCATGAAAGCACTCTTCAAGTTCGTGGCGATGGTTGCCTTTCTTGTTATCGGCGGTGGTCTGCTGGTGTATGCCGCCTCGCGTTCGTTGGACTTCGTGCAGACCACCCTGCCATCCAATGATCAGGCGCTTGGGTATTTCGCACTGCTTGCCACCTCGGGCGGCATGATCGGCTGGCTGCTGGTCTTCCTGTATCGCGCAGACGGCATCATTCAACGCGGCACAGCTTTGCTGATGGTCCTGATCGACTTCCTCGGTGAAGCCGCGCTCTTCACGATGGACACCCTGTATCGCTCCGGAGAGAACGGCTTGGTCGGGCAGATGACTCAGGACGAGATCCGCATGGTCATCCTCGGCATGTCCGCCCTGATCGCCATCAACATCTTTGCCACCATCGTCTTCGAACTCGGGCGGATGGAAGTGCTCAAAGAGATCGCCGAAGGTGCAGCGCGCGACCTGGTCATGTTCAAAGCCCTGGCACGCATTGAGAAGGACTCCGAGACCGTCGCCGATGAAATGATGGAAGACATCGTCAACCAGTGGCGCGGCAACTTCCGTTCCGCCTTTGGCTCGGCGGACAAACTGGGACTGGGTCAATACCAGACCAAGCCACCCACGGAGCCGGCAGCCAAACCCAAGATCAAGTTTTCGCTTCCGTCCCTGATCCGCCGCTGGAAGAAACCGCATGCACCCATCACGGAACCTGAACTGGTGCCAGTGGAAACGCGTGGCAATGGACATAGCCCGACGCCGCCCGAAGAAAACCCTACTTGAGCCGGTTTGTCGAATGGACCAACCTCCTGAATGCAGCGAAGCGCATTGTCTCGCCCGGGGCAATTCAGGTCGTCAAACGGAGCGCCACCCGCCTGCCCCATTCTGCTGAGGCGTTGGCGCTCACCGTGAGTGCCTTGGGCGCACTGAACCGACATACCGGCGTACACACACTCAATCTGGATCTGGACGGCAAGCCTGTCGCTCTGGCGATCATCCAGGATGCAACCTTCGCACAGGATGATCAAGGCGTGACAGAACTCGTGCAGATCGAACAAAGGAAACCATCATGAAGACCATTGTTTTTGCAAATCAAAAAGGCGGCACGGGCAAGACCACCACAGTAATCAATACTGGCGATGCATTGGCGCGAGCCGGCAAGCGCGTCCTGCTCGTGGATTTCGATCCACAGGGACATGCCGCCGTTTCACTCAATCTTGATACGG